>OEKN01000395.1_pt5 | contig 13951 bp, 14 predicted proteins | sample 1503361 | NCBI WGS metagenome assembly OEKN01 (sample SAMEA104379592, study PRJEB20068) | metagenome | biome: 1000743; feature: 77; material: 1998 | place: USA | collected 2012 | depth 25 m
TTTTCCCCGTACTGCGTCCCTGAAAATCAAGCGCGCGACCCTGGCCGAGGACATCGGCAAAACTACCGATCGCGCCGCCATCATCCAGCTGTGAGCGACACGTTCGTGGTGGTGGTAAATCCTGCGGCGGGAGGCGGACGCTGCCGACAGTTGGTTGGGCCGGCGCTGGAGCGCTTGCGAGCGGGTGGGCTGCAGTTGGAGGTCCTGGAAACGACGCGGCCGGGGGAGGCGACCGAGCTTGTGCGCAAGTACTATGGGCGCGGGTATCGGCGCTTTATCGCCGTCGGCGGGGATGGCACTTCTTACGAAATTGTGAACGGGTTCTTCCCCCAGGCAGAGGGTGCGGATCCGCCGCTGTTAGGATTTCTTCCGCTGGGGACGGGCAATTCGTTTCTGCGCGACTTCACCAAGCAAGGCGTCGAGGGCGCGATGGAAGCGCTGCTGGCACAACGTACGCATGCCTGCGATGTGATGCGCATGCGCCACAAGACGGGAGTCATTCACTACATCAACCTCCTCAGCGTGGGATTTGCCGCCGACGTCAACGCGACACGCTCGCGAAGTTTTGCAGGTTGGGGCGAGCCGGGATATTTCCTGTCCATCTTTTTGCGGTTAGCACAACTTCGGCGCCGGCCGTTTCCCTTGCGGGTGGACGGGGACCCGAATGTCGATACGCGGCGGTGCCTGTTTCTCAGCTTCAACAACAGCAAGTACACGGGTGGCACGATGATGATCGGGCCGAACGCCGAGGTCGATGATGGACTGATTGAATACGTGCGTTGGGGACCGATCGGGCGCATCGGACTGATCCGGAATCTGGCCACTCTGTATGACGGCACTCACGTGAACCATCCGCTAGCGGAGCGGAGGTCTGCGCGGCGGATTGAATTTGCACTCGATGGCCCGGTGGACGTGATGGTCGACGGGGAGGCTCTAAGTCTGCACCTGGAAGCGCTCGACGTGCTGCCGTCGGCTCTGCGGGTCGTGGTATAAAAACTTTTATGTCTCAGCTACGGAAAGAACGTCAACAGTCACGTCAGCAACAACCAGAACCGGAAAGGGACCCGGCCTTTTTGCGCAAGGTGATCATTGGGGCGGTAATTGTGGCGGCCCTCGGCGCTACATATTACGTCGGGTACCAACGGCGCGTGCATCGCTATGACAATTTCGCGCGCTGCCTCTCACAGCGGGACGTGAAGATGTACGGCGCGTGGTGGTGTCCCCATTGCTCCGAGCAAAAGGAATGGTTCGCCAAGTCGTTCGAGTACGTGCCGTACATCGAGTGCGGTATCCCTGGAAATACGACGCAGGTGGTGCAGGCCTGCAAGGATGCCGGGATCAAGCACTTTCCCACCTGGCAATTTCCACCGACTGGCGAGCGGGTGGAGGGAGAGATGCCGCTGCAGGATTTGAGTATGCGCACCGGCTGCCCGCTGCAATGAGTACGACCGCGCAGCGACTTTCTCTGGCCATCGCTCTGCTCGCGGTGCTGGGAATTGCGGTCTCCTCCGTGTCGCTGGATCACCATTACCGGAAGTCCAAGACCTCGTATTGCGACTTTGGGGAGTCGTTCAACTGCGACATTGTGAACCGCAGTGAGTATTCCGCGATTGCCGGCGTGCCAGTAGCATTGATTGGAATTTTGGGATATGGAGCGCTGCTGGCGTTTGCCACGCTTTATCGCGCGAAAGCGGAGACACCGGCGATTTTGATGCTGGCGTCGACTGCTGGCTTGGGATTCGCACTCTACCTGACTTACGTGGAGAAATTCATCCTGGGGGTTTGGTGCATCCTCTGCCTGAGTTCGCTGGCCGTGATCCTCACGATCACGATTTTGTCTCTGCTCCTGCTCATGCATTTCATGCGGCGGCCTCGCGCGGCCTGAATGGAGCACGCCGATTCAGCATGGAAGGACCATCGCAAATGAATTTACCGAATGCGCCTGCGTTTGCGGAAGGCTCGTCCATTGTGGGCGACTTGCGCCTGCATGACTTTCCGAGCCGCATATTTCACAACAAGCGAATGCTGCGGGTGTGGCTTCCGCGAGGTTACGACCTGCCGGAAAATTCTGGACAGCGATATCCGGTTTTTTATCTCAACGATGGGCAAAATCTGTTCGAGCGGGCGACCTCGTTTGCGGGAATTGAATGGCAGGTGGATGAGACTGCCGAGCGCCTGATTCGCGAAGGCGTAATCCCTCCTACTATCTTTGTGGGAATCGACAACACGGGGCTGGAGCGATTGAAGGAGTACCTTCCCTATCGTTCTGTGAATCCTTTGGTGTTGCGGCCGCAGGGACGCAAGTATCCAAAATTCCTGGTGGACGAAGTCTTGCCGTTCGTAAGTCAGAATTACCGGATTGCGAAGGGACCGGAAAATACCGCGCTTGGCGGCTCGTCGCTGGGGGGATTGATATCTTTGTACGTGGCGATGGCGGCACCGGGCGTTTTTAGCCGGGTATTGCTCGAGAGCCCGTCGCTGTGGGTTGCCAACCGCCAGATTTTGCGGGATGCGCGCAGGTTTCGCCAATGGCCGCAGAAGATTTTTCTGGCGACCGGCACGCGCGAGGCAGGTCGCGAGGACAAAGATCGGGAGACCGTGGAGAACGTTCGCGAGTTGGAGCGAGTTCTCCGGCGCGCCGGGATGGATGATCGAAGGCTACGCGTGGAAGTCGCCGATGGCGGCACGCATAGCGAGGGGGCGTGGGCGGCACGTTTCCCGGATGCTCTCCGATTTCTCTTTGCCAGCTAGATCTGGGCCGGTACGGGCTGAGATACGTTTTCGTTCCTGGATTCGGCGACTCGAAAGATCAACCATAAGATTCCTGCCATCACGGGAACAGAGAGCTGCAGGTGCGTCCAGATGGATAAAGGACCGAGCAGTGGAAGCATATAACCGAGGTAGAGCAGCATTCCGAAAAGCGGAGCGCAAGGTCTGTTGTTGGCGATAGTCCAATCAGCCAGCAAGAGGTATGCCGGCGCGAGGATCACAAGATCGTAGACAGTAAGATGTGGCGATACGAGCACGGTGGCGATCAAGAGAGCGGCGAATCTCACAGCTAGCGGTACACGGCGACGCCAGCAATACAGCGCCATGGCAAGTACCGCGATGGCGCTCGCGATGTAGAGTGGAAAAGCAATCTGTTGCGAGGGGATCAGCGTCGCCCAGAAGGATCGCAGCGAATGCATCTGGTAGGGGCGAGGTTCGAGTTGAGAAAACACGTTGCGCACGTGCGCGAGTTGATAGAAATAATCGCGCATTGCGGGGGTTCCATAGTAGATCCATCCCACTGAAAGTTGGGCGAGCGCAGCGAGCAGCGCGCCAAATGCAACCATCCATTCACCCGATCCAACCAAGACAACGGCGGCTGCGAGGCCGAGTTGCGGTTTGAAAATCAGGCAACCGAAGGCAAGGCCTGCCAGAAACGGCCGCTGCGAGCGCATTGCCAGATAGGCACCCGTGAAGCAGGCAAGCGCCAGGCCGGAACTCTGTCCCCAGGCGATGAGGTGGAAAAACGCCGGATATCCCAAGGCAAGAATCGATACGAGCATGCCCTGGAATTGCAGGCTTGGGCAGGTCTTCCAGACCGCATAACAGCAGGCCGCGTAAATCGCGGCATTCAACAATAGCCAGCCGCCGAGCGCCCAGGGATAGGGAAGCTTTGAGAAAGGCACGAAGAAGAGAGAAACCTGCGGTCCATAAAGGGGGACAAACCGAATGGGGCCGAGTTGGGGCAGGTTCTGCTGGATCAGAGCCGTCTGCGCCGGCATGTCATAGAGTTGCGCGCCCCGGTGCTCGCGGGCGAGCCATCCGAGTGTGTAGAAGTGCAGAAAGTCCGCACCTTTGACGATGTGATTGCGGTCAAGCAGGCCGGGAGAACTCAGGATCCAGGCGTAAGTCAACCACAGGCAGAGCGCAAGAATGAGACCGTGAACGCGAAGTCGGCGGGACGTCAGCCATGATTGCACTGTGGTTTGACTGTCCATCATTCAGGACATCACGTCCCGCTTAATCGTATTCTCCGCTCAACCGTCAGGATCTATTGCTTTTGCTTTCGGCCATCCGAGGGCGTCGCGCGGGTGTCTGCGGGCAGAATGCCGCGATATTTGAGCATGGGCTCAATCGATGGTTCCCGCCCGGCCCAGGCCGCGTACATTTTGGCGAGGTCCTCGGTGTTGCCGCGCGATAGCACCGTCTTGCGGAAGCGATCGCCATTGGCGCGAGTCAATCCCCCATGCTCTTCGAACCACGCATAGGCATCGTGATCGACCATCTCGCTCCAGAGATAGGCATAGTATCCCGCGGAGTACCCACCTCCCCAGATATGCGCGAAGTAGCTGGAACGATAACGAGAGGGCACATAGCTGAGAGCGAGGTGCGTCTCCTCAAGCGCCTTGATTTCGAACTGATCAGGCTGCTGCAGCGGAGTGCCCGGTGGAAGCGTGTGCCACTTCATATCGAGTTCTGCGGCTGCGACCACCTCCGTGAGCGCATAGCCCTGGTTAAAGGTTTGAGACTCCTTGATCTTGGCGACGAGTTCAGGCGGCATCGGCGCACCCGTCTGATAGTGCTTGGCGTAGTGGTTGAAAACAGATGGATAGAGCGCCCAATGCTCGTTGAACTGTGAGGGGAACTCAACGAAGTCGCGCGGCACCGCGGTGCCCGAGAGGGTGGGGTACGTGGTATCTCCGAACATGCCATGCAAAGCGTGCCCGAACTCGTGAAACATCGTGGTCACGTCGGTGAAGCTGATGAGCGCGGGCTGACCCAGTGCAGGCTTGGCGAAGTTGGCGACGTTGAACACCACAGGCAGCGTGCCCAGCAGCTTCGACTGGCCGACCAGGTTCTCCATCCAGGCGCCGCCGTTCTTGTTGTCGCGCTTGAAGTAGTCGCAGTAGAACAAGGCCATCGGCTTTCCATTGGAGTCGATGACCTCAAACACGCGCACGTCCGGCTGGTAGACGGGGATGTCCTTGCGCTCCTTGAAAGTAATTCCATAGAGCTGAGTCGCGGCGTAGAAGACGCCATTCTCAAGGACGTTGTTCAGCTCGAAGTAGGGCTTAATCTGCGACTCTTCCAGGTTGTACTTAGCCTTGCGCACCTGGTCGCTGTAGAAATTCCAATCCCAGGGCTGCAATTGGAAGCCGCCCTTCTGGGCGTCGATGACCGCTTGAATCTCGCCTGCCTCTTCGCGAGCCTTCCCGGTGGTGCCGGGCACGAGCGCGTCCATGAACTTGATGGCTGCCTCGGGCGTCTTGGCCATCTGGTCCTCGAGTTTCCAGGCGGCGTAGTTGGGGAAACCAAGCAGCTTGGCTTTTTCGGCACGCAATTCTGCGAGACGGGCCACGATGTCGCGGGTGTCGTTGGCGCCACCACGTTCGGCGCGGTTCCAGGAATTCTCGAAGATCGCCTGGCGGGTTGCGCGCTGTTTAAGGACAGCAAGATCGGGCTGTTGCGTGGTGTTCTGCAGCGGGATGACGTAGCCGTCGACCTTGCGTGCCTTGGCGGCTTCGGAAGCGGCGGCAATCTGGGCATCGGTTAAGCCGGCAAGCGCGTTTTTGTCGGTCGTGACGAACGCGCCATCCTTGGTCGCGGCGAGGAGCTTCGTCGTGAACGACTGGCTGAGAGAGGATTCTTCTTCGTTCAGCTTCTTGAGAGCGGCTTTGTCGGTGTCAGAAAGATTGGCCCCGGAGTGCACGAACTTCTTATAGTAGTAATCGACCAGGCGGTAGGACTCAGGATCGAGCTTCAGGGAATCGCGTTGCTCGTAGATGGTCTTGATTCGCTGAAACAGCTTCGGATCGAGGAAGATGGCGTCGGCGTGGGCGGCCAGCTTGGGAGCTTCGATTTCCTGTACCTTTTGCAATTCCGGGTTCAGGTTCGCACCTGTAACGGCGCCGAATGCCGACATGGCACGATCGAACAACCGGCCCGTTTTCTCCATCGCGACAATGGTGTTTTCGAAGGTCGGGGGCGCGGGATTGTTGGCGATGGCCTTCATTTCCTCGCGCTGCTTGGCCATGCCGGCTTCAATGGCGGGCTGATAGTCGGAGTCTTTGATCTTGTCGAACGGCGGCGCGTGGAAAGGCAGTGTGCTTTCCGCGTAAAACGGGTTGCTCGGGCCGAATTCGTTGTGTGCGGCAGAGGCGGGAATTCCTGCGGATGCGATAGCCATGATTGCGATCAGTGTACCAATTCGCGATAAGTTTGTTTTTGTGTCGCATGACGGTTTCTTGCTCATAGAGTTTTCGTCTTACCTCGCAACTGGATTGTAAAGGACCCCGGCCGGGATAAGCGACTTGCGAGTCCGCGTTTTGCAGGCGGCGCCTACCGTTTTGGGAGAGCGGCAAGATGGAAATATCGCCGGGATTTCTTGACGTCCCGGGAGATCTGGTCGCGTAAAGCGTCGACGGAGGGAAACTTGATTTCGTCGCGGAGACGCTCGAGGAAGAAAATCTCGACCTCGGTGTCTGCTTTCAGAGTGATGGGATGAAAGTTCAGGAGATGCGACTCGATGGCGAACGAGTCGGCGCCGAAGGTAGGCCGATTGCCGATGTTGGTAACGGAATCGAAGCACTCCTCGCCGATTCGCGTCCGAGTCGTGTAGACACCGTCTTGCGGGACAAGCTCATCGTAGCGATTCAGGTTGATGGTGGGCACAGTGTATTTACTGCCATATCCGCGACCCCGGCCGGGCGTGGAGAGGATCGCAAAAGGCCGGCCCAGCAGGTGGCGGGCGCGGCTCACACCTCCGCTCTGCAGGAGCTTGCGGATCTGGCTGCTGGAGACAGACTCCCCGCGTAATGTCATCTGGTCGAAGATCTTCACCGTGAATCCCATCTCGCGGCCAAAGTCGGCGAGCGTCTTCACATCGCCTGAAGCCTTGTGTCCGAAGTGGAAGTTGTAGCCCTCGTGGACCTCGCAGGCCCGCAGATGGTTTTTCAAGATCTCTTCCGCGAATTGGCGTGGAGTCAGCAGCGAAAGATCGCGACCGAAGGGCAAGAGTAGTACCGCGTCGATTCCGGTGGCCGCGAGTAGGTGTAGTTTCTCCGGGGTGGGGGTGAGGAGCTTGAGGCCGGAGTCCGGCCGCAAAATACGGATGGGATGTGGTTCGAAGGTGACGGCGACGGACTTGGCCCCACTTTGGCGCGCGCGCCCGGCGATATCGCGCAGTACGGCTTGATGGGCACGGTGAACGCCATCGAAGTTGCCGACGCTGACGATTGTCGGGCCAAAGTTCGTGGGGACATCCTCGAGTTTGCGGAAGATCTGCATGAATCAGGGCACGAAGAAAACCGACCACTGCTGACTGTTCGTAAACGAAACCAACACTTGTCATTCCGAGCATAGCGAGGAATCTATAACGCCCGGTCCGGCGAAAACAGATTCCTCGATTCGCTCGGAATGACAAGATTTAAGGAGCGGTCGACATCGCAATCGTAATCGGCAACCTCCTCACTAGATTTCAAACTCCAGTTTCATGCCGTCGAACGATAGCCGAACATGCGGAGGGAGCGCCGCATTGGTGGCCGCGTGCGGCAGGTCGTGACAAATGTGCGTGAAGAAGACTCTCTTCGCCTGCAAGCGATCTGCGATGCGGATGGAGTTCTCGACGGTAGAGTGCGTGGGATGCGGCTTATAGCGCAGGCCGTCGAGGAATAGGACGTCCAGATTCTGAAGGTGCGGCATCGAGGACTCGGGGATTTCGCTAAAGTCCGTCAGGTATGCGGCGCTGCCAAAACGAAAGCCATAGATTTCCGTTTCGCCATGAATGACCGGTATGGGTTCAAAGGTCCTGCCGAATAGTTCGAAGACTCCAGCGATCGGTTTCAACTCCAAACGGGCGAGGCCTCCGAACTTGTAATCCGCGTCGAAGATGTAGCGGAACATGTTGCGGAGAAATTCAGCGGCCTCGGGGCGCGCGTAAAGAGGAATCTTGCCGTCGCGGTGAAAGCTGAGGGGCCGCAGATCGTCGATGCCCAGAATGTGATCGGCGTGGGTATGGGTGTAGAGCACAGCGTCGATCCGGGTAATGTGTTCGCGAATCGCCTGTTCGCGAAAGTCAGGCGTGGTATCAATCAAAACGACCTTGCCGCCATATTCGAGCAGGACGGAAGGCCGGGTGCGGCGATCGTGCGGATCAGTCGAATGACACACGGCACACGAGCAGCCGATAGTGGGTACGCCCATAGACGTGCCGCTGCCCAGCACCGTGAGGGTAGCCTTCATCGTGTCTTGGTTGCCGCCGGGGCTTGCGGCGCACGCGCGAGGGCGTTGGTGACTTCCACGTATGCCATCCGCAGTTCGTACAGGCAGTTCTGCAGGAAGTTTTCTTCCGCAGAAGTGAGATTGCCCTTGGTCTTCTGCTGCAACAGCGCCAGCGTATCGATGGTCTGGCGCGCCCCGATGAGGTCGATCCGCGGTTGCCCGCCTTCTTCGTGCATCATGCCCAACTGCATCATCGCGCTCATGTAGAGCGAAGCCATGAAACGCTCGAAGGTGATCTCGAAATCCTTGGCGGAATGGCCGCTGAGTTCGACCCGGGCATCCATGTCCCGGGAGGATTTCTGATAGGCCTCAGCATTAGCTTTTTGTTCTTCGGCCGATGGCGGTGGAGGCGCCTTATCCTCATTCGCCGCTGGGGTAGCGGATTTAGACGTCGCTACAGAGGTCGCGGATGGGGCTGATTCCGGCTGGACGGGCTTCTCCTCCTGAACGTCGGAGCGTAGCTCGCCGTCGGTGGTAAACAGCCTGCGATCGGTGACAGTAAAGCCGGCGTCCTGCTTTTTCTCAACCATAGGTCGGTCCTCTTATCTTGTGAGCAAGCCGTGGAAGGGAAGTTCGGTCACGACCGCTCGAGAGCCGGCGATCTCGACCTCTTTCCCCGGGGCACCAATTTCGCGGCGAATGTAGCCCAGGGCTACGGTGTGCTCGCCGTCCGGAGAAGGAATCACCGCGGAACTGGTGATTTCCCCAACGTCTTTGGCCTGCGCTTGAATCTTTGTTCCTGGCGCCGGCGCTGGGCCGGTCACCGTGAAACCTGTGAACATGCGATGTACGGCGCCCCGGGAGCGGATACGTTCGACAATTTCCTGCCCCACGTAGCAGCCCTTGTTGAAGTTCAGGGCTCGCTGCTGCTCAGTTTCTTGCGGCAGATCCCGTTCGCGAATGTCTTTGCCATAAAGCGGAACGCCTAAAGCAATGCGATAGAGTTCGAGCGCCTCAGGACCGATCAGGACTGCGCCCGCGCTTTGTAGCTTCTCGCGTACTGAGGCAACGTGTTCCGGCGCAGTCCAGATTTCATATGACGGGAAGGCCTCCCGCTCGCCGCGGATGATGCTCACCCTCGCTTGCTGCCAGGCGATGTCCGCGATCTCAAGGGGCTGGAGTTGAGGAATTTCGAATCCGGCCTCTTTGAGCACATTTTCGGCGGTGGGCCCGGCGATCCCGACTGCAGACAGCTTTTCGCTGATATTGGCAACCTCGACGTCATCCATGATGATGTAGTGGTCGAAGGTGGCAAGAATCTTTTCGAGCTGCGACTGGTCCGTGTCGACGAGCAGAGAGTCACGGCGGTTGTAGGCGATCAGGTCGCCCAGAATATGGCCCTGCGGGTTCAGCAGGAATGCGTAGACGCCACGGCCAACGGCCAGATCGCGCACGTTGTTCGTGATCATGCCGTTTAGCCAGCGGACTCGATCGCCTCCCGTAAGCTGGATTTTCGCGCGGTTGTCGAGATTGTAGACTCCGCAGGTTGACCTTAGAGCCATGAACTCGTCTGTTGCATTGCCAAAATGCGCAGCTCCAGCAGCCGATTGCGACACTCCCAGCTCGTTATGTGAACTCAACGAAGGCATGTGACCCTTCAATTATAGCGAAGGCGAGCGGACCTCGCCCGGCGCCGGAAGTTGGGCGTGCAGTAGCAACTCTTTCCAGGAGGTATGAAGAATGAAAGCTCTGCGAGCGATGGTGATCGGTATGTTGATGTTGGCTGCGGCCAGCAGTTGGGCGCAATCAGATGCGCAAAAAGCGCTGGATCGCTTTAAGTCTATGGCGGGTAGCTGGACGGGGAAGGGCGCGCACGGCGAGACGGCGGAGGTGACGTACAGCGTAATCGCCGGCGGGACCTCGGTCATGGCGGATATCAAAATGGGGGACGAGGCGATGACCAGCTTGTTTTACGTGGATGGGGGCAAGCTGATGATGACTCATTTCTGCCCCAGCAATAACCAGCCGCGCATGCAGGCCGTGATCTCGCCGGATGGTAAGACGGTGACGTTCGATTTCCTGGACGCGACCAATCTTCCTTCGCCGCAGGCCGGACATATGCACAAGGCGGTTTATCTGTTCGAGGATGCCGACCATTACAACGAGGACTGGACCTGGAAGCACGAAGGGAAGGACTCGCACTTTCAGTTCGAGATGCAGCGGAGGAAGTGAGCGGATCGGGCCATCGGGTGATCGGGTCATCGGGTGATCGCCGGCTAGCAGGCGCAAAATCTTACAACGCAGAGAGCGCGGAGGGGGCGCGGAGTTCGCAGAGAGAACCGGCAACAGATTCGGATGCGTGGCTCCCACACGCATCCAGAGCTTTGAAATTCTCATCGTCTGATAAGCTCTTTCCTCGTGACTTCCGTTAAACGAATTGCGGTTCTTCCAGGCGATGGAATCGGGCGCGAGGTGATTCCGCAAGCCGTGAAGGTGATGATGGCCAGCGGCGCTCCGATCGAGACCGCCGAATTCGACTGGAGTGCCGATCGCTACCTGGCGGATGGCGTAACTGTCCCGCAAGACGGTTTTGGGATTCTCGAGCGGGAGTTTGACGCGATTCTTGTAGGTGCCTTCGGTGATCCACGGGTTTCCACCAACATTCATGCCAAGGAAATCCTGCTGGGGATGCGGTTCAAGATGGACCTGTACGCGAACCTGCGTCCGGTGCGTTTGCTGGATGCATCGTTATGTCCGCTGAAGGGTATCGAGCCGAAGGATGTGGACTTCGTCGTAGTGCGGGAGAACACCGAGGGCGTCTATGGCGATGTCGGTGGAGTATTCAAGCAGGGGACCGAAGACGAGGTTGCGGTCCAGGAAGACATTAACACGCGCAAGGGCGTGGAGCGCGTGATTCGTTACGCCTTCGACTATTGTGAGAAGTACAAGAAGCTGGATGGAACTCGGCGCACGGGCGTGCTGATGTGTGACAAGTCGAATGCCATGACCCACGCGGGCGGGTTGTGGCAGCGCGTGTTCAAGGAGGTAAGCCGGGAATATCCGCAAATCAAGGCATCGCACATGTACGTGGACGCGCTGTGCATGCAGATGGTGCGCGATCCCCGGCAGTTCGATGTGATCGTCACCAACAACATGTTTGGGGACATCATCACCGACCTCGCGGCGGGGCTGCAGGGCGGACTGGGAATGGCGGCGAGCGGAAACATTCATCCCGGCAAGACTTCGATGTTCGAGCCGGTGCACGGATCGGCTCCGCCGATTGCGGGCAAGAACATTGCGAATCCGCTGGGAGCGATTCTGACTTCGGCGATGATGCTCGGGCACCTCGGTTTGAGCGGCGAAGCTGGCAGAATCGAGGCGGCGGTCCTGGAGGCGGTTCGGCAGAAGAAGACCACGCCCGATGTGGGCGGGACTTTGGGCACGAAAGAAGTGGGAGAGTGGGTGGCGGAGCGGGTGGTGAAAAGCTCAGGAACATCTTAAAGCGCAGAGTGCGCAGAGAAGATTCTTAACCGCGAAGATCGGCGCAAAGGTCGTGACGCATTCGGATACTGGGCGATCGGCTTCCACTTGTTAAGCGACGCGCTTAGTTGCTCATGGCGGTTAATCTGCGGAAACCGGTCAGCGCCACGACATACCTTTTCTCGATCGCATAGGCCTGGGCGTAGCACTTTTTGGCTTTGTCCCACTTGTGCTGGTGTTCATACACACGGCCGAGGTTGAAGTGCGGGTAGCAGCGCGCCTCGTAGCGTTTGGCGACGATCGCCTTCTCAAACCAGGGAATGGCCTCGTCCCATTTTTCTTGTTCGATCAGGTAGGCGCCGATATCGTTGTAAGGATTGCCGAAATCCGGGTCGACTTCAATGGCGCGGCGGCAGTCCTCGATGGCGCTGTCGTAATCGCCGACAAAAGAATAGGTCCAGCCGCGGAACGTGTAAGCTTCCGCAGTGGGGAAGGCGACGATGGACTGGGTATAAAGAAGCAGAGCCTGCTTGTAATCGCCGCTGGTTTGCATCTCGTAAGCCTGGCGGAAGTATTCGGCCGCGGCGGCACGTGGATCAGAGTCGGACATAAACAGTCCTGAGGAAAAACTTGACGAAATTGTACCGGAAAAACAGGCAGCATTTTTGGGCGGCAATCATCCTGTTTGGGGTGTGGTTGGCGGCGCCGGCTTTTGCCAGACAATCAGCGCAGAGTTCTACAGATGCTTCAGTTCCGCAAACGCAAAAACAAGGCAAGAGCGAAAACTCAACGCCCGCGAAGAAACCTCAGGATTCGCCGTCGCCGCAAAGTGATCATCAAACTCCCCAAGCTCAGCCGGAAGAAAAGAAAATCTCGCCGCAAGCCTCGGAAGAATTGTTCCGGTCTGTCGATGAAATTTTGAAGTTTGCCAGCCAAGACACGTCTCTGCCCATTCACGACTCGGTGAAGCGGAAGCTGGTGAGCCGGGATGAAGTGGTGGCATTCATCCGCAAGCACATGGATGAGGATGAAGATGCGCAGCGTTTGCGCCGTTCCGAGCTGGTGCTGAAGAAATTCGGCTTGCTGCCGCGCGAGTTTGATCTGGAAACGTTTCTGATTGCGCTGCTACGGGAGCAGGTAGCTGGCTATTACGACCCGCAGGCGAAGACGGTGAATCTGCTCGACTGGATCGAGCCGGAACAACAGAAGCCGGTGTTGGCGCATGAGCTGACGCATGCATTACAGGACCAGTCGTTCGGGTTGGAGAAATACATGAAGGCCGGTGACGCGGATATGGGGGCCAGCAAGAAAGAGCCGACACCGGAGGACTTCGAGAACGACGAGATTTCCACCGCCCACCAGGCGGTTGTCGAAGGGCAAGCGATGGTGGTGCTGCTCGATTACGAGTTGTCGCCGATGGGTCAGTCCGTCATCGATTCGCCGCAGATTGTCGAGGCGTTAAAAGCCGGAATGCTGGTCGGCACGGCGGATTCGGTCGAGTTCCGCAATGCGCCGCTTTACATCAAAGAGGCGCTGACCTTCCCCTACCGTTATGGGCTCGACTTTGAGACGGAGCTGCTCACCCGGTTCGGCAAAGAAAAAGCATATGCAGGCGTATTCAAGAAGCCTCCGCGTACGACGCGAGAAATCATGGAGCCGTCTGCGTACCTCTCGGGGGAGAAGCTCCCGCGGATGCCTTTCCCGGATTTCAAGAACGACTTCAAAAACTACGACAAATTCGATGTGGGCGCGGTAGGAGAGTTCGATTCGGCGATCCTGATTGATCAGTATGCGGGCGTAGAAGTTTCCAAACGCTTGTATCCGCATTGGCGTGGCGGGTACTACTATGCAGCGCGACCGAAGGGCGACGCGGCGGCCCCTCTGGATGTGCTGTATGTGTCGCGCTGGTCCAGTCCCGAAAAGGCTTCCGAATTCGCATTCGTTTATGCAAAAGGATTGAAAGAGCGCTACCAGCACGTGAGAGATGTTGACGGGGAAAAGCAAGTCAAGCCTGCCGCTTACAGTATCGAGACGCTGGCCGGGAAACATTCGTTCCTCACGGAAGAGGGAACCATCTTCATCGAAGTGAGCGGAGACATGGTGCTGGTGAGCGAGGGCCTGGATCAGGACACAACTACGAAAGTTGAGCGCCAGTTATTTGTGGTGGGCACGACCAGGTAGCGCCGGCATCCTGCCGGCAGACGCGAGCGTGTCTTGGTGGGCGGGCGAGGACGCCCGCCGGACAGCCGCCGAGACGGCGGCG
>OEKN01000493.1_pt1 | contig 13950 bp, 13 predicted proteins | sample 1503361 | NCBI WGS metagenome assembly OEKN01 (sample SAMEA104379592, study PRJEB20068) | metagenome | biome: 1000743; feature: 77; material: 1998 | place: USA | collected 2012 | depth 25 m
CAGCACTTCCACCTTCGAGCTCTTTTCGTCGAGGTTTGGTACAAGGAAATCGTAAAGCTGGTTGGGATCCACGCGAAAAATGGCCTCATTCTCGGTGATCAATCCCTCGTTCACCATCTCGATTGCGACCCGAACCGCGGCGCGTCCGGTGCGCTTGCCATTGCGGGTCTGCAGCATGTACAAGGTGCCATCCTGGATGGTGAATTCGAAATCCTGCATGTCCTTGTAATGTTTTTCGAGACGCGTTGTGATTTCACGAAGCTGGTTGTAAACCTTGGGCATGATTTTCTGCAGCTCGAGAATGTGTACCGGAGTACGAACGCCGGAGACAACGTCCTCTCCTTGCGCGTTCATCAGGAATTCGCCGTAGAATTCCTTTTCGCCGGTGGCAGGGTTGCGAGTGAAACCCACGCCGGTGCCGCTGGTTTCTCCCAGGTTTCCGAACACCATGGCCTGCACATTCACGGCGGTTCCCAACATGTCGTCGATGTTGTTGATGCGGCGGTAGTGCTTGGCACGCTCGTTCTGCCAGGAACGGAAGACCGCGTCGCGCGCCATGATTAATTGCTCGTGGGGATCCTGCGGGAAGTCGCGCTTGGCGTGCTTTTTGACGGCTTTCTTGTATTCCTGAATGACTTCCTTCAGGGCTTTCGCATCGAGTTCAGTATCCAGCTTGGCTTTTTTCTGTTTCTTTTTAGCGTCGAAGATTTCATCGAAAACGGATTTCGGAATGTCTAAAACGACATTGCCGAACATCTGAATGAGGCGGCGGTAGGAGTCGTAGGCAAAACGAGGATTTTTGCTGCGGGCCGCCAGCGCTTCCACGCTCTGATCGTTCAGCCCGAGGTTGAGGATCGTATCCATCATGCCGGGCATGGAGAACTTCGCGCCTGAGCGCACGCTCACCAGCAGCGGATTTTCGCCCACGCCAAGTTTCTGCTTCTGGAGTTCCTCCAGCCGGCGCAGCGCCGTTTCGATCTGCTTATCGATCTCGCCGGAGACCTTGCCGCCACTGCGCATGTACTCACGGCAAGCCTCGGTCTGAATGGTGAAGCCGGGAGGCACGGGCAGGGCCGCATTCGTCATTTCGGCCAATCCTGCGCCTTTGCCGCCCAACTCATCTTTCATCTTGCCGTTGCCGTCTGCTTTTCCGCCTCCGAAGAAATAAACGTACTGGGTCGTGGTGGTAGAGGGATGCGCTGCATGATTTTCAGAAACTGTGATCGTGGCCATAATGAGAGCCTCTTGTGAAATGGGATTTCTAATTCAGAACCTGTTGATAAGTCTTGAAGCGCTCAACCGCGGGCCATTGGCGCTCACGGGATCTACCAGGGTTTTAAAGATAAGTGTACCTGACTCAAACTGATCGTCGCTACTAGGGCGAGAAATTGCGGCTCACTGGTCGCTAGCTTAGAACGCCAAGATTTGCCGTCCGGCCGCTAACGCAATTTGACAAAGAAATAGGCGCTCATGGTCAAGCCGGTTGCGATCACAAGGTAGCGCATTTTGACAGGATCGGCTCTCTGAGCGTAGTGCGCGGCCCACCAGCCCCCGGCCAGAGCTCCCGCTATCATCTCGGCACACTGCGTCCACAGAACAGCATGCGCCGCAATGAAGGTGACCACTGCGGCAGCATTGATGGCAACCGCGAGTAGTGTGCGAACGGCGCCCATGGCGTGAATGTCATGCATGCCCATGGCGGCCAACATAGCCAGGGTGATGAACCCAATGCCAGCTCCGAAATACCCGCCATAGATGGCCACGAGCAGTTCCGCCGTCGATGCAACTGTGATCGCCCGCCATGATAATTCCCGGAGATCGGTGTGTTTCTTTCCAGCGATGGCGCGAAGTTTGTTCCCAAAGGTGAAGAGCAGGGTCCCGCCCAAGAGAAGCCAGGGCACGAGATGCTGAAAAGTGTGTTGCGGGGTTTTCAGCAAGAGGCGAGCGCCCAGCCAACCTCCGAGGACGCTGGTTGCAAGTAATGGAATCAGCAGTCGCGATGTAATGCCGAGATGCCGCACATACGCAACCGCACTGGCGGCCAAGCCCGGCCACAAGGCGACCGTGTTGGTGGCATTGGCCTGCACGGGCGGCACGCGAACAAACAGAAGCGCGGGGAACGAAACAAAGCTGCCACCACCCGCCACCGCATTGAGCGCTCCGGCAATCACGCCAGCAGAAATTAGCAGGAAAGCTTCAGAAGAGTGCAAAGGTCTGTGTATCTCCTCATTGCGAGAAGGCGGCCACCGTTTCGCGGCGTGGATCAGAATGCCGACGAGGGAGCGTGCCGAGCCTCAATCGCTCCGTGAAATCGCCAGCAAAGCTCGCACCGTACATAATCACGTCGGCTGTGAAAAACGAGTTGCTTGACAGCATGGACTGCGCTATGGTAAACCGCCCCGACTGGCATTGGTCCGCTTATCATACCGGATCAAAATGGATCTTGACGTCTCGGGATTGGTCTCCTCGAGTCTGTGGTCTGCTGGTGGTGAGGCCCTGGTTTTGCAAATTTTCGGGAGAAGGAAACCATGCGCTTGCTTACAAAGATTTTCGCGCTCCTGGTTGTTCTTATGGCAACAGGTTTGCTCGTCCTCGCCCAAAGCTCAGAACCAGCGACCAGTGCGAGTGCATCCCCGTCCGCCAGCGCAAGCAAAGCGGAAGTGGATGCACTGCGCAGCGAGTTGGCAGCCCAACGCCAAGTCATCGAGCAACTAAAAGCCATCGTAGAAAGGCTGTCGCAAGCCAACCCGGAAAGAAGCTCCGAGACGAGGATGCTTCCCGCCAGCTCGTCCTTGGAAGGAGAGCCGCGTTTAGTCAACGCTGTGCTCATGCAACCTGTCGCCGCGGTGCCGTCGGTTGCCGTAGCTGAGCAAGCGCAACAGCCGGTTGCCAAGAAAGAGCCGCCACCGATCGCCGGGTGGAATGGCGAGCACTTTTTCATCAAGAGCACTGACGGCAAGTTTCAAATTCAACCTTACGGATACTTTCAAAGCGATTACCGCGCCTATGAAGGTGATGGCGCGCCCGCGAATACATTTCTCATCCGGCGAGCTCGTTTTGGTTTTCAAGGAAACTACGGTACTCGCTACACTTTTGCTCTCCTGGCCGATGCCGCCGCAACCAACGGCTTGATTCTCCGCGACCTCTATGTCAACGCGCAGGTTAAGCCAGCTTTTCAAGTGCAGATTGGACAGTACAAGGAGCCATTCGCCCAGGAGGCTCTGACAGCGGTCACCAACATTGACTTCGTCGAGCGATCGCTCGCCTCCCTGCTCTATCCCTCCGCGGCCACTGCCTACCGCAGCCCCGGCCTTACCCTTCACGGAGATATCTCCGGTGGCGCTGTGCAGTGGTGGCTTGGAGCGTTCAACGGCAAGGGTATCTTGGTTAATAACACGACGAATCAGCCAGAAATCGTCGGCCGGTTGCGGTTTTACCCGCTGCGCAACAAAAAGGACAGCGTGCTTCAAGGTTTGGCCTTCGGCGGATCGGTCGCCTTCTCCCGCGCCCGGGGACTTTCGAACGAATTGAGTTTTGGTGCCACCATGCCCGATTCGGCTTATACTTTCTTCCCTTCTTTTCGCGTCAATGGGCCTGCGGAGCGTTACAACGCCGAGGCTACCTGGGTTCACGGACCTTGGGGAATACGCGCCGAGTACGATCAGCTTAATCAATTTCGCCGTAACGTCGGTTCAGAACAGGCCGGCAACTTGGGATTTATCAGTCTTCCCGGCATTGTGGCTAAGGCTGGTTACGGTCAGGTCACCTACCTGCTAACGGGTGAGAAACGGCCGGAGAACGGAACTCCGAAGGTCAAGCATCCCTTCATGGGTCCGGAAACTTCGACTGGAGGCGCGGGCAATGGGTTGGGAGCTTTTGAATTGGCCTTCCGCTATGACAGTATCGAGGCGCATGAGCCTGGTATCAATCTTCTGAACAATCCCATTACTCCGGGGTTTGTGCCCACATTCATTAATCACACGGATCAGTTCACGGCGGGCATCAACTGGTATCTCAACTACTGGGTCAAGTACCAGGTGAACGTGTCAGTCGATCGGCTGAAAGAGCCGAGTGTCACCGGTCAGGTGCCACAGAATTTCGTGGTCTTGCTCAATCGCATACAGTTCAGGTTCTAAAGCTCTTTAAGGCGAAGGGATTACCAGCTTTTTGGTCAAGTCTGGGTTAAGCGTCCGGAAGTGGAATTCGCTGGGAGGGAGATTCGATGCAACCGAGAATTCTGCTAAGCATTCTTCTTACAGGTCTGTTTGTGATCGTGAGCGGTTGCGGAGACGTAAGAAACTGTCCTGTGTGCGGCACCACCAAGAACGATGGCTACGCCAATATCGACGTTATCCCCGTGCCCGAGCACAATCCGACTGGCGAACCGGGCGGCCCGTTCAACTCCTTTGACATAAGTGTGACCGATTCGGCGAATCACCGATTCTTCGTATCGGATCGCATAGGTCTCGACGTTGTGGTGATTGATACTCAGCAGGATGTAGCCGTGAATTTCTTTGCCGGTGCGAACGGCGTGGCCGGCGGCGGAGTCAACGCCAGTTCCTGCGCAACGGATAATCCGACAGCGCCCACGTTGTTCATTCCACCGCTTGTGACAGGGACTGGTAACTGGACGCGTTTCGGTTGTCGCACCCTCAATTTCCACATCCCCGGGTTTGGTGCTAACAATCTTTTCGGCGGCTTTCCCGGTGCCCAGTGCTGCGCCGCGCGCGCCAACGGCGTCAACCCACTTTCTGCTCCTGATGGTGAGGTGTTGAGTCCGGATAACAAAACGTTGTTCGTGGGAAACGGTTCGGCCAGCGTGGTCGCTTTTGATCTCACCACGACCAGCTTCACGCCTGGCACTAGCCTGCCGGTCGGGCCAACAGTGAAAGCCGAGTTTCCCACCGGTGTTTCACCAGACTACGATGGTCCAAATGGCATCGCGCCCTGTGTCTCCTCCGCGAACGGGCGGGCATTTTCCGATCTAACCTGTGGAGATCTTAGAGCTGACGAAATGTCGATTGGTGTGGTCAACGGCTCCACGATTCTGCTGGTGGCGAATGGCGACCCCGGTTTCCCCTTCATCACGCTTGTCGATGTCAGCAACATCGTGAATCCGACAGGCACCTTCACGGCGGATCACTGCCTGCCCTTCGCGAACCAAACTCCCTATGGGCCGCCCCTGGTTGGAAATGGACAGGGGAACACCGCTCCCGCCGCCGGTCCCATTAATCCTCCGACCTGCATAATTGGCCAGATCTATTACGATGGCGCGGTCGCCAATAACAGCAGTGTTCCCATCGATGATACTGGCCTCAACGGTACGGCTGGCTTCATCTGCCCGGATCCCTCGACCACAGCCCTTTCGGGCATGACGGGGCACGGAGCAGGTGTGAACATTCTGGGCCCAGACCGGCCCTGTCATCATGGCCCGATGCTCAACCCGGATGGCACTTATTGCGCCAGCCAGAATCCTCCTTCGGCCAACTGCTTCGGCGCGGTTGCGATCGCGGGTATAGGCGGCTCAGCCTTCAATCCCAACACAGGCCGCTTTTTGGTTACAAACTCAAATTCAGATGCTGCCAATCTCACCATCGGCTCAGTCGACTTCATTAATCCGAACCTGGGAAATCCAAATGGACCATTCGTAGAAAACAGTGTCCCCATGCCGAACTGCATGCCAACCAGCATCGTGCAGGGACCGGGGAATAATTTCCTCGTTGGCTGCGGAGACCATGACGGAGAAGCCTTCCCCCCCAACGAATATGTAATTGACGGGACCACGGGCGCGATCATTGCCACCATCACCCAAGTCGGCGGCGTGGATGAGACTTGGTACAACCCCGGCGACAATCGCTACTATCTCGCCGCTCGTGATATGCCGACTGGTCCAGTCATGGGCGTCATTGATGCGAAGACGAATCAGTGGCTGCAAAATGTCACGACCAATTCCAACTCGCACAGTATCTCGGTGGATTCTGGCAATAACCACGTGTTCGTCCCATTGCAGGCGGGAGGAATCTGTACGACCCAGAGCGCAAACGGCTGTGTCGGTGTGTACGCGCAACAGTAAGAAAGGAGATGCCTGGTTTAGAGAACCAGCTCGAGGGGTGTTTCTATTCTCGACTTGTCGGAAAACGATATAATGATCCAGGGGCGCCCTGCGGCAAGCGCTGGATCTATGTTGTGGCTGGTCAACGACGCTGAGCGAAAGCTGCCTTTATGGCGTGTTGCATTGGGCAGCCTCATTATCGTTTGCCTTGCTGTCACGCTGGCGAATCGTTTCCGGCACATTGCAAATGTCGGACAGGTTGATGTCCGCTCATGCACACCAAAAGTCAAGGTCCAGCACCGCGATATCGGGGCGCAATGCTGGTCGGCTCCCGTGGCTCTTTTCTGTTTTCTGCAATCCCCAGGCACCACCCAAAGCTCTTTTCTAGAGGCCCAAACGCCACCGTTCCTGCATGTAGAAGGCTCACGCTACAACCGCCCACCCCCAATCTCCTGAATGTACATATTCAGGGTTACAAATTGAGAAGCGTGGTTGCGGGTGCAACTGCGTTTTACCGAGGGACAATCTGAGAGTAATTTCAACCGGAGCGCTCTCATTCAGTAACACGAGAGGGGAAAATCATGAAAACGAGCAATGGGTTCTGGCAAGTGAATGCAGCAGCAATGTTGGCGGGCCTTTCGATTCTGGCGCCTTTTTGTCTGGCAAAAGACAAGCCCGCACCATCGGAAGCACAACGCGTGTCTGTTATCGCGCACTTGCCGATCGAAGGTGCGCCTGTGACACAACTGTTCGTCCAGGAAGAGGGCGGGAAGCAATATCTTTATATTCGGCAAGCCTCCCAGTCGGGATATACAGTTGTGGACGTCTCGCGTGCGAACAAACCCAAGATTGTGAAGCGTGACGCCTCGCAGAATTTGGGCAGCAGCCAAAAACTTCAGATGATTAGCGGCGGTATCGCTCTTTCAGAGACGCCTGACAGCGCAGGAACGGGTAGCGTGCGCCATGAACTCGCGCCCTCTAAGGCGCCAGCGGCGAGCAACCCGCAATCCCTGAGGGTCCTCGATATGAGCGACCCGGCAAATCCGAAAACGCTGCAAACTTTTGAAGGTGTCACAAGTGTCCTGGCGGATGATTCGCGCGATTTGATTTACATCGCCAACAACGAAGGCGTATGGATTCTGCGGCATGTGCAAGGCCGTCCGCCGCGGCCCAAGTGCGATTCAGAATCGGTGTTTTCGCCGATTGCAGACTGTCAATAGCGAAGAGGACATTTCTTATCAAGCGTTTTGACGGACGACACGGTAATCGTCACCGGGGTTCGGTGCGCGGCAGACCCTTACTTTACGAGAGTTTCCTGATAGTGCACTTCTTGCCATTGCCCGGCGCGCTTTACCCAAAGTTCCGTAACGTAGATCCTGGAGTAGCGCATAACTGATTTCGGCGGAAACTGAATGGTCACCTCATAAATCACAAACGCCGCGTCGGGGCCGAGGGGAATCAACTTAAAGCCCCACAAGTTGTAGTTGTAGACGTTTAGATTGGATACTTCGTTGATCGACTGAATCTTGTTTCGCTCGCCCCGAGCGTCGACCTCGACTCCCTGATAGTCATCCGCTAACAGTGCGCCATAGGCCTTCTTATCCTTGTTCTTGAGCGCTTCCCATTCGGTCTTGATCTTGGCCTCGAACATCTCTTTCAAGGCGGAGTCGCGGCCAGCGCTTTGTTCAGCTTGGGGGTTTGTGGCCTGGCCTGTTGATTGTGCCGAGAAGTCAAGGCAGGAGAGCAAGATAATCCAAAGGAAGATGAGAACAGCGCGCATGGTTTCTCCTGGAAAAGTTCGTGTTTACTTTAAGTCAAGCCGGACCGCGGAATCCTAACGCAATTCCTTCACTTTCTTGCGGACGGCCGCGAGCAGGGGGGCAGGAAGTTCTGAGTATCCCTCTTGGGCGGCAAATTGTTGCCCGGCGGAATAGATCCAGTCGAGCAAATTCTGCAAGGCTGTAGACCGCACTGAATCAGAGGATGTGGTGTGAAGATAAATCCAGGTGAAGCTTGTAATGGGGAATGAATCGGGGCCAGACGCATTTGTGAGAGACACGGCAAAACCATTCCACTTGGGCGCTTCGACCGCGCTACAAGCAGCGGTGATGGATTCGGGCGAAGCCTTCACATATCTCCCCGCCGCGTTCAGAATTGCAATGCTGGTGACGTTTGCCTTGGCGGCATATTGCGACTCCACAAAACCGATGCTGCCAGGCTCAGCTTTGACCTTGTCGACCATGTCGGAGCTGCGTTCTGCGGGGGTACCGACCGGCCATTTGGGCGAGGGATTCACTCCAATTTGAGCCCGAAACTTGGAACTCACTTTGGAGAGGAAATCGGTGAAGACATAATTGGAGCCTTTTCCGGCGGGCCGGTTGACCACGTGAATCGGTAAGCTCGGCAGAGTGAGATCAGGATTGAGCTTCCGGATGGGCGCCGCGTCCCAGGTTTTCAGTTCTCCGAGAAATATTTCCGCCAAAACTTCCCCGGAAAGCCGGAGGTCCTGATGGATTTCGGGAAGATTGTAAATCGGGACGATGCCGATGAGCACCGCCGGCAACTCGATGAGACTCCCCTCTTTGCGTTCCTTGGCTGTGAGCAGGGCTTCGCCGGCACTGAAGTCGCCGGTACCGTGGGAGATTTGCTTGATGCCCTCGCTTGTACCCACGGGAAGGTAACGCATCTGAATTCCGGGGCTGAGTTTCCCGTATTCCTGTGCCCAGCGGTTATAAAGCGGTGCCGGCACGCTTGACCCCGATCCAACGAGGACGATTGCGTTTTGAGAGATCGCCGGAGAACTGCAGAGGCTCAGAAAGCTGGGCAGCGCGACAAGGAAAAGTAGGAAACGATAGACGCTTGCGAGGGAAGAGCGGTCATCGCTACAGCTGGCAGCGGGTCGATCAGATACCTTTACTGTCATAGCTCGCTCCATTCGAAAACATTGCCCATCAGGGCGCTATCCGGATTTGGAGCTTATGAGCAAATCGAAGCTAGGCTAGCATAGCACTTAGCGAATTCGGATTGTTCTCTTCGATTTCCTGTTGTCATCAAGGGAACTGCCGGAGGCGGGGCAAGATGTTTCAGGGGCTAGGAGAAGCATCGTGCTCTGGTTCCCACGGCTAAGAGTTCCTGAATACAGGGCTCAAAACTGGCGGAAGCGTGTGCGAGTCGAACGCACCGACGACACCAGAGGTGCCGTCCGCCGGTTTTGAAGACCGGAACAGACACCGGCCTGCTTACGCTTCCGCGACGCCATGAGTCAATGGCCTGCAGCAGTGGTCCGAACAAACAGACCTAGCCGCCCAGCACAATGGCAGTATACGAGGCAGGGAGATGAGTCCACTAGCGCAGCGGAGGGGGAACGTCTCACTTCCCGGGGTCGTTAAGAGGCAAACGCATGACGATCCGTGGTCGGTTGGGCGGGAGGTAGTGAGTTCGGAAGTGAGACAGGGTGGGCAGAAATTGTCTGGCCCACCCCGATGTTTATTTCTGTTCGGATTCAGGTGGGGCGCCGGGCGCCTGTCCGTGATGATGGTTTTGCATCCACTGTTCCCGCTTCGCCTGCATGGCATCAAATTTCTTCTGCTGGTTTGCATCCAGGAGTTCACGAATTTGATCGTCCGACGCTTTGTGAATGTCCATCATTTTTGAGCGCCGGTCTTCCTTCGAAATGGATGAATCGGAATGAAGCTTCTCCATTTGGGTTTGTTCCGATTTCAAGATGTCTTGGACTTTGGCTTGCTGATCCGAGGTGAGGTTGAGATGCCTGGTCAACATCTCGGTCCGCTTCGCCGGATCGAAACCGTGATGTCCAGGGCCGTGCTCCGACGCCTCGCCGGCCGGTGCTGCTTGCTGATCATTACTGCCGTACTGCGCATTCGCTAGCGGCGTCACAGCGTAGAGCAAACCAGCCAACGTCAGAGCGAGTAAACTGCTTTTGAGCATAGAAATCTCCTTCCGGAAGAATCGATTGAGCTCACTGGTATGAACCAGATTATCGGGCTGAAGTTGTCAAACCCAGACACTTTTTACGAATCTTTACTTACCGACTTGCCGTTTCGAAGGCATGCCGGTCGGCCACGGTGAGGTCATTCAGAAGAGGCGTTCAGGCCAACGCCCGGTAGGATTTGGAAAGACGCAAATAAAAAGGCCACGGAGTTGTTCGCAGGTCAACGCGACGCCACCTCCGTGGCTCACCAGGATTGAAATGGGCGGCCAGATTCTCTACTTTGGTTGCGCCACCATTCGTAAATATGGCTTCAAAGTCTTCCAGCCGCCTGGGAATTTCTGTTTCGCCTGTTCCTCGCTAACGGAGGTCGGGATGATGACGTCGTCGCCCGGCTTCCAGTTCACAGGTGTCGCCACATTGTGCTTGGCGGTGAGTTGCAGAGAATCGAGAACCCGCAGAATCTCATCGAAATTGCGCCCGCTGCTCATGGGATAACTCATCATCATTTTGATCTTCTTGTCCGGTCCGACGATGAACACGGTGCGTACGGTCGCGTTGTCGGCGGGTGTGCGACCTTCGCAACTGTCGCCCGCCTCGGCTGGCAGCATTTCATAGAGCTTCGCGACTTTGAGTTCCGGATCGCCGATCATGGGGTAGTTCACCTTGTGGCCTTGAGTCTCTTCAATATCAGAGGCCCACTTGCCGTGGCTGGCGATCGGGTCGACGCTCAGTCCCAAGATTTTCGTGTTGCGTTTCGCGAACTCGGGTTGCAGGCCAGCCATGTAGCCCAGTTCTGTCGTGCAGACGGGGGTGAAATCCTTGGGGTGCGAGAAAAGGATCGCCCATCCGTTCCCGATCCAGTCATGAAAGTTGATTTTTCCTTGCGTTGTTTCCGCTGTGAAATTGGGTGCTTCCGAATTGATGCGCAAAGACATGTCATTTCCTCTCGTCGTTTGTCTAAGTTAGGGTGGCTCGTCGCGAGCAGCATTGAGCCGGGAGTCTGACGAAGTCCCGAATCCCGCAAACGGTTCAGATAATCCAATCTCCGTCTTCTTCTATGGTATCGCACGTGCCCGGTCTGATGTTGAAGGGCGAAGGGGTTTTCGTTTATGGCAACTTCCAGAAAGCTGCAGATGGTCCAGATCGATGTATTCACAGACCGACCACTCACAGGTAATGCGTTGGCGGTGTGTCTCGACGGCCGCGGGCTAACGACGGAGCAGATGCAGGCAATCGCGCGCGAGACCAATCTCTCGGAGACAACCTTTATCCTGTCCGATGACGCAGCGGCAGCGCGTGACCGGGGAATCCGGGTGCGCATCTTTACTGTGGCAGAGGAACTCCCGTTCGCCGGGCACCCGACTCTGGGAACCGCGTTCGTACTGCGCGGATTGAGCGGAGTATCCGAGGTCCGGCTCGAATTGAATGTCGGGTTGGTTCCAGTGCGCTTCGAAGATGTGAACGGTGAATCATCCTTCGGCGAGATGACGCAGGTCGACCCGCAGTTCCTCGTGCAACATGATCGGGAAGCGGTCGCGAAGGCGATCGGTTTGGACGTGGAGGATCTTGATCCCTCCCTTCCCGTCGAAACTGTGTCCACCGGGCTTGCCTACACGATTACGCCGATCCGATCGCTGGCAATACTGCAACAACTGCACATTGACCCGGTTCGCGGCGAGCGTTACCTGGCTCAGCACGGTGGCAAGTTTTTCTATTTCGTTTCACGCGAAACTGTGGACCCCGGTGCTCGGTTGCACGCTCGTATGCTCTTCTATGGAACCGAAGACCCAGCCACAGGCTCTGCGGCCGGATGCACGGCGGCGTGGATGGTGGCTCACGGGGTGGCCAAGCCGGAAGAACGGGTTCTCATCGAACAAGGCATCGAAATGAAGCGTCCCAGCCGGATTTTTGTTCGCGCGTCGAAGAATGGTAACCGCGTGGTTAACGTGCGCGTCGGCGGCAACGCCGTGGAAGTCATGCGCAGCGAGTTTTGCTTCTAACGACGATTCTCTTCTCCGCGAAAAATCGCGCCATCCACATGCCTGAAAAAAGTCAATAGGAAAAATTTCCCATTGGCGTCGGCGGCACTTTACAGCACTCGACTCCGAACGTAGGATTTTGTCGCTCCGGAATTCTCCATGAATCAGATCAGCAGCATTCGCACTATTTTCTTGCCTGCCGCACTTGGGCGGCTACTTCACGCTCGGGTAGATCAATGAAACCGAAACGGACGATTCTCTGTGTTGACGACAACGAACAATCGCTCTCCATTCGCAAGGTTCTCCTGGAAACGCGCGGCTATCGCGTGATTTCCTGCCTGAGCGGGGAGGATGCCCTTTCCCGTTTCAAGCGAGGTGGCGTCGACCTCGTGCTCACGGACTTGATCATGCCGGGCCTCGATGGCGCCAAGCTCATCGAAGCCATCAAAGCCATCTCGCCGCGTACTCCCGCGATCCTGCTGTCAGGAAAAGTCCGTATTTACGACCGGGACACGCAGGCAGACGTCTTTCTGCCCAAAGGCATGCACGTACCCGCCGAACTCCTGGAGCGCATTCGTCTTCTGTTAGTGCGCAAGCGCGGCCCTAACCGAACCCATCCTCAACACAATGCCCCGCAGGTCGGAGCAGCGTGAGCGAACACCGTTCGCAGAACCTTTCCAAGCGTCTGTAGTATCGTTAGTCCAGCATGTCTTTCATCGAAGCCGTCGAACTGTGGAAGACCTACCATGTCGGCAAGGTTGAGGTGCAAGCCTTGCGCGGCGTCACCATCAACGTGGAAAGAGGAAAGTTTGTCAGTGTGGTGGGGCCCTCCGGGAGTGGGAAATCCACCCTCTTCTATCTGTTGGGCGGGCTGACTCGTCCCGATGCAGGCCATATCATGATTGACGGGGAAGACATCTCGCGGCTCTCGGATGCCGGGCGCACGCAAATGCGAAAACGCAAAATAGGGTTCGTATTTCAAAAATTCAATTTGCTGCCCACCCTCGATGCCCGCTCGAATATCGAGATTGCCCGCGATATTGCGGGTAACGGCACGTTGGATGAGGCTCACTTCCATCGAATCACCGAACTGCTGGGACTCACGCAGCGTCTCTCCCATCGTCCCGCCGAACTCTCCGGAGGCGAACAGCAGCGCGTTGCGCTGGCGAGAGCATTAGTCAACAAGCCCGCGATTGTGTTGGCGGACGAACCCACCGGCAACCTGGATTCCAAGAACTCGGAAACCGTGCTGCGCATGCTCCGCCAGTCGAACCAGGAACTCGGCCAAACCGTGCTGATGATCACCCACAATCCCGAGGCCGCAGAGTACGGGGACGATGTCATTCACATGCGCGACGGCCAGATCGTAAGCCCCGAGCAGGACCCCCAATGGATCGGTCACCATGTGGATGTGCCGCGGCAAGGCTAAGAGGTCGAGTATTCGAGTTGGCCAGCCATGCGGCGCCATGAGGGGCGAGTCTCCAGAGCCCAGGCCGGGAAAACAATCTTCCCGGGCACAGTTCCCGCAAGCCGCCTCGATTCTGGAGGGTATTTTGCCCGGCCCCGGTGCCTCATTTATAATGGGCGCTGCTGAGCGGGAGTAACTCAGTGGTAGAGTGCGACCTTGCCAAGGTCGAAGTCGCGGGTTCAAATCCCGTCTCCCGCTCCATCGATTTGATTCCCGGAGCCCTCCGCAGGAGGGCGTTTTCTTGCACGGAAGAAGCGATGGACCTCAGTGGACTTTTTCGGCGTCTGGCGATAACTTAGCTTCAGGGCGCGGTACCCAAGTGGTAAGGGAGAGGTCTGCAAAACCTTTATGCGTCGGTTCGATTCCGACCCGCGCCTCCAGCGTTTTTTCTCTTTTCGCAAAACAATCACAAACCACACCAATTTCCACTGCTCACATCGACAATCGCCATCAACGCATCCAACCGAGAAAAAAAGGAAGGAGACGAAGCATCATGGAA
>OEKN01000240.1_pt1 | contig 13915 bp, 10 predicted proteins | sample 1503361 | NCBI WGS metagenome assembly OEKN01 (sample SAMEA104379592, study PRJEB20068) | metagenome | biome: 1000743; feature: 77; material: 1998 | place: USA | collected 2012 | depth 25 m
CGCCGCGTTCGGCTTCGGAATGACAAGATAATGAGGATGGGGCTGAGGTGGTACGCCGTGCGCGCAGCGACTGGCCGATAAGTCAGTTGAACGTCAACATCTCTCTGCGTTTTGAGACTTTGTTCTGTATCTGTCGATTCGGAAACTGCGCGGAGTCTACCGCATGGACTCTTCCACCTCGGAAATCCAATCCGGCCGCTTTAGGACCTCGCGGGGTTTGGGACCGTCCGCCGCACCCACAATTCCATCCCGTTCCATCAGGTCGATCAAGTGCGCGGCTCTGCCGTACCCGATGCGCAGCCGCCGCTGCAGCAGGGAAGTGGAAGCCTTGCCAAACTCGACCACCAGCCGGACTGCGTCGTTGTAGAGAGGATCGTTTTCCAATTCGCCGTCCGCCGCTTCGCCTCCCGCCTCCCCAGCCTCGCGCTCGTCGCGCGGAGCCTCCAGAAAGTCCTCGACGTATTGTGCCGCTGCCTGCGACCGCCAGAACTCGACCACGGCCGCGATTTCCTTCTCCGTCACAAACGGAGCATGCAGCCGGTGCACGCGCGCCGAGCCCGCAGGCAGATACAGCATGTCGCCGCGTCCGAGCAGCGCCTCGGCGCCGTTGGAATCCAAAATTGTCCGGGAATCGACCTTAGTCGCAACGCGGAACGATATCCGTGCCGGGAAGTTCGCCTTGATAAGTCCCGTGATCACGTCGACAGAAGGCCGCTGGGTCGCCAAAACCAGGTGGATGCCCACCGCGCGTGCCATCTGTGCCAGACGCGTGACCGACTCTTCCACGTTGCCCGCGTCCAGCATCATCAGGTCAGCCAATTCATCGATAATGATGACGATGTAGGGGATCGGGCGCTCCTCGGAATCCTCACCAAACAGGCTGGGCGTGCCATCTTCCTCAAAGAGCTTGTTGTATTGATCGATATTCCGCACGCCCTTTTCCGCGAGCAATTTCAGCCGCCGCTCCATCTCGCGCACCGCATTGCGCAGCGCGTTGGCGGCGAGCTTCGGCTCGGTGATGATCGGGGTAAACAGGTGCGGAACGCCTTCGTAGTTGCCCAACTCCAGCCGCTTCGGATCGACCAGGATCAGGCGCACCTGCTCCGGCGTCGCCTTGTACAGGATCGACATGATGAACGCATTGATCGCTACCGATTTGCCCGTGCCGGTGGAACCAGCAATCAGCAGGTGCGGCATGGCAGCGAGATCGGCCACGGCAATCCGTCCATTGATGTCTTTTCCCAGTCCCAACGTCAGTTTCGACTTGGACCCGATGAATTCAGTGGACTCGATGTTTTCGCGCAGCCAGATGATTTCGCGATCCCGGTTGGGCACCTGAATGCCCACGGTGGACTTGCCTGCCATGCGCTCCACCAGGATGCTCTCGGCCTTGAGCGCGAGGCATAGATCCTCGGTGAGGTTGGTGATCCGGCTATACTTCACGCCCGCCTCGGGCTTGTACTCGAAAGTCGTGACCACGGGGCCCGGGTTGATCTGGGTGACCTGCCCATGTACGTCGAACTCGGCATACTTTTCCGTGAGCACGTGTGCCAGGATCTTCAACTCGTCGGCGTCCACGGACTGTTGACCGTCGGGCCGATGCAGCAGGCTGCTGGGCGGCAGCTTGTAGCCTCCCGCAATGCGCGGCATCGTAGTCTTGTGCTTTTGCCCACTGTCGGCCCGCTCCGAAACTTCAGGCACGACAACGCCTGACTCCGCCCGAGAAGCAGTGGCGGCGTGAGTCTCGGGAGCAGGGCTCACGGCCGGAGGGATCGGCTCGCGCCGCGACTCGTCCTCCGCGGTAACCATCATCCGATCAATTCCAGTTCGCACCGGAACAGCGGCCGGGGCATCGTGCAGCCGCCCTGCCCGCGGTTCCACCGCGGCAGCGGCCCGTCCAGGCAGCAACTGTGCCGTAACCACAGGTTTGCTGGCCCGCCGCCTCTCAAGTTCGCGCTGCATCTTGCGCTTGGCCCGCTCTTCCTGCCAATCCCGCCAGCGATCGCGCAGGGCAAAGGCAAACGCGAACCGTGTCGGAATCCATACTTGCACGCTTGAGAAGGAGAATGCGGTCGACAAGTACAGCGCCACCGCGAGCACCGTGGCGCACACGATGTAGGCGCCAGCGAGATTCAGGTAGTGGATCAGGAAGTCTCCGACGACCCGCCCGACCAGGCCCTCCATGGGAATGACGTGCATCCAGCGCACCTGCCCGGGCAGCAGAGCCAAAAATGCCGGAACGAAGGCCATCAGCCAGACGGCACCCAGGCTCTTCGCGACCGGCGATTGCACCCTTCGCGAGCGGAACCAGCGGGTGCCGAGCACGGCCGGAAACACGGGCAGAAGGAAGGCACCGATCCCGAAGGCCTGCAGGCACAAGTCAGAGATCACGGCGCCCACGATCCCGATCCAGTTCCGTGCGCCACGGGCTGTCGTCAACACCGAGGCGCTGTTGAACGAAGGGTCAAGCGGCGAATACGACGCGAGGGCGAGAAAAAGGAGGAGCGCGGAGACGATCAGCAAAAACCCGATCAGCTCATTGAGCCGCCGGTTGCTGGTCGGATTGAAGATACGCGAGAAGTTCTTCATGAAGGCGTATTCCGCACCACTGGCCGGTTCAGACGATCCGTGACCAGTGACCGAAGCGCGCCAGAGCCTCTCGATTATGCCAAGAACCAGGCTCGCCGACAATGAGGGAATACACCACGTCGGTATCGACCTAGCTTCAGGGGCGAAGGAGAAGCAAAACTTGCAGGGCTCTATGCGTTCAACATCAATCTGATAGGAGAATGGAGCGACGGCCGTCCCCCCGCCGATTCGCTTGAGATCCACCGAAACGTGGCCTTCTTCTTTGGCCTATCCCGCGAACCTCGCCGCAAATATCAGCACCGCGATCCCGATTACGATCCGATACACGGCGAATGGAGCGAAACCGCGTTTTCGCACCCAAGCCATGAACCAGGCCACGCTCGCGTACGCAACCAGGAACGAAACCACAAATCCAATCGCCAGGATCACCCATTGCTCGGGCGTCAGGTGCGAGACCCCAATCGGGTTCTCGCCCTTCCCCCGGAGTGATTTCAAAATCGTATAGCCGGTCGCTACGACCATGGTTGGAATCGATAGAAAGAATGAGAACTCGAGCGCCGAGGCCCGCGACATTCCGGCCAACTGTCCAGCCGCAATCGTCGCCATCGATCGCGAGGTGCCGGGAAACACTGCCGACAGAATCTGGCACGCTCCAATCCAGATCGCCTGGCCCAGGCTCATATCTTCCATGCGCCAGATGCGAATCGGGCTTCCGGAAGCGCCAGGTCCAGCTTTTTCCCAAATTGCCTTCTGCGCGTCCACAATCCACATGACAATCCCGCCCAGCAGCAGCGCGGTCCCCATCACGTACAGGCTCTCCAGGTTCTTGCCGATCACTTTTGTCAGCAGGTAGGAAGGGATCGCCGTTACCACAAACGCGATCGTTGTCAGCCCCAAAGGATGCGTCAGCAGCGTGCGGTCGCCGCGTTCGCCTCGGGGAAAAGTCGAAAGGAACTTCACAATGCGCTCGCGGAAATAGACGGGCAGACAGAGAATCGCGCCCAGTTGAATGACGATCGAGTACATCTTCCAGTAGCCATCAGAGAGCGAAACATGAAGCAAACTCTCCGCGATTCGCAGGTGGGCCGTAGAACTCACCGGCAGGAATTCCGTCAACCCTTCCACGATACCCAGCACGACTGACAACACGTAATCGTTCAAGCTTCCTCCACAGAAGAAGCTCTAGTATCCCAGAGATGCGTGAGTTCGTCGGATTGTGAAGTTGGGTACGGCGAGGTTCCAGCAACCGAAAGGGCATTCTAGAAGACTTGAAAAACTATCTCATCGAATATTTTGCCGGTTTTCCAGGTGACCCTTAGCTTCCACAATCGGAAGAGAAGCTGCGGTTGGCCGTCCTCAAGAACACCAGCAACGAGGGGCCATGCTGTCGCGGATTCCTCCGCCGCGTTCGGCGTCGGAATGACAAGAGGAGAGCTGCGAGGGCGCCGTGCCCGCAAGGAGTGCTAGTCGAGCGCTTTGTGGAATCGAAGGATCGCGACCGTCAAGAGTCCCACACCAAGAGCAAACATCGCTAGCATCTGAGGCCAGAGAATGTCGAACCCGACGCCTTTCAAGTAAGTGCCGCGCAGGACCACGAGGAAGTAGCGCAGCGGGCTAAGATAAGTAAGATATTGCAGCCATTGCGGCATGGTGTTGATGGGGAAGCCAAAGCCGGAGAAGGTCACGGCGGGCATGATGAAAAAGAAGGATGTCACCATGGCTTGTTGCTGGGTGGCGGAGACCGTCGAGATGAGGAGTCCGACGCCCAGCATGCACAGCAAGAACAGGAACGCCCCCAGGAGCAGCACGGTGATCTGTCCGCGGAAGGGAACCTGAAACCATAGCGTTCCCACAGTAGCGATCAGCGAAACGTCGAAAAGACCAATCAGGAAGAAGGGAAGAGTCTTGCCCAGGATAAATTCGATTGGGCGAATCGGCGTCACCATGATTTGTTCGAGCGTTCCGATCTCTCGTTCGCGTACCACGGCGAAGGCGGTTAAGGTCACCACCAGCACCAGAGTCAGGCTGCCCACGATCCCGGGCACAAAGAACCAACGGCTCCTTAGATCGGGGTTGTACCAGGGCCGCTGCTCGAGTTGGACTGAAGGAACCATCGAGATCAGCTGGGGAGAGATTCTTTGAATGCGGTCCTGTTGGTAATCGCGAGCGAATCCCAGGGCGATCTGGTTGATGTAGCCCGAGGCGATCAGGGCAGTATTCGAGTTGGTCGCATCGATCATCACTTGCACCGGCGCGGTTTGTCCCTTGCGCAAGTTTTGCGCGAAGCCGGGATTGATTCGGAGGGCGACGGTGACTTCCCCGCGATCAATGAGATCGCCAACCTGACGGTAGTCCGTGAGTTGACGTTGGACATCGAAGTACGGACTCGACGTGAACCTGGAAATGAATTCGCGGCTTTCCTGGCTATGGTCGAGATCAAGCACCGCCGTCGGGACGTGATGGATCTCAAAGGTCGCGGCGTAACCGAACACGAGCATCTGGATGATGGGCGGACCAAACAAGACGAACCGGGTGCGCTTGTCGCGAAACACCTGGATGAACTCCTTGATCAGCATCTGTTTGAGCCGAGCCAGCATGATCTCTCCTAGGTCAGCCTCTTGTGGAACGAGCGGGTGGCAAGCAGAGCCAGCACCACGGTGAAAATTGCCAGCGGCACCAGATCGGCATAGAGCAGAGTGGTTGGTGTCCCCTTCAGGAAAATTTTCTTCAGCGCGGAAACGTAATACCTCGCGGGCAAGATGCGAGTGATCCACTGCAGAACCACGGGCATTTGCTCGATTGCATACAGGAAACCAGACAGAAGAAACGCGGGAAGAAAAGTCGTCAGCAAGGCAACCTGGCTGGCCGCGAGCTGGTTCTTGGCAATGACCGAAATGAAAAATCCCAGGGATAAGACGACAATCATGAACATGGCGGAGCTGACCAGCAGCGTGACGAACGACCCGCGAAAGGGAACATGGAACCAGAGCAGGGCGATCAACGCGCAGACGATGACGTCGAGCATCCCGATGACAAAGTAGGGGACGAGCTTGCCGAACATGATCTCCAAGGGCGTGACCGGAGTGGAAACCAACTGCTCCATGGTGCCGCGTTCCCACTCGCGTGCAATGGTGAGCGAGGTAAGAAACGCGCCGATTACCGACATCACCAGAGCCAGCACGCCGGGAACGATGAACGCGCTGCTCTCCAGATCTTCGTTGTACCAGGTGCGCGTTTGCACGCTCAGCGGCACGATGCCCGCAGTTTGTCCGCGAGCGCGAAGCCAGTCGACCTGGATGTCGGAGGAATATCCCTGGACGACGGCCTGGGCGTAGCCGATGAGAACATTGGCGGTGTTGTCGTCGGTCGCATCCACGAGCGCCTGAATCTGGGCGGGACGTCCATCGTGCAGACGGTTCGAAAAATCCCAGGGAATCACGATCGCCATCTTGGCTTGACCGCTGTCGAGCGCTCGCGGCAGCTCTGCATATTTGGCGGCGACCTGTGCGATCTCAAAGTAGTCGCTGGCCTGAAACCGCTTCAGGAGATCCTGACTCTGCTGGCTGCCATCGCGGTCGTACACGTAGATGGGCAAGTGTTTCAGGTCGAGGCTTACGCCATATCCAAATAAGAGCACGAGGATGACGGGCATGATCAGCACGATGATCAGGCTGCGGGAATCGCGCAGGATCTGCAGAAGTTCTTTGCTGGCAACCGCGAGAAGGCGAGTGAGACTCATCAAGATCTCAGCTCCTTCCCGCGAACGCGCTCGGTGGTGAGCGAAACGAAGACATCTTCGAGGGTGGGGCGAATTTTCTCAATGCGCTGCAAAGCGATCTGATGATCGGCGAGGTACTGCTTCACCTCGGGAATTGCGCTGTCAGCATTGCGAACGACCAGGTGCAGCGAGTTCCCGAATACGGCGGCATCCAGAACATTTGGGGCCGACTGGAGAGCTTCCACGGCAGGCCCAAGAGGCTCACACTCTACCAACAGCAACTCACCGTTCATCGATTTCTGTTTCAGTTCCGTCGGCGTTCCCAAAGCCACCATCTTGCCGCGGAAGATGAGAGCGAGCCGGTTGCAGTATTCGGCTTCTTCCATGTAGTGGGTGGTCACGAATACCGTGACTCCATCGGTGGCCATCGCCTGAATCAGATCCCAGAACTGGCGGCGGGAGATGGGATCCACTCCGGAGGTCGGCTCATCCAGAAAAAGGATGGGTGGCTTATGCAGCACGGCGCAACCGAGTGCCAGGCGCTGCTTCCAGCCACCGGGGAGCGTGCCGACGATGAGATTTTCCTGTCCTTTGAGGTTGGCCATCTCGAGTACCCACGCGATGCGTTCTTTGAGCGCGTGGTCAGGAACTCCGTAGAGTCCGGCGAAAAGGCGAATGTTTTCGATGACCTTGAGATCGTTGTACAAAGAGAATTTCTGCGACATGTAGCCGATGTTCTGGCGCACGGATTCCGGTTCGCGGCCGACATCGTAGCCGGCCACCACCGCGCGACCGGATGTCGGGGTCAGCAGACCGCAAAGCATGCGAATGGTGGTGGATTTGCCGGCACCATTGGGCCCAAGAAAGCCGAAAATCTCGCCTTTCCGCGTTTCCAGGCTGATGTGATCCACGGCCACGAAATCGCCGAAGCGCTTCACAAGATCTTGGATCACGACCGAATTACCGTTGTGCACGGTGCGATTCCTCCCGGCCAGTCGTGACCGCGTCTACAAACAGGTCTTCTATCGAAGGCGTGATCTGGTGAATGCCTTCGAAGGGGATACCAGCTTTCTTCAAGCGCTCTTCAAATTCCGGAATGCGACGGCGAGCATCGTCCACAACCACGTGCATTCCGTCGCCGGTGACTACCAGGCTCGAGATTCCTTCGGCGTGCTCAAGTTCCGAACGCAAGCGAAGCGGTTCCGACGAGATCAAAGAGAGCACACCTTTTCCCATCTTGCTTTTGAGATTGTTGGGTGTATCGCAGAAGAGCAACTTTCCTTCATGCAGCAATGCCACTCGATGGCACCGTTCCGCCTCGTCCAGGTACGCGGTCGAGGTCAGGATCGCGACCCCTTCAGCGATCAATTCGTAAAGGATGCGCCAGAAATCGCGCCGAGACACGGGATCGACGCCGGTGGTGGGTTCATCGAGCAGGATCACTTTTGGCCGATGAATCAGGGCGCAGACAAGGCCGAGCTTTTGTTTCATGCCGCCGGAAAGCTTTCCGGCAAGACGCTTGCGGAACTCGCTCATGCCGGCGGCTTGAAGCAGTTGCGTAGCACGCTGGTCGCGTTCAGCTTTCTTCACGCCGAACAGATCTGCATAAAAACGAATGTTCTCGTCGACGGTCAGGTCTTCATACAAGCCGAAGCGCTGCGGCATGTAGCTGAGGTGATGTTTGGCGCCCTCCGGATCGCGGATGACATCCGAACCCGCCACCGTCACGCTGCCCTCGTCCGCCGGCATGACTCCCGCGAGCATTCGAAGCGTGGTCGTCTTACCGGCACCATCCGGACCGACAAGCCCGAAAATCTCGCCGGAGTGAACTTCGAAGCTGAGATGATCGACCGCGCGCACTCCCGGGAAGCTCTTGGTCAGTGCCTCGGCTTTTACCGCGGATTGGGAATTCGCAGCCACTAGTTTTGAGGTCCCGTGTGTTGTGGAGAGGCGGCATTACTTGACGCTAACTGGATGTGCGCGTCCGCAGGCATGCCTGGCTTCAGTTCGTGGTTGGGATTGTCGATGTCGATCTTGATGCGATACACGAGCGTGACTCGTTCCTTGTAAGTCTGCACACTCTTGGGAGTGAATTCCGCGTCGGAGGCGATAAACGACACGCGCCCGTGATACTGCTTGCCGGGGTACGTGTCTGTCGTGAGGACCGCATCTTGTCCCCAGCGGATGCGCCCCAGGTCAGTTTCGGGGAGATAGGCGCGGAGCCAGATGTGATCCAAGTCGGCGAGAGTGACGACCGGCGTGCCGGGCACGACGACTTCTCCGAGTTCGGCCTGGCGCACCGTAATGACACCCGCGGATGGTGCGCGCAGAGTCGAGTAGCCCAGGTTGACGCGGGACATGCCGAGGTTTGCGTCGGCTTCCTTCAGGGACGATTGTGCAATCGCGATGTCCTCCTTGCGGCTGCCTTCCCGGGCCTCGCTGTATTTCTGCTCCGCGGCCTGGAATGCGGCCTGGGAGCGTTTGAGGGCGGTGTCGGCCAGATCGCGGTCTTGCGCGGAGATGGCGTCTTCACTGTAGAGCCGCTGGGCGCGTTCGTAATCGAGCTTTTTCTGTTGCAGGTCGGCCTTGGCGTCGAGCATGGTTTGCTCAGCCGCTCTGATTTCCTGTTCCCGCGTTCCAGCGAGAGTTAACGCCAGATTGGATTTCCGCACGCGCACGTTCGCCTCGTCGATCCGGACTTTTTGCCGGTAGTCGGCATCTTCAAGCTGCGCTAACAGCGACCCGGCTTTTACGAACTGACCTTCTTCGACCGGCAGCTCGATAATGCGCCCCGAGACCTTGAAGCTGACGAGGCTCTCGTGCGCCTCGATGTTTCCCGATAACACAATGTCATTTTCCGATTGAGGCTTCTTCTTGAAGCGAGGATAGAGGTACACGGCAACAGCCGCGAGCACCAACAGGCCGATGAGAATTGGTAGTCGTCGTTTCATATTCACGCCTCGCGGCCGGGCTTCAAATGTCGGGCCGCATATAAAGACTTACGGATTCCCTAAATAATCATTAATGTCTTTTTCGGTAGCGCCTTTCGCACGGGCTAACGCGAACTTTGCGTCTACGTAGCTCGAGACTGCGACAATGAAGTTCTCTTCTGCCCGAGCAAGTTCGTCCTGCGCAGTGACCACCTCGACATTGTTGGTAACGCCGGAGCGGAAGCGATCCTGGGTGAGTTGCAGTTCGCGCTGCGCTAAGTCCTGGCCTTCCTGCGCGACGGCTACTTCTGCCGTAGTGGATTCCAGATTAAGCAGGGCTTCGCGGATGTCCTGTTCGACCCCGCGCCGCAGATCGGCGATCTGATCGTCCACGCGTTTCAGACGGCTCGCGATTTCCTGCGCTTCGCCCTGGCGATCACGATCGAATAAGGTGAAATCGAGTTGACCCTGGATGAGGCCCGTTCCTTGTATCCCGCCGATGCTGCGGCCCAGGCCTCCGTAGTTGCCGTTGATGCTCAGCTTGGGGAGGTAGCGGGCGTGACTGGCGCGCTGCTGCTCCACGAGTTCCCGATGTTGGGTGGCCAACGACAGATAGTCGGAGCGGGCCAGAAGAGCGGAGGGGATGGCGGTTTCCGCCTGAGGAAGAGACAGAGGTTGAAAACGAAGCGGCTCTGCCAATTCCAGCGGAGTGCCGGGGCTCAGTCCGAGGTTGCGGGCCAGAACCAGCAAGGACTGCTTGTACTGGTTCTGCGCAGCCAGCAGCGCCTGTTTGTCATTGGCAAACTGCACCTGCGCGCGCAGAATATCCACGCCGGTCGCGGTCCCGGCATCATGCTTGCTCTTCGCCAATTGATAAAGCGCCTGCGAGTCGTTTACGCGCGATTGAGCCGCATCGACCCGGGCCGATGCCGACTGGGCGCCCAAGTAGAGACTGGCGATGGAGCGAATGATCAGATCACGCGCGTCCTGATAGTCCAGCTTGCGAGATTCCAGAGCAAGTTCGCTCGCCTTCCAGTTGCGATAACTCTGCAGGTCGACGATGTTTTGTTCGCCAGAAATCCGGAAATCGTAGTTTGAAAACGGCCCGACAAGGGTGGGGAAGCCCGGAGCCGAGATTCCAAACGCGCTGAGATTCCGATTTTGCAGGTTCGCATAGCTTTGCGAACGAACTCGTGGCAGGAGAGCCGCGGATAGTCGCCGGACGCGAGTGCCTTGGGATTCCTCGACTCGGGTATCGGCTACCAAAACAGACAGATTGGCCTTGAGGCCTTTTTCAATAGCATCCCGCAGCGTGAGACGGTAGACAGCGGGCTCCTGAGCCGCTCCGCTGGCCCCGCACGCCAACATGAGTATGCATACTCCAAAAATATGAAGAGCTGGTTTCATTCCTTTCACTCTCAATCTGCAACGGCGATTGCTCTCCAAAAATGCTGAAAACTCGCTTCGGTAACCTTTTGCAATTTCGACTCACCTCGCAAAGTCCACAGGAGAAGTGTGCCCAGAAATGTTTGCTGAAGGTGAAGAGCTACCTGGTCCTTTTTCAATTTCGGATCGATCTCGGCGCGTTGCTGCCCCAATTCGATAATTTCGGCGACCATGCGGCGGCCTTCCGACATGTTGCGATCGATCAGAGGACGAATGCGATCGCTCGCCAGAAATGAGGACAGGAGGGCGCGCCCGAGTTCCGGGCTGCGGCCGGGCTCTTCCGAGACCCGTTCGAACAGATGACCGAGAACGGTCTCGATGGAGCGCTTCCCGGCACGAGCCTGTTCCAGTGCTTCGCGGACTTTTCCGATTTGTATCTCCGCCATTACACCGAGGACATGGTCTTTGCTTTCGAAATAGTTAAAAAAGGTGCCCTTGCCAACGTCGGCCGCTTCGGTGATGTCTTCGACCGTGACGTTCGGGAAGCCACGCTGGGCGAAGAGTTGAAGGGCGCTGCGAAAGAGGCGGAGGCGGGTTTCAGCAGCGCGGCGCTCGCGCCGGCCCATACCTTGCAGGTGGGGGAGACTTTCAGAAGCCAGAATTTCCAGCAGGCTGTCGAACTCGGTTTTTTGTGCCATATGCGACTTGTAACCGTAAATGACTATTACTCAAATACGACTAACGGTCATTATTGTAGTCAACGCATTGCGATTGTCAAGGGGAAAAGCAAGTTCTTATGCACAGCGGTTCCAAGTTGAAGTGGTGATTGGAAGAAACGGACTCCGATTATTGTGGACGCGCAGACTTCCATTTGTTGCTCTGGCGTCGCCCGATTGGGATCAGTTAACTTCCAAGAATCCTGGAGCCTTCTCATCTAAATAAATGATGACAACGCGGGGTTTCACACCGACGCTAGAGTCGAGGTGTCACTAGCCGTTGGCTGAGGACCGGATGAGGGGAAATAAGCCTTCGAACACTGGGGGTTCGGAGGAGGATTTACCGAATGACATGAAGTGTCCGATCTGCGGCGCCCGGAAATCTCGGGGCGGCTGCGAGGATCCCTCCGCTTGTGCGCGCGCTCTCGCGCAGAAGGAAGCCGATTACTCCCAGGAAATGACCAGACTTCTGGCCCGGGAAAACGAGAGACCGGTGCAGCTCCTCATGGCCGGTTTGGAAGCGCTCAATCTCCTAAATGTCGGGTTAGCGGTAGCGAGCGCGTCAGGGCAGATTCTCATGATGAACAGAAGCTTTGAGCAAATTTTGTCGGCGCATGATGGGCTGGAGCTGACTTCTGCAGGTGGGCTGCAAATCCAGGAAGGATCCAGTTCACTGCTCGGAGAGCTGATCGAGAGAGCCCAGGCAAACATCGCAACAGGGAGGTCGAAGCATGCTGCCGCAATTGCCGTGGCCCGGCCTTCGGGCAAAAGACCATTCACGTTATACATCCGCCCCACAAAACCAACGACAGCCTCGCACCGCACGGTAGCGCCATCGGCCTTGTTGTTCGTAATGGACCCGGAACTTTCCGTCGAGGCAGCCGAGGCGGAACTGCGACAGCTCTATGGGCTCACTCAAACCGAGGCTCGGGTAGCCAATCTGTTAATGGAAGGCAAGACGCTCGACGAGTGTTGTCAAGAACTGGCGATTCGCCGATCCACCGGCCGGACGCATGTTCAGCATCTGTTTGAGAAAGTCGGAGTGCAACGGCAGAGCGAGCTGGTTTCAGTACTGTGGAAGAGCATCGGCTTGATTCGCACCAGCCGCGCTCATAAAGAGGAAGGCAAGCGCTCCCCGTCGCTAAGAGGCGTCGGACTTGACGAAGCGCTTTTTCGCATGCTCGTGGACCGCACCATCGGGGGAGTGGACGATTTTGAAAAGTAAAGGTCAGGAAATGGGGTTTCTCCCACGTGCCGTCGAATCATGGCGCTACGTTCGGCAATTTCAAGGAACTGGGAGTGCTGGTTCGCATACATTTTCCAGATTTTTGAAAAATCTCATTCATCTAGATGATGACATGCTGTTGGAAGTTCCCTAGAGTGTCGAAAGTTCTACGCCGGGTTCCCCCCTTGGCAAAGCAATCTCCCCCAAGTTAATGCGAAGCAGGCTGTCCCTCGTCCTGCGCTCGCGAGATTAATGAACAAAGACTAAAAGCAGCATCCCCCAGACACGAATTGTTCTGTGGAGGACCGTATGGCCCAGTGCGCCAGACTGTCCCCGAAAGAGGGTTGATTGCTCACCGTTAGTGAACACGTGGGGAAAGACATAAAAAACAGCGACTTCAGAATGCGCACAACGCGGCGAACGGTGTGTGCAGAATCCCTGTCCCGGATCCCACTTCTCACTTTTCGAAGCGCGGCGCGGCTCGCGTCCGCTCGTCCAGAAGGAGGCCGCACGGCCATGAAAAAGTCTCTCCAGGTTTGGTTGCCGATAATTCTCGTCTGCCTTGCGACAATGAGCGCCAGTGCTCAGGTTGGCATTGGACCGACTGGCCCGGGCGGAAATGGGACAACAGCTCAGGGGGGCGGTTCGTTCCGAGTGCAATGTCCGCTCACAACACCCCTGCACCCTAAAGCGATTTACAACGCCGGGAATACGGCGACGGCAACCGGCGCGCCTTTGACCGAAGCCTCGGAGCCTGCGTACACCGGACCAGTCGTTACGACGGAGACCGTGGGCGGAGTGAACTTCAACGGTACGCCAAGTTCCGGCCAGAACCCGCCCTACGTGCTCAATGGCGGAACCGTGAAGTGCCAGGAGATTTCCGGTGGCGACGGCTACATGACCGAGGCGGACGGGAACCAGACGTTCATGTTCTCCTTCGGTCCGCTTTCCGGCATGGACTTGATCATGCAGGGTCAGCCCGGAACTCTGTTCGCAGCGGATTTCAACAATACGTATCACCCCGCGTCCGGCCCAGACGTAAACCGTTATTACAACAGCCCGACCCTCCCCAGCGTGTGCGGACCGGCATCGCCGGCGAGCTGTCCGACAGCGGGCGCGGCGGGGATTTCCCCGCTGGGCACGGACCCAGCCTACGATCCGAATAAGCCCGTCGCCCTCAATGCCGGCGTCGCGGATCCCGGCGACATCATGAACATCGGCGTGATCAACGGAAACATTCCCGCGCCGCTGATGGCGTTCGATGAGGACGATGAATTTTTCCTGACGCTGAGCAACGTCGGCATGATCATGCGGCCCGACTTGTTCGAGCAGCACACGGTTCACTTCCACG
>OEKN01000297.1_pt3 | contig 13719 bp, 10 predicted proteins | sample 1503361 | NCBI WGS metagenome assembly OEKN01 (sample SAMEA104379592, study PRJEB20068) | metagenome | biome: 1000743; feature: 77; material: 1998 | place: USA | collected 2012 | depth 25 m
ATCATCGCCGGATCGGCTCCCAGAAAGAATCCGACCACCACCGCGATCACGACGATCACCGGCTTGGTCAGCTTCGATAAATCGAGCGCAGGGAGCGGGATCTCGTTGCGATCCTCCGCCTCCATTGTCACCTGCCGCATGTGCATCCAGTGCAACACGCCCCAGTCGATAAAAAGTCCCACCAGGGCGACCGGACCCAGATGCGCCAGAAAATCGCGATAATGAATTCCCGAAAACGAGCCGATCAGCATGTTCTGCGGATTGCCGGTGATCGTCGCCACGCTTCCGATGTTCGATGCTGTCGCCACCGCCAGCAGATAAGGAAGGGGCTGCACCCTCATCTTGCGCGTGATGCTCAATACGAAGGGCACCATGACCAGGCACACGATATCGTTGACGAAGAAGGCCGACAGAAGTCCGCAGGTGAACACCACCGCGGGCAGCAAGTGATGCGGCCTCAATCGCCGCAGCACCGCCTCCACGTTCCATTCGAAGAATCCGACCAGATGGAGGTTCCCCACGATCAGCATCATCGAGAACAAAAGCACGATGGTCTGGAAGTTGATGTGGCGCAGGGCATCCGTCGGACGAACGATCCGGAAGGCGACCATGGCTACCGCCCCGATAATGGCCGCACCGGTGCGATCAATCTTCAGGCCAGGAAACTTTCCCAGCGCGAATACCACATAGCTGGCCAGGAAGACGGCGTATGCGGCGGCGATGCGAACGTCCGACAACGCGGCGGGAGACAGGGCGGGCATTGGGTCCGCTCAGGATAGCAAGCCCAGACCGGGATACAAAAACCCCAATAAATCTTTTATCCAGGCCGTGACCTTTATCACTGCCCGCATCATTAAAGAGGTAGATAAGTAAGAAGTCGCCGCGGAGATCGGATTTGAAAGCAACCGGGCACGACACCGCCGAACGCCGCCTCGTCGAAGCTGCGCAAAGCGATCCTCGCTGCTTCGCCGAGCTGTACGAAGCCAATTTCGACCGTGTCTATGCGTTCGTCGCGCGCCGCGTGCCCGGCCGTGAAGAGGCCGAAGACCTTACCGCTGAGGTCTTTCATCAGGCGCTGTCCGGACTGGCCGGTTTCGAGTGGCAGGGCAGGCCCTTCATTGCGTGGCTGCTCGGCATCGCGTCGAACCTGCTGGCGCGCCGCTGGCAGCGCGCGATGGAGCAGTCGGAGGTCGTGATCGATGACGTCGAACTCGAGGCACTCGCTGCGGATGCGGATCGCCACACCTTGTTTGCGCAATTGCTCGATCAATTACCCGACGATCAGCGCCGCGTCATCGAACGCCGCTTCTTCGCTGAGTGCAGTATTCGCGAAATCGCGCATGAGATGGGACGCAGCGAAGGCGCGGTGAAGCAACTTCAGTTCCGCGCGCTCGAAACTTTGAGAGCGCAGGTAAGGAATCGCCATGCATGACAAGATCGACCAACTCGACGACTCCATCAGCGGCCTGCTGGTCGGGCGCGACGCTCCACCCGCACCGAGTGCGGAAGTCTGCGATCTTCTCGAAGTCGCTGCTCACTTACAACATCAGCCCCGTGCCGACTTCCGAGCCAGCCTGCGAGCCGATCTTCTCTCCTCGGCCGAACGACAGCCTGCCGAAGCAGGGGCACCGCAAACATCCTCAGGCTCGTGCGAGCCGGCGAGCCGCGAAGCCATCGTTCCACCTCTGTTCCTGATCGGACCGAGCAATCTCCCGATCCGCACTTCGCATCTTGTGCTCTCCTTCGCCGTGCACGCCGTCGCGCTCGCACTCATTGGCGCCTCAGGCTATTGGGTCGTCGAAAACCGCGCCGCTGTGCGCACGAAAATTGCCGAGCTGATCCCAGCCAGCGAAGAAGACATTCCTCTTCCCATCGCCCCTGGGGCAATGCACGGCGGAGGTGGAGGCGGCGATCAGGACAAGTTGCCCGCTTCCCACGGCACGCTGCCGCGATTTGCCTCCGAACAACTCACGCCACCTGCGGTTATCGTCCGCAACGAAGATCCGAAACTGCCCGCCGAACCCACCGTGATCGGCCCGCCGGACCTGATTCTGCCGCAATCCGACAAGTACGGGGATCCGATGGCCAATATCCTCAACCCGCCTTCGAATGGCCCGGGCAGTGGTGGCGGGATCGGAAGCGGACATGGAGGAGGCATTGGCTCCGGCGAAGGACCGGGTGTGGGTGAAGGCCGCGGAGGCGGGATAGGCGGCGGTGTCTACCATGTCGGCGGAGGCGTTTCCGCTCCACGCCCCATCTACGACCCCGATCCCGAATATTCTGACGAAGCCAGGAAAGCGAAGTTCCAGGGCAGCTGTGTGCTCGTGGCCATTATTGGTCCCGACGGCCGTCCCCGCGACCTCCGTGTCGCCCGCTCCCTCGGTATGGGACTCGATCAGAAAGCCGTCGACGCCGTCTGGAAATGGCGCTTCGTTCCCGCCATGAAAGACAACCGTCCAGTCTCCGTACAAATTAGCATCGAAGTAGTGTTCCATCTGTATTGATGCTGTGCTATGGCCCGTGCCCCCCGGTGAGACACGACGCGGGCAACAGTAGGTCTACTTCGCTGAGGAACGACCTTCACACCCACCCGGCAAACAAATTGTTCAGCCCCTCGGCCAACGTCGGATGGGCAAAGATACCGTCCCGCAGCGCTGTGTACGGCACCTTCCCCATGATCGCCATTTCGAAGACTGCCATGATTTCTCCGCCCTCGATCCCCAACACGGTCGCGCCCAGAATCTGCCGTGACTCCGTATCCACAATCGCTTTCATGAAGCCACGGCTTTCATCCATCTCGAGCGCACGTGCCACGGAGCTCATCGGCATTTTCGCAACGCGAACTTTTCTCCCCTGCTTCCGAGCCTCTTCCTCATTCAAACCCACATGCCCCAATTGCGGATCAATAAAGCAGGTATACGGCACCAGCCTCCCCTCGATCGTGGCATTCTTCTTCTCGATCACGTTCGCCCGCAGAATTCGAAAATCATCATAGGAAATGTGCGTGAATGCCGGGCCGCCCTTGATATCGCCCAGCGCAAACACCCCTTCCACATTCGTCTCCAATCGAGGATTCGTCTGAATAAATCCCTTCGCGTCGGTCTCGATTCCCGCCGCTGGCAGATTCAAGGTGTCCGAATTTGGTGTCCTCCCGATGGCAACCAGCAGATGCGATCCTTCCAACTCGCGCTGTGATCCGTCGCGAACTTCCAACCGGATGCGCCCATTCACCGAACTGACCCGCTCCGATTTCGTGCTGAGCAAAACCTCAATGCCATCCTCCCGCAGAATCTTCGCCACCTCCTCGGCGACATCTGCGTCCTCCCGTGCCAGCAGTTGTTCTGCCGACTGCACGATCGTCACGCGGCTTCCAAATCGCCGGAACATCTGCCCAAACTCCAGCCCGATGTATCCGCCGCCCAGGACAAGCAAGTGCTCGGGCACCGAGTCCAGTTCCATGATGGAAGCGTTATCGAGGAATGGAACCGACTCGAGCCCTTCGAGCCGAGGCACCCTCGCCCGTGTGCCTGCATTAATGAAGATGCGTTCGCCGCTTAGCGACCGTTCCCCATCCTTCCCGCGCACCACCAGCGTCTTCGGTCCCACGAAGCTCGCCGCCCCAAACATCAAATTCAGATTGGGGGTCTTCTCAAGACGGGCCTGGCCGCCATTGCGGAAGAGATCGACGATGTCGCGCTTCCGCTGCCGCACCCGTCTCAGATCGATGTTCACCGGTCCAGTCTCCACGCCATAATCCGAGCCTCTCCGCGCCAGGTATGCCACTCGGGCGCTCGCCACCATCGTCTTGGTCGGCGTGCAGCCTTCGTTTATGCATGTTCCGCCGACGTGAACCCGCTCCACTAAGGCGGTGCCCATCCCGGCCTCCGCCAGCGTGCGGCTCAAAGGAGTTCCCCCCTGCCCCGATCCCACCACGATCGCGTCGTATCGCTCTGTGCTCACCAGTGCCTCCGCTGCTGGTCTGATTCGATGACACCTGAAAGGTGTCAGGGTGTGTAAAATAGCGCCGCTCGCTCCAACCATTCGATCTGAAAAGTCGTCTTAGGAGCTGTCTCTCCCCAGATTTGCGAGTAAGCGACACTTGCGTCATTCATGCTTTTTGCGTGTGTCACATTCGTATCACGGCGCGCCTTCCGGCGTGCATGGAAACCGCGTAACTGGAAGCGCCTTTAGGTGTGGAGATCTCATCGCATGGTGAAGAAAGTCGTACTCCTGTCCATCGTCCTCGCCCTTCCCGCAATCGCCCAAACTTCCAATTCCTTCGACGGCCACACCTGGTGGGACCACGTCAAGGTCCTCGCCGATGACAACATGGAAGGCCGCGATACCGGCAGCCCGGGCCTGCGCAAGGCCGAAGCCTACGTCGTCGGGCAATTGAAGAAATCCGGCGTCCAGCCCGCCGGCAAAGACGGCTACTACCAACCCGTGAAATTCATATCCCGCACGATCGTGGAGAGCGAATCGAGCGCCGCTCTCATCCGCAACGGCAAGGTTGAGCCTCTCACCCTGGGCGATGACGCCTTCTTCAATACCCGCATCGATCTCGCTCCCGAAGTCGAAGCTCCCCTGGTTTTTGTGGGTTATGGTCTCACGGTGCCCGAAAAAAATTACGACGACCTCGGCGGCCTCGACTTGAAAGGCAAAGTGGTTGTCATCTTGAGCGGCTCACCTGCTGAAATCCCGGGCCCGCTCGCCTCCCACTACCAAACAGCCGCCGAGCGCTGGAAAAGCTTACAGAAAGCCGGCGCAATCGGCGTCCTCTATATTCAGAATCCCGCTTCCATGGATGTGCCCTGGTCCCGCATCGCGCTGAACCGCACTCATCCCAGCATGGATCTCGCCGACCCCGTCTTCAACGAGACCGCTGGCGAGAAACTTTCCATGTTCGTGAATCCAGCTAAGGCTGACGTGCTCTTCTCCGGCACCGGCCATACTTTTGACGAACTTGCCGCCCTCGGCAAAGACCGCAAGCCCCTGCCTCACTTCCCGCTCCCGGTCTCCATTCGCGCCAAGGTCAAGCTGGAAAAGAAGAACGTCGATTCCGCCAACATCATTGCCAAGCTACCCGGCTCCGATCCTGCTCTTAAAAGTGAATACGTTGTGCTCTCGGCCCACATCGATCATGTCGGCATCGGCGAGCCCATCAATGGCGACCGCATCTACAACGGTGCCATGGACAACGCTTCCGGCAGCGCCGTCCTTCTCGATGTTGCCGCCAACCTCAAAAAATCTCCCGAGAAGCTGAAGCGCTCGCTGCTCTTCGTCTTCGTCACCGGGGAAGAAAAAGGCCTGCTCGGCTCGAAGTACTTCACGCAATACCCCACTGTCGATGCGAAATCGATGGTCGCCGACATCAATATCGACATGTTCATGCCCATCATTCCTTTGAAGACGCTCATCGTGTTCGGTCTCGCCGAATCCGATCTCGGCGATCTTGCTACCCAGGTTGCCCAGGCCCGCGGCGTGCAAGTCGAAGCCGATCCCGAGCCGCAGCGCAATCTCTTTATCCGCAGCGACCAGTACAACTTCATTCGCCACGGAATTCCCGCTCTGGCGATGGGCGTGGCTCCCGAGCCCAACTCGCCTGAGCAGAAAAACATCTTCAAAGACTGGCTCACCACCCGCTATCACGCTCCCTCCGACGACCTCGCCCAGCCCATCGATTTCTCGGCCGCCGCCCAGTATGAAGAAATCATCCGCGGCCTCATGCTCAAGGTTGCCAATGATCCGCAACGACCGAAATGGAAGTCCGACAGCTTCTTCCGCCGCTACGCCCGGCCGACATCCAACAAGCGCAGGGGCATGCAGGAATGAATTGTCATTCCGACGCTGAGCTTACCAAGGCAGGGGAATCTGCACGGAGCGACTAGCGGCAGTGCCAAGGTGAGCCTGACCTAACTAAGCCCAGCAATCTGGCCCCCTTCCGCAGCAGCGTGCAATTTGCAGCCAAAAGCCGACGAAGGGCCGCGTGGGTTGGAGGCAGGAGGGTCTCGGCGGGCGAGTACATCCGTCTTGACAATAGTCGTTTAAACATATATTATTGTTGAACTTGAGAGGAGCTTATCGCGAATGAAGTCGCGCCGCCCGGCTTGTCCCGAGGAGACAGCGTTCCTGGATCTGCAGCGGACGTGTGATCTGTTGTCGCGGCGCCTGGCTCACGTGCTTAAGACCGAGGATCTGTCGGCGACGCAGTACAACGTGCTCCGGATTCTGCGAGGTTCGCCGGACGGCTTGCCCTGCGGCGAGATCGCGAACCGCATGATTACACGTGATCCGGACATCACGCGGCTACTCGACCGCATGGAAAAGCGGGATCTGATTTCACGCTGGCGGGAAACCAAGGACCGGCGAGTGGTGATGGCGCGCATTACGGGGAACGGGCTCAAGGTGCTGAGCCGCCTCGATGAACCGGTTGAAGACGCCCACCGCAAGCAGTTAGGCCACCTTGGGAAGGACCGGCTGCGAGCGCTGGCGGAACTGCTGGCTGCGGCGCGGGCGGGGACAAGCTGATTTTTCAGGGTTAATATTTGTTGCAACGATTATCGTCTAGACGCATCTAAAGCAGGCAGAGAGGAGAACCACCATGGCTACATTGGCAACACCGCAGATTTCGACCACAACCTGGAACATTGACCCGGCTCACTCGGTGGCCGAGTTCAAGGTCAAACACATGATGATTTCAAACGTGAAGGGGCAATTCGCGAAAGTTTCTGGAAAATTGACACTAGACGAGTCGGAACTGGCAAACTCTCGCATTGAGGCGCGGATCGAAGCGGCGTCCATCGAAACGCGGGACGCCCAGCGCGATGCGCACCTCAAGAGTCCTGACTTTTTTGACGTCGAGAAGTTCCCGACTCTATCCTTTAAATCCACACGCATTAGCCTGGTGCGGGATGGAGAACTGGCAGTCGAGGGCGACCTGACAATTCGGGACGTCACACGCAAGGTGACCTTCCAGGTGGAAGGCCCGACCCCGCCTGCTAAGGACCCATGGGGAAACACCCGCGTCGCGGTATCGGCAATCACGAAAATCAACCGCAAAGACTTTGGCTTGACCTGGAACGCAGCCCTTGAAACTGGAGGCATTCTGGTCGGAGACGAAGTGACGATCACGCTCGATGTGCAATTCATAAAGGCCTAACTCACTCCGCGGCAAGCAGGTTCGAACTGCCCGTGGAGGCGGAGAACCAGGAGAATTTATGTCGTTAAGACCCGTGAAACAAATCATTCAACCGAAGCCCACGATCGAAGGCGCGGGAGTGAAGCTGCAACGCGCCTTCGGGTTCGGAAAAACCAAGGAGTTCGATCCGTTTCTTCTGCTGGACGATTTTCGAAATGACAATCCAGAAGACTACCGGGCGGGATTTCCCTGGCATCCGCACCGTGGGATCGAGACGATCACCTACGTTCTGGCCGGCTCCGTCGAACACGGTGACAGCCTGGGCAACCAAGGGAAAATGGGACCCGGGGACGTGCAGTGGATGACGGCTGGCAGCGGCATTCTGCACCAGGAGATGCCCAAGGGCGACCAGCAGGGACGCATGCACGGTTTCCAGCTGTGGGCGAATCTGCCCTCCTCGCTGAAAATGACCGATCCCCGCTACCAGGATATTCCGTCTACTGCGATCCCCGAAGTAACCGACGATGACGGCACCAGGGTGCGGGTCATCTGCGGCGAGTTCTGGGGCAAAAGAGGGCCGGTGGAAGGTGTGGCGGCCGATCCGAACTATCTCGACGTCTTTGTGCCGCCGGGACAGCGAAAGCGGCTCAAGATCGAGACAACGCGGAACGCGTTTGCGTATGTCTTCTCCGGCTCGGGGACGTTCCGGGATGCATCGGACCCGCGCGCGGTTCTCACCGAGCAAGCTGCCGACGCCAATGCGCCGGCCAGGTACGATGCTCGGAATCACTCGCTGATCTTGTTTGATCGCGGAGATGAACTGAGCGTCCAGGCTGGGCCGGAAGGCATTCGCTTTCTGCTGGTGTCGGGCAAGCCGATCGAGGAACCGGTAGCCTGGTACGGTCCCATTGTGATGAACACACAGGAGGAACTACGCCAGGCGATGTCGGAACTGCAGACCGGCGACTTCATTAAGCATCGTTGAAGCGAGTTTTTGATGCCTTCCGTTCGAAACCTTCAATTGATGCGCTGGCTCGCACGTTTATGACGATGCACAGCGGCGAGTATGGGTCGCTCAAGCAACATTGTTTTGGCCAATTCAGCGAGTCGGGCGAGTCTCTGTCAGCCGCTGTGCATTGCTCAAATCATTCCCGTCACGATATCCTCATCCACCCCATGGAGGATCTATGCTTAGGTCTTTTGCTCGCACCTTTGCTGCGTCCGGGATCGCTCTGTTATTCCCACTGTTCGTCCAGGCACAGGCTATGCCTTTTTCTGTCGGCAGTGCCACTGCCGCTCCGGGCCAAAAATCAACGGGCTACCTGGAAGTTCCCGCTGGTGTCGACGCTGCTACCAAGATTCCCGTCATCGTCATCAACGGCGAAAAGCCTGGTCCTGTCCTGGCTCTTGTGTCTGGCGCCCACGGTACTGAATACACCTCCATCATCGCGATTGAAAAACTCATCAACCTACTCAATCCCTCTCAAATCGCCGGCACGGTGATCCTTGTCCCCCTCGTCAACATTCAATCCTTCGAACAAAAGGTCCCTCACGTTAACCCCATCGATAACAAGAGCATGAACCGCTTCTACCCTGGAAAGGCCGATGGGACGCAAACTGAACGTGCGTCTTCTCTTATCACCCAACAAATCGTCGATCGATGCGATTATCTTATCGACTACCACGGCGGCGATCTCGACGAGAGCCTCCGCCCTTACGCGTATTGGGCACCTACTGGCAAGGAGACCCAGGACCGAATATCCAAAGAGATGGTCCTCGCGTTTGGACTCGACCACATCATCATATGGCGCGACCGTCCCACCGACCTAGGAGCCACTCGCTACCTCGACAACACTTCTACTGCTCGCGGCAAACCTTCCATCGTTGTCGAAGCTGGCTATGCCGGCATCGTCGACGCGGATGATGTCGCACTCCTCGTAGACGGGACATTCAGCACCATGCGCGCTCTCAAAATGCTTGCAGGAGACCCTCGGCCCATCGAGAATCCGGTCTGGCTGGACAGACTGGTGGATGTATTGTCCGACGGCCCTGGCATTTGGTACCCGCTTGTGAAGCGCGGTACCTACGTTCAAGAGGGCATGAAAATCGGCTTTGTCACCGACTATTTCGGCAAGGTCATACTCGAAGCCCGTGCTCCCATCTCCGGTGTCATCTTACACATCAACGCGGTCCCATCCCTCAAAAAAGGCGACAACATTGCAGACATCGGTGCCATTGCCGCCCACGCTCCCTAAAGCCGATCTTATTTTCGCCACACCCGCCAGTCGATGAATGGCGCCGCCCTTCGCAGTTTCTCATTGACCTTTGATCGGCATCGTCCCGTGTTCACAGGTGCTACGAACTTGTAACGTCCGCTGATTGCGCCGTTTTGCACGCGGAAGTAATCCGCTTCTCAAAAGCTGAAGCACTGCGTCTCGCGCGAAAGGCGCTTTTGCGCTCACCTTCCATATGGGGCTAGAATAATGCCCCATCAAGTTTCGTGAACACTGACTGAGTTCCCATTCCAGTTGGTGGTTCATCACCCGCTGTCGCATCGATCGAGTTGCAAAAGCTAAGGGGGTCTCATGTGGGTCCAATCGTCCGGTTCCAACCCCAGGCTCGTTCAGGCGGAACACAACAAATGTGCTGACTCCCTGGCGTTGATTTGTCGCAAGCATCCAGGGTTCGCTTGTTGTTTTCTTGTGCTTCTTGTGCTTTCTGATGCATGTGGAAACAAGAGTGTCTCTGCGGCACAGGGTGCGCCGCCAACTGTCCAGGTTGTGGAGGTCACTCAACGAGATGTCCCGGTCTACCACGAGTGGATTGCGACCCTGGATGGATATGTAAACGCCGTGATCCAACCCCAGGTTTCAGGATACCTCGTTCAACAAAATTACCGGGAAGGCGCGCTGGTCCACAAGAACGAAGTGCTTTTTAAAATCGATCCACGTCCCTTTCAGGCAATCCTTGATCAAGCGAAGGCGCAGCTAGCGCAGGGTGAAGCACAGCTCGGAAAAACCCAGCTGGACGTGCAGCGTGATACTCCCTTGGCACACGAGAAGGCGATCGCGCAGAGTCAGCTCGATAACGACGTACAGGCGAACCTGGCGGCGAGAGCAACTGTCCAAGCGGACAAAGCAGCCGTGGAACAGGCAGAAATCAATCTCGAGTTCACCAACGTCCGTTCCCTGGTAGACGGGGTGGCGGGAATCGCGACAGGCCAGGTCGGGAACCTTGTGGGTCCACAGACCGTCCTCACGACGGTCTCGCAGCTCGATCCCATCAAAGTTTATTTCGTCGCCAGTGAGCAACAATACCTCGCCTTTGTCCAGCGCAATCCTACAGTGGCATCGCGGGAGAAAGCTGAAAGAGAGCTGGTATTGGATCTTCTCCTGTCCGACGGAACAACGTACCCGAGAAAGGGAAAGTTCTTCGCTGCCGATCGTCACGTGGATGCGCAAACAGGAGCGATCCGTCTCGCTGGGCTGTTTCCGAATCCCGATAATGTTCTTCGGCCGGGTCAATACGGTCGGGTGCGCTTTATCAGCTACATCAGACTCGCAGCGCTGCTGGTGCCGCAAAAGGCAGTCACGGAGCTCCAAGGCATGTATCAGGTAGCGGTTGTCGGTAATGACGACAAAGTAAGCATCAGAACGGTGCAGGTGGGAGAGCGAAGCGGCCCGATGTGGATTATTGAACAAGGGGTTAAGCCCGGGGAGCGAGTTGTCGTGGAAGGCGTGCAAAAGGTCAGGGATGGAATGCCCGTGAAGATCGCAACTGCAACTGCGTCGAACGCGGCCAATTAAAAAATGTCCAAGTTCTTCATCAACCGCCCGATCGTCGCAATGGTGATTGCAATCGTCACCGTGATTGTGGGCATTGTGACGATTGTCGGCCTACCCATTGCCCAGTTCCCCAACATCGCTCCTCCTGAAATCCAGGTACTTGCCACTTATGTAGGCGCGGATGCGCAAACTCTCGAGCAGTCAGTTGCCACTCCTATTGAGCAACAAATGAATGGGGTGGACAACATGAATTACATGTACTCGACAAATGCAACCGGAAACTCGCAGACGCTTCTGGTTGTCAACTTCGACGTAAAGACTGATCCCAACAATGACCTGATTCTCGCGCAGTCCAGGGAGACGCAAGCGGCATCTCAGCTTCCCGTGGAAGTGACGAACTATGGAATTACGGTTCGCAAATCCGTCACAGCTCCGCTCATGCTTCTTGCCTTGTATTCGCCGCACGGCACGTACGACGCAAGGTTCCTCGCCAACTACGCGTACATCAATCTGGTCGACTCCATTACGCGATCAGCCGGCATCGGCCAGGTGCAAGTGTTTGGGGCAGGTCAGTACGCAATGCGGCTGTGGGTTAAGCCGGATCAGCTTGCCAAGCTCGGCATCACGGTTCCGGAAATTGTAAATGCGATCCAAACCCAAAATACCGTAAATCCTGCCGGAAAAATCGGCGGAGAACCAGTTCCTTCCGGACAGCAGTTCTCCTATGCGGTTCGGGCCCAAGGACGGTTAGTCTCGCCGGAGGAGTTCGGGGAGATCGTGGTCCGTGAATCGTCCGAAGGCGGCGTGGTGCGCGTGAGAGATGTCGCCCGCATTGAACTCGGGGCACAGGACTATTCGACCGCAGGCCGCCTCAACGGAAAGCCGAGCGCGGTAATCGCCGTCTATCAGCTACCCGGATCCAACGCGGTGGAGGCTGCAGGCGGCGTGAATAAACTGATGGGGGAACTGAAGACTCGTTTTCCTGGCGATATGGATTATGCCGTCGCTCTCGACACCACCCGCTCTGTCGTTCAGGGAATAAAGGAGATCATTCTTACTCTCGTCATTGCAATCGTCCTGGTGATTTTGGTCGTCTATCTCTTCCTGCAAGGGTGGCGAGCCACTCTGATTCCTCTTTTGGCAGTGCCGGTGTCCCTGGTCGGCGCCTTTATCTTCTTCCCGTTGTTTGGCTTTTCGATCAACACCCTCTCCTTGTTTGGTCTGGTGCTGGCGATTGGCTTGGTCGTCGACGATGCCATCGTGGTAGTCGAGGCTGTGGAGCGCCACATCGAGGAGGGCATGGCTCCGAAGGCCGCTGCTTTGCAAGCGATGGAAGAGATCTCGGGGCCGGTTGTGGGCATCGCCCTGGTGCTGTCTGCGGTTTTTGTACCCACTGCCTTCATACCCGGGATTACCGGAGGGTTGTACCAGCAGTTCGCGATCACCATCGCGATATCCGTGCTCATCTCCGCTTTCAATGCGCTCACATTAAGCCCCGCGCTCGCCGCATTGTTACTGCGCCCCAGAGAGAAGCGCGGCGGTTTGTTGAGAAGGTTTTTTGACTGGTTCAATGGTGCATTCGAGCGGGCGACCAACGGCTACGTGCGAATTTGCGGCGCGCTTATTCGCAAGACCGCAATCACGCTCGTGGTGCTGGTGGCTTTTGGAGGTGCAGCGGCTTTCTTCAGCAGCAGAGTTCCATCCAGTTTTCTGCCAGACGAAGATCAGGGATACCTGTACGTCAATCTGCAGTTGCCCAGTGCTGCTTCTCTCGAGCGCACCGATCATGTCGTGAGCAAAATCGAGGACATCCTGGCGCACACGCCGGGAGTGCAATCGACGACCAGTGTCATCGGTTTCAGTTTGCTCAGCTTTACCCGTACGAGCTACAACGCTTTCTTGTTCGTCACCCTGAAGCCATGGGACGATCGAAAGAGCAGGCTGGAGCAGTTTCAGGTCATCAAAGCGCGTTTGAACGGAGCACTCAGCCAACTGCCGGAAGGGATTGCTTTCGATTTTTCCCCTCCCGCCATCCCCGGCGTAGGTACCTCGGGAGGGTTCACTTTCGTTCTCGAGGATCGGGCCGGCAAGGATGTCCAATTCCTGTCCTCAAACCTGAATACGTTTCTAGCGGCTGCCCGTAAACGCCCCGAGATCGCCAGCGTGAGCACGACTTTTCTGGGCAGCGTACCGCAGCAATTCATCGATGTCGACCGCGATAAAGTCATCAAGCAGGGAGTGGCTATCAATGACGTGTATCGGACCATTCAAGCCTTTATGGGCGGATTGTTCATAAACTACTTCAACCGCTTCGGCCGTCAGTGGCAGGTCTACATCGAGGCGGAGGGCGAGTACCGTACTAATGAGGAGAACGTTGGCCAGTTTTATGTCAAGAACGGCGCTGGAGGCATGGTCCCACTTTCTGCGCTTATAAGATTTGAACCTCGGCCCGGCCCAGAATTCACAATGCGCTATAACCTTTTCCGGTCTGCGCAAATCAATGGCAGTGCCGCCCCGGGATACAGTTCCAATCAGGCGATGGCTGCTTTGGAGCAGGTCTTTGCCCAAACGATGCCTGCCGAGATGGGCTATGACTATCTTGGCATTTCCTTTCAGGAAAAAAAGGCGCAGGAGGGTGTGCCCCCAACTGTGATATTTGGGCTCTCGCTGCTTTTCGTGTTTCTGATTCTAGCGGCACTCTACGAGAGCTGGACGTTGCCATTCAGCGTGTTGCTGAGTACGCCGATTGCCGTGTTTGGAGCTTTCTTTGTTCTTTGGCTTCGGCGGGTACTGATC
>OEKN01000594.1_pt3 | contig 13605 bp, 8 predicted proteins | sample 1503361 | NCBI WGS metagenome assembly OEKN01 (sample SAMEA104379592, study PRJEB20068) | metagenome | biome: 1000743; feature: 77; material: 1998 | place: USA | collected 2012 | depth 25 m
ACCGCCGAAGGCCGTGCCGTGAATGGCCATCACCACCGGCTTGGAGCAATCTTCGATCTGCCGTAACAGGGGCAGCAGGCCGGCTCCGCGCGCCGTCTTGCCCGAGGTTATCTTGCCGAACTCCTTAATATCCGCACCGGCGACAAATGTTCGACCGCCGCCAATGAGTATCCCCGCTTTGACCCTTTCGTCCTGCGCGATTTCCCTGATTGCTTCAGAAATACCTTCGGGAACTCCGGGTCCGATTGCGTTCACCGGGGGATTGTTGATAGTGATGATCGCGATGTCTTTGTCTCTCGTCAGTTGAACTAGATCGCTCATGGCAGGGCACTCATGATGTGAGGTGTGTGGTTCTACGCTGACCGATGATGCCTAGAGTCCGTTCCGACGTTTAGGTGCGGCGCATAAATTCGGGCGCAATACCCGTTTGCTCACCCCAGTACTTCTTGCGCAGATTCTTCTTCAGGATCTTCCCGGTTGCGGTTTTTGGCAGAGTTTCCACAAACTCGATGGAATGTGGGCACTTGAAATGGGCCAGACGAGAGCGGCAGAATTCGAGCAATTCCGATTCGCTCAGTTGGGACCCTGGTTTCGCGACCACCAGCCCTTTTGGGACCTCGCCCCATTTTTCATCGGGGACGGGGATCACGGCAGCCTCATAAACCTCAGGATGTGCGGACAGAATTTTTTCCACTTCAAGCGAAGAAATGTTTTCCCCGCCACTCACGATGATGTCTTTCCGGCGGTCCACGATGAGGATGTAGCCGTCCTTGTCGATGGTAGCCATGTCTCCGGTATGAAACCATCCTCCGCGCAGGGCTTGGGCGCTGGCTTTGGGATCTTGCCAGTAGCCCGCCATTACACCATCACCGCGCGCGACGATCTCACCCATGGTCATGCCATCTCGGGGAACATCCCTGTCGTGTAAATCGACAACCCGAAGCTCGACACCCGGGATGGCGTATCCGGTCATCGCCTGCGTTGCATGACGCTGTTCTCCTTCCCGTTGCAATTCCGGCTTGATCTGAGAGGTTGAAAGCACCGGCGCAGTTTCCGTCATGCCGTAACCCGAGAAGCAAGTGCATCCAAGTATCTCTTCAACCTCCCGCACCAGTGTGGGAGACGAAACGGCCCCGCCAATGGAAATCCATTGCAGGCTGCTCAAGTCATATTTTGGCCGCTCCGCTGAATTGATTAAAGCCAGCGCCATGATGGGCACCAGACTCAAGGAGTGCACTCGCTCCCGCTCAATCAACCGGAAAACCTCGCCGGGAACGAAGCGCGAGATCATGACATGACGGCCACCCCCAAAGGTGACCGAGTGCGCCGCGCCCCAACCATTCGCATGAAACAGCGGTATGGTGTGCAACTCCACGGTATCGGCATTCGCGTTAAATCGGAGAGACACAGACAAGGCATGCAGATAAATATTCCGGTGGGTCAACATGACGCCCTTGGGATTGGCGCTGGTGCCGCTGGTATAGAAGAGTTCGGCCAGGGAATCTTCATCGAATTCCATGATGTCAGCGCGGTGGGGCTGGGTGCTTGCCAAGCTGTCTTCATAATTCGTCGGCGCAAGCCAGTGCGCCTCAGGGGAAGCGTCGAGCAGGAAAAAAGTTTGAAGGTTCGAAACGCTCTCGCGAAACGAATTCACGACTTCAAGGAACTCTTTCTCAAGGAAGAGTACTTTGGCTCCAGAATCGTTAAGAATGTAGGCCAGTTCCTGGGGTGCAAGCCGGATGTTTAATGGTAGCAACACCGCCCCGGCTTCCAGGACCCCGTAATAAGCCTCGAGGAGTCGATGGCAGTTGAGGCTTAGAAAGGCGATCCGTTCGCCGGGTTGCACTCCGGCTTCACGTAAGACGCCAGCCAGGCGGCTCGCTCGCTCCGCGAATTGTGCGTACGTGAACCGTCGTTCCCCACAGACAACCGCAGTCTTGCCCGGGAATTGCTGTTCGGCGTAACGCAAGAAGCGAACTGGAGTGAGGGGGATATTCATAGCGTGCTCGATTGTTACCAGGCTGACTGACCTCCATCCACCACCAAAACATGGCCGGTCACGTAATCAGAGGCGTCAGAGGCGAGAAAGACGGCAGCTCCTTTCAGGTCATGTTCATTGCCGAAGCGGCGCAAAGGAATCTGGGAAAGGAAAAAGTCCCGGTTGTGCTCCAGGATCCAGTTCGACATGTGCGTGGGAAACCAACCCGGAGCAATCGCATTCACCTGGATGTTATGCATCGCCCACTTACAGGCCAGATCTTTGGTGAACGTAATGACTCCTCCCTTGCTGGCGTGATATCCAATGGCGGGAAGTGTGGGTGGCGCGCCACCCAGTCCAGCCACCGAGGCAATGTTGATGATCTTTCCGCGACCTTGCCGGATCATGATCTTTCCCACGGCTTGTGCGCACAGAAAAGTTCCAGTCAGGTTGGTCTCGATTACTTTGTTCCAATGCTCGAGGAGCATTTCCTCCACGGGAGCGCCCCAGGAAGCCCCTGCATTATTTATGAGGACATCGACTCGTCCAAATTGGGAGATGGCAGCGTCAGCGACCGCCTGCACATCCGCCGGATTTTTGACATCACACCCGAGCGCGAGCGTCTTGATGCCGAACTGCTGCAGTTCTTCCCCAGCTTGCTGGCAACGTTCTTTCTTACGGGCGCAGAGAACGAGGTTCGCGCCCATTTCCGCCAGCGCTTCTGCCATCTGGCGCCCGAGCCCGATGGAGCCCCCAGTGACGATTGCGACGCGGCCAGAGAGATTGAAAAGATCCTTCACGTTCCTGGACGTGTTTTGTCTCGTATCAGCGCCCCCCTTCAACATGAAGCTTTCTCCTGCTCGCCGAAGGTCTGAGGCAAGGAATCCCCGAGGTGTTGTCCCTCTGCGCGCTCTCGATCCTTACCGGCCGTCCTCGCTGCGCTCTGAGCCGCCAGAAAATCAAGAATTGCGCGATGGGCAACTTCCGGTTGATCCGTGAGGAAGAGATGACTGGCGCGCGGAATCATGACCAGTTTGGCGCCCGGGATTCTTTCTGCAATCAAGTTTGCATTTCCCGGCGGCACCAGCCGGTCAGACTCGCCGTGGATCACCATCGTCGGAGCAACGATTTGGGCAAGCCGGCTATAGGCCTCCCAGGCGAGGATGCCCTGCAACTGCCCCACGTATCCTTCCGTTCTCGGAAACCATGGCCTGCGAATCGCGATATCTTCATCAATCCATTCACGCGGAGTCGCCTGATCGTAGATAAACGGCACAGCGGCTTCCGCAGCTTGTTCAGGGCTCATCCTGTTCCTGGTCATCAGCATCTGGATGGCTTCCGCCTCGGCGCGCACCGCCGTGGGTCCGCCCGCCGCGGCGCAACCCAGAATCAGCGATAAGACTCGCCCTGGGTATTGCAGCACGAACTCCTGCGCGATCATTCCGCCCATCGAAACGCCAAACACATGCGCGCTTTCGATGCCGGCGGCATCCAGGACCGCCGCCGCATCGGATGCCATCTGCGGGATCGAATAGGGACCTGGAGGTACATCGCTTCGTCCAGCGCCACGGTTGTCCAAGGCAATCGTCCGATACCGGGCTGACAATGCGGGCCGGATTCGATACCACATTGCGGACGGATAGCCCAGTCCCATGATGAGCAAGACCGGCTCACCTTGGCCATGTTCGTCCCAATAAATCCTGGCTCCCCGATTGTCGACGAACGCCATTCAATGTTCCCACTCAGAACGAGAAGCGCACGCCGAGCTGGAGCTGCCGTTTGGGTAGTGCGGACGTGAAAGCCAGCGGCGTGCTGGGCGTAGCCGTCCCGCCGCCCGCGATCGCAGTGCCGGGCCGAATTCCCTTCACATTAAACGTGGTGAACCCGGGAATAAAACCGAAAAGAGGGCCAACCTCATTGTTGACGCTGGCAAAATTTGTCCGGTTCGCAAGATTAAATCCTTCAGCCGTGAGCTGCAGGCTTGCCTTCTCGCCCAGCTTATGCCGCCAACTCAAGCGCATGTCGAAGTCGACGTAGTTGGGGCCGAGTCCCGTGTCGCGCGGGGCTCCTATGGGACGTTCATTGGTGGTGTGATTGTTACCGTTCACCTCTCCTCCCGCCAGCAGGTTGAAAGGATGTCCGCTGTGGTACGAGAAAATTGGAGCCAGCTCAAAACCTGAGAGGATACTCTGTTTCCAGGGGCTGTCGAACACTCCCGCGATTATTACTTTATGCCGCTCGTCAAATTCGGAAAGACTACGATCTAGATTGAGGTTTGTTGGATCCTGCGGGCCGTAGTCCGTGTTGTAATCCGTCGATGTGTCGAACCCTTTACTGAAAGTGTAGTTCCCAAAGATCGAGAAGTGATTGCTGAGTCGTTTCTTGATTTCCAAGATCCCAGCTTCGTAGACGGCGTACGACTCGGAGCTGTATTGGTTATTCTGCACAATCAGCGGATTCACGAAGCATTGGGTGGTGTCGCAGGGCAGAGTGCCAGGTACAAATGGCAGCGGACTGGCACCTGCCGCCGTAGTATTCCAGTTGCGATACGAAACCTTCTGGCCATTGGCGAGGGTTACCGTGCTGAATGGCGCCGGCAGCAGATTGGTGTCGATGGCAATGGGAAGTCTCTGGGTGTGCGAATAGATGCCGCTGAGAGAGATCGACAGCCCCGGTACGAGCTCACGCTCAATGGCGAAAGATGCCTGCTGCGCGATGGGGGGACGATAACCCGGCTGGTTCACGAAGAGTACCTGCAACGGAGAAAGGGGGCCGCTGTTGGTAACGTTGATGCCAACTGGTTGGGTACCCGGAAACGGGCCAGCCACGGCAGCCGGAGTGACGCAGGCGTAGTTGCCCGCGCCCGGTGTTGTGCAGCCAATTGCGTTGCCCGGCGCCCCATTGGCAAACAGTGTCTGGAAAATAGTTGCTGCCCCTGCTATATGCAAAGGTGGAACCCCGCCGATCGGATCGGCGTAGATCGAAATCTCTCGGTTGCAAGGGCTGCTGCCGCTGCCTGGGATTATCACGACGCCGAACTGCGAGACTCCACAGATCGCGGTGACGTTTGCGGCCTGGTTCCCTGCGACACTGTTCCCGACCGCAGAATTGTTGGCATTTCGTACCCCCAGGCTGTAATCGACGTCGGGAATCTGGACGTCCACCGGTCCGTAAAAGATTCCATATCCACCCCGAATCACTGTCTTGTGATTCTTGAACGGATCCCAGGCAAACGAAACTCTGGGGCCGAAATCCTTCTTATATGTGGTCAACGGGGCGAATTGGGTGTCCAGGTCGTAGCGCAGTCCGTAGTTCAGGGTCAAGCTTGGTGTTACTTTCCAGGAGTCCTGCGCGTAAAACGCCGTCAGCGGTCGAGCGTAGTACGGGTACGTCGGATTTCCGAAGCCTTGCTGGTAAATCTGGGGCAGCCCCAACGTTGCCGATTGAAGCGGGTTGATGGTGGTGCTGGCAAGCTGTGGACTTACCAGAAATCCGGGCAGCGACCCGAATACAAAACGGCCGGGGAAGAAGGTGTGAGACTCCGTGTGATTGCCCCGCAGCAACTCGTAAGCGCCAAACTTTAGAGTGTGATTGCCCTGGATCGTGGTGAGATTGTCGGCGAATTCGTAACGCCTCAAGATTGTGAGGTTGGGCAGAAAAATGTTCGATCCAATATTGTTAATAAAGCTGGGAATCTGCAGCCCTACCTGTGCCGGCACGTTGGGGATAACTCTGAAGCTGTAGTAGTCCCACTGCACGCGTGCTTCGTTCTGAGTGTTCGGACTGATCTGGCGGTACCAGGTAGCCTGCAGATTATTGTCGTAGGAGTGGTTCGAACTACCCGCCGAAAAAGCGGTCAGAGAATTTACGTCCGGCGACTCCTCGACATCGTGGCCGTATCTATAGGTCAGAGAAAGCGAGTTGTTTACATTAAAGTGATGATCCATGCGGCCCGACGCCTGGTATTGGCGGCTATTAAAAGGAAACAGACCGCCCTCAGTCTCAAACTGGTTTAGCAGGAAACCATTCAGCGCGGCCTGGGTGGGCGACACAAACGGGTTCGGACCGGGATTTGGGTTCAGCGTCAGAATGCTCTGGAGAGCAAAAGCGCAAACAGACGGCGGCAGAGGTACGCCGGTGAAACACATCACACTCGGCGCCGATGAACTCGCCAGGCCGGCAATAATGGCATCCTGGGCGGCCGTCGGGCGAAAAATATTGGTATTCGTCAGCAGCGGAACTGCGTTCTGCGCATCCTGTCGCAAGCCTTCGAAAGCCACAAACAGAAATGTCTTATCCTTCCTGATCGGGAGGCCCAGCGTTCCACCGAATTGCTGACGACTCAAACTATCCTTGACCGGAGAACCCAGTAGGTCAGGATTGTTCGGGTTGAAGGTCTGGCCGGCATGCAATGCCTGGCTGAACGAAAACGGATTTTGCGCGTCCATTGCCTCGTTGCGAAAAAATCCATACAGGCTGCCATGCAGATTGTTGGTCCCGGACTTGGTCACAATATTGATGGAAGCGCCTGTGGCTGATCCCAAATCAGCGGCATAATTGCTGCGGTTGATCTGAAACTCCTGCACCGCGTCCTGGCTTAACGTAAGGCGCTGGCCTCCGCTATCGCCGGAGGTCTCACCCCCATCCACCGTGATGCTGTTTCCTCTGCCATTGCTACCATAGAACGACAGCCCGCTTTGCGGTGTTTGCTTGACTCTGAAATCCTGATCTCCTGCCAGCCTGGTGGAATCCGAGACACCCGGCGCGAGCAACGTGAACGTGAGGTAATCGCGCCGGTCAATGGGCAGGTTTGTGATGTACTCCTGTGTGATTCGATCCGCTTGGCTCCCTCGTTCCGTTTCCACCACGGGCGGCTGGTCCGTTACCTCAACAACTGTCGCGACCTGCGACGGCTTCATGCTGAAATCAGAGATGACAGTCTGCCCGATGGCGACAGTGACGTCTCTACGAATCGCCGTCGCAAAGCCCGGCAGCTCCGCGCTGACGTCGTAAGTTGCCGGCGAAAGCCCTGGTGCCCGAAATTGACCCGTGCTGTTCGTCACCACCGTGCGCTTCAGGCCGGTCTGTGTATCGACCACGTTGACGATTGCTTTCTGCAAAACCGCCCCGGAAGGGTCCGTCACCGTTCCAGTGATTTCTCCCGAGGTACCGACGCCCTGCGCATTAGCCATCAAGGTTGCGAACAGGAAGCACACAAGACCGCATGCCAGTGACTTCATAGAACTCTCCTTCTGCTTAGGTGTGGACATCGCCACAGTCGTTCTGAGCAAGCCCATATGCGCTCCGTTGCTCGGAGTAGGCCGAGCGCCCATCCAGGACCTCGCTAGCCGTCCAGCAGGCCTATGTTTTTTCGTATATAGAGCTGTGAACGGAATTTGCGGTTTTAAGAAAGCGAACGCGCTCCGAAATTGCGAGAGTGAGTATCACATAATAGTTACTAACGTCAAGATTTAATCCGCAGGAGTCAGCCGCGGATGGCTGGGTCATGCGGAAGACGGCAAGGGCGGCAGTGCGTAAGGTGGATCAAGACTTCGTTTTCGCAGGAGTTGCGCCGAGCGCAGTCCCGTCAGGCGGGAGTAAGAACAAAGCGGCCAGAAACTCGGCCGCGGCGAAGCTGATCCAATGCTTCGTTCGCTTCCGCAAGCGGCCGCGCTGTCACTTGGCAACGTACGCTGCCGGCCGCAGCCATTGCCAGAACCTCCCGGACATCCTCTCGGGTGCCGACCGTGGAAGCTTGGATACGAATTTCCCCTGCCGCCATCAGGATAGGCGGAAAGCAGATCGGATCCGCCGGCAGGCCCACCAGCAAGAGAGTGCCTGTGGGCCGCACGCACGAAAGCGCTGTGTCATACGCTGCCCGGGCAGCGGTAGTGACGAGTGAGACGTGAACTCCTCCTCGACTGCGCAGTTCTTTGATCACTTTGTTGGTTGCTGCATTGATCGTGGCGAAAGCGCCGAACGTCCTGGCAAGGTCGAGCTTCTCTTCGGAGATGTCGATTGCGATTACCTCTGCTCCCATTGCTGTCCCGAACTGCACAGCCAAGTGTCCCAGGCCGCCGATACCGAAGACGGCGAGGCGCTGTCCGGGCAGGATGCCGGCGCGTTTGAGCGCGCGATAGACGGTAACGCCGGCACAAAAAAGGGGAGCAGCCTGAGCCGAAGAAAGAGCGTCAGGAATTCTGAGGGCATGGCTGGCCGGCGCTTTCACGAATTCGGCATAGCCACCATCGACGGTGACGCCGGTGATCTTCTGCTGCCGGCAGAGGTTTTCGTTTCCCTCCCGGCAGAACTCGCATTCGCCGCAGGTCCAGTGAATCCAAGGTACTCCGACCCGATCACCAATTTCCAGATCTTCGACCGCCGGGCCCTTTTCAACCACGACCCCGGCGATCTCGTGCCCGAGGATCAGGGGTGACTTGACCAGCTTCGCGAACTGCGACCAATCCCCGTCGGCTACATGCACGTCGGAATGACAAACCCCGCAAGCTTGCACCTGGATCAGCACTTCACCGGCTTCGGGCTGCGGCTGTGGGAGTTCCTCAATCGCGAGCGGCTTCTTGAATTCACGCAGGACGGCAGCCTTCATGCCTTCGCCTCACGCCCCCAGGGAATGATACGAGTTGGTGTGCTATCTGAAATGGTCAGGGCTGGACGCCGCGCAAGAAGAACTCAACGGCGCTATCGACGCGTTCGCCCAGCTTGTGGGGGCCGGTCAGATCGACCGCCCATTGCCGAACCACGGTCTGATAGAGTCCCTCCATGAATTCCGAGAGATGAAGGACAGGGAAGGAGCGCGTAATCTCACCGCGTCGCTGCCCCTGGGCAAGGATCTCGCGCAGCAGCCCGACCGCAACTCCCTCGGGCCCGCGCATTTCCGGAGAACGCACGGGATCCATTGCGCCCGACAGCACCACCGCCTGCCAGAGCGGCCGATCGGCTTCCACCTCGCGCGCCAAAGCGCCATATAAATGTCGCAGACGCGCTCCAGTGTCAGCTTCGCTGGACAGTTCCGACTTTAGATGTTCGACGATACAAGCGAAGCCTCGCTTGCCGACGTCGCGCAGAACTGCATCTTTACTGGGAAAGTATCGAAAGAAAGTGGGCTGACTGATCTCGAGAATGTTGACGATATCTTCGACGCGAGTATTTTCGTAGCCTCGTTTGCGGAACAGCCGAACAGCGGTTTCGACAATCTGCTGGCGCAGTCGTGCCTTCTTGCGTTCGCGAAGCCCAAGCGTCTGGTGGGCAGGCGTTGACTTCTTCGATCGTCTCGAGCTTGGCCGACTACGCGCTTTTAGGCCTGATCTGGCAGCATTCGCAGAGCCCATTTGCCCGAATCTCCTGATTTCATAGATGGCGCGATGTCCGCAGCGCCGCGGGGACTCGTCACTCTACCATTCTGCTGGCAACCGTCACAAACCAGGCAAACCCGCTCCGATACTGACGTACCGGTCAGTCTGCCAACGATGCGATCCACGGTGTTTATTATTGACGTTATCTACTAACAGATGATATAGACTAACACAATTTTTCGGTTGGAACGGTGCGGCGAAGCTTTACGATTTTTAAAATGTGAGCCCTTCCGCTTGCATGCGTGTCGTACCGACTTTCCGTTGACTACACAGGGAAGCATGACCACCTCGGCGACAACCTCTCCCAAGTTAAGCGGTGGCGCATTTCTTCTTGAAGATGTCGCGCCCAACGAGATTTTCACCGCAGAGGATCTGAGCGATGAACATCTTGCCATCGCGCGCACGGTCGACGAATTCTGGGCGAACGACGTTGAGCCGCATCTCGAGGCGATCCGCCAGCAGACACCCGGCATCGCACTCAGCGTGTTGCGCAAATCGGCGGACTTGGGACTCACGGCGGTAGCCATTCCTGAAAAATTTGGCGGAATGGAAATGGACCTGGCCTCCGTCATGATTGTGGGCGAGCACCTCGGGCAAGATGCTTCCTACGGATCGTGGCACTCCGCGCACACCGGGATCGGCACCCTGCCTATCCTTTTCTTTGGCACCGAGGAACAGAAACAGAGGTATCTGCCCCGGCTGGCGAAGGCTCAGATCCTTGCGGCTTATGCTTTGACCGAGCCCTGGGCAGGTTCGGATGCGCTGGCCATACGAACGCGGGCGGATCTAAGTCAGGACGGCAAGTATTACATCCTGAATGGGCAGAAGATGTGGATCACCAATGGAGGCGCTGCTGATCTGTTTACCGTCTTTGCCAAGGTGGGAGGAGAAAGCTTCACAGCGTTCCTGGTGGAGCGCGATTTCCCTGGGGTGAGTAGTGGCGCTGAAGAGCACAAGATGGGTATCAAAGGAAGCTCGACCACGGCAGTGTACTTCGACAATGTTCGGGTGCCAGTCGAGAACGTGATGGGCGAAGTTGGCCGCGGACACATCATTGCCTTCAACATCCTGAACCTTGGGCGGCTGAAGCTTGGGCCGGGTTCACTCGGCGCAGCCAAGAATGTGCTGGCCGTGAGTCTGAAGTATGCCAAAGAGCGCAAAGCATTTGGTTGCGAGATCGCGGACTTCGGCGCCATCCAACACAAGCTGGCGGAAATGGCGATTCGCATTTATGTCGTGGAATCGATGGTGTGGCGGGTGGTGGGGCTCATCGAAAGCCAACTAAGGGCGGCTTCGCCGGATAGGTCCCATACCCCACGAAGCGAACTGCAAGCCGTGGAGGAGTACGCCCCAGAATGCTCCATGATTAAAGTCTATGCCTCCGAAATGCTGGACTACGTGGTGGATGAAGGTGTGCAGATCCACGGTGGATATGGCTACCATCAGGATTATCAGGTCGAACGTGCCTATCGCGACTCCCGCGTCAATCGCCTGTTTGAGGGCACGAACGAGATTAACCGGCTGCTAATACCGGGGATGCTGTTGAAGCGCGCGGCACGTGGGCAACTTGCCCTGCACCAGGCTGTCGAAGGGGTCCTCAGCGGGAAATGCGCGAAGGCGCCGGGAGCCGGAGGCGGCGATCAAGAGATGCAACTGGTGCACAGTGCAAAACAAGTTGCACTGCTGGCTCTCGGCATAGCCAATCAAAAATACGGCGCGGAACTGCAAAAGCAACAGGAGGTTCTGATGAGCATTGCGGACATCATCATGGAGGTCCTGGCGATGGAGTCGGCTATGCTCCGCAGTCGTAAACTTGCGGCCTCTGGGCGAGGCGGGAACGCCGCAGATGTTTGCGCCATCTTCTTGCGCGAAGCCATGGATCGAATCGAGATCTCATGCCGGAATGTTTTGAGTACCTGCCTTGAGGACGATCCCTTGCGGCGGAACATGTCGGTCTTGCGCAGCTTTGCCAACTACGACCCTGTCAATGCAGTCGCGCGGCGGCGGAATATCGCCCGGCGTTTGCTGGCCAATGAGCGCTATGTTTGCGACTGAGTTTGGAGTTTTCGAGACGAGCGTACAATCGGCGGCCTTTTTCGATGTCAGAAAAGAAATCCGAATTCAAAAACGGATCCCATCTGAGGTGGTATATGACAAAACGTGCTGGCTTAATTTCTGCTGTGATGCTTCTCCTGCTTTGCTTTTCAGCAAGCGCTCTGGCAGCGGTTACCACACAAACAGGGACGTTGCCGGATGGAGCAACTTTTCTCATTGAAGTGCCCTCCCCATGGAATGGGACTCTGCTGTTATACAGTCACGGCTACGTAACTCCGGGCTCACCGAATCCTGCGCGAGATGTAGGCGATCCCGGTACTCGTGCTTTCCTGCTGGCCAACGGATTTGCGTTGGCTGGTTCTTCCTACGCCCACACCGGCTGGGCAATTCAGGAGGGCCTGCTCGACCAGATTGCGGTCCTGGACGCATTTGCTGCGCTCGTGGGCGCGCCCAGCCGTACGATTGCATGGGGGCACTCGCTTGGCGGAATCATTACCGCTGGACTCATCCAGAGATTCCCCGGCCGTTTTGACGCTGCGCTTCCCATGTGCGGAGTGCTTTCGGGCGGTGTGGGTACCTGGAACCAGGGGCTGGATGTGGAGTTCGCCTTCAAGACGTTATTGGCCTTCGGCAGTCCGTTGCAGGTGGTCAACATCACCGACCCGATCGGCAACCTTGGTTTAGCGGAGAGCATTTTGGCTTCGGCCCAGGCCACGCCCCAAGGCAGAGCACGCCTCGCGCTGGCGTCCGCGCTCGGAGACGCACCCGGGTGGTTCGATCCGGCCTCGCCCGAGCCGGCTGCGAACGATTTCACCTCGCGGGAAGCGAACCAGTTCCTGTGGGCATCCCAAGTGGATTTTCCATTCCTCTTCGCGCTGCGCGCCGAACTCGAATTCCGCGCCGGCGGAAACCCCTCGTGGAACACAGACGTCGACTACAGAAAACAGTTGAACCGTTCCGTAGACCGTGAGGAGGTTCGTGCGCTGTACAAGCAGGCGGGTCTGAGCCTGGATGCCGACCTCGACGCGTTGAACGATGCAGCTAGAATCACGGCCAATTCAATGTCAGTCCAGTACCTGGAGCAGAACATCATCTTCAATGGCCAGATCCATTTTCCCGTGTTGACCATGCACACCACGGGCGACGGTTTGGTAAATAACCAGAACGAGAGTGCTTACAAAGATGTCGTCGACGAGGCTGGCAACAACCGATATTTGCGCCGGACATTTGTTCATCGGGCGGGACACTGCACCTTCACGCCTGCAGAAACGGTGACCGCTCTTGAAAACCTGCTGGAGCGGCTGAACACTGGAAAGTGGCCTGACCTTGATCCCAGCGCGCTCAACGCGGAAGCAGCGGCGCTTGGACCACTCAACGTCGCGCCACCCTCGTTCCTGCGTTTCGAACCTGCGCCCTTCCTGAGGCCGTTCGATGCTTTCGATCGACGTCGTTGCAGCCACGAGCATTTTGCTCCGGACGTGTGCAGTGGTGAGTTCTGAGCGGGAATTCACACAGACGGAGGATGAATCTCGCTAGAACCACCCTTTCAGCGGTCCCTCGTTGAGCCACGATAGGAATGGTCAGGCAAGGCTTTGGCGGGACGATGAGGCAAGCCGAAAACGCGGGTGGGGCTACGTATCCTACCCGCGATTGATGGAGGAGTCGGCCTCTTTCGAGATCAATGACTAACGTGCACCCTAAAAAGACTCGGATCATCTAAGCGCAGGAAAGCAGCACTTATAGGTCGGGCAGCACACAAGATTCGGCGGCTGGGCGACAAGGACGGGCTGAAACGATCCATCGCCTAATATCAGCGAAGCGCCGCCCTTCGACAGCCCGTTCTCACTCCCTCTGAATCGCGAGTGCGGATCTAGCACGTGCTTGGTTGTGGTTGGAAAAGCCTGAGCGGCCTTTCGCACTCAAAGAGAAGCTGTTAAGATGCTTTGTGCGAGGTGTGTTTTCGTCCTTGCCATCGGCGTGGATCGCCCTTAAACGGGGGTAGCGTCGGCTCAAAAATTTGGGGGTTCTGCTGGCAACAGCGCTCTCTTAGGCAAGGGAATGCAATCTATGGACGTTATGCGATTCGTGCAAAGCCGCATAAACACTGGCGATTGCGCATCTCGTTGATTTGGCGAGTGGGGACGTAGTTCAGTTGGTTAGAACGCTGCCCTGTCACGGCAGAGGCCGCGGGTTCGAGTC
>OEKN01000436.1_pt4 | contig 13335 bp, 12 predicted proteins | sample 1503361 | NCBI WGS metagenome assembly OEKN01 (sample SAMEA104379592, study PRJEB20068) | metagenome | biome: 1000743; feature: 77; material: 1998 | place: USA | collected 2012 | depth 25 m
AGTAGGGAACTGCCGAGAGAGCCGCGTCGTGACCTTTCATGAGGCGACAGGCAGAGCCTTCGTCGGAAGCGTCGAGAGCGATTGCTTTGACCTTCCTGTCGCCATGGATTTGATTGATGCGGGCCGCGACTTCGCGAGCACGCTTCAGGTCGGCATCCGCCAAAGTGACCGCCTGTACATCTGGCTGGCGAGCCATATCGTAAGCTGCCGCCGAGCCCATCATGCCCGCACCAATCACGAGAAATTTCATCGCGGCCACCTCACAGAAAAGATCAGAACCAAGACGCCAACTTTTCAAGCTAGCAAAGCCAGTTGGGACGGGTATGTGAGGCAGCGCACATGGCAACACGCGGGCCCTGTTTTTGTGCAGCGAAGAAAAGGGAAGATGAGGCGAAAATTGGCGGAGCCGGCGCGCCGACTTTTGCCCGCTTAGCGGGTGGGTTCATACCCGTTTCGGGCTATTTTTGAAGGTAAAGGTATGGATTTCCGATAATGCCTAATCCATTGTTTTCAATGAGCTTCCGCGCGTCTTACTACCTTCGTACCGTCGTTAGTACTTTGGTTATGTGAAATTCCGGAACGGCGCATCTGGCGTATAAATAGTGCCACTAATTGTGGTCACTAAGTAGTTAATCGCAATCCATAGCAGTAATCTGCATTTATACGAAAGTAATTTTCCAGAAAACCGGTATAAAACTCGGTAAAACACGGAGATTTGGCTCGACTCCGGGTTTTCCCGGCTTGAGATATGCTCTGCACACCGAAATCCTCTCGAACCCGAACTGGAACGAGGGATTTCCTCCCAAGGTTTGCCGTTGCCGCCGGAGACGCCGGCAAGCAAGGGCTTGATTCTGTGGAAGGGAATGAACTCTATGGCCGACTCGCGAGAAGTGATGAACATTCGCCAGGCTTCGCAATACCTGGGGGTGAGTCCGGACACGCTCTACAAGTACGTAAATGAGCAGAAGATTCCGGCGTTCAAACTGGGCAATCGCTGGCGCTTCAAAAAATCGAAGCTGGACCAGTGGATGGAAGAGAAGTCGAACCAGATGGAAGTACGGACGAAAAGGAAACAACAACCCAAGGCGGCCGTGAAGGCTGCCGGAACGCAGTAGAAAACCGAGGGCGGGACGCCCTCAGGACAGCCGGCGAGACGCCGGCGCTACAAAAGGCGGGCACATGTTTGGATTCGGGTCGAAGACGATTGTTGGTCTGGATGTGGGCTCTTCCAGCATCAAGGCCGTGGAGTTGAAGCGGAAGGGGCGCGATATCGAGGTAGCGCATCTCGGCCTGGAGCCGTTGGCTCCGGATATCGTGGTCGATTCCATGATCGTCGACTCGGGCACGGTGTCGAGCGCGATCTCGAAGCTGTTCAGCGATCACGAGATCAAGGCCAAGAACGTGGCCACGGCGGTAAGTGGGCACTCGGTGATCGTGAAGAAGATCTCACTGCCCTCGATGAGCGACCAGGAACTGGCCGAAACCATCCAGAAGGAAGCCGCCCAGCACATCCCGTTCGATCTTGGCGACGTCAACCTCGATTACCAGATTCTGTCCGAAGACGCCGGCAACCCCCAAATGGACGTGTTACTGGTTGCGGTGAAGAAGGACAAGATTCTGAACTACACCAACGTACTCTCGATGGCGGGGCGCACCCCGGCTATCGTGGACATCGATGCTCTGGCCCTGCAGAACTGCTACGAGTACAACTACGAGCCCGCTCCAGGGCAGGTGGTGGCGCTTTTGAACCTGGGCGCCAGCGTCATGAACATCAACATCGTGAAGGGTACGACTCCGCTTTTTCCGCGCGACGTCAGCGTGGGCGGCCATCAGTACACCGATTCGCTGCAGAAAGAACTGGATCTGAGCTTCGAGGACGCCGAAGCGCTGAAGCTGGGCAGGAAAGTGGGCACGGTCAGCGAAGACGCCAAGACGCCGATCCTGCAGCAGGTGACCGAAATCATCGTGCTGGAAATCCAGAAGACGTTCGACTTCTTCCGGGCCAGCGCGGCGGGCGAGCATATCGAGAAGATTTACCTGGCGGGCGGCTCGTCGAAAGTGCCGGGGCTGGTGGAAGGCCTGCGGCAGGAGTTTTCGATGCCGGTGGAATTGTTCAATCCGTTCCAGCGGATCGCGCCTCCGGCCGAAGGAATGGGAGCGGAACTGATCGAGCAGAACGCGGGCCAGCTGGCGGTGGCGGTGGGCTTGGCTTTGAGGAGTTTTAGCGACCTATGATTCGAATCAATCTGCTGGAAGCACCGAAACCGAAAAGCAAGCGCTCGGCGATGCCGTCGATGCCGACCATGGAAGTCGGCGATGTCGGCTCCCCACGCCTGAAAGTCCTGGTCGTGTTCGGACTGGCGGCGGCCTTCAATCTCTACACCTGGTATCACCTCGATGCGCAGAAGAAGACCATCGCGCAGAACATGGCGCAGGCCGAGCAGAAAAACCGGGAACTTGCCGACGTGAAGGCGCGTTACATGGCGCGCCAGCGCGAGGCGGAGAACTACAAGCGGCGCGTAGACGTGATTGATCAGCTGCGCAATAACCAGACCGGTCCAGTCAACCTGATGGCGATGGTGGGCGAGACGGTGAACAACACCGAAGCGGTCTGGCTGAACAACCTGAAGGACCAGGGCTCCAGTGTCGATATCGAAGGCATGGCGCTCAGTTCCGACGCGGTTGCCAACCTGATTTCGAACCTGCAGAAGACGGGTTACTTCCGCAATGTCGAGATCAAGGAAAGCGTGCAGGACGAGACCATTAAGGATATGCAGGCGTTTCAGTTCACGCTGACGTGCGAGAAGAGCAAGTCCTAAAGGCAGGCAACTATGGCGACGAATTTCGGGGAAATGTCGGGCCTCAAGCAGTGGGCGGTCGTAGTCGGCGGAGCCGTTCTGGTCACAGCGGGTTTGTACTACACCCTGTTCAAGAGCGTGCGCGACGAGAATGCGGCGGCGCAGCAGAAGCTGGAGGCGAAGCAGAAGGAAAACAGGGAACTGGAAGCCTACCGGCCCAAGCTGGCCGAGATCGAGCGGCAGTTGGCCAGCCTGAAGCAACAGCTCGATATCGAGCGGCGCATTGTGCCCGATGACAAAGAAGTGGACGGCTTCATGCGCATGATGGACGCGGAAGCTTCCAAGGCCGGCATCGAATTGCGTCGCTATACGGCGAAGCCGGTTGCGCAAAGAGAGTTCTATTCGGAAGTTCCGTTCGATCTGGAGCTGGATGGCCCCTACTACTCGATGCTGAATTTCTTTGACCGGGTAGGGAAGCTGGAGCGCATCGTGAATGTGTCGGGGTTGCTGGTCGCGTCCACCCGTAAGCCGGCAGACGCGAAGACGAAGAAGACCTATCAGTACGCCCCCAACGAGAGCGTGGTGGCGACCTGTACGGCTACGACGTTCTTCAGCCACGACCTGGATCCTGCCGCGATGGCGAAGCCCGGGCAGCCTCCGGTGAAAAGGTAGGAAACGATTATGAAGCTGACGACTGGAATCGTTGCATTGGCACTGACCGCGGGCACTGCATGGGCGCAGAATCCCGCGATCATTCAGAACACGAAAGACGCCCTGAACGGCGCACAGCAGAAGCAGACGGCGGCGAGCAATGCGGCGCTGCAAGGCACAACGCCGGCGAAGCCCTCAGGCGCGGTTCCGGCCAAGTCTTCGCCAGCGAAGGCGCCTGCGGTTGTTCCGGCAAAGGCTCCGGTGCAGTCGGTGCCAGTGAAGCCGCAAGCGGCTCCGGCAAAGACACCCGCGGTCGTTCCGGTAAAAGCTCCGGTGGCGCCCGCAAAGCCACAGGTGGTTCCAGTGAAGGCTGCTGCGGCGCCCGCGAAGAGTGCGGCTCCGGCGAAAGCGACGGCGCCTGTCCCGACGCAGACAGCGACCAAGCCTCAGGCTCCGGCGAAAACGCAGACGAAGACACAGAGTCCGATGGACCCGAAAGTGGCAAAGGCCCCGGCGAAGCCGGAAGTGAAAGCTGCGGCGAAGCCGGAAAACAAGCCGGCGTCCAAAGCGGCGGCGAGCAGTGCGAAACCGGCAGGTTCGGAAACCGGAGCTGCGAATCTGGACAAGCCCACGGAAGACAAGAAGTATTCGATGACAGGGAAGCGCGATCCTTTCATCAGCCCAGTGGTGAACCGGGCGTCAGGATCGGGCTGCAGCACGGGCAAGAAGTGCCTGGACATTGAGCAGATCGCGTTGCACGGCGTAGTGAAATCCGACAATGGCATGATCGCGGTCGTGACCAATGGATTGAACAAGGCGTATTTCCTGCGGGAGAACGATCCCGTGTTCAACGGGTACGTGGTGAAGATCACGGTCGATTCGATCGTGTTCAAAGAGACATTACAAGACCGGCTGGGAAAACCGTTCACCAAAGACGTTGTGAAACGGATTCTGACACCGGCTGTATAGACGGGGAACGGATTGGCGAGTCCAACTCTGAAAGCGAGTTCGAGGAAAGACACGAGCAGGGCCGAGGGCCGGCACGTGTGGGGGAGAAGCGAAATGCGAAAGCAACAGCTGGGTGTGGTTCTACCGCTGCTGATGGTATTCCTGGTAGTAGCAGCGGCTCAGACGCAGAACACGGGCACCGTGGCCACGACGCACGCCGCATTGCAGCGGCTGAACGTGGTCCGGGGCGAGGGCGCGATCAGCGTGGAGTTTACGGCTCGTGGGCCGGTGACTCCGAAGCTGAGCACGCTTTCCTCTCCCGCGCGCGTGGTGATTGATCTGCCGAACACGGTGGCGCTGACCGATCAGCACCAGATCGCCGTGGACAGCGACGGAGTGAAGGGCTTGCGCGTCGGCATGAACGGCCAGACGCCACCCAGCACCCGCGTGGTGGTGGATCTGGACCAGGCTTGCAAGTTTGAGCTCGTGCCCGGCGATGACAACAAGTTTGCCGTGAAGCTGTATCCCGGCGTGGCGATGGCGAAATCGGCCAAGCCTGCCGTGACAGCCAAGGCTGCGGCGGCGCCTAAGCCGGTTTCCGGTCCGAAGCTTCTGACTGTTTCGGCGGTAACGCCGGCTGTTTCGGCTCCGGCACCCGTGGTTGTGGAGAAGAAGGAAGCGGTCAAACCGGCCGCCACGACCTCGGCGCCCGCGGCTCCGGTGCAGACCGCATCGGCGTCGAAACCGGCGACCGACTATGTCTTCGTTGAGCCTTCCTACAAGCCGAAGGACGAGACGAAGTCGGAACAGAAGCCCGCGCCCATCGAGCCAGCGGCGCGCGCGCTCGAAGCGGCGGCGAAGTTTGCCGACAAGCCGGCCTCCGAACTCCTCCCGGTGCACGCGAACGCTTCGATGCAACCGCAGGGTGGTCAGGCAACCTCGACAGGCATTCAGCCCGCCGTGAATCTCGCCGCCGAACAGAAGACCCAGATGTCGCAGACCCCCGCGACTAACGGTCCGAAGTACACCGGCGAGCCAATTTCGGTGAACCTGAAGGATGTCGATCTGAAAGATTTCTTCCGCCTGATCCACGAAATCAGCGGCCTGAATGTGGTGCTCGATCCCAATGTGCACGGTACTCTGACGATCGTGCTGGATGACGTGCCGTGGGACCAGGCGCTGGACATCGTGCTCAAGAACAACGACCTGGCGCGAGAGCTGGAAGGCAATGTCCTGCGCATCGCGACCGTCGATACGCTGAAGAAGGAAGCGGATGCGCGGCGTGCGCAGCAGGAATCAGAAGCTCTGGCGGTGGAGAAGGTCACAGTCACGCGCTTCCTGAGCTATGCGCACTCCAAGGACGTGGTTCCGACTATCAAGAAATTCCTGTCGCAACGCGGTGATGTGATCTCGGACGATCGCACCAACGCGGTGATCATTTCGGATATCCCGAACGTGATCCCGGCGCTGGACCGGCTGCTCACACAACTGGACCGCAAGACGCAGGAAGTCGAAATCGAAGCGCGCGTGGTGGCTGCGACTCGCAGCTTCGCGCGTGACATCGGCACACAATTCGGCTTCGGCTGGGGCAACGACCACTCGGCGGTGGGCGGCGCCTCTTCTGTGGGCACGAGTCCAACCACTGTGGGCGGTCTGAGTCCGACCTACATTGTTTCCTCGACCGGATCGGGAACGAGCAGCGGATCTCAGATTCCGTTGTTCTCGAACCTGCCGGTCACCAGCCCGACCAGCGGCCTTACCTTCGTGAACGCCAGCAACAACGTCCGTATCGATGCGGTGCTGACGATGGCGGAGTCGCGCGGCTTGCTGAAGATTCTGTCTCGTCCGCGAGTCGTGACCCAGAACAACATCCAGGCTCTGGTTCGCCAGGGCGTGCGCGTGCCGATCGTGACACAGGCGCAGTTGGGCGGACCTCCGACGGTCAGCTATGTGGATGCGTTCCTGCGTTTGACAGTGGTGCCGCAGATCACCTCGGAAGGCACCATCTTCCTGAACGTCGACGTCGAGAACACGACGCCGGACTTCGGCCGCACGGTGCAGGGCAACCCGACGTTGATCACGCAGCAGGCGACCACGCAGGTGCTGGTCACCGATGGTGGCACGGTGGTGATTGGTGGCGTCATCCAAACCAACAACTCCATGAACGTGCAGCAGGTTCCGGTGCTTGGGAATATCCCGGCGCTGGGCAACCTGTTTAAACGCCGTACAGTGACCACGTCCAACCAGGAACTGATCTTCTTCATCACTCCGCGTATCATTCAGACATAGCGGTGGGTTGAACGAAATTCGCCGCCGGCTCGCAAGGGCCGGCGGTTTTGTTTTGGACGCGGGAGTGCTTGGTACACTACAGCGGCATTTAGCACTTGGCACTCAGCATTCACCAACCGGCATTCAGCCCTTGAAAGCTCGGGAGTATCTCCGTACTCGCTGAATGCTAAGTGCTAATTGCCAATTGCTGAATGCTTTCCTATGGATTACCTCAGCCGACAGAATCAGCTCCGTGAGGCGCTGCATGGGGCGCGCCTGGGTGCGCTGCTCGTCACGCATCTTCCCAACATTCGTTATCTCTGTGGCTTTACCGGCAGCGCAGGTGCTCTGCTAATCGGCGAAGGCGAAAGCACGTTCTTCACGGACGGACGCTACACGAAGCAGGCGGAGTCTGAGGTGCAGGGGGCACGCCTGGTGATCGGCAAAAAAGGTCCGCTGACAGCGGCTGCCGCCTGGCTGGGTCGCAAACGTTCCGCGGGCTTGTCCGCGCGGTCTCCAAGGCTGGGAGTGGAGGACCAGTATCTGACGGTAGCCGCACGCCGGGTTCTGTCGGACGACCTCCCCAAACACATGCAGGTGCGGGAGGCCCCGGCTCTGGTTGAGCAGGCTCGGATGGTCAAGGATGCGGCTGAGATCAGCGCAATTCGCGCGGCGGTCGCACGTGGTGCCGAGCTTTTCAATTCGGCACTGTCGATAATTCGTCCGGGTGTGCGCGAAGTTGAGGTTGCCGCGGAAATGGAATATGCGGCGCGCAAAGCGGGTGCGGAAGGCATGGCATTCGAGACCATCATCGCGTCGGGCGCTCGGTCGGCATTGCCGCATGGGAGGGCGTCGAACGCTCCAATCGTGAGCGGGGCATTCGTCGTCTGCGACTTCGGTGTTATACTCCACGGTTATTGTTCGGACCGTACCCGCACCGTACACGTGGGTACTGCGACCGCCGAAGCTCGCCGGGTTTATGACGCGGTGCTGGCATCGCAGCGGGCTGCTATCGAAGCCGTACGGCCCGGCATCAAGGTTGCGCGCATCGATCAGGCAGCCCGCAAAACTCTGCAGCAGAATGGCTTAGAACAGTACTTCACGCACTCAACCGGTCATGGCGTGGGACTCGAAATCCACGAGGCTCCCCGTCTGGCTCGAGGCGAGCAGGAAATTCTGCGGCCAGGAATGGTGATCACGATCGAGCCTGGAGTTTACCTGCCCGGCCAATGGGGCGTGCGCATCGAAGATATGGTGGTGGTCACGGAGCAGGGTTGTGAAGTGCTGGCCCCCACGCAAAAGGAATTCATAGTGATTTAGTCGGCGACTCCTGCCCGGGCCCTGGAATTGCCCGGAGCTCTCCTGCGCGTCCCCTTGGCACGCGCGCGGGAGAAACGGTCCCACCGCAAACGATGAATCAGAAAGAGATCAAAGAACTCATACGGTTCCTGAAGGAAGAGGGCATCACTGAGTTCGAGCTGGAACGCGGTGATGTCAAGATCCACGTGAAGTGGGGAGGCGATTCTACGGCGCCGCCCACTCACGAGACGCGTTATTACGCGGTGCCGGCAGCGCCGTCGGTCCCGCCAGAACTGGGGGCCGTGCCGGTCGTTCCCCCGCCGGCTCCGGCTACTCCTCCGCCACCGAAGGAGGAGCCGCCGGAGGACCTGCATATTGTGCGGTCTCCCATTGTGGGCACGTTCTACGAATCACCGTCCCCGGGAGCGCCTCCGTTTGTGAAGGCCGGCGACATGATCGCGGCAGGACAGGTGCTCTGCATTGTGGAAGCTATGAAGCTGATGAACGAGATTGAAGCGGATGTGGCCGGAGAACTCGTGAAGCGGCTGGTCAGCAACGGGCAGCCGATCGAATACGGGCAGGAGTTGTTCGCCATCCGGGTACGGAAGTGAGAAGTTCGAGGTGGGTGGGGCGCAGTATCGCGCCCTATTTTTGCGTCTCAGGGGACCTGACATTTCCAAGCGTGAGGCATTTGCCTCTTGCGCGGGCGGGATGCCCTTGCGACGGCCGGCAAGATGCCGCCGCTACTAGCGAAAGCGATGTTTAAGAAGATCCTGATTGCCAATCGCGGGGAGATCGCCCTGCGCATTATCTGTGCCTGCAAGGAACTGGGCATCCGCACGGTTGCGATTTACAGCGAGGCGGACCGGAATTCGCTGCCGGTGCGCTTTGCGGACGAAGCTATCTGTATCGGGCCACCACAACTGGGATTGAGCTATCTCAATATTCCGGCGGTGATCAGCGCGGCCGAGATCGCGAATGCCGATGCCATCCATCCCGGTTACGGACTGCTTTCCGAAAACGCGAACTTCGCTGAGGTCTGCGAAACCAGCGGACTGAAGTTCATCGGACCGCCACCCGAGGTGATCCGGTTGATGGGAGAGAAGGAAAAGGCGCGCGCCGCAATGAAGCATCACGGCGTGCCGATTCTGCCCGGCTCCGATGGGGTCATCACATCGGAAGAGGACGCGCGGGAGTGGGCGCGCCAAGTGGGATATCCGGTCATCATCAAAGCCTCAGCCGGCGGGGGCGGACGCGGCATGCGCATCGTGCGTGCGGAAGAAGATCTGATCGCGCTTTATCGGCAGGCGCAGCAGGAGGCTTCGGCCGCATTCGGAAACGGTGACCTCTACATGGAGAAGTACGTCGAGCATCCCCGGCACATCGAATTCCAGATTCTTGCCGATGAGCATGGCAACGTGGTGAGTCTGGGAGAGCGCGAGTGCTCGATCCAGCGACGACATCAGAAATTGCTGGAGGAGTCCCCTTCGCTGCAAGTCAGCCCGGAGTTGCGCAATGAAATTGGAGAGGTGCTCAGCAAAACCCTGAGCGCGGTGGGCTACCGGAACGCGGGCACGATCGAGTTTCTGATGGACCAGCACAAGAAGCTGCATTTCATCGAGATGAATACCCGCATCCAGGTAGAGCATCCGGTCACCGAGATGGTGACCGACGTTGACCTGGTCAAGAGCCAGATCATGATCGCGGCGGGCGCCAAGATGCAGGATGTCTTGCAGGGGAAAGTGGTGCATCGCGGCCATGCCATCGAGTGCCGGATTAACGCCGAGCACCCGGAGAAATTCACGCCATCCGCGGGAAAGATTACTGCGTTTCATCCGCCGGGGGGGACGGGGGTCCGCATCGATACGGCGGCCTATGCGGAGGGGACCATTCCTCCTTATTACGATTCACTGATTGCCAAGCTGGTGGTTCGGGGGAAGGATCGCAACGAAGCCTGCCAGCGCATGGAGCGGGCGCTGGAGATGTTCATTGTGGAGGGCATTCACACAACGATTCCACTGCACCGGCGGATCCTTGCTGACCCGGAGTTTCTTGCGGGGAAATTTGATACCGGATTCATTGAGCGCTTCCTGGCGAAGAAGGCCGAGCCGGCCGCGTGAATGGCACGTCCGCGCCTCCGCAAGTGAGCAGATCCGTCCATACCTCTCCAGGCAGGTACTGATTGCCGACCATCCAGATCCCCCGCCTTTACGCCATTCTTGACGTGTCCTCCTTTGCTGAAGCGCAAGCTATGTACAGCGCTGCCGATGAGTTGGTGGCGGGCGGTGCGACTCTTCTGCAGTATCGCAACAAGGCTGGATCAGCACGAACCATGCTGGAGCAGGCGCGCGAACTACGGCGCAGGTTGGCCGACAAAATTCGGCTCATCATGAACGATCGCGCCGACCTTTGCCTGGCGGCTGGGTTCGATGGCCTGCATGTCGGACAGGAGGATCTTTCGCCGGAGAGCGCTCGCACCGTGATTGGTCCGAAGTTGTGGCTTGGGGTTTCGACGCACAATCCCGAACAGCTGCGGGAGGCAGACCAGACCACCGCCGACTACCTGGCCATCGGACCGGTGTTCGCCACCAGCAGCAAGGAGAGACCGGATCCGGTTGTCGGGCTCGAGGGCGTCCGCCAGGCAAGAGAGCTTACCCGTAAGCCGCTGGTGGCCATTGGTGGAATCACCCGGGCCAACGCGCGTTCGGTGCTCGACGCGGGGGCGGATGCGGTGGCGGTGATATCCGACCTGTTACGGGGTCCGCGGAAATCAGCAGAGGAATTTTTCCGTATTCTGGGGTAAAGTCGTGGCAATCGGCCTTTTCCATTGCTGAACGGCAATTTCGACGGGCGTGGATGCCCGTCGCTCCACCTGCAGGAGGGACGTGAGTATCCAAACCAGCTCACCCACGCACACCACCGCCAGTGATTGGGATATCCATTCCCATCAGGATAAGGAACTCGTCAAAGAACTCGGGCTGACCAGCGCCACCATGCTGGTGATGGGCTCGATGATCGGGTCCGGCATCTTTATTGTGTCGGCGGAAATCAGCCGGGAAGTGAACTCGCCGGCCCTGTTGATTGCGGCGTGGCTGGTGGCAGGGTTCATGACTATCGTCGGTGCGCTGAGCTACGGCGAGCTGGCGGCTATGATGCCGCGAGCCGGGGGCCAATATGTGTACCTGCGCGAGGCACTCGGGCCGTTGTGGGGATTTCTCTACGGCTGGACATTATTCCTGGTCATCCAGACGGGCACTATCGCAGCGGTGGGGGTTGCATTTGGCAAGTTCCTGGGCGTCTTCTTTCCTTCGATTTCCTCGTCACACTGGATTCTGCATCTCTGGAAGGTGCCACCCATCCCGATCGGTCCAATGGTGCTGGGCAACATGGATGTGGGCCTGAACACGCAGAACCTGGTTGCTATTCTCATTGTCGTGCTTCTGTCGGTGGTCAACATCTTCGGAGTCAAGACAGGCGCGATTATTCAGAACATCTTCACAGCCGCGAAGGTGTCAGCGCTTGCGGGACTGGTGCTGTTCGGGCTGTCCATCGGGCGGAACGCGCAGGCGTTGGCGGCCAACTTCAGCGGCCACTTTTGGGAGAACGCAGGTCTGGGTGCAAGGCACGCCGTGCAGGTGGGCATCGGCGGGCCGACGGTGTTTGTAGGGACGCTGACCATTCTCGCGGTGGCCCAGGTGGGCTCGCTTTTCTCGGCGGACGCGTGGAACAACGTGACCTTCACGGCGGGCGAAGTGAAAAATCCCAGCCGCAATCTGCCGATGTCTCTGGCGCTAGGCACGGGCGTGGTGATCCTGCTTTATGTTCTCTGTAACGTTATCTATCTGAACGTACTTCCGCTGAGCGGCAGCCCAACCGGCGCGAGCATTCTGGAGCGCGGCATCAAGTATGCCTCGGAGGATCGGGTCGGCACCGCGGTGATGACTCAGATGTTCGGAGCGGCAGGCGGAGCCTTGATGGCAATCGCCATCATGATATCGAGCTTCGGATGCGACAACGGGCTGATTCTTTCGGGCGCTCGCGTCTATTACGCAATGGCCAAAGACGGCCTGTTCTTCCGCAGCGTCGCAAAACTGCATCCTGCTTATAAGACCCCGGCGGTTTCGTTGATGGTGCAGATGGGGTGGACCTGCATTCTCTGCATTTCGGGGAGCTACGGGCAGTTGCTGGACTACATCGTGTTTGCGGTGCTGGTGTTTTACATTCTCACGATCTTCGGGTTGTTCCGGCTTCGCAAAACGCACCCGGACGCGGACAGGCCCTATCGGGCAGTAGGTTACCCAGTACTTCCGGCGATTTATATCGTGATGGCATTGTTCATCGATGTCGTACTATTGCGCTACAAACCGCAGTACACGTGGCCGGGCCTGATCATCGTGCTGGTGGGGATTCCGGTGTATTACGTGTGGACGCGGCAACGGGGCCTGGCAAGCAACGCATAAATATTAGGAGAATGCATCCGGCATGGCTGATCTTCTGGCGAAAAAGCCGCTCGACCGCCTGCTCAATGAGGCAAAAGAGACAGGCGAACACAGTCTGAAGCGAACGCTCGGCGTCTTCCAATTGACGGCCCTGGGCGTGGGCGCCGTGATTGGGGCAGGAATTTTTGTATTGTCCGGCTTGGGTGCGCACTACGCCGGTCCTGGCCTGATGCTGTCTTTTGTTTTATCAGGTTTGGGATGCGCTTTTGCCGGGCTGTGTTATGCGGAGTTCGCCGCGATGATCCCGCTGGCGGGAAGCGCTTATACGTATGCGTACGCCACGCTTGGGGAGATTTTCGCGTGGATTATTGGTTGGGATCTCACGCTGGAATACGCCATGGGCGCCAGCACCGTGTCGTCAGGCTGGTCGAACCACTTTATTGAGCTGTTGGATGTTTTTCACATACACATGCCGCTGTGGCTGGCTTATGACCATTGGACCGGATTACGAACTGCAGAAGGCGTGATTGCTCGACAAATGGCGCAGATGGCCGATCCGAGCCTGGTGCCGGGCACGCAAGCTTTCCTGAATAAGGTGACCGCGATCATCGCGGCGCAACCGCCCGAACTGGTGCAACGCGCGCACGATTTGCTCAACGCGCCGCATCTTTTCGGGTTCGAAATCGGCGTCAACCTTCCGGCCTTCATCATCGCCTTGATCATCACCGCAATTCTGGTGGTTGGCATCAAGGAAAGCGCCCGCTTCAATGCGACGATTGTGACGGTGAAGGTGGCGGTCGTGCTTTTTGTGATTGGTCTGGGCTTTCACTATGTGAGCAAAGTCAACTGGGGAGGCGACTGGTCGTCGTTTGCGCCATTCGGATTGTCGGGAATCGGGGCGGGAGCGGCTTACATATTCTTCGCCTACATTG
>OEKN01000134.1_pt1 | contig 13291 bp, 11 predicted proteins | sample 1503361 | NCBI WGS metagenome assembly OEKN01 (sample SAMEA104379592, study PRJEB20068) | metagenome | biome: 1000743; feature: 77; material: 1998 | place: USA | collected 2012 | depth 25 m
AATAGCAGTGGAATCCATCACCTTCAGCCCTTGGCGCAGCACATCCATGTAGGTGATCTGGGTAAACTTCTTGGCATCCTTGACCAGCATGGGATCTGCATCGTAGATGCCATCCACCTTAGTAGCTTTGAGAATGGCGTCCGCCTTGATTTCCATGGCGCGAAGGGAAGCCGCTGTATCGGTTGAGAAGTAGGGATTGCCGGTGCCGCCGGCGAAGATCACGATGCGCCCTTTTTCCAGGTGGCGGATCGCGCGGCGCCGGATGAAAGGCTCCGCGACCTGGTTCATTTCGATGGCCGACTGCACGCGCGTGTGCACGCCTTGTTTTTCGAGTGCGTCCTGCAGCGCCAGGGCGTTGATCACGGTCGCCAGCATGCCCATGTGGTCGGCGGAAACCCGGTCCATCTCCTTGGCCTGCTCGGCCACACCGCGGAAGAAGTTGCCGCCGCCAACCACGATCGCGATCTGGATATTGAGGGCGTGGACTTCGGCCAGTTCGGCGGCAATTTCATGAACCCGGGTGGACTCAACGCCAAAGCCCTGGCCTGCCGCCAGCGCTTCGCCCGACAATTTGAGAAGGATGCGTTTAAAAACAGTGTTCGACATGAAGTTGGCAGCGTACCCGTACTTGAGGTTACGTGAGCCGAGCAGAACACTCAAGACTTCCGGAGAGGCTTTTCAACCTCTCCGGAAAATCTCGATACGACAATCGCGCGAAGTTACTTCCCGACCGGCTGCGCGGCTTCATCCCCGCCGTCAGTTTTGGGACTGGTAAAAGCCACGGTCATGCCCGACTCGCCCACCTTGAAGCGGGCAAACCGGCGCACCGCGATATTCTCTCCCAGCTTGCCGATCTTCGATGCGATCAACTGGCCGACGCTGATGGTCTGGTCCTTGATGAAGGGCTGCTCGAGCAAGCAGACTTCCTCATAGAACTTCTCCATTTTGCCGGCCACCATCTTTTCGGCGATGTGCGGAGGCTTTCCGCTGGCCACCGCCTGGGCGAGAAAGATCTCCTTCTCGCGCGCATAAGCTTCCGGCGTGACGTCCTCCTTGCGGACGTACTTGGGATCGCTGGCCGCGATGTGCATGGCGACATCGTGGATCAGCTCTTTGAAATCGTCGGTGCGGGCCACGAAGTCGCTCTCGCAATTGACCTCGACGAGCACACCGATCTTTCCGCCGGCATGAATGTAGCTGGCCACCGACCCTTCGCTGGTCACCCGACCCGCCTTCCTCTCCGCGACGGCCGTGCCGCGCTTGCGCAGCAGCACGATCGCCTGCTCGAGATCCCCTTTGGCTTCCGCCAGAGCCTTCTTGCAATCCATCATTGGCGCTCCGCTCTTGTCGCGGAGTTCTTTCACTTGCGCTGCCGAAATATTCACTGTCGTTGTGCCCATTTCTTCAGAATGTCCCTTCTCTTGGATGCCCAATTCTCGGTCCGCGACGCGGTCGCCACACTCTCGCACCGCAGGCGCATGGTCCGGATAAAAGTTGACCCGCGGCGTGAGACGCGCGCGGGTCCGAAATCTGGAAACCAGTTCCGTTTAGAACGTCTGGCTTTCGACCTGCGGAACCTCGTCGGCGACGTCCTGTGCGGCCGACGGCGCTTTCTTGGTCCCGCCGCCCAGCACGTCTTCCATGCTGATGTCCTCGCCACCCGCTTCGGCAGCATGCTCCTCGCCCGCAGGCGTTGCTTCCGATCCCGGTGCCCCGTACGCCGCTGCGGCTGCCAATTCGGCCGACTGCTTGTCGGTCGCCATCTGCGAGCCTTCCACGATGGAGTCGGAAATCTTGGAAGCGAACAATCGGATCGCTCGCAATGCGTCGTCGTTGCCCGGTATCACGTAGTCCACTTCGCTGGGATCGCAATTGGTGTCAACCACCGCGACCACCGGGATGCCCAGCTTGCGCGCTTCGCGCACCGCGATCTGCTCCTTGTTGGAATCGATCACGAAGATCGCATCGGGCAGCCGCGACATATTCTTGATGCCGGCCAGGTTGGCCTGCAGGTGCTTCCGCTCGCGCTCCAGCTTGATCACTTCCTTCTTGGGAAGCAACTCGTATCGGCCATCGGTGGCCATGTCGTCCAGTTCCTTCAGCCGCTTCACCGACTTCTGCACTGTTACCCAGTTGGTCAGAAGTCCACCCAGCCAGCGCTGGTTCACATAAAACATTGCAGCGCGAGTCGCTTCTTCGGCGATCGCATCCTGCGCCTGGCGCTTGGTCCCCACGAAGAGCACAATCTTGCCTTCGGCCGCCAGTTCCTGCACGAACTTCGACGCTTCTTTGAACATCTTCAGCGTCTTCTGCAGGTCGATGATGTAAATTCCATTGCGCTCGCCGAAGATGAATTCCTTCATCTTGGGATTCCAGCGCTTCGTCTGGTGCCCGAAGTGAACACCCGCTTCGAGCAACTCCTTCATGGTGATGTTAGCCAAACAACCTCCTCATTAGTCTGCATCCGTTGAGTCGGTTTCAAGTTTCGTGTTTCAAGTTTCAAGAGACCGTGAGTGATGCTACGACCATGCCCGAAACTCGAAACTGGAAACCCGAAACTGCTTTTTCGGATTGCCATTCCCGTCCCCGCACCGCGAGGCACGGGAAGAATTGAACACCTAAACTCAGTTTCAAGTTTCGTGTTTCAAGTTTCCATTTTTGCGGACACTCGAAACTCGAAACCTGCAACTCGAAACTTCCCTAGCGCTTGCTGAACTGGAAGCGCTTGCGAGCGCCCTTCTGCCCGTACTTCTTGCGTTCCTTGCCCCGCGAGTCGCGGGTGACCATGCCTTCGGTCTTCAGCTTCTTGCGCAATTCCGCATTGAACTGCATGAGCGCGCGCGCAATGCCGAGCTTCATGGCATCGGCCTGGCCATTCACGCCGCCGCCCGAAACATTGGCCACGACGTTGAACGACGTTGCTGTGTCGGTCGACAGCAGTGGCTGCCGTGCGCTCGAGCGCTGGGCTTCCGTCACGAAATACTCGTTGAACGGGCGCCCGTTGACTTTGTACTCGCCGTTGCCCGGACGCAAATAGACGCGCGCTACCGAAGTCTTGCGCCGTCCCGTACCGTAATACTGAACCAATTCAGCCATCTCTTAGCTCTTCGCCGATAGCTGGTGGCTTGTGGCTCTTATGCCTTAATCGCCACGCTATCGTTCACCTTTCAAATATTGACTGCCAAAATCCTTCTTTGCTCGCAAGTGGCTACAAGCTACCAGCTATCAGCTAAACCAACACCCGGGCTTCAGGCTTCTGCGCTTCGTGCGGATGCTTGTCTCCGCGATACACCTTCAACTTGCTGAACATCTGCTTGCCCAACTTCGTCTTGGGGAGCATGCGCGAGATCGCTTCCTCGATGATCTGCTCCGGCTTGCGATCGAAACGCTTACGAAACGCTTCCGTGCGCAGGCCGCCCGGATATCCGGTGTAACGGTGATACGCCTTCTGTTCCGCCTTCATGCCCGTCACCCGCACCTTTTCGGCGTTGATCACGATGACATGGTCACCGGTGTCCAGGAACGTCGTGTACTGCGGTTTTTCCTTGCCCATCAGAATGTGGGCTACCCTTGAAGCCAGCCGGCCGAGGGTCTGGTCCGCAGCATCCACGACATACCACTTGCGCGCAATTTCCCCCTCTTTGGGGAAATAGGTTGACATCTGAACTCTCCCAGAAATTAAAACAGCTATGAAGACCGCTGAGTGCCACCGAGCGCTGAATGCGCAGAGGTATCAGGCGGGCAACCACGCCACTTCCGAAGCTTTAAAGATAGCCTAGATTCCCGAGCATTGTCAACGATATGCCGGGGTTGTACCCCGTAAGCGTATGAAAGCCGGAGCCACTTCCGGAGTTACTCGTATGCCAATGCTTCAATCGGATCTTTTTCCGCGGCACGGTACGCAGGATACAGGGCTCCCAGCATCGCGCCAACAATCGCAATCAGGGTGGTTTTTAGAATCCACCCGCCGGTGACGATCACCCGCAAGGTGGGGATCCGATGGGCGATGCCGGCACGTGCGGCCAAGCTGACAAGGATTCCCAGAATAATTCCTCCGAGCGCCAACAGCAGAGTTTCCCGCAGAATCACGTTCACGACGTAGACCTTTGACGCTCCCATCGACTTCAGGATACCGATCTCGCGCGTGCGCTCCATGACCGCCGTGTACATGGCTTGGAAAATAACGATGAATCCAATTGTGACCGAGATCCCGATCACCACATTCAAGAATGTCGCCAGTCCGGGATAGTTGCTGGGCGTCAACATCGAGAGATAGTAGTGCATGGGATAGGCGACGTAACGTTCCATGCCCGGAACTTGCTTGATCTCATTCACAATCGCGTCTGCGTTCGAGGGATCGTCCGCCTTCACATAAAACACCGACGCCTTATCCTTGGACCCATTCAGATCCTGGAGAACTTCGATCTCCAGGAACTTCCGGGCGCCCTTGCCTTGAGCCACAATTCCCGCAACCCGAAACTCGTTGTTCAGGATTTCTATCTTGTCGCCGACCTTGATGTGCTTGGCCTTGGCCAGAACGTCGTCGACTAGCACGTCATCCGCCCGTTGGAAGGGACCGCCTTGAAGGAAATGGAAGGGCCCCAGAGCTTCATAGCTGGCCAAGTCGATGCCGGCGATGACCTCGATGGTGCCGTTCGTGGAAACCTGTGTGATCACAGGCGCGACAACTTTTACATGGGGCAGCTTCCTGAGCACGTCCCCGATCTTGATAGGCATCGGCGCCCCGGTGAGGCCGACGATGTAGGACGACCCCGGCGGCATCACGACCACGTCCGCGCCAATCCCCGCCTGCCGCTGCTTCGAATCGTTCACCATGCCCAGCGAGAGGCCCACGATCAGCAGGATCAGGGTGACTTCGAGTGCGACCGCAACCACGCTGATAAACGAGCGGATGGGCCGGTGCAGCAGGTTGCCGACAATCATTTTGTTCATCATGAGACGGTCGTTGGCTCTTGGCCAAACGGGACTGGGTTCAGTGTAGCAAAGCGGTGCGCCGGAATCGTTTCGTTGGGCGGCTAAGGGATTCGTTATTTTGGAACAACCGCGCTCGGGTGGGCTTGGCTGACCGGCTCGACAGAGGGATGGCTTCCCAGGCGCACCACCTCGGCACCTGGCGGTTGCTGCAGTTCGAACTGATCGTCGGCCAGGGGCTTGTTGAAGTCCAGCTTCACGATATTCAAGGTGATGTCGTACTCTTCCTGCGGCCGTTCGATCTCTGTCTGTCTTGGAAAATTGATGCCATCGTAATCCTTGTACTCGCCATAGCGGACATCCGTCGCCAGAACGCCCTGTTCGTTATAGATGAACTGCCGATGGGGTTGCAGGTCGGTGCGGCTGAAGACAATCTTACGCGACAGGAACCAGCCCGCCTTGCCCTTGCGCACCACGACGACCTCATAATCCGGCTGTTCATAGCGATGGCGCTTGGCATCCAGCACCGTCTCAAAGCCATTCTCGAGCACCGCGATTTCGTTCTCGCGATCGATCTCGCGGATCAGCATCGCGTCGTACAGATTCTGCGGGCGCATATTTTCCAGCGGCTGCTTGGGGTTCGGCGTCTCAGCATCGTTGCGCCCGATGATGAAGCGGTTCTTGGGCGGGATCCAGAGCTTGAACTCGCGACCGTCGCTCACCATATCGAACGCGCGGTTGCGCACGATCGGCATCAACCCGATCAGCCGCAACATCGCCGGCTTGCGGGCCAGCATATATCCCCTGATCTCCTTGTAATCGGTGACCTTGCCGCGATTCTCGCCGCCCACCGAGGTATCGATGTCGACGGTAGCCTGCATGGTCCGGATGCGTGCCGCCTGCAGGTTGATCGCGTCCACCAGTTCCTGCTGGGTGGCGCTCTTCAGCGGCGCAGTGCTCAGCTGCCGCTCAACTTTGCGGGAATGAAACAGGCATCCAGACAGCGGAATTGTGGCTAGCCACAAGAGCAGAGCCCGGACTCGACAGTGACGCGACATGCTTTAGGTCAGATTGAGTATACCGTGAGGGAGTTGCACGAATCGGGGTGCGGGGCGGCCGGGCCGATCGATACCCGGCTACGGACGGTGCATGGTGCGCCGGAAAGCAGTCACGTTCCGGTTGTGTTCTTCCAGGCTCCGCGCGAACCGGTGATGCCCGTTCCCATCACTCACAAAATACAGGTAATCACTGACTAGTGGATGCATCGCAGCCAGGAGCGCGCTCTTGCCTGGGTTGGCGATCGGTCCGGGGGGAAGCCCTGGATTTCGGTAGGTGTTGTAGGGCGACTTGGTGGCCAGATCGTCGTGGTGAAGCGCGCCCTGATAGGTGTTGGCCAGCAGTTCGGCATAGATCACGCTCGGGTCGGCATCGAGCGCCATCCGTTTGCTCAGACGGTTGTAGTACACGCCGGCCACCATCGGGCGTTCTTCCGGGACTGCCGTTTCCTTCTCGACGATGGACGCCATGGTCACGATCCGTGGCACATCTTCCTTCAGGCCGATGGCATTGGCCACCTCCCGGAAGTGATGCACCATGGCTGCCGCAATGTCATGCAGGCTCTGCGTCCGGGTGAACTCGTAAGTGTCTGGAAAGAGATACCCCTCCAGGCTGGTGGCCTCAGGCGAGAGATCGTGGATCAAGGGTGCATCGTCGCGCACGACTTTGAGGAAGTCCTCCTTGCTTCCGAGCCCAGCCTGCTCGATCGCCAGCGCGACGTCGAACATGGTGAACCCCTCCGGGATCACCACGGTGTGCGTATAAATATCGCCGCCCGCCAGCCGGTTGTGGACTTCGATCGCGTTCGCAGGTTTCTCGAATAGGTACTCGCCGGCTTTCAGCGAGCGCTTGCGGTGGAAGTAGTGCCAGACGAGAAACGCCTTTTCGCTGCGGATCACTCCCGCCGCTTTCAATTCCGAGGCGATCTTGCGCGTGGTCGACCCGCTCTTGAGCAATACGAACTTCTGCCCGGCAGGTACGACTGGCGTGAGCACACCCCAGGCCAGCCATCCTCCAAAGGCGAGCACAACCAACAGCAGAAATGTCAGAAATTTGCGCAAGTAGCCAGTAGTTTAGATGAACTTCCCGGCGGAGCAGTCATCCGATGGTCGATGAACCCTGGTAAGTACCTGTTCGGAGATTTCCATTTTCAAGTTTAGAAGTTTCAGGGTTTCAAGTGTGATAGCCGAGACTTTACTTTGCAGATTGTGCTGTCGGAGGGGGTCTGATCAGCGAAATCGAGTCTACGGTTCCACCCAACCACATGCGATTTCACTCATTGGCCTACCTTGGGTTCAATAGTGAAGGATTGGTCTGTCCGCAAGTTTCTGAAAGGCAGGTGGAAAATTGTTGGTCGGGACGGGCAGATTTGAACTGCCGACCCCTCGCACCCCAAGCGAGTGCTCTACCAGGCTGAGCCACGTCCCGACAGGAAGGAATCCGCAGCCCTCCGGCCGCGAATGGGGTTGACTGGAGAATTCTATCACCATGCGTCGCCTTCTCGAAATGACAGCCGGAGGGGTATTCATCGGCGTTTGCCGCGTTTTTTCGCAGGGTGGGCTTCTTCGAGCAAGGCGAACTGGAGTTTCTTTTCCACCGGATCGATCCGGTCCAGGATTACGCGTACGAGCTGTCCCAGGCGGTAGGTCTTGCGCGTGCGCTGCCCGATAATTTCGCGGGTGGCCTCGTGATAGGTGTAACGATCGTCAGTGAGTGTGCTCAGGGGAATCAGGCCTTCCACGAACAGGTCGGTCAATTCAACGAACAGGCCGAATTTGGTCACGCTGATAATCAGGCCGTCGAAATCCTCCCCGACGCGATCCTGCATGAATTTGACCTTCTTCCACTCCATCAGCTCGCGTTCGGCTTCGTCCGCGCGACGCTCGGACTGGCTTGACTCGTCGGCAATATCGTGCAATTCGTCGAGAGGAATGGGGCCGCCCTCCGGCTCAAGCGATTTCTGCTCCGTTTCGCGGTCGCGGCGCTTGGACCAGGGGGTTGCCACTGCTTCCAGATGGCTCGAATGCCGCGCGTCATCCGAATTTGAAGGCCGCTTCTTCTTCGCGTCCCGATCACGCGTAGACGCAGGTTCTATTGCGGCTTGCGGCGTCTCGGAATGCGACAGGCCCCTCACTCCACTGATTCCTACCGGCACATCTCCATCCCATTTCTCTGGAGACGTGCGCAGAACTTCCTTCAGAATGCGATGCACGACCAGGTCGGGATACCGCCGAATGGGCGACGTGAAATGCGTGTACGTGCCGGCCGCCAGCGCAAAGTGGCCTTCGTTTACTTCCGAGTAGCGCGCCTGCTTCAGGGAGCGCAGCATCAGGTAGCTGAGGATTTGCTCTTCCGGCTTGCCGGCAATCTTTTCGGTCAACTTCTGGTACATCCGCGGAGTGATGTGAACTTCCTTCGGAATTTCAATTTCGCGGACATTGCGGCCGGTCCCGCGACTGGCGCGCCGGTCGGTCTTCATCTGCATCCGCTGGATCGGGAGGGCCCCAACGCCCAGCGAGTAGCCGAAAGTGGCAGCAATGATTTCGAACTCGTAGACCCGCTTGGCATCCGGCTTCTCGTGGATGCGGTACAGGGAGGCGATGCGCTTGTTCTCGAGGTAATGGGCAACGCTTTCATTCGCCGCGAGCATGAATTCTTCGATTAAACGATGGGCAATGTTGCGCTCCGAACGGGTAATGGACTTCATCATTCCGTTCTCGTCGAATTCGATCACGGGCTCGGGCAAATCGAAGTCAATCGAGCCGCGGCGCACCCGCTTGCGATTGAGGATCAGCGCAAGGTCACGCATCTGCTCGAATACGGGCACCAGCCCTGCATAGCGATTGCCCAGAACTGCATCGCCTTCGAGTACGGCGTTCACATCGGTATAGGTCATACGCTCTGCAGAGCGGATCACGCCTTCATTGATTTCGTAGCCGACCACTTCCCCGCGATGATCGATTTCCATCACGCAAGAAAGGACAAGCCGGTCGAGATGAGGGCGCAGGCTGCAGATGTCGGTGGAAAGCTCAAGGGGCAGCATCGGGACGGCGCGATCGGGAAAGTAGACGCTGGTGCCACGCAGACGAGCCTCCTGATCCAGTCCGCTCGCCTCGGTGACATACTGGGCAACGTCGGCAATATGCACCTGCAATTCGTAATTGCCGTTGGCGATTTGGCGGACCGTGACTGCATCGTCGAAATCGCGGGCGGTTTCGCCGTCGATGGTTACGATAGGGAGACTCCGATAATCGCGTCTCTTTTTCAACTCGTGCAGTGGAATCAAGTTCTCCACGGCCTGCGCCTCTTCCAATACCTCGGGCGGGAAGCGGTGAGGAAGATGATGCTTGCGAATCGTGATTTCAACGTCCACGAAGTCGTCTTCGCGGCCGAGAACCTCGACCACCTTGCCGCGGGGGTTCTGGGTGGGTGACGGCCAGTCGGTGATCTCGACATCCACCACAACGCCTTCGAGGTCGTCCCAACCGGTGCGGCGGGTGGCTTCATCGCCGAGAACTCTGTGCACACTCTTCCGTGGCGCGCGGCTCTTTAGGACTACGGTCTCCCGGCCACTGGTTCCGGAAAAAGTTCCAGAACTGGCGCCGTTCTCTGGAGTTTCCATCCCAGATGGAATCACGATTTCCTGGCGAATCTTCTCATCCATCGGGGTGACGAAGTTGTGGCGCGAGCCGTAGTGGAACGTTCCAACGACAGTGGGATGGGCGCGGTTTACAGGCCGGATAATGCGCCCTTCGGCGCGCCCATCGGGGCGGATCGTCCCCACCTCAACCAGCACCTGATCGCCATGCATGGCATTTCCGATGAATGGCGGTGGGATGAAGACGTCTCCAGACAGACCTTGCAAGCGGCCACTGAGCGACTTCGGGTCGGGCAACACAAAGCCGTATCCATCCCGATGCATGCTCAAGCGCCCCACGATCGTGTTCTTGCCGGCGGATGTCGAGGGCAGGGCGTACTGATCTGAACCCACATTTACCAATTGGCCAGATGCCACCAGGCGTTCGAGCCGCTCGTCCAACTGGCGGCGCTGCTCGCCCCGCAGTCCGAGCTCGCGCACGAGCTGTTTAAAGCCGGCCCTGCGCTTCGGTTGGCGCTCGATTTTTTTCAGGATATCTGAATCGGAGAGCATGGGAGCACCGCACAAAAACTATCTCATAAATGTGTCGAGGGCGGTGCCAGGGGACAGAAGCCGCATTTCGCAGCGATTACCAGGGTAACCTCGGCCAACCGATGTCAGAACAGGTAACATTTTGGTTATCCGCAGACCGGAACACTCGGAAACGAAGATACAATGCACGTTATAGGGCAACCCATGAATTCTGGCGCAGGCACCGGTGCGGGCAGGCGGGAGCGCAGATATCCGCGCGTGAAAGTGACGCTGCCTGCCGAGGCGCGCCACATCATGGAGAGTTTCCCGCGCCGCGGTCAGACTGCGAACATCAGCGAGGGCGGCTGCTATATCGAGATGGTCCAGACCCTGGAGCCGCCCACCTGTGTCGATGTCGTGCTCTGGTTGAACGATGAGAAGATCCAGGCTCGGGCCGAGGTTGTCTGCCGCCACGCGCATCTGGGTAACGGCATCCGTTTTATTCGCATGTCGGAGGAGGACAAGAAAAAACTCCGTGCCTTCGTCGAGAACGCGCAAAGAAGTGGTGGAATGCCCTTCCGGAAGTTTGGTCCGCAAGGCTCTGTCCCAGAGTAGCCTGAGTTCATAATCCGACAGACTTCTGCGTGCATGATCTAAGGAGAACGCTCGCGCGCGTCCTGCCCCCGTGTTTGCTCATGCGATCTCCGCTCGCGAGCGAACGCCGCCGAAGTATTTTTCTTCGAGAATATGGCGGTGGTGGAGTTCGTGCCCCCCGATCACATAAGCGAGGGCGCGTACGCTGATTTCATTGTTGTTGGCTATGCCTCGACGCGTCCAGTCGGCAGGGCGCAGATTCCGAAAGAAGGCCAGGGTAGCGGCGCGGATCCTTTGAAATTCCTCCACCAGATCTGCCAGCCTGAGATCAGAGTAAGGACCGCTTCGAATGTAATCGTCCTGCTCGAAGCCTTCGATGGGAGTGCGGTCGTTGCGGGCAATGCGCAGAGCGCGGTACGTCATGATGCGCTCGGTATCATTCATGTGCCCGACCACTTCCTTCACGCTCCATTTCTCAGGCGCATAACGCAGTTCAGCCTCTTCGCCATGCGGGGAAAGTAGCGCCACCGTCTTGGGTAGTTGGTTGGCGAGCGTGGCGACAATGTCGCTGCCCGGGATCAGGGAGATATAGCGGTCATAGTACGCGTTGTATTCTCCTGGCTTCGGACGTTCGATCGGCATCGTGAGCGTCTCCTTTTTGGCTCCCTAAGAGATCAGGCAAAGCAGTGTGTGGAGCGAGCACCAGCTTCGGCCGGCGGTACCTGTTTTTAGACGCAGATAGTGCGCTTAGGTCGCACATTCACGCGTGAAACCGGGTGAAGACGCCTGGGAGCAATTGCATGCCAGGTATAAGAACTGCCCAGAAAGCTGCCGAAATTACACCGGCAGGGGAGCGGTTTCGGAGTCGATGAGGGCAAAGGCGAGAGATTCACGAAGGATGGCACGAAAGGGCATCCCCTTTGGCATCAGTGAAATTGTGAATTTCCACAGCTGAGCCGCGGGTTTGCGGAGTAGAATGCAATTTGGTCACCGAAATGCGGCAGGTGACCATTAATCCTACACAGGAAAGGATTTTTTTGAACATGTGGAAGCCCACTAATCAGCCTACGTCTCCAGGACGGCCCGGCAGCCCTGAACCGGAGCAACGTCCGGCCATGTCTACACCGCCCGCGCCCGCCATGGGAGAACCCTCGGCACCGCGTCCGGTCAGTGCGAGCACGACCACGGCGGATCAGGCCACGATCGGAAAGTCGCTGGTCATTAAGGGCGAGGTGACGGGTTCCGAGTCCCTCTACATCGACGGCCGCGTCGAGGGCTCGATCAATCTGGCGGGGAATCGCGTGACCGTGGGTCGCAATGGCGTAGTCGCCGCCAATATCAATGCTCGCGAAATCGTGGTCCTGGGCAAGGTTCGTGGAAATCTCACCGCGAGCGATCGGGTCGATATCCGCAGCGATGGCTCGTTGACCGGCGATGTGGTCGCAGCACGCATTTCGATTGAAGACGGCGCGTTCTTCAAGGGTGGCATCGACATCCGCAAGGGCGCGCAGCCGGGCCAAAAGGAAGAAGTGAAAGCCGCTTCCGCAACAGCGGAACCTGCAGTCGCCGCCAGGGCGTAAGGGCAACTCACTCGTTCAGAGTTTTGTCTCTTGGCCAGACCGCTGAGCCGATACATCGACATGTTCTCACAGGCATTCTCGTCTCGAGGATGCCTGTTTTCTTTTGTGCATGCCCCGCCGCCGGAGTTCAGTTCTGCGATCCTCCAACCTTCTTCCTTTCTTCCCAATGTCATCCTGAGCGCAGCGAGGCGTGAGCCGAGCGAAGTCGAAGGACCCCGTGAATGGCTGCAGTACCTCTGCCGTCGACACTTTGTTCAGCACGAACCCTATCATCCGCAGTTCTAGACGATCGACTGTCGCGATCATCCCTCATTCTCAGCTAGCGCCAGCGGAGCCTTTCGTCCACGAAAACATGAAATCTCCATTCCGTCTGCGTTAAGCTGCGGCAGACATGTTTGGCGGTTATCGAACTCTCATGTGGGTGGCTCTGGCGGGCCTTTTTCCTCTCGCAGATTCCTCTCCACCTATTCCCATCCAGTTCACCGACGTGACGTACGCCGCAGGAATCAAGTTTGTCCATTTCAAAGGCAACCGGGGCACATCGATCAATCGCGAAGAGTTTGGTCCCGGCGTCTGTGTGGCCGACTTTGATGGCGATGGCTGGCAGGATATCTATTTCGTAAACGGACGCGATCTCTACAATCGCGGAATTTCGCTGCGCAACGCGCTCTATCGAAATAACCGGGACGGCACCTTTACGGACGTGACCGACAAGGCCGGAGTCCCCGGCACTGGCTACGGACTAGGTTGTGTCTGGGGCGACTACGACAACGACGGCTTTCCGGATCTCTTTGTTACCCAGTATGGCCGCGACGTTCTCTATCACAATAATGGTGATGGGACATTCACGGACGTCACCGACAAAGCCGGAGTCGCCGGACTCGATTTCGGAACTCTGTTTCACTCGGGTGCAGTCTTCTTCGACTACGACCGCGACGGAAAGCTCGACTTATATGTCGGCGGGTATGTTGCCCTGGAACCCAACGGCAAGCGATATTGCGATCTCGGCGGAGTGAAAAGC
>OEKN01000516.1_pt2 | contig 13258 bp, 11 predicted proteins | sample 1503361 | NCBI WGS metagenome assembly OEKN01 (sample SAMEA104379592, study PRJEB20068) | metagenome | biome: 1000743; feature: 77; material: 1998 | place: USA | collected 2012 | depth 25 m
GGGCTGGTACGGGCTTGGAAGGTGACAGGCGCCTGGCGTTCCGGAGGGTGAACGACCGCAGCGGAATGCCGTGGCTCACAGCAAGCAAGCTTCCTGACCTGCTCCGATTTACTCCACAATGCCGTGAAGATGGTGCGCAGGGAGATATTCCTACGCATATCCGCACGCCGGATGGCGAAGACATGCCAGTGTTCGGGGAGCAGTTGGCCACGGAGGTCGGCCGCCGCTACGGGGCTCCCATGCAGATGCTGCATTTGAATCATGGCGTCTTCGATGAGTCCAGCGTCTCCGTGATTGCCTCCGATACGGTCCGCGAAATCGCCCGGCTGGCGGGGCAGAGCCTCGAAGTACGACGGTTTCGCCCGAATGTCGTGGTTCGTTTAACGCGACCGGGTCCCTTCCAGGAGGACGAGTGGTTGGGCGGTGTGCTCTCGTTCGGCGAGGGAGACGAGGCCCCCGCCGTGGCCGTCACGCTGCGCGACCTCCGCTGCTCGATGGTGAACCTCGATCCCGACTCAGCGCGTTCGACGCCCGAAGTGATGAAGGCGATCTCCGCGTGAACGAGAACAACGCGGGAGTCTACGGCACGGTCACTCGCATCGGTCAAGTGAAAGTGGGACAGCCCATATTTCTTCGTGCCGCGAGCGAGAAACGGAGAAATCGTTGATCGAGACACACCGCTACATGGGGGAAGGAGTGGTTCTGCTTTTTGCGGCTATTGAATCGAACTGGCTGCCTGCGAAAAGACAGTATTGGCGTTGGAGCCGATCAAGCGGATCGTGCCCACGACGATTACCAGAATGACCGCGAGCATCACAGCGTACTCAGCGATATCCTGACCTTCATCGGAACCGATCAGGTGATGCAACAGAGAAATCATTGAGTTCTCTCCCACGTGACTCGCCTGCAAAGTGCCTCTCAATTTGCGCAACCCCTGAGGGTAGCGAGCCATTATAGGTTCTCAGGCTGGTTACGCCGCAAGGACTTCAAATTCAGCTGGAAATGAATGCCAGTGACCGCTATCGAACAGTCCCAGCAAGAACCAACTTTTTAGGGCACCTCTCCGAATACCTATACACCTAAACCTAAGAATTGAATATAGGCGTAACGGCATATGTCCCCAAGCCGCGTGCTCGATCTTTAGGCTTTCGCGATTACACCGACCTCCGCATTCCAACCACACTGTCCGCGACCGAGAGTCCGGTGGTCTACAATTTACCTTACTGCGGCGGTTGTGCATGAAATTACGAGCAAAGAAGTCCCAAGGCGAGTACCAAAGGAGCAGTCTCGATGGGAATTGAGCTGTCCAGCGAAATAAAGGCATTGCTTGACCACGCGAATTTTGTGCATCTCGCCACCCTGATGGCTGACGGTTCGCCACAGAGTGTGCCGGTGTGGGTTGGGCGCGAAGGGGATCATATTCTGATCTGCACGGGCGAGGGCTCTTTGAAGGCTCGGAACACTTTGCGCGATCCGCGAGTCGCGCTTTCGGTGGTCGATTTTCGGGACCCCTATCAGGAGGCGCAGTTGCGAGGCCGGGTGGTGGAACGGCGCCCCGATCCCGACCTGAAGTACATGGATCCGATTTCGTACAAATACACCGGGAACCCATTTCCGTTTCGTAAGCCTGAAGGAAGAGTGGCGCTGGTCATCGAGTTCGATAAAGCGCGCTATACCAAGTTGCCCTTCGAGCACACTCCGCCGGAGATTTGAGCGGGGCAGTTTCATGACGCAGGTGGACGAGACGTCCGCCCCTACGTGGATTTGCTACCGCATACCGTCGAGAATCGAACCGACGATTCCTCCGACTACACCACCTTGCGCGGCTTCCTTTGATGGAGCGGGCATGTACTCCATGAGTTTGTGGGCGAGTTTGGAGATCGGCAGCGTCTGCAGCCAGACTTTGCCGGGACCGGTGAGCGAGGCGAGAAAGATGCCGTCGCCACCGAAGATCATGTTTTTGATGCCAGGGACGGTGGTGATCTGGAAGGACACGCTAGTTTGGAATGCGCCGACATGACCAGGATGCACGCGCAGGTTCTCGCCGGGTTGTAGATCTTTGACGATCAACTCGCCGGAGAGTTCGATCCACGCCGTGCCTTGGCCGGTGACGTGTTGCAGCAGGAAACCGTCGCCGCCGAAGATGCCGGCGCCGAGGGATTGCTGGAACCCGACGCTGATCTGGACTTGCGGGGTGGCGCAGAGGAAGCCGTGGCGGTGAATCATGTAGTCATGGCCGCGCCCGATTTCGACGGGCAGGATGTGTCCGGGTACCTTGGTGGCGAAGGCGAGTTCGCCGCGCGAGCCGACCGCGCGATACTCGGTCATGAAGAGTGTGCCGCCGCCGGCGACCCGTTTGATCACGCCGAACAAGCCCCCGCCGCCACCCATCTGCGTGTGAGTGGTGAGCTGAATGGAACTGCTCATCCAGGAGAGCTCGCCGGCTTCGGAAATGATGGCTTCGTTCGGCTCGAGAATGAATTCGAGCACGGGCATCGTGGTACCGACGATCTGGGATTGCATGAGGACTCCTTCGAGGTTTGAGCTACGGGCTTTGAGCGATTCTATTCCCACTCAATCGTGCCGGGTGGCTTTGAGGTAACGTCGTAGACCACGCGGTTCACGCCCTTGACTTCGTTCACGATCCGGTTGGAAATCGTCTTTAAAACTTCATAGGGAAGCGGGACCCAGTCGGCGGTCATGCCGTCTTCGGAGTGAACGGCGCGGACGGCGCAGGTGTTGGCGTAGGTGCGCTGGTCGCCCATGACGCCGACCGACATTACGGGAAGAAGCACGGCGAAGGACTGCCAGATCTTCTGGTACAGGCCGGCTTTCTTGATTTCGTCGACCACGATCTCGTCGCAGTCGCGCAGGATGCGCAGGCGTTCTTCAGTGACTTCACCGAGGATGCGGACGGCGAGTCCGGGGCCGGGGAACGGCTGTCGCTGGAGGATTTCCTCCGGCATGCCGAGATCGCGGCCGATGCGGCGGACTTCGTCTTTGAAGAGTTCTTTGAGCGGCTCGATGAGCTTGAGAGACATTTTCTCGGGCAGGCCGCCGACGTTATGGTGGCTTTTGATGACCTGCGACGGCCCACGCACGGAACGTGACTCGATGACGTCGGGATAGAGCGTGCCCTGGACCAGCCACTCGACGTGGCCTTCCTCTTTTTCGATGCGGAGGGCTTCCTGTTCGAAGACTCCGATGAATTCGTTGCCGATGATCTTGCGCTTGGCCTCGGGGTCGGTGATGCCGGCGAGGCGGGTAAGGAAACGCTTCGTGGCGTCGACGGGGACGAGGTGCAGGCCGAGTTTGTCGCGCAGGTTCTGCTGGACTTTTTCGAATTCATTTTTGCGCAGGACGCCATTGTTGACGAAGACGCAGGTCAGCCGGGATGGGCTGGAGCCGTCACGCATGGCGCGGTCAACGAGAACGGCAGCCACGGAGGAATCGACTCCGCCGGAGAGAGCGCAGATAGCGCGTCCTTTGTCGACCTGATTGCGTACTTGTTCGATGGTCGATTCGATAAAGTGCTGGGCGGTCCAGGTGGGCTTGGCGCCGCAGAGGTTGAGGGCGAAGTTGCGCAGGATGTCTTTGCCTCGCGGCGTGTGATGGACCTCGGGGTGAAACTGCACGGCCCACATCCGACGGGCCGTGTTTTCAATTGCAGCGACGGCATTGGGAGATTGGGCGGTCAGGTGGAAGCCGGCGGGGAGTTGCTCGGCTTCGTCGCCATGGGACATCCAGACGGAAAGATTGTTCGGCAACCCTTCAAACAGGCGCGAGCCGCAAGCTTCGAAGGTGACTTCGGCATGACCGTACTCGCGCTTGTCAGCAGGCCGCACCTTTCCGCCCAAGGCGAAGACCATGTATTGCAGGCCGTAGCAGATGCCGAGTATGGGCAGGCCGAGGTCGAACACGCCGGGATCGGTGACTGGGGCGTCCTTGTCGTAGACCGAGGACGGACCGCCCGAGAGGATGATGCCCACGGGCGAGTAGCTACGGATTTCGTCCAGCGAAGCGTTGCAGGGAAGGACAGCGGAGAAGACGTTCAGTTCGCGAATGCGTCGCGCGATAAGTTGCGAATATTGGGCGCCGAAGTCGAGAACAACGATTGATTGAGTTTCCACGGATGAGTTTCTCAGAAGTGCGGGATAGTGTAAAGCAGGTTTCGGGTAGTCAGCTCTTAGCCTTTAGCTCTCAGCTCTGCGTCGGATTTGAATTCTCGTCAGGGGGTATCTTTTTTTGTTCCACCTCGCTCTTGTCCGTCTGGGCGCCAGCCACAATTTCTGGATGTGAGGACTGCATCTCTAGCCGAAGTGCGTGCGAGGGGGGCTCTTCTGCTGCGATCGGCGTGTCACTCAGGATAACTTCCTCCTGGTCGACCATTGCGATCTCGGTTGAGGTGGCTGGGTGGTCAGTGCTTGGGGGCACAACTGCGATCGGGACCACTGGCGGTGGGGGCATTGGGGGAGTCTCGAGGATCGCCACGTATCCGGCGAGGCGGCCGATATAGAGTGTGTCGACAAAGGCGAAGTAGAGCAGGGTCATCAGGAGAACCGTGATCAGCACCACTGCAAGTGGAACCAATGGAAAGAAGGCAAACGGAAAGGCCACGACCGAGGTGGCAACCAGGAACAAAACCAGGTGCGCAAGACCAAACCAGGTGCCGACGGCGACCACCGGGCCCAAACGCTCGCGGCATAGGTCCACAGCCGTAGAGAGGGCGGCGAATGTGTCCTTGCCCTGACGCACCACGAAGATCGAGGCAATCGAAAGGAACCAACTGATCGAGGACCAGATCAGCCACAGGAGCACGGTTGCAATCGCAGCCACGAGGAAGGCTAGTCCGGGGTGAGGGTTAGACTTCGTCGAGACGAGGCCGGCAATGATGGCTGCTCCGATGACGGCTGCCCCGGACGCCAAAGTCAGTGCGGCGCGCAGGAAATTCAGTCCGGCGAGGGATCGAAAGCGCCAGTTAGCGGCCGCCTCCATCGAAACGGCTTCCGAAGTTCTGGGAGTCGCGGCTGCGCCCGCGGCGTTGGCGAAGTGCGATGCGCGTTGTCGTATGTGGTCGAGCAGGGGCAGCAGGGTAGCGCCGCGACCCAGGGAGGCGAGAAGTATCCAAAAAATGGCGAGCGCGGAGAAGAGAACGATGCTCGCGAGAGTGACGCGCAATGCGCTGCCATGGAGAATGTGGGAGAAAGCTCTTGCGATGAGAACAGGGTGGCGCGTCCGCAAGAGCAGCATGTCGGTACCGGTGACGGGAAGCGTGTCGAGATAGGCAATGAAGCTGAGACTGAACAGGACACACGCAGCTGCGCCGAAACTCCAACGCCAACTGACTTCGGCAAGCGAGAGTGCCGGCCGCCGAAACATCGTACGAAACCCTTCGGCGGTGGGCGACCAAGCGGACATGGTTTGTAGGATACCTGAAGGGGCATTGGAGATTCAGCATTTAGCACTGGCACTCATCACTTAGCACGGGAATTTAGGCCAGTGTGGACCACGGTTTTGTGCCTGACAGCAGTCAAATGATTTGTGATCGAGGGCGGTCGATCAGCGGACTGCGGGGCAGTTACAGTTCGCAATCCGAGATATGCGATCAGACTTGTTGTGAGCAGGAGTGATATTTTTCGCGACCTGGGTCAGGCGGCCGCCATCAATAGAGGAAAGCATTACGCAAAGTATCCATTGCAGTCCAACCTCGGCGCGAATTCATGCGAGTTCTGCGCCCCAACCCTAGTTTGCATGAGGTGACTATTTCTATGAGAGCTGTGAAGTTTTCGGCTGTACTGGCGTTCGTTGCTTTTGGCCTGAGCGTGGCTGCGTTTGCGAAGGACAGAAATGAAGGGAAGTTTACGTTGTGGGATTCGGCCGTAGTCGGTTCGACGCGACTGGCTCCTGGAGACTACAAGGCGACCTGGGAAGGATCAGGACCGGAGGTGCAGGTGAAGATTTTGCAGGGCAAGAACGTCGTAGCCACCGGCCCGGCAAAACTGGTGGACAATCCCTCGCGGCAGGGCGCGGTGACCGTGAACGGGAGGAGTGGAGCACGGACCGTAGGCGAGATTGATTTTGCGGGTGCAGGCAAAGGGCTGGTGTTTGGCTCGCAAGCCTCCGCGCAGAATCAGAGTCAATAAAGCGGAGAAACTTGAACGCGGATCAGGCGGGCGAAAAGGCCCGCCTTTTTCTTTGATGTGCGAAAACGCAACGAAATCCGCCAAACGCGATTTGCCCCCCCACTCGTCGGCTATTTGATCGCAACTCGCGGCGAAAAGTTCAAGTGTTGAGAGTATATCGGAGTGCGATATGTGGGGCATCTTAAAGCAGAGCCGGCATCATCGAAACTAGAGAAGAGAAGATCCAGGCATTTACCGCTCAAAAACAACGGCTGGGAGTTGTTTGCCAACTTGCGACCCTTAACGAGAAGGAGTGGTTTCTATGCGGTTTGTGAAATATGTTGCCGTGTTCGCAATGATGGCTTTTGGCCTCTCGCTCAGCGCGTATGCCAAGGCGAGAAACGAAGGCAAATTTACTTTGGCAGACCCGGTCATGTTGGGTTCAACCCATCTGAAGCCCGGAGATTACAAGGCGACCTGGGAAGGGTCGGGCTCCGACGTACAAGTGACAATTTTGCATGGCAAAGATGTTGTAGCTACCACCTCCGCCAAGCTTGCAGACAATCCTACGAAACAAGACGCGATAGGTATCAATGAGGATGGCGGCACGAAGAAAGTGAATGAAATTGATTTCGCGGGTGCGCGGAAAACTTTGCTGTTCGGTTCACACCCTACAGCGCGACCCTAGCGCCTACTCTGCGAAAAATGTCGAGGCGGGCTCGTGCGCCCGCCTATTTCCTTGGCGCACGACGATGTTGAGAAGTTTGCCCGGTATGTAGATCATCTTTACGATCTTTTTTCCGGCAATTGCGGCCTTGACTTTCTCGTCGGCGAGGGCGCGCTGCTCGACCAAGGCCTGGTCGGCTTCGGCGGGCACGAGGACACGGCCCCGCAATTTGCCGTTGACCTGCACGGGAATTTCGATCTCTTCTTCCTTGGCCAACTCCGGCTCATACTTCGGCCAGGGCGCGCGCAAAAGATTGCTACGCTCACCGAGCGTCTCCCAGAGTTCATGGGCAAGATAGGGCGCAAAGGGAGCCAACAAGAGGATGAGGTCGCGCTGCACTTCGGCAAGCAAGGGGAGCGGAACGGCGCTCGACGGATGGCCACTGCTCTCCTCGGTTGCGTAGAGTTCGTTCACCAGTTCCATGATGGCGGCGATGCAGGTATTGAAGTGCCAGCGGCCCTTGAAGTCGTCGGTAACGCGTTTGATGGTCTGATGAAGCTTGCGCTGGACCTGGCGCGCTTGGGGTGACAACTGTTTCGGGACGGGCTGCCGCCATTCGGCAGAGTCGGGCCGGGCGTTGCGCATCACGTAGCGGTAGACGCGGCCGAGGAAGCGTTGGATGCCCTCGATGCCGGTGTCCTGCCAATCGAGGTCGCGATCGGGGGGCGCAGCGAACAGGCTGTAGAGGCGCGCGGCGTCGGCGCCATAACGGGCGACCATTTCATCCGGCGTGACCACGTTGCCCAGACTCTTGGACATCTTCGCGCCTTCCTTGATCACCATGCCCTGGGTGAAGAGGCGCTCGACGGGTTCGTCATTCTTCACCAAGCCGAGGTCGCGCATCACTTTCGTCCAGAAGCGCGAGTAGATAAGGTGAAGAATCGCGTGCTCAACGCCGCCGATGTACTGATCGATTCCACGGTCGCCAAACCAATAGGCAACCGTGGCGCTATCGAACGGCTTTTGACTATTGTGCGCGTCGGTGTAGCGATAGAAATACCATGCCGAATCGACGAAGGTATCCATTGTGTCGGTCTCGCGCCTGGCGGGGCCGCCGCACTTGGGGCAGGTGGCGTTTACGAAGTCGGGCACGCGCGAGAGCGGAGATCCGCCGGTCAGGGTGATCTCGACGTTTTCGGGAAGGAGAACGGGGAGATCCTTCTCGGGCACCGGCACAATGCCATCCTTCTCACAAAAAAGCATCGGAATGGGAGTACCCCAATAGCGCTGGCGGGAGACTCCCCAATCCTTGATGCGGAAGGTAACGGTGGCTTTGCCGAATCCGTTCTTTTCAGCGTGCTCCGCCATTTTCTTCAACGCTTGCGAGCTGGTGAGACCGCTGAACTCTCCAGAATTGACCACCAAGCCGTCCTCGGCAACGAAGGGGAGCGGGGGATCCATCGCGGTTTCTTCGGTGTCCCCACCAAGCGGAAGAACTACCAAACGAATGGGCAATTTGTACTTTTTGGCGAATTCATAGTCGCGTTCATCGTGGGCGGGGACGCTCATGATTGCGCCCGTGCCGTAGTCCATGAGGATGTAGTTGGCGACCCAGATCGGCAAAGGTTCCTGGTTAAAGGGATTCTTGGCGTAGCGTCCAGTGAAGACGCCGTGCTTTTCGATTTCGCCGATGTCGCCCACTTCTTTGGCCTTGCGCTGCTCGGCGATCAACTGGTCGACTTTCGCGCGAAGGTCGGGATTCTTGGCGATCATGTCGGCGACGATCGGGTGCTCGGGCGCGAGTTGCACCGAGGTGGCGCCGTAGATGGTATCGACGCGGGTAGTGAAGACGGTGATCTTCGATCCAGCAGGCCCGACGGTGCCGCCTAATTCGAAGTCGACGAGCGCTCCTTCGCTGCGGCCGATCCAGTTGCGCTGCATGGTGCGAACTTTTTCGGGCCAGCCGCCGAGTTTCTCGAGATCGCGGAGAAGTTCGTCGGCATAGTTGGTAATGCGGAGAAACCATTGTTCCAGTTCGCGCTGCTCGACGGGCGTGTCCTCATGCCGCCAGCAATTGCCGTTCACGACTTGCTCATTGGCGAGCACGGTGCAGCATTTGGGGCACCAGTTCACTTTGCTCTTCTTGCGATAGGCGAGGCCGCGCTCGTACATCTTCAAGAAGAACCACTGGTTCCAGCGGTAGTACTCCGGGAAACAGGTGGTGACTTCGCGCGACCAGTCGTAGCCAAAGCCGAGGCGCTTCATCTGGGCTTTCATGTTGCCGATGTTGCGCAGGGTCCAGGCACGCGGGGGCGTATTGTTCGCGATGGCGGCGTTTTCGGCGGGCAGTCCGAAAGAGTCCCAGCCCATGGGGTGAAGAACGTTGTAGCCGTTCATCCACATGTAGCGGGCGAGCGCGTCGCCGATGGCGTAGTTACGGACGTGCCCCATGTGGAGAGCGCCCGAAGGATAGGGCAGCATCTCGAGGACGTAATACTTGGGCTTGGTGGAGTTGGGCTCGGCGGCGTAAAGAGCGGGGTTCTGCTGCCAGCGCTCGAACCATTTGGTCTCCACGCGCTGGGCGTCGTAGCGTTCGTCGCGCACGGCAGTGTTCTCTTCCGGTGGCATAGGGCGGTTCAGCGACTTATAGATAAACCTACATTCTATAACGACGACCACTCAATCAGGGGTGCGTTCGCCTCAATAGCGGCATTCATCCTGGAACAAACGACAAAGAACAACAGCAACCACTAAGGACACGAAGGGAGCACTAAGGAACACGATGGAGATCTCGGTGGCTTAGTCCAGGGCGTAGATGGCAAGGCCGCTGAGCAGCTTGGGGTAGAAGTCGGTGGATTTCTGGGGAAGCACTTCTCCGGCGAAGGCGATGTCGCTAACCTGGGTGATGCGGCACGGATTCATGAGGAAGGCGAGGTTCGCGTTGCCGGAGCGCACCGTGGAGAGGGCTTCGGCGGCGTCGCGCACGTAGGTCAGGTTTTGCTGGTCGCGAATTGATTCCTCCGACAAGCCGAGGACGTTTTCCAGAAGCACTTTGTGGAGTTGGACGACATCAAGCGATTGCTGGCGGAGCGAGAGGCCGGGGAACATGGAACTCGGGGCTTTTGGCGAATGCAATAACCAGACCTGGGAGGCAGCAGCGGCGAGGATGGCGGTGCCGATGTGTCCGGCTTCGCGCAGGATGGCAGTGGCGCGAGCTGAGTCGATTGTGGGATCCACGTCCTCGACATTGAAATAGGAGCGGGCAGCGGATCGGAACGCTTCGGGGGAGAACGAGGTAAGACCTCGCACCAGACGATGGGTGGGGAGAATCACCAGGCCTGGGCTGTTCATATTGACGAACGTCATCATGACCAGCTCGTAGGGAGCCTCTTCCGTCTCCAGCGTGCGCAGTGAGGTGCCGCCGGAAACCTGGCGGGGAGCGCCGACCGGCTGAGCAGCGAGGCGGCGTTCGTTCCGGTAGTTGAGGGCGGTCTCGTAACGGTGATGTCCGTCAGCGATGATGAGCTTTTTGTCGCGCATCTTGCCGCGGATGAGTTCGATCAGTCCGAGATCCGAGACCCGCCAAACTCGGTGAAGCACGTCGTATTCGTCGGTAACTTGGGTAGTAGGTGGCGCGGTTTGGGAGAGCAAGGAATCAACCTCGCCGGTATCGTTGTAGAGCATGAAAATCTGCCCGAAGTGGGAGCGGGTGGAGCGCAGGAGTTGGAGACGGTCGGCTTTCGGTTTGGCGAGGGTCTGCTCGTGGCGGAAGACGATGCCGGCGGAGTAGTCCTCGACGCGGCCCAAGGCGATGAAACCGCGGCGCTCGGCCGTTGTGGATGTGCCGGGAACCGTAAATCTTTGGGAATACACGTAGAGCGAAGGCTGGGAGTCCTGCAGGAAGATGCCTTGCCGGCGCCAGTCGCTGAAGTAAGTTGCCGCCCGGGTGTAAACATTCTGTCGATCGTTGTCGGTCGATTCGTGCTTGCCGAGGATCAGGCGGACCAGGTTGTAGGGACTGGCAGCGTAATAGCGGTCCTGGCCTTCCGGGGTGATCTTGTCATACGGTTGGGTGACAACAGCGGCGGGATCGACGCGCTGAGGGTCGTAACGAAGAGCGCGGAAGGGGACGATGTGGGCCATGGGAGTTCAGTCATTTTAACAAGTCAGGGGCGTGCCGGGCTCAAGGCGTGAAGCACGCCCGGATCGCCTGTTTTCCCCAGGTAAAAAGGGACAAAATATTGACAAAATACCGGATTTCTCTGAGTGCAGCCGGAAAGAACTGTGATACGATCCCGCGTAACGAGGTAAGGTTATGCCCCGCCTGTGTGGGAGCGGGTCTTCCTCCGAGGCCCAAGTCCGGAACCGCCGCTCGGCCCAATCCAAAACCGAGATCAGAATCATGCTGCGTTCGAGCCGTTTCTCCGTCTGGGTGAGTGTGTTTGCTGTGGCCGCGCTGCTGGTGATCGGTCTACCGGGCCCGAATTTGTGTGCACAGAATACCGATGACGACGTCCACATCAAGCCGCGGATCGAGCCGAAGCCACCATCGGATGGCATTAAGGAATTGGAAGCGGGTTTCAGTCCTCACACGAGGCCTCTGAAATCCATGGTCGAACTGGTGCTGGTGCCGGTGACGATTACCGATCCCATGAACCGGCTGGTCACGGGCCTGGATAAAGAGAACTTCACGGTCTTCGAGGGGAAGAGTCAGCAGGAAATCAAATCATTTTCGAGCGAAGATGCGCCCGTGTCGCTGGGAGTGATTTTTGACATGAGCGGCAGCATGAGCTCGAAGATCGAGCGCGCTCGCGAAGCGGTGGTGGAGTTCTTCAAGACCGCGAATCCGCAGGATGAGTTCTTCATGATCACGTTTGCGGATAAGCCGGAAGAGGTCAGCGATTTCACCAATTCGATTGAAGATATCCAAAGCAAGCTGGTGTACACAGTACCGAAAGGGCGGACCGCTCTGCTGGACGCGATCTACCTGGGCGTGAACAAGATGAAGCACGCCAAGTATCCGAAGAAAGCCATGCTGATCATCTCCGATGGCGGCGACAATCACAGCCGCTACACCGAGGGAGAGATCAAGTCGATGGTGAAGGAAGCCGACGTGCTGATCTACGCGATCGGCATCTACGATCACTATTTCCCGACCGAAGAAGAGAGGCTGGGTCCCGCGCTGCTGAGCGACGTTACGGAGCTGACCGGCGGACGTGCCTTCACGATCGACAATCCCAACGACCTGGCGGATGTCGCCACGAAGATCGGGATTGAGTTGCGCAACCAATATGTGCTGGGATACCGTCCAACGAACCCGATAAAGGATGGCAAATGGCGTAAGATAAAAGTGAAACTACTTCCGCCAAAGGGGTTGCCTCCTCTCCGGGTTTATGCCAAGACGGGATACTATGCACCTGCGGAGTAGCCGGATTTTTCTGGCCGCTCTCCTCCTCAGTTTCCTCACCCCGACAGCAGCGCCGCAGCAGAGCAGTTCAGGCGATGCTTTCCCTTCCGGGGTACCAAGCCAGGCACCTGCTCCCAAGCAGGAACCAGCCAAGCCAGACTCCACGGAATCGAAGCCTGCACCTCAACAGGAAACGCCTCAGGGCCAGGGACAAGAAGAGCAGGGATTTGTCTTCCACAAGCAGGTGGAGGAGGTGGTGCTGCACGCGACCGTTGTCGACGACAAGCAGCGGCTGGTCACGAACCTCGAAAAGCAGTCGTTTACGGTGCTCGAGGATGGCAGGCCGCAGAACATCATCTCTTTTCGCCGGGAAGATATTCCAGTGGCGATGGCCATCGTGATCGACAATTCGGGGTCGATGCGGGAAAAGCGCGACAAGGTGAACAAGGCGGCCATCAACCTGGTGAAGTCGAGCAATCCGCAGGATGAGGTCTTCATCGTGAATTTCAACGATGAATATTACCTGGACCAGGACTTCACCAACGACCTCAACAAAATGCGGGAAGCCTTGGAGAAGGTCGACACGCGCGGAGGAACGGCTTTATACGACGCGGTGGTGGCTTCTTCCGATCATTTGAAGAAGAACGCGAAGCTCGAAAAGCGTGTGTTATTCGTGGTGACGGACGGCGAAGACAATGAAAGCCAGGAGACTCTGGAGCAGGCCATTCGGCGGCTGCAGGAAGAGAATGGGCCGACGGTGTACGCCATCGGATTGCTGGGCGAGGAGAAGCAGCGCCGGGCACGCAAGGCGCTGCAGTTCATCGCGGAGAAGACGGGCGGAATCGCCTTCTTCCCCAAGAGTCTTGAAGAAGTGGATGCGATCAGCCGGACGGTAGCGCATGACATCCGCAATCAATACACCCTCGGATATAAGCCGACCAATCCAAAGACTACTGGCGGATACCGGACGATCAAGGTCGACGCGAAGGCGAAAGGTTACGGCAAGCTCACGGTACGGACCAAGAGTGGGTACTATGCGGGCCAGGACCGGGCGGCTGCGGG
>OEKN01000118.1_pt1 | contig 13242 bp, 12 predicted proteins | sample 1503361 | NCBI WGS metagenome assembly OEKN01 (sample SAMEA104379592, study PRJEB20068) | metagenome | biome: 1000743; feature: 77; material: 1998 | place: USA | collected 2012 | depth 25 m
CTTATTGCGCTCAAATTTCTCTTTTGCCATAAATCAGCTCTTAGCTCCTGGCTCTCAGCTTCTAGCTCAAAGCCTTGTCATGTTGAGCGGCGCTCTTTTGTCCGCTCAGTAATACTGAAAAACCTTTCGAAACTTATGTCGCAGTGCCTCTGCCACCTGCTCGAGCTTGGAGAGATAAAACTCTCGCATCTGTCCCTGATCCGTAAGGGTCAGCTCCTGATAGAGCCCCTTCGCGGTCTTGCCGCTCTTCTTCAGCGACCCATCGACAGAATCGATGACCTGCTGTTCCAGCACGCCATCGAAGTTGCGGATCCGAACGCCACGGCGGTCCAACCGCTTCAATAACTTCTCAACCGCACCTGGAGCAAACACGCGTTCGATCGCCGCTTTCAATTCCGCGAACTGCGCTTCCTTCTCAACCTTGATGACTGCCTGCTCGAACGTCACCGTCATTCACCTTGTCATCCTGAGGCGACGCGATTCTCGTCGCCGAAGGACCTGGGCGCACCGCGCGATAAATCTCGCGCTGTGTGCGAGATTGCCAATTCGCGCGTTTGGCGCGCTTCCATTCTGGAGCGGGAGACGGGAATCGAACCCGCGACCAACAGCTTGGAAGGCTGTGACTCTACCACTGAGTTACTCCCGCAAAACTCAGCTACTAGCTATCAGCTACTAGCCATTTGCCAAATTTGGAGCCGATGACCAGGATTGAACTGGTGACCTCTCCCTTACCAAGGGAGTGCTCTACCAACTGAGCTACATCGGCTCGGAACCAGCTTTCAGCTCTCAGTCGTCAGCTCTCAGCACACGACCAAACGCCGTTGGACTACTACTCGCCTTCACGGTCGCTACTTTCGCGATGGATCACGTCTTGCCGGTGCAACCACGTCTTGACCGCAAACAGCGCAAGAATCGCGAACGTCACCAGCCGAATTCGCTCATCCGGCAGCGTCTTGTACGCCAAGGCGCCCAGGACCGCAAAAGCCGCGAACGCTACCACCAATCGCTTCACAGAAAATCCTGGTGCACAGGGAAGGATTCGAACCTTCGTACCTCGCTAGGAGGGACAGATTTACAGTCTGTTGGCTTTAACCACTCACCCACCTGTGCAGAAACCGCCAAGCTCTCGCTTCCCACGGGAAGCACTTGTTCCCGACAGCCCTCGTTAAGGGTTTACTGACACGCGGAGTTCAGTCTGCAGGCTTCGCAACTACACAGAAAAACAGGAATGGCGCGAGCACACTCGCGCACGGAAACCACTACACCTCGGAAAAATTCCTAATGGAGTGCGTTTGGAAAACCTGTTGCGCCGCTACACCGCTTCCGCTGCTCTGCCGGAAAATCGTTCTTGGAGCTGGCGAAGGGATTTGAACCCCTGACCCTCTGATTACAAATCAGATGCTCTACCGACTGAGCTACGCCAGCAAGCTGAGGGACTGCACCTTCTCAGGCGCAAATCTCCCTACGGATCCCTTTCCGATGACCGGAACAATTCTAAAAGTTACCATAACGGCAAATTACGTGCAACCAATCTGATATCCGGCTTCCGCCATCTTGGCAAGGGTCTGCAGGCTTCCTCTTGCGCTGGTATTTTGGCCTCCGTCCCAGGCTTCCGGCAGATCCGAACATCATCGCTCTGCAACGCCCCGCGAGGCAAAGTGCTATGATAAACGCCTCCTGTGCGTTGGAAACGTAAACTCCCCATACTGATCGCGGTTTTGCTGGTCGCTGCCGCCGTCGTCGCCGTGGTGCAGTTGCGACGCCGCGCACCTCCTGAAGCGGCCCGTCTTTTACCCGGGGCTGACGGCTTCTTCTATATTAATCTCAAGTGGTTGCGCACTCTAAAGGCAATTGGCCAGCTACCGCCCGTTCCCCACGATCCCGATTACGAGCGCTTCCTCGAGCAGACGGGATTTCAATTCGAGCGGGATTTGGACGAGGCCGCGTTCGCCATTCATTACCCGGCAAAATGGGGAAACGGCGCAACTGGCGGGCCCGCTCCCGAACCACGGTTCTCAGAAGTCTTCGTAGGAAAGATCCAGGGGGAAAAGCTCACAGCCTATCTTCACAAGATCGCCGCGTCCGTCGAGAACTACCATTCCGCCGAGATCTACAGCATCCCGCTTGAGGGACGCACACTACGGGTCTCCATCCTCAGCATGGACACGGTCGCAGCCTCAAACCATGACAATCCCGCGGTCATCCATGGCATGGTGGACCGCTCGCGGAAACTGGCCTCTCCCTTTGGTGGACCTGCCCTATTGCGCCAGTACTATAAGTCGCTGCCGGTTGTGAGCAAGTCGCTTCCGGTTCTCAAGCTCGCCTGGTTTATCGGACGGATCGAACCGGCCGCGGTATCCTCCTTGGGGGCTTGGTCGATGCTGTTTCAGAAACCGGCGGCTGTAGTGGTCTCCGCGTATTACGCGGTCTACTCGCCCACGCTGCATCTACGCGCAGAAGCGTTTCCCTCGACGGAAGAAGAAGCGCAAAGCCTGACTGACACCGTGTCCGCTTACCTGAATCTGTTTCACGCGGCTGAAAATTCCGTGGCCACCCGGGGAGCCGACCCGGATGTGAAGGCCTTCCTCGACAGCCTGCACATCGAGCGGCAGGGCAACCGCGCCGTGCTCACAGCTTCCATGCCGCCGGCTTTCCTGCGCAAGGTGGTTGGCGAACAACCGGGACTGCCAGCGACTTCCTCTGAAGGCAAGGCGATGCAACCCGAAGAGTCAACCCCCGCTGCCAAAACTCCCAACTAGACGCAAACCCACCTCACATAAAATGCCAACGCCCAGGTTTCCGGAGACGGTTTCGTACGTCTAACGACACCAGCTAGGTTGCAACAAGCATGGGACCTCTGAATGCCATAAGCAACGGGACAGGGGCTGCGGGTATATGACGCGTGCGTTCTGCTGCAAATCGAAATTGCCTGTGGGATTCCTGCGGCTTCTGCCTCTGGCGTTTTTGCTGGTGCCGAGCCTTTTCGCCGAAGGACCCACCATTCGCATTCCCCGCATCGAAGTTGCTCCCACGCTCTCCGATTTCAGCGACATGGAGCCGAACGCCCGCTTTGCTGGAAAGATGCTGAAGGTAACCGGCTTCATCGTGCGCGATCCCGCCGACGGCGCACAGCCTACTCAGAATACGGACGTCTATCTCGCTTATGACCAGCACAATCTTTATGCGGTTTTTGTGTGCTGGGACAGCGAGCCCAATAAGATTCGCGCCCGCATGACGCGCCGGGAGGACATTTTTTCCGACGATTCCGCCGAGATCATGATCGACACTTTTCATGATGCGCGGCGCGCCTACGCCTTCGCCGTGAATCCCTATGGCATCCAGTGGGACGCACTCTGGACGGAGGGTTCGATCGGGACCGGCACAGCGGGCGACTACTATGGCTTCGATTCTTCGTTCGACACTGTTTGGCGGTCAGAGGGGCGCCTGACGGACCGCGGCTATCTGGCCTTAATTGCGATCCCGTTCAAGAGCCTGCGTTTCCCGAATACTGACGAACAGCGCTGGGGCATCATTCTGAACCGCAGCATTCCGCGCACGAACGAAAACATTTTCTGGCCGCGCATCTCCAATCGTATCCAAGGCCGCTTCAACCAGGCCGCCACCGCGACTGGCCTTGAGCACATCTCGCCCGCGCGCAATGTGCAATTGATTCCATACGGCCTGTTCAGCAGTTATCGCGACATCGATCAGCGCGATCCCAACAATCCATTCTTCGAGAGTCGCACGTTCAAACCGGAAGTCGGACTGGACGGCAAGTTCATCCTGCATCGGCGTTTTGTGCTGGATGCGACAGTCAACCCCGATTTCAGCCAGGTGGAGTCGGACCAGCCGCAGATTACCGTCAACCAGCGCTTCGAGGTGTTCTTTCCCGAGAAGCGGCCTTTCTTCCTCGAGAACAGTAACTTCTTCACGACACCGATCAATCTCGTCTTTACGCGGCGCATTGGTCATCCCGAGTATGGCCTCAGACTCACGGGAAAATCCGGCCCATGGGCTGTCGGGGTCTTGGCCAGCGACGACCGGGCGCCGGGCGAGGCCCTTCCGCCTTCAGATCCGCACGCGGGCGACCGTGCCACCTTCACCATCGCCCGCGTCAGCCGCGACATCCTCGATCAATCCACGATCGGCGCCATCTACACCGATCGCGAATTTGGCGGAGGTTACAACCGAGTCGGCGGGATGGATGCCAACCTCAAACTCGACCAGAACTGGCGCCTTCAGGGCGCGGCAGTGGCCAGTTCCACCCTGAATCCCGACGGTACGCATTCAGCGGGTCCCGGCTACAAGATCGATCTCGAACGCGCCGGCCGCAAGTTGAACCTGCAAAGCCTCTATCTCGACTACAGCCCAGGGTTTGTGACGGAAACCGGATTCGTGAACCGCGTGGACATTCGGCAACAGAACTTCAACGCAGCTTATACCGTGCGGCCGGAGGGAAAATATCTGATCTCCTGGGGACCGACGGTTCAGGAGTTCAGCATCTGGGATCACAGCGGCACGGCCCTCGATCAATTCGTTTTCCCGGGTTTCCGTATCGACATGACACGCGGGACGTGGATTAACTTTCATCCCTTCGCTTACGACAATGTTTATCTGCGCCCGCAGGACTTCGCCGGCCTGACAAAAGTCAGCAATTATCCGCAACCCTTTTGGGGCATCGAAGGCGCGACCAGTTGGATCAAACAGATCGATTTCGCCTGGTTCTTCGTGTCAGGCGCGGGCGTGAACTACAACCCGTCTGCCGGGCGAATTCCGCTCATCGGGCACGAAGACCAGGCCAACACGACACTCACGTTCCACGTGTCCGGGCGTCTGCGCATCGACAACAGCTACCTGCTTGAGCACCTTCGCGAGCGCGATGCGCACTTGACGGCGGTCACGAACCACATTGTGCGCAGCAAGTGGAACTGGCAATTCACGCGCGAGCTGTCAGCGCGCGTGATTTTGCAATACACCGGCGTGCTCTCGAACCCGCTGCTCAGTTCTTTATCGCCGACAAAGAATTTCAATGCCGACTTCCTCATCGCTTATCTAGTGCATCCCGGCACGGCAATCTATGTTGGCTACAACAGTAACCTCCAAAACCTGGACCGACGGCTGATTCCGACTCCGACTGGCTTGCTCACCACCCCGAATGACTACATCAACGACGGCCGCCAGTTCTTCGTGAAAGCGTCCTACCTTTTCCGCTTTTAGCTCTGCTCTCCACGGGACGGGGGGTTCTTAAAGCTTTGACTTGCAGAGATGACAGGGGCTGTCGATAGACGGCCGGATCGGCAAAAATGCCCGTTTCCCCGCACTTTGCGGACTAGTGGGCTTATGGGCGCTGCTTACCTGTCATGTCTTAGTTCGTCCATCTCTATGTAACATCCGAGGCGGCTGGCGCATCTGTTCTAACTGACGCGTTTCTCCGATCAACCCTGGGCTGCGCGCCGTTACACCTTTTTCCGCTTAAGGACGGTAAAATATATTCAATGTCGACACTTCCACTGCCGATCGCGGCCTTCATCGCGGGACTGATCTCGTTCCTGTCCCCCTGCGTGTTGCCGTTGGTACCCGGCTATGTGTCGCTGATTTCCGGGGCCGGGGTGGAGGAGCTCAAGTCGAACGATACGCAGCTCCTGCGCAAGGTGATGATCAACTCCGCTGCATTCATCCTGGGCTTTGGCATCGTCTTCGTCACGCTGGGCGCGCTGGCGACGGAGGTCGGACAGGTTCTCGCCCGCTATAAGTCAGTGCTGGGGCAGGTGGCCGGAATAATCATCATTGTTTTCGGTTTGCATCTTACCGGCCTGTTCAAGATCAAGGCGCTTTACACCGACGCACGCTTGCACAGCGTAAAAGGCGGCAGCACGACCTGGGGGTCGTTCGTCATCGGCTTCGCGTTCGCGTTTGGATGGACTCCCTGCGTAGGCCCGATTCTCGCTGTGATTCTCGGCTTGGCCGCGACGCAGAATTCGGTGTTGAAGGGAGTCGCGTTGCTGGCCATCTATTCGCTCGGATTGGCCGTGCCCTTTTTGCTGACCTCGCTCGGCATTGAGCGCTTTCTCAAGTTCTACAGCCGCTTTCGTTCGCACATGCACGCCTTGGAGGTGGTCAGCGGCGCTCTGCTCATCGTGCTCGGAGGCTTGCTCGTGCTGGGCCGCTTTGCCATCATTGCCCGTTATTTTTCATTCTTGAATCGATTTGCGCTTTAGTGAGGTTGATTGTGAAACGGAATCCTGCAGCTCTTTTCTTCGTGGCCGCCGTGGTGGCTGCCATGTTGTTTGTCGGCTTTCATGCGGCTCGCCGCGCCGGTGGTAACGGCGGCTCTGACACTCTGGATGTAGCCGGCAAGACCGCGCCGGACTTTACGCTCGAGACCCTGGACGGCAAAAGGGTCCAGCTCAGTAGTTACAAGGGACAAGCCGTGCTGCTGAACTTTTGGGCGACCTGGTGCGGTCCCTGCAAAATCGAGATGCCCTGGTTTGTAGAACTGCAAAAAGAATATGGCCCACAAGGCCTGCAGATTGTGGGCGTTGCTATGGATGACGCGAGCAGGGATGAGATCGGCAAATTTGTGAAAGAAATGGGCGTCAACTACACGATCCTGCTGGGTAAGGAAGCCGTCGGGCAGGATTACGGCGGCGTCAACGTTCTGCCGACCACGTTTTTCATCGATCGCGATGGCAAGATCGTGGCCCGCGAGTTCGGCTTGCAAAGCCGCAGTTTGTTCGTCGATAACATCAAGAAAGCGCTCAGTCAGGGACACGCGGTACAGGCGCAAAAGTAACGTAGGCGCGGCCGGGACTTCGATCTAGTATTCCGTTAATGAAAATGGTGAAAAAGCCGCTGGTTCTCGCCTGTCTTCTGGTCGCCGGTTGCGCGCTCGCGCAGTCACCCGGCAAGAAAGCACCTTCCGTCACGATGGCTCCGGTCGAACCCGTCACCGTAACGCGCGGCAAAGGCGGAGAGGTCAGCCTCCATTTCCGAGTCGCCCCGGGCTTCCACATCAATTCGAATACGCCGAAATCAGAGTTCCTGATCCCAACCGCACTGAAAATGGATGCGCCCACCGACATCGCCATTACGAAGCTCACCTATCCTCAAGGCGCCGAGATGAGCTTCCCGTTCGCTCCAAACGAGCCATTGAGTGTATATAGCGGGGATTTCACCGTCTCGATGACAGTTCGCCCGCTGCACACCGTGCAGCCCGGCAAATATGCGATTCACGGAGATCTCAAATACCAGGCCTGCGACAACGCCGCCTGCTATCCGCCCAAGCATCTACCCGTGGATTTTGAGGTAAAAGTGCTGAAGGGGGCGGCACCCGCCGGGAAAAATCCCGCCCAAAGCCCGCACGCACACCGATAATTACCGCATTTAGTCCTGGTACTTATCTGGGACAAGTCCATGTTTTCGCGCAAACGCTTCCAGTTTCGGAGTCAGCGAGTCAGGGTTCGCATAAAAACGCTGATCGAGTTCGTCCAGTCTTTCAACCCACAACGGCCGCGCATCATCACGATCGACCAGGGGCATGACTTCGCGTCTTGTGTGTGTATCCGATGGGACCATCGCGCCCGGAAATACAATTTCTTTTGCCTGCTGCAGAAGCCGCAGGTTCACCGACTCATCCAGCATCGCCAGACCGTTCTCGGTGAGGTCGTAGTAGCAACCGGAACTATTGAAGAAGAATTGATGAAAGCCGCCGTTATTGACCTCATTTTGAAAGAGGGTAAGTGTGTAATAAAGCCTTTCGCTCTCAGAAAGCGATTCGAAACTACCACCCGGCCCGTGAACTCGCTGAATCAAACCGTTGTACAGCACGAAAAACGGGTTTCTCTCGAGGTTACACTGAAGGCACCTACCGTTCCTGCACTTAGCTAGCTTTGCCGAAACCGGCTTCCCGCATTCCACACACGGTACTTTTTCACTCAGATCAGTCATCAACTTATGCGTCCTTCAGAAACTTCGCGGAACAGCAGCGGACGAGCCTGACTCGCCTGCGGATACTTTATTTCCCGCTCTGCTTCTTCTCCACCTTGGCCCAGGTATCTTTCAGTGCGACGCTGCGATTGAACACCGGTGTGCCCGGACGGCAATCCGGATCAACGCAGAAGTAGCCGAGCCGCTCAAACTGGTAGCGCTCTCCCGCTGCGACATTGGCCAGCGACGGCTCGAGCTTCGCGTGCGTCACCACCTCGAGCGAGGCTGGATTCAGATTCGACATGAAGTCCTTGCCCGGCTCCACTTGATCCGGATCTTCTTTGCTGAACAGGTTGTCGTAAAGCCGGACCTCACCATCGACCGCGTGCGCCGCGGAGACCCAGTGAATCGTGGACTTAACCTTGCGGCCGTCGGGTGTGTTCCCACCACGCGTCGCAGGATCGTAGGTACAGTGCACCTCGACCACTTCGCCCTGCTCATTCTTGACCACATTCGTGCAAGTGACCAGGTACGCATAGCGCAGGCGCACTTCGCGCCCTGGTGAAAGTCGAAAATACCCTTTTGGAGGATTCTCGCGGAAATCGTCCTGCTCGATGTAGATGGTCTTCGAGAACGGGACCTTCCTCGATCCAGCGCTCGCGTCCTCCGGATTATTGACGGCATCCATCTGCTCGACTTGCCCCTCGGGATAATTGTCGATCACTACCTTCAAAGGCCGCAGAACCGCCATCACCCGTGGAGCGCGCTTGTTCAGGTCCTCGCGTACGTAGTGCTCCAGCATCGCCAGTTCCACGATCCCGTTCGTCCGCGAGACTCCTGCCGCGTTCACAAAGTTGCGAATCGCCTCAGGCGGATATCCTCGGCGGCGCATGCCGGTCAGCGTAGGCATACGCGGATCATCCCATCCTTTAACGCGGCCCTCCTCCACTAACCGGCGCAGCTTGCGCTTGCTCATGATGGTGTAAGTCAGGCTCAGCCGGTCGAATTCAATTTGCTGCGACGGAAAGATGCCAAGCTGCTGGATGAACCAGTTGTACAGCGGTTGGTGATCGGCAAATTCCAGCGAACACATCGAATGTGTGACCTTCTCGATGGAATCAGATTGCCCGTGCGCGTAGTCGTACATCGGATAGATGCACCACTTATTTCCCGTGCGGTGATGCTCGGCGTGCAGGATGCGGTACATCACCGGGTCGCGCATATTGAGATTGGGGGATGCCATGTCGATCTTGGCCCGCAGTACACGCGAGCCGTCGGGAAACTCACCCGCTTTCATGCGCTCGAACAGATCGAGATTCTCTTCCACCGAGCGATTTCGGTAAGGACTGTTTTTCCCGGGCTCGGTCAATGTGCCGCGATACTGCCGGATCTCCTCGGCGCTCAGATCATCGATATAGGCTTTGCCATCCTTAATCAGCTTGATCGCCCATTCATACAGCTGATCGAAGTAATCGGAGGCGTAGTAAAGGCCGTCCCAGTGGAACCCGAGCCACTGGATATCCTCCATGATCGAGTTCACATACTCGATGTCTTCCTTCTCCGGGTTCGTATCGTCGAAGCGCAGGTTGGTGTGGCCGTGGAACTCATCGGCTAGGCCAAAATCGAGGCAGATGGCCTTAGCATGACCAATGTGCAGATAGCCATTGGGCTCGGGAGGAAAGCGCATTTGCACTCGGCCCTGGTACTTGTTCGTCTTCAGGTCCTCGATGATTCTGTCGCGGATGAAGTTGGACGGACGAGGTTCGATCGGCTCAGGCGCCATGGCTGGAGTGGAAGTATTCGTTGAAGTCATTGGCATTTCATTTTATAACTTTGCGTCCTGTTGCGAACTCCAGGTAGCGCCGGCATCCTGCCGGCATCTGTTGTTGTCGGGGAGCACCGGATGAGGGCCCTTCCGAGAGCTGGCCAGACGCCGGCGCAACTCAAGACGGCTGGATATGAATTCGCGGCAAGGAGCACGCGGGGAAGCAGGCTTTAAACCACGGAAAGTGGCACTATCCGTATTCAACAAAGTGGCTCTTGTGAACAGCCACTTTGAGATGCTTCAATTTTGATGCAGTCTAAACTCCCGCATGGGAACCGGAACTGAGCAGATATGTACCCGGATACAAATGCCGATCCATCCGTTGCAAAGGTTGTCGCCAGGGCTCACCGCGAACTGATTTCGCTCGAACAAGAACGCGCACGGATCATGGAGCGCATCGGAGCCCTCAAGCAGACCATCGCCGGTCTGGCAAACGTTTTTGGTGAAGGAGTGCTGAGTGATGAACTGATGGCCCTGGTTGACCGCAGGCGTGGAGACACAAACTCCGGACTCACACGTACGTGTCGCGCCACTCTGATGGAATCCAGCCAGTCTCTTACAACCCAAGGCATGCTGGACGAAATCCAGCGCCGCCAACCCAACCTGCTCGCTCATCATAAGTCGCCGGTCGCCTCCATTACGACGATCTTGAATCGACTGGTCCATTATGGAGAGGCCCGGGTAACGACAACCCTGTCTGGCAAGAAGGGCTGGCAATGGGCAACTGCGCGGGATGAAGACTCGACATCAGTCGCAGGTGCCGTTCAAGAATTGGCCAAGACGTTCGATCGGCCTCCAGTCCGATGATCTTCCGATAACAATCTCGCTGCGCGCTACAGTTTTCCGATGGCCTCGTCGATCCGCGCTAAAGTCTTCTTGGGCCCGAGAACCTCCAACGTCTCAAACAACGGAGGGGCATTCTTGCGTCCGCACACCGCCACGCGAATCGGCTGAAACATCTGCCCGGCCTTGATGCCCAACTCCTGGGCAGCAGCGCGCAGGGCCTGATCGAGAGAGTCGTGTTTGAACTCGGTCGCCGCAAGCACGCCTCGCGCCTTATCCAAAACTCTCTTAGCCATGGCGGCATCGCCTTTTTGCGGCACCAGTTCAGCCGTGTCATAGGGTGGAAGTTGGTCTACCAGGAGAAAATCAGCCACGGTGAGAACATCACGCGTGAGCTGAATGCGTTCGCGGATCAGAGGCGTGATCCTCAGCATCTGATCCGCATTGACCGAATAGCCGGCTGACTGAACCACCGGCAGCAGTCGTGCGCTGAGGTCTTCTATCGAAAGCGCGCGAATGTGCTCGGCATTCAGCCACACCGCCTTGGGATCGAACATCTCCACCGGCGTCGATGCCGGCTCCCTGAAGTTGATGACCGCGTTGGCGCGATTGATCCCCTCCAAGCTGAACAGTTCTTTCAATTCCTCGAGCGACATCTGCTCGCGATCATTCTTCGGAGACCAGCCCAGCAGGCATAGAAAATTGATAAACGCTTCCCGAAGGAAGCCGACATCGCGGTACGTGGTCACGCTCACGATTGGACCGTGGCGGCGCTTCGAGAGCTTGGTGCCGTCGGGGGCCACCAGCAAGGGCAAATGCGCGAATTGCGGAGTCCGTGCCCCAGCCGCTTCAAAGATCAGAACGTGCTTGAAGGTGTTCGTAAGATGATCCTGGCCGCGAATGACATGGGTAATCTGCAGGTCGATGTCGTCAGCGCAAGAGGCCAGGTGATAAGTAGGCATGCCGTCGGAACGGAGCAGCGCGAAGTCCTCGATGTCTCCGGAGAGTTTGCGCTGCTCGCCGTAGACTGCATCCGTGAAGCGCACTTCCTCGCCCATGCCGCGCGGGACCCGGAAGCGGAGCGCGAACGGCTCCCCATCGGCGGCGCGGCGATTGCTCTCTTCGCGCGAAAGCTCCCGAACGCCGGGGTTGAAGAGCCATGTGCCCTGCGCCCCTGATTTTTCCGCATCTCCGGCATGGGCAGGCGTGAAGTCGCGATAGGCCAAGCCCTTCTCAAAAATGTCCCAAGCCGTTTTCTGATGCAGCGCTAACCGCTCAGACTGCTTGTATTCTTCGTCCCAACCCAGGTTCAGCCACTTCAATCCCTCAAAGATCGACTGCACCGAAGCATCCGTGTTGCGCTCGACGTCGGTGTCATCCAACCGAAGCACCATTGTGCCGCCGTTTCGTCGGGCATATAGCCAATTGAAGATGAAGGTACGGGCGCTGCCTACATGCAAGAACCCCGTAGGGGAGGGGGCAAAGCGTACCCGCGGCCTGGAAGTCATTAAGTCTTCTTTTTTGATGGGAATAGAAGAATTCGACATGGAAGGATTCATGGTACGGGGTGGGCGAAAGCAGCGTCAAGCGCGCGACTAAGACGTTCCGAAAAGCGCGGAATCCCAAAAGGCATTTCTTTCCACACCCCCTGTACTGAAATCGTATTGAGTTTGCAGGCGCGGCTGTGAAACGATGCTTCTACTTATTTCCCCAGTTTGCACGTGGTAAGTAATCCGTTGAAACAGTGTTGCGCGCCATGAATGCCCTTGCCATCAACATGCTGCTTTTACCGGGGATCGTAGCCCTGCTGTTGTTCCTTGTTTTTACTTATCTCTACGAACAAAGCCGCCAACCGTACTTCCGCGCCTGGCAACTGGCATGGGGCGCATACTCTCTGCACTTCGGACTCGATGCCTGGAACCTAATTCACGAAGCCTCCGCCTGGGTTTATCTGGCCAGCTCGCTGTTCATCGTGTTCATGGCGCTCTGCCTGTTCGTCTCGACACGACTCATGCGCGAGCGGTTTCGCGTGCGCTGGTATGACGTCGTACTCGCCGTTGCAGGCGTCGCGCTGACCGTGTGGAGCTTGTTGCATCACATGGCGCATGGCGCTTTCCATAACGAGATTGTGGCCGTGCCGCATGTACGCCTGGAACTCGGCACGGCAGCTCTTCTACTGTATTGCTCCCTGCGCTTTTATCTTTACGCTCACCAGCGCAGCTCGGTCGCTTTCCGGATGCTCGCACTGGCTCTCGCTCTCTGGGGCGGCCTGATGGCCGTCGGCCAGCTGGTCAGTCCGTATTCGGAAGTCCTGGGGAACGCCGGCCACATGCTCGGTCCGCTTCCCCAGATGCTGCTCGGCATCGCGATGGTGATGGTTCTGTTCGAGAACGAGCGCAATGCCGTCCAGGAAAATGCTCTCGCCTTCTCCACCTTGGGCGTCGACCCACGCCGCCTGCTGTCGGCCGAAGACCTTGTCCCGAGCATGACCGCGGTACTGGATCGCCTGGTGAATCCGCTGCCCACCCGTCGCGCCGTCATCTGTATTGCGGAACAGTGGCGCGGTGTTTTGCCGTCGGTGCAGCGCGGGTTCTCACCCGAATTTGTTCAGAAGCTCGAGAAGACGGGAGCGGGCGAATATGTGTGCGAGCTCGCTTACCGGCGCGGCGGGTTCTTTACCTTTCGGGACATGGCCGACATGTCCGAGC
>OEKN01000523.1_pt9 | contig 13112 bp, 19 predicted proteins | sample 1503361 | NCBI WGS metagenome assembly OEKN01 (sample SAMEA104379592, study PRJEB20068) | metagenome | biome: 1000743; feature: 77; material: 1998 | place: USA | collected 2012 | depth 25 m
ACTCGACGTGCTATCGGACGATGCTTGGGCGCTGGATGTTCCCCCGGATCTGATCGACGCCTACAAACGACTGGTTGCCGAAGCGGACGCGCTTTATAAGTCTCACCACTTTCGGGAATATCATTTTTTGCTGACACTAAGCGACAACGTGATGGAACTCGGACAAGAGCATCACGAGAGCAGCGATGATCGGGTCAAGCAACACACGTTAGTCGATCCGAATGCCCGGCTGCACATGGCCGGACTTTTTCCTCATGAGTTCTCGCATTCGTGGAACGGGCAGTACCGCCGGCCCGAAGGTTTGGCCACACCCGACTTCCAGCAGCCAATGAAAGGCGAGCTTTTGTGGGTATACGAGGGTCTGACCGAATATCTGGGAACGCTCTTAAGCGCTCGCAGCGGCTTGCTCACACCGGCCCAGTCGCACGATCGAATTGCGGCCGTCGCTTCGGAAATGGAGCATAGGGCCGGACGGCAGTGGCGCTCCCTGCAAAACACGGCCACAGCAGCACAGATCCTGTATTTCAGCGTTCCAGAGTGGATCTCCTATCGTCGAGGAACTGACTTCTATCCGGAGGCGGTTCTCATCTGGCTGGAGGTGGATGCTACCATCCGCAAGGTCACGGGCGACCGTAAATCGATGGACGATTTCTGCCATGTGTTTTACGCCGGACATGAGGGCGAGCCCACCATCAAGATTTATACCTTCAAAGACCTGGTTTCGACCTTGAACGGAATCGCTCCGAATGACTGGGAGGCCTTCTTTCGCTCGCGCTTGGACGCCACGGCCAAGGCTCCTTTGGGCGGTCTTTTGGAAAGCGGCTGGCGGCTTGTCTATAACAACGAACCCAATGAAATGATCTCGGCAGCCGATGTGGTTTCAGGCACGGGAGACTTTACTTCATCGCTCGGACTGCGCGTGAAGCACGACGGCTATGTGGTCGACTCGATTCCGGGTCTGCCCGCGTTCGAAGGTGGCATTAGTCCTTATTTCAAAATTGTTGGCGTCAACGGCCGCGAGTTTTCCGTGGATGAACTGAAGCGCGCGATTCGCGATTCAGAGACGAATGCTTTACCGATTGAAATTATGACGAGCAATGCAGGGAAGCTGACGCTTCACAAGCTCCAATATCACAAGGGTAGCCAGATCCCGCACTTGGAGAGGGTAGACGGGTCCCCTGACTATCTCGATGAAATACTTAGGCCGCTGGCACAACATTGAAGTGAAAGATGGTGCTTGGTTACAAGCTTTTGATCAGAGAACCTGAGGCGCTACGAGGTTCGGGAAGCCCGTGGGGCATGGATTGGAGTTTCCTGATTTAAAACGGCAACCCATCGGCGACCGCGCTTGATCCAGGTTGTGCTTTCGATGACGGTGCCTTCCGGAAAGATTTTCCCGGCCTCTTGGCCAAGCCGCAGAGCTTCGTAATGCAGGATTACGGTTTTTGCATTCGGCATATAGCCGCGAATATTGCGAAGTTCGTAACTTGAAATCGTGCGCTGGTCCATTGTGGCCAGATAATCCGGCTGGGACACGATTCCGGACTGGAAGATCATCACCGCGTCGGAGGGGACTAGTTCGGCGAACGCGTCCGCGTCTCGGAGCTGCGCGACTTTCCAGACACGCTTCTCGAGACGGATTACTGAATTGATGATCGCTCGCGTAACGTTCGCTTTAGATTTTCGTTTCTTCTCGGGCCGGCGGTCGGGGTGTTTCATCGCTGTATTTATACTTGAACCAAAATCTGGGTTCTAGAAAACTTCTGCGAGGTTAGCCAATTTGTCCACTGCGATCGAAGCCATTCGCGCTCAATTTCCGATCTTCAAAAGCAAGATCTTTCTTAATTCCTGCTCGCAGGGAGCGCTCAGCGAAGCCGTTGAAGCTTCGTTGCTGGCCCACATTCGTTCGTGGCATGAACAAGGTTCGCCCTGGGATCGGTGGGTGGAAGAATACGAAAACGCACGCACCGCATTTGCACATTTCATCGGCGCAGAGCGGGACGAAGTTGCTGTTGTGCCGAGCGCCTCGGCCGGAATCAATTCCGTCGCAAGCGCTCTCCATTTCGGGCAGCGTCGAAAGGTCATCATGGGGGAATTCGAGTTCCCCACCATGGGGCAAATCTGGCTTGCTCAGCAGCCGCGGGGCGCTGAAATTAAATTTCTAGAAGCAAAAGACGGCAGGATCTGCGCAGAGTGTTATGCACATGCGATCGACGAGCAAACACTCATCGTTGCCGTCACTCAAGTTTGCTTCATGAACGGATTCCGCTCCGACATAGCATCCATCGTCAAGGCGGCTCACGAACGCGGTGCGTTGGTCATGCTCGATGGCTATCAGGATTGCGGGACCCGTCCGATCGATGTCAAGGCTCTTGGCGTGGACTTCTACGTCACGGGTGCGCTCAAATACCTGCTCTGTCCTTCCGGGATCGCGTTCCTGTACGTTCGTCGCGATCTGATTCGGTCGCTCACCCCGACGGTCACCGGCTGGTTTGCCCAGCAGAATCCTTTTGCATTTGACGTCAGGCATTTTGAGCCCGCGTCGACAGCCCGCCGCTTTGAAGCGGGCTCACCACCATTGCCGAATGTCTACTGCATTCCTGCGGCGCTGAGTTTGCTAGAGGGTGTGGGTTATGCTGCGGTCGCGGAACACATACAAAGCCTGTCACGCGCTCTCATGGATGGGGCTCGCAACCTTGGAATCAAGATCAAGACTCCGCTCGATAGCGTCGGCCCCCTGGTCGTGCTGGGAATGAAGAACGCTGAAGCTATGGTGCAGAAAATGGCCGCGAACAAAATTGTCGTTTCCAATCGGATGGACGGTTTACGCGTGTCATTTCACTTGTACAACAGCTTGAATGACGTTGGGGCTCTCTTGGACCTTCTTAAACAGAACTTGGATCTCGTTGTGCACGAGTGAACCAGACTCCACCACGAACCAAGGTGCACACGAGTTTTTCGCGGGTGGAAGAGAAATAATCACTGAGGCCCACAGAAGCTTGAGCGGTCAGGTTGTCACATGAAGGAAATCTTCTCTGCCTTCGGGTCGGAAGTGTTCCGTCCACTGGCCACGATTGTGATCCCCGGTGCTATGGCGATCAGCACGTGGTTTGTCATGCTGTTGCAGCGGTTCACTACAGTCCGAAATCTTGCGGAAGCGAATCACACGGAAACAGCTCTCCTTCTCGCCCTTGCCAGCATTGCCGCCGGATTACTGGTGGAGGACATCGGATCAAGAATCGAAAGCCGATGGTTCGATAAGAAACTTTCGATAAGAAACTAGTGAAGCCGCCCGGCTTCTCTCAGCATGATGAGAGTGGGATCAGTACTTGCGGCTCACATTCAGCATCGAACCGGTGGGACAGAGGTATTTCCGAACGATCTTGCTCAGGTCAAATTTGAGGTGGAAACCGCGGTTGCGCTGCTGTTCTCATGCCCGGGTCTATTCTGGACGAGCCTTGAGTATCCGTGGGCTGCCCTCTGGTTTGCGATATGTGTCGCGCTGGCTTCGTCTTTGCTATTCGAGGCCAGCTCTTCGCATAGGGTGCTGAGCGAAATCTGCCACGAGATTCTTAAAGGCGCGATTGTGTATCCGGCAGCACCGCCGGATGTTCCGCCAGCATCAACGCATCACTCATCGCCATTGTGACGCTTGTCCAGATTTCACGGGCTCACTCCGGCTTTTGCTCTTATCGCAGCTGTCGTAAACCACCCCGTCGCTGGAGACTTCGGTGCTAAGCTCTAGTTACTCCCGATTTTTTCAGGAAATTCCAAAATCGCATTTCGTGGGTCCGCAGACTTAAAAACCCCCGAAGCCCACGCACTCACGAATCCGACACATCCAAGCCCCATGCCTTTAGCAGGTTCGACGGCACGTATTTCTGATCTTTGTTTTTTCGCGCCCATTCTTGGAGAGGAATCGAGCCTTCATACTGGGATGGCGACAGGCGCAACTTCTTCACGATTTCTTCGAATGAGCTGATGCCAGTGTAGGGAATGGTATTCACTTCTGGCTTACCCCAATTCGGATTGCCCCGTTTCTTCGGCACTCGATTTCCTTTGCGCCTGCAAGTTTCGGAATCACCAGTCTACTGCGGCTTCCGCTCGCCATCCCAAATCCCGTCAGTGGCCTCCGACGTCCATCACTTGATAGCCAGCGGGCAATGCAAAGAGGCTGGCCGGCTGCGGCTCTTCGCGGATGTTCTGGAGTTCCATGATGGACTGCCCCATCTGCATTTTGACGATGCAATGCAATTTTGTATCCACCCAGACATACTGGGTGCCCGACTGACCGCGCATCGTCTCCGACACTTCCCACTTTACTGTGTGACGACCATTGACTGTTTCTTCGCCCAGATTCCTGCACGACGTACGGGTCGAAGGGGGACCGGCGCTCGTGAGCGTACATGGGTTTTCGTTGACCGGCAATGCGATTCCCGCTTTGTTCAGCGCCGCCATCCCATGTGCCACCATGATCCCCTTGCGATTCGGCATGACTGTGCTGCTGACCTGCTTGGGAATGTCGAGATTATGAAGGTCGGATCGCCGTCCTTCGAAGGCGTGGCATCTGCTCCCGCGCGGATCATCGTGGCGCTGCGGTAGAGCTTGCCGCGAAAAATTCTGCCCGGTGAATCGGGTGTGACCGTGTCTGCCGAGAATTCCTGAGCCTGCGCTGTGAGCGACACCAAGGCGGCGATGAATATTGCGATGTACTTAGTCCGCATCGTCATCAGAATTCCTCTATATTTTGGGTCAGGACCCCCCGAAAGCATCGTGAGCGCGCCCCTCAGCGTTGCCCCAGTGGTGCATCTGGAGCTCCAGCGGGGGTAAGCACCACCCAGAACCTCCCGGTTCCCCAGCATCATTCAGCGGAACATCCCGAACGGTACTACCATATCTCCACCGCCCATGAAATACGAAGACCTTGTTCACTTCCTCGAACACCAGATGAGCATGAGCCACGTATATCAGCCGCTTCTTGTGAGGGCGTTGGTGGACTCTGGCGGGACCGCTATCCTCCGACAACTGGCGCAGGTCTTCCTCACTCAGGACGAAAGGCAGCTCCTTTACTACGAGAAGCATATTTAGGAAATGCCGCTGAAGGTCCTGAAGTGACATGGTGTATCGATGCTCATGGCCAGATTGTGTCCCTGACCGTTTCCAAACTCTCACTCCAGCAGAAAGCTCACATCCGAATGCTTTGCGAACAGCGGCTTCAATCCTTCGTCCAGAAACGGGGCATCGGCAGATGGGATTACCGTCTTCTCGATGAAGAGCCGCTTCCCGACAGCCTTCGTTTTCTGGTCTTGAAAGCCGCCGGAGGATGCTGCCAGTTGTGTGGAATCTCCGCGAAGGATCGGCCGATCGATGTCGATCACATTATTCCCCGGTCTCGGGGCGGGAAGACTGAGTTGGAGAACCTGCAGGCCCTATGCAGTAAGTGCAATCGCTCAAAACGGAATCAGGACGAGACAGATTTGATCGTGGCCACTTGCTTCCACCGTTCCCACGCGCGTTTTTTGCCAACCTGAGGGAGTCTCAAAGACCATTGAGAGAAACGGTTCGGTGTTTGCCATCCACGACAGGCATCCGACGGTGAATGGATTCTCGTACGCGATTCAGCTTTTCTGCGAGGTCTGGTGAGCGAGATGTCATCGCTCGGCAAACGATCGATCATGCTCACATCCATTTGATTCCCCGCTTAATGGGGGACACGGACACCGGTGACTCCCGGCCATCTCTTGGTAATCCCGGTGCGTCATGCTCCAGATTTCTTTTCCATGACGGACGCAGAGAGGCGTGATGCCGATCAGTTGCAAGCCGTGCATCGAGGACAAGAGACGCGCGACGTTAGCATCGCTCTGCGGCGCTGAATACCCACATCACATCGGCAGGCATCTTGCTCCGCAAGTGGTCCCGCTCCATTTGACCCGCGGGGCCCGCGATCGAAGCTGAAGGACGCCCTGTCGAGGTTTTGCTCTTCCAACGAACTCCTGCCGCGAAGAGCAAGAATGCGAGCACAACCCCAACGACGATCAAGACAATGTTGATGACGAGATCACGCTTCATTCGAGTCCTTTCCCGCGAGCGCGACCTTCCCAGGCTGCTTTGCGCCTGATTACAGACGCGTGCAAGACGCCGTGAACGGGAACGAAGTGATCACGTTCCCATTTGCATCGAACAGGGTTGCCGTGCCCTGGATGTCCAGTTCGTTCAGAGCAGGGCTGAGGAACATGGGTCCCGTGTAATGCCAGGTACCAATGAAATTGCCATTGGGGTCCCAGGACATCTGGTACGCCTTCTGCGAGTAGGTCAGCGGTCCAGTACCCACCCACGTGCCGACCGTGGGACTCTCCTGCGAGGGTGGAGCGGCCGCGAGTTGAGCGTCGATGCCGTGGTTGAAGGAACGGTGGAGCATTCCGGCAATCGGGTGCGCATCCGGGTGCAACTGATTCAGGCGGCCAGTGATCGTCACTTGTGGGCGCAAACGTATGATCGCGATTTCAGCGACGCGCTGGTGTTGCAAAGCGAGGCAGCGGGCGAGATCGTGCGCGAGATCCAGTCGAGTCTCGGCTCTCCACAGCAACAACCTGTGCCCATCGCGCGAAGAATCGATCCGGAAGCGTTGGAAGCGTATTTGAAAGGTCTCTATTTTTCCAACAAACGTTCCGCGGCGAATTTTACTCGCGCCATCGAATACTTCCAGCAGGCGATCGCCAAGGATCCTGGCTATGCCGCGGCCTATTCCGGACTTTCTGACGCCCTCCTCGGAGAAATGTTTACCGGAACGCCTTCAGAAGAACTGCGTCAAAAGGCAACGCTCGCCGCGCAGAAGGCCTTGGAACTCGATCCCTCATTGGCAGAGGCCCACAATTCCTTAGGTTGTATCCGGGAGTTTTACGATTGGGATTGGCCCGCAGCGGAAAAAGAATATCGGAGAGCCATCGAACTGAATCCGAACTTTGCCGCCGGGCATCAGGATCTTGCAATGTTTCTTGCCTTTCAGGGCCGTTTCGATTCGGCTATCGTTGAGGCGAAGCGATCGCAATATCTTGACCCTTTGTCCCCGTTCATTCGGACTACCTATTGCCTTGATCTCTCGGTTGCCCGGCGATATCGCGAAGCTGTGGAAAAATGCCAGCAAGCACTTGAGATCGATCCACATTACGTCCATGCGCATGGCAATCTGGTTGGTATCTACGCTTCCATGGGCATGTACGTACCGGGCGGTCGAGGAGTATGAAAGAAGGGCGAGTCTTGCTGGTGAATCTCCCGCTCGAGTCGCCGAGCTTAAGAAGGCATTTCACCAAGGTGGAGCCAAAGGTTTTTTGCGCATGATGGTGAGCCAGGAGGCGAACGAAGGGGCCGACCCCATAGAGGTCGCGGCCTTATATTCTCTCCTCGGGGAAACAGATAAGGCGTTTGCTTGGCTGGGGAAGGCGTATCAGCGGCGATCCCCGTTGATGGAGTTCCTGAAGGAACAGCCGGATTTTGACCACCTACGTTCCGACCCGCGGTTCAGCGAACTCCTCCGCCGAGCCGGCTTGGAGGATTGATAGAGTGCCGGAGAGCCGAGGGCAATTCCTTAGCGGTTCCGCTATGTCCCCCGTCACTTCTGTTGTCGGTCCCGACGGTGATCGCGGGTCCGAAATGCCAGTTTCAGACCCAAAGCTAATTTATGTGGGTTCCGGCCGGATGGTTGGCAACTCGGAAAGTGAGACCATTCGCTCCGGCTCGCCCAACTTTCCATATTGACCTCGAAAACCTGACGCTAACTCCTTCTTGAATGCGATCGGTCTCATCCTTCCGGATAGCGTTAATATCCGCTAATTCTCCGAGTCGGGTGCCCGAGCCAAGCAGGCGTAACAGGGTTCGCATGATCGAAGCCTCCGAGGCAAGGCTGCTGCGTGCGATGCGATGTTTGAGATTGATGAGGCGTTGATCAACGGCTTGCTGGAGAGTCCACTTCGATTGCTCCGTGGCTACTCTGCGGTGCTTTTGGTCAGCCAGAAACCTGATGCGGATCCGGCGGGCCTCTGAGTAGTCCGGCGTGCGAGTAGCGCATTCACGCCAACTGCCCGAGGTGCTCGCTGACTGCGCTTCAGTTATGAGGGAAGTTGCCTGTGGTTGATGGGGAAAAGGCGAGGACTCTTCCGCTTTGTCCGCTCCGCGAAGCAGAAAGTCGCCTTTGAGACCCCGCTCCGCTCGTTTCGGGAAATCTTTGGGGAAAATCATCGCTCATTTCTTCATGGGCTTTCCCTATATCCATAAAGGTGAGTTCGAGAACGCAATCCAGGAGTTCGAGCAGTCCACCGTGATAGGCGATGCCGGCTCGCTCTCGGGTCTAGGCTACGCCTACGCCATGTCTGGCAACAAAGCGGAGCCCCAGAATGTTCTCTTGCGCTTAAAGCACCCATAGTGGAGCCAAGAATGTCCCCTATCGTAGGCTGCGATTTATCTCGCTTTAGGCGACAAAGATCGAGCCATCAAACTCATAGAACAAGACTACCGCCGGCGGAGTAACCGGCTGAACCGGTTGAATGTCGATCCGTGATGGACCCGCTCCGCGACGATCCCCTGTTCAAAGACTTGATGCGCAAGATGAATTTTCAACGCGATGCTCGCCAAGCGCTTCAAGACTCATGGCAATCGCCTGGGTATCGTCGCGGCCCGCCCGCAGTTCGCCGACTGCCAAGTCTTTGCACCTCGACTATGGACGATCACTCCCGCCTTGGATTCATGGTCTCGTTCGCTCATTGCAAAACATCAGCTGCTTCATGAAACCCGTCAACTACAGGTAAGATCGCAGTCTCCCCGATTGCTTATTGGCTCGCTTGCAGGATTAGTTCCAGCAGAGACGGGTCCGGAGCCAACTGCCCGCGCGTGATCGCATGGACCGTCTCCACGATCGCGGCGTTTATGGGAGTGTGAACGCTGAATTGCCGAGCGATGCTTACGACGTATCCGTTGATGAAGTCGATCTCGGTAATGCGCCCGCGCTCGATATCCTGCAACATTGAGGGTCTGACATCACCGTAGCCTTTGAGTATCTGATCGAGCCACGCATCGTACTCTTCACTCGGGACGCTGCGCCCAGACCGGGCTGGCGGAATCGGCTCGACGATCATCCTTTCTGGTCGTGCGCCGCTTGCCAGGGCCACCGATAGGGCCTCGTCATAGGCTTGCTGGAAGACCTCGCGACCCTCTGACGTGGTGATGTACTCGCGCATCGTGCCTCCCACGACTGCCCCGAGGGTGGTAACCGAGCAGTTCAGCAAGAGCTTCGACCAGACAGCCCCGTGAAGATTTGGCGTGACCCTTAGCTCCACCGCGCGGCCAAGCCATTGACGAACTCGCTCCGCCCGCTCGCTTTCGCCACCAGCAAGTTCACCGATCAGTAGATGACCCGCGTTGCGCTGCTCGTAAATACCCAGTTCAGTCATGGTCGCGCCAAGATTGGACAAACCTCCCAGCACGCATTCCCCGAGCCGGTTCCCGAGCATCTGGGGCACACCGCCGTTCTGGATCGGCAGCAGGGTGCCACCTGGTTCGAGCAGCCCAGACAACTTTGACGCCACCTCAATGGCGTCGTGAGCCTTGGTAGCCAGAACGATCAGATCAAACCTGCTGCAGGTAAGATACTCGTCTACGGGGGCGACCTCCACGGTCTCGACCGACACTGCGCCTCTCACACCGGTAACCCGTAGCCCGGATGCCTTCAGCCTCGCTGCCGATTCGGCGTTCCGGGTCGCCAGCCAAACGGGCGATCCGGCCGCGCGCAGTCGGGCAGCAATTAGTCCGCCCAGTGCTCCAATACCCACGATTAGGGTTCTCATGCGCCCCCTATGCGCGGATCGTTCCATCGCCGACGACCACCGCCTCGCCACCGACCCGAACCTCTTCGAGAATTCCTGCTCGGCTCGAGAGCGCAATGTAAATACGGCTCGGGCGGCCCATCCGGACACCCTGGAGGCTCACGAGCCGCGAGGCAGTGGCTGCTGATACAGCGTTGTGCTGGAGCAGATATGCGCCGAGCGGTCCACTTGCGGCGCCAGTGGCCGGATCCTCCGGAATGCCGAAGCCGGGTGCGAACATTCGACTGTACACCGTGGCATCATCATTGGCCGGCTGGGGCGAGAATACGAAAACAGGGTGCTCTTCGAGGTTCACCGCGCGGAGTAATGCGCACAGCTTCGCACGATCGAGGGATGCCGCATCGATCGCCGCGCGCGATTTTAGCGGAACGTACACAAACGGGACGCCAGAAGAAGCGATCTCTACCGGCAAATCCCCCCCGGCAAGGTCGCTCGGCCGAACGCCAATTGCGGCGGCAACCGCGACGGTGTCGGCGATGACAGGCCCCAAGGTGGGAAGCGGTTGCGTCATCCAGGCAAAGCGCAGCGCGCCCGGACCCCACTCGAGCCCCACAGTCGTTGGTCCGATACCCAGGCCAAGCACTGTCTTATCGGCGCCTGCACGCAGCCGTCCCGCTCCGGCGAGCGCAAAGGTCGTTCCGACTGTCGGAGACCCAGCCATGGGCAGCTCCAGGGACGGCGTGAAAATGCGGACGCGCACGTCGGTCCCGGCAGCCTCAGGAGGCAATACGAACGTGGTCTCGGGCAAACCCAATTCTTTCGCGATCCGCAGCATCCGCTCTTCGTCAATTCCTGCCGCATCGAGGAACACGGACAACTGGGTGCCCGTGAATGGCTGGTTCGTAAAAACATCGAGATGGACGTACTGAAGAACAGGCATTGGCTCCCGCTCCTTAAATATGTAAGCGAATCTAACCGCGCAGGCGCACAAATCACCATCACCTTTCCTTCTTCAGCGGTCCGGCGCAATCACAAGGCATAAGCTCGCCTTGTTCTCTGGAGCGCTGTTGGCTCTCAGCTGTGCATATAGATCGTCCAGGTAACGGACAAGATCTTCCACTGGCCATCAATTTTGCACAACTGCCAGACTTCGAGGCCTGAATGGTGAACTTTGTCGTTGATGACAAAATCGTAATTAAACGTCGCCAGCCCTAGATCACCGTCCTGGCGAATCTCGATATTGCGAAATTTTTCTTCGAGTTTGTCCTTCGACGTAGCGAGTAATTTCGCAAATCCATCGAGCTGGCTCGGGCCAATCCCATCGAACTGAGCGTTATATTTGCGGGCGCTATCAACTTCTTCCTGGTTGTTGACGTGATGAAAGAGCACATCGGGGTTCAGCACGAGCTTCGTTAGGGCGTACCCGTCCTTGTGAATAATGTCCTGACGGAACTCCTCCAACACGCTGCGAATTTTCGTGAGGTCATCGGCATTGGATTTGTATTCGATCTCCTGGCCCTGCGCCAATGCTTGACCAGCCAAGGCACACGTAAGAAGCGCAATGAATACCACGCCCGCTTTCTTTTTGTTCATCTGACATTTTCCTTTCACATTTTGATTTTGGTTTGGATCACGAAACGATCGTGTCGCTCCGGCTCCTGTTCTAGACATCTTTTATTCAACCGCCTTTCGTTGAATTGACACTATAGTGTCATAGTTCTATTATAGAGCACAACGATAAAAGTGGAGACGACGCAGTCAAGTGTCGCAAAAGGCTTGTGCCCGCGGAGGCCCTGACGCTGAGCGACCTAGGGCAGGAGAAGAGAATGGGGAGCTTCTGAAGGGGGACTCATCGGAAGACTCCAGCTACTTTGGGCCCGCACAAGTGGCTTTATGTCCCAGTCGAAGCTGGAGTCGTCCTCGCTCCATCCACGTCTAACCAGAGCTTATGATGCTCGCAGAAGTAGGCAATCTCGCCCAACGGATCAATGGCGCCCGAATTGATAGGGGATAATTCATCTTCCTCCCGCCAGGGATTCACTCATCCAGGACCATCTCCTGCACTTGGCGACGGCGTGGCATTTTGGTGCTCGCAGAACCCACTTCGCGCTTACTCGGATGCATCTCATTCGCGGACTCAACCTCTGGCGGAGCTGGACGATGGTTGGTTCCGGCCGCATCACCCGATACGTCCATTGCTAGGTAGTAGACGCAGGGAACGCGACTGGGGTTTCGAAATCCGTGCATGCAGTCACCATCAAAGTAAATGCTGTCGCCAGCCTTTAGAGTATGTGGTTCGCCATCGAGCGTAAACAGCAGCGTGCCTTTCTCCACGGCTACGTACTCGCGCGAGCCGTGGGCGTGAGGGAGGAACATGGGGCTATTTGCCAGCGGGCCAACCGTGATGCGCATGAGTTCGAATTCAACTCCTGGTAAGACGGGGGACAGGATTCGCCGTTCCCAACCTGCCGCTGCCCTCACTACCTTTTGCCGGCTGTGTCGCAGAACAATTACTCGCGCGCCGGTCTCTTCTTCGACAAGGCGGGAGAGGCTTGTGTCAAGACCGGTCGCGATGCGGTGGAGAACCACGACAGTGGGCGCCTTGGCTCCTCGTTCGATGGCGGAAATCATGCTGCGGCTCACCCGTGATCTCTGACTCAATTGTTCCAGTGAAAATCCTCGCCGAATTCGCTCGTCCCGCACACGGCGGCCAATCTCGCTCAAACTCAAAATCCCGCGAGTCTTCTTTTTTTTCAACACGTAACCTCTCCTCCCAACTGATTCTATAGTAGAATAATAACACTATAGTGTCGAATGCTGGAATACCTGTTCAATAGATTGGATACCAAATTCTGAATGGTCACAAGGGAAGACACATGATTGACTTCGGTTTGGGAAAGTTGCGGCTCTGGAGCGCGGCAGCAGCCTGCGCAGGACTATTCATGACGCAGGCTGCGGGAACCCATCCAGCGGCTTTTACACTCAACGATGTGATGCAGGCGCCGTTTGCGTCCGACTTGCTGGCCGCGCCCACGGGCGCAGCCGTGGCTTGGGTATTCAACGCGAAGGGCTGCAGTAACATCTGGGTAGCAGACCCCTCGCATGGCGCGAAAGCGCGCCAGATCACACCGTACACAGAGGACGACGGTTTCGATATCGGCGAACTCGCCTGGTCGCCAGATGCGAAGTCGATCGCCTTCACACGGGGCCAGAGTCTTGAGGACGAGACTCCGGCCAACGTTAATAACTCCCCGGAAGGCCCAATGCCCAGGGAAGTATGGGTGGTTGCCACGGCCG
>OEKN01000218.1_pt1 | contig 12951 bp, 9 predicted proteins | sample 1503361 | NCBI WGS metagenome assembly OEKN01 (sample SAMEA104379592, study PRJEB20068) | metagenome | biome: 1000743; feature: 77; material: 1998 | place: USA | collected 2012 | depth 25 m
CGTCTTCGCCACTCTGACGGCTAATGAAGCGACTGAGCCAAGTCACGTTGTGTGGTGATCTGTTTCACTGACTTTCCGGCTGTGCGAGATTGACACTAACAAGCCGGGAGGCATGTGCAGTCTGAAGAATCCGACAAAAGCCAGACCCCACGTGAGTGAGGGACGGAAAACCACGGATCTCTAGAGCAATCACTCCCCCCTTGAGAGAGCCGAGTTGCCGCAGGTGGCAGCGTTATGCCGCTGGTGGTGAGTCGGCCTTTTGCTTTTGAAGAATTGTCGAGGGAAAGCTAAATGGGGTCTTTCTGAAGAGTTTACCCGTCGATTCCTGAATTGGAGGATGCCATCGATGAAATGGATACTTACCAGCCTCGCGTTTATCTTTGTTCTGCTTCTAAGCCCGAACATCCTCGCCGATGACACTCCGAAAGAACTAAAGCGGCAGCTCTTCGAACGTTACGACCAGAAAAACCTTTCCATGGTCCATGACAAGATTCTTGTGGCGCTGCTTGCACAGGGACCTGGATTCAACAGCCGCGGCCGAAATCTGCTTGAGTACTCGGTGAACTACGACTATTTCGATCAAGCCATTTCCAAACAGGGATGGCCTAAGAAGTACCAGAACCGAAACCTACTGAACGAGTTCACAACTGAAGAAGTAACAGCAAACGCACGACTGACTGACACGCTGACGATAGGGGAGATGGTTCAAACCCGCCTCTTTTACGTGGAGTCGAGAAGTGGATTTCTTCTTGTCGACATGTATCTAGTCCCACTTGCCGGAAAGAGAACGGCTTCCACGCAAAACATTTATGAAGACGGCAGTGCAGGAGTGTCCTACAAGGTCGACTGGGGCTGTCATTTTCGTTTCTTGTTTCCGCCAAAAGACCCAATATCGACCGATCAGGACTACTACGACTACATAACCGAGCGGATCGGCGAATTCTTCCAGCCGACCGACGAATACTTGCGCATTCAAAAAGAGAGCCGAGCGGTTGACCCGGCGGCTGTTCCGGGCAAGTACATCGACGATAAGAATGAGTCTGAATTTTTCGAGCTAAAACCAGACCACACCTATTTCGAAAGGTCACGAGGTCACGATTACACGGGCACATACGAGGTGTCAGGAGACAAGGTACAGCTCATTCAAAGCAACGGAATCCGCATTAGGCTTCGACTCGTTGGAGACCGAGCAATCTTTGGCAGTCGAAGCTGGATGAAACAGCAAGGGGCTGAGGCGAAGAGCCCACCGCCAACACCAACCGAGGCGCTAACCAACGACGATGTTATGCGCCTCGTTCAGGCGAAGTTGCCCGACGCGGTAGTCACTTCCAAGATCAAATCGTCCAGCTGCAACTTTGATACGCGCACCGAGACGATCATAAAGCTCAAAGCAGCAAATCTGAGCGGTGCAGTTCTCCAAGCAATGATTGAGTGTCCACAAACAAGAAGCGCACGCTGAAGGAATTGAGGCGACGAAGTGGCCTGCCAGAGGACAGCTTAATTTTCCGGTTGGAGTAGACGAGCGCTTCCGGGGAGGTGCCCCATGACTCTCAGGAGAAATGGCCTAACTGCCAGCATTCTGTTTTGCCTTTCTTTAATAACTGCTTGCGGCGGAGGAGGGAGTGTGGGCGGCTCTCCGCTGCCTCAGCAATCGTTCACCGTCTCGATTTCTCCGAGTACGAGTCAGGGTAGTCCATTAATGATCTCAGTTGGCTCGTGGGGTAATGAGATCAATGTCACTGTGGCGGGACAGAACGGCTTCTCAGGAACTGTCAACCTGAACATGACAGGCCTGCCGTCTGGGGTCACTGCCAACCCGGCTACCTGGACGCTGAATTCGGGCCAGTCGCAGAAGGTCACGGTAACCGCTGCCGCAAACGCCGCGCTCGGCACATTTCAGGCGACGGTGTCCGGTGCGTCTGGCGCGTTGAATTTCTCAGCGACGCTATCAGCCAAAGTGCTCGTCCCCCAGATCTCGTGGAGCCGGGATCAACTTGCGCGAATCATGACACCCGGCTCGACTGCCACGGAGATTGTCCAGTTCCGCAGTGACAGTGACCTGACGAACGTGAACCTAGTTCTAATGGGAGGTGGATCATGCTCTGGTGCCCTGTATGCAAAGTCGAAGTTTCTTCTGGAAAGAAATTCTGCAAATTGTGCGGTGGACGGTTGGAGGAAAAATCTTCGCAGGTAGTTTACATGCCGTCCTCAACTGCAGTTTGCCCTAAATGCAAAGCGTCTGTGTCACCAGGACTAAACTTCTGCGAGTCATGTGGTGCCACATTAGTCGCGAAGCCCGAGCCACCTCCAAGGCCTATTGCGGTCGGCCAAACAAGCGCTGCTGCGGCACCCAAAATGGCGCCAGTCGTCCCGCTCACCGCGAGTCAGCCGGAGGTCGCTCCTGCTGCGGTCCCAGCAAAAGTACCTCAACCTGCCGAGCATCGCGCCTGGACGCTGCCGCTCGTTGTGATCGCAGTTGTTGTGATCGGCTTGGGGGTCGTTGGTTGGTATTTTCGGGCATCGCTGCCACTTGTTGGCCGGTTTATCTCTCCTCCCGAGCCAATTGGCTGGGCCACAATCGCACAGGCCGACACGCCTGCCTTTGCCGAACCAACACGCAACTCCCAGGTGAAGGCACTATTGCCAATACACCAACGTGTCGGCTTGCTGACCATTCCTGAGAGGCCCGGCGCTGAAGGCATTCTGTGGTCGCGCATTCGGTTCGCTAAAAGCAATGATGGATTCGTGGATGTTACGCGACTAAAGGATCTTGCCGGAGACACCGATTTGGCACAATACCAGGTTGTCGGGCTGGCACTTCACCCAACGGATTCTGACGTCTACCTGATTCAGAGTGATCTACAAACACTGCAAGATTTCATCCGCCGTTTTCCAAGCTCGGCACTTCTAGGCAAGGCAAAACTGGCACTAGCAGACCGCTATTTTGCTTTGGCGCGGAACGTGGGCAGTGAGCTGAATCCCGGCGGGGCTAACTATCAGGATGCTTTCAATTTTAGCCGGACTGCCGCGGAGCTTTATCGCGAAGCGCCGCCGAACGGTGCGGATCGCCAAGCAGCCTCTCGCGGGCAAGAAGAGGCGCTGAAACTGGTCTCGCTCTACGATGCGAAGCTGAATCCATCACCCGTCGCAGAATTGAACGCGAGCTCACAGTCAATATATCGGGGCCAGCCGGTTACGTTGAGTTGGTCTGCGCAAAATGCATCTAAAGTTACGCTTGAACCCGGTCCCGGCGCAGTAGAGACGCAGGGAAGCAGAGTCCTCTATCCGACACAGACAACGAAATATCGGTTGGTCGTGGTGGGTACGCGCGAACAGACGGAATCATCAGTTCAGGTGAACGTGAATATTCCAAGTCCGGCGGTGAGTCTGAATGTATATCCCAACACGGTCGAGCGCGGCCAACCGATCACTTTGTCATGGTCGGCGGACAACGCGAACGATGTCTCCATCAGCCCCGATCCGGGAACAGTCGCGAGCTCCGGCAGCGTTCGACTCTACCCGACTCGGTCGCTGACTTACCAAATCGTTGCTCGCGGGGACGGTGGGACAGCGCAACAGCAAGCGGTGGTTACGGTGGTCGAACCGCCACCCGTGGTGACCATTGCGGCAGGCACGCAAATCACGGTGCGTCTCGCCGACAACCTGGATTCTGGACAGAGCCAGCAAGGCCAGACCTTCAGAGCGACGTTGGATCAACCTTTGTTCGCTGGCGGCCAGCAAGTAATTCCAAAATACGCAGAAGTGATGGGTCGGGTCGTAAGTGTGCGACCGTCTGGTCGTACGTCTGGCGTTGCAGAGCTGGCAATCGTGCTATACCAGGTCGCGGTGGGGAACATGCAATACCCAATCTCTACTGATCCAATCAATATGAAAGCCGCGACTGAGCATGGCAAGGACGCGGCCAAGATTGCCGGCGGTGCTGCGCTTGGAGCCCTTATCGGTGCCATTGCCGGAGGCGGGAAGGGTGCTGCGGCCGGCGCCGCGGCTGGTGGTGGTGCCGGAACAGGCGTTGTTCTCGCTACCAAAGGGAAAGAAATACATCTCGCTCCTGAAGCATTGCTCAGTTTCCGATTGAATCAGTCGCTGACTGTGCGGCAGTGAAAATCGGCCCCGTTCGGCTGGTGTAAGCATAGTCGCCGATTTGAAAGAGGTGATTCCATGGCTTGGTTGATGGTTCTCTTCGTTCCGCCTTTGTATCTTCTGCTGCAGAAAAAACCTCTGGCCGCCATATTCAACTTGATTCTCTGCATTCTCGCTGGGGCAACAATCTTCCTTTTTGGTATTGGGTTGTTGTTTTGGGCCCTCGCCATTGGTCATGCTTCATGGCATATGCGCAAGCAGTTGATGAGAGAAAACGCAGAAATCATCGCGGAGAAAATGGCGGCTAAACTCGTTGAGAAGAAGATTGAGCTGATTGGGATCAAGAACGAAGACACTTCTTCCCGCGTTAGCCCAGAAAATCTTCCGCCACCAACGACGGCACCTGAACTACCAGTGCGGCCTGCGCCGCGGCAATATGCTGAGACTCCGGTCGTTCGAGCAGAGCCCAAGTTCTGTGAGGACTGTGGAGTTAAGGTCGATGACGACAGCAAGTTCTGCTCAGACTGCGGAGCTCTGATTGCGGTGTGATTGGCCATCCGAGATGGAGAGTGACCGGTGACAACGATTCACTGACCCTGGAGGCTGCCATGCAATATTGTGAGAAATGTGGTGTCGAGTATCCACAGGGCAAGAAATTCTGCCGCAAATGCGGATCTGCACTGGTCGATAAACCCGAGAGTGCAGTCAAGGCATCGCTGCCTTTGCGATGCCCCTCCTGTGGTAGCCCAGTACCGGCCGGTAAGAAGTTTTGTCGTCACTGTGGAACGGCCCTCGAGAACGTGGTCCTTTCTCAGCCTAGCACCGAGAACGTCATCGAGAGACTGTGTTCGAACTGCGGAACTCCTGTAGGTGTCAGCAAGCAATTCTGCGGTAAGTGTGGCCTGAACCTTTCCAGCATGCCTTTTCCCGGAATCAACACCGTGCCTGATTTGACAGCGTCAGAGGCTTCTACTGCAAAAGTGCCAAGCACACCGGTTCTTTCGCAAGCCGCTGCTGTCGTGCCGATTAAACCGGAAATGCACGTAGACGAAACCGCACAGATCGGAGCTCCAACTCCTGTCCCGATTATCGCCGGGTCAGTGGTGCCGGCGGAATTCCTTGGAGTAGATGCGCGGGCTGTCGAAGATGCGCGCACTTGGGAATCGGTGACAGGAAACGAATCGAACGTTGTTCCTATTAGTCGGTCTAGGTCAATGGAAGGCATCACCGCATCAGAAGAAGCACCTGGAGTCGCAACAGAGAGGAAACATGCGTCGCCCCTCGTGATCATCGGAGCCTGTGTGGTCGCTGTGGCCCTAGGTGGTGTTCTGCTCTGGTATTTCGGGCTCTCAGCTGAAGCGAGGATCAGTGGAGCCGTCAATCGAGGCGATTTGGTCACACCAGTTGGAAAATCAGCCTATGACCTGTATCAGAGCTCAAAGTCTGACTTGGGAGCTTCAGCTCGCGAGAGGATACGCGCAAAGGCCGTTGGTAAAGTGCTGCATGCTGCGAACAACATGGTTCAAAGGAGAACCCAAGGCGAGAGCATGTTGCAGTCAGAGGTGGACCAATTGGTACGACTTTACAGTTGGGCTGCCGATCTGGCTCCTGAAGATCAACGGGCTCTCGCCGGACAAAACTATGCAGAGGGCCTCGCCAGCAATATTTTGGGAAAGCCTAAAGCTGCGCTTCCGCTTCTTTTGCGATCAACAGATTATGATCCGAATTGGGCGCCAGCGTTCAACGAGTTAGGTAAGACATATGTCAAATTGAACGACCACAGCCACGCAGCCGAGGCATACAGAAAAGCAATTGCGATTGATCCTACTTGGGTATTCCCGCAACTCAATATCGGCGGTGTTTACCTACATGACAAGCAATGGGATCTTGCCGAGCAGTCCTATCTGAGGGCGATCCAACTGGATACCACATTGGCTACTCCTTGGTACTTCCTTGCGCAAGTCTATGAGGCCGAAAAGCGTTCCGGTGATGCCGTCAATGCTTACGAGAGGGCTCTGCAACTTGCGGCCACGCGGCCGTCGTCCGCATTCCGACCAGATCGAGTACGACAACAGATTGACAAATTGAAGATGAGGGCAAGACCAACCTGATCCCATGGTATGTGCGGTGGCACAAGTGGCGAGGTCTCATAAAACCGTCTGTTTGCTCCCCGAGTGCTCTCCCCGGATTACCAGTCGTTTGGGTTCAACAACATGCGTACTGATCTCCCAGCTGCCAGATGTACCCGAGGCCGGTTTCAACTTCAATGTCAGTGTGCGGGATTGCTTTTGTTGTTGTCCCTCAAGCACGGAGGTTGTGACCTGCGTGTCTTGACTCGATGCTAGAAATATGTTGTAGTGTGACGCGTTTCTAGGCCCCCTCTTTCCCCAATAATCCTAATAGCCTCTAACAAAACCGAGAGCCAACCGTTTCTAGTCCTTTTCTTGCAATCCAAGATGACCGCTCTCGCTCGGATTCTCGCCTTCCAAAGAAATCGGTTAGCTCCGAAGGAGCTTCGCAAGAGTCTGGAGGGAATGCCGGGTGCGGCTAGGTATGGTCTGGTTTGTCGCGGCGTCGACCATACCACGGGCCGTGCCGAGTTCTAAAGAATTCTGGACCATGCAATGCGAAGCCGACTGCGATTCGCAGAACCTCGAAGGCGGAGTGCGAGCGCAGATTCCGTCCTGATGTGAAAACTACCTCCCGTATGATCACGACCCGACCCAAACGTCTGAGTCGCCTGCTCAATACGACGTCCTCGGCAGCATATAGGTTTTTGTCAAATCCGCCTGCCGTCTCAAAGGCGTGACGGGTACAAAAGAAGAAGCAACCGGACGCAAGGTGACCGAACCGCTGGATCCACAGCCACAACCACTCCAGAATCCGCCCGTAGATTGGGACGGACCCCTCGAAGCGTGCCCGGGCACCGCCGCCAACCGCGCCGGACCGCATTGCGTGCACGGCCGCGCCGACAACCCTCCCAGGAGCATCGGTGTCGGCATCGACGAACACCAGCAGGTCACCTTGAGCTTGCGCCGCTCCCGCGTTGCGGGCTGCGGCAATCTGTCGATAATTGACCGACACGACGCGAGCGCCGCAACGCGCCGCCACCTTGGTTGTCGCGTCCGTCGATGCATCATCCACGACGATGACCTCGTACGGCTCGTTCAGAGCCGCGCCCCCGGCATGGAGCACACTGATTGTGCGACCAATCAGGAGCTCCTCGTTATGGGCTGGAATGATGAAGGTAATCATGGTGCGCAAGAGGGACCGGCCTAGTGAACCGATGAAACCAGGGCCCACCAGAGCTTGCCAATTAGACTACGGCTTCAGTCCCGAGCACAGCCAATCGTAGCGACCAGTATCATCATTGGCGTCAGACGGTCGGTGTATCGACGCAACAAGACGATGTCCCTCAACTCCAGGTTGGTCGCTAGCGCGGAAAGCATGTAAAAGCGGGCTTATCCGGACAGCTCCCCCGATCTTGCTTTGTCCGAGCGTGTGTCCCTAGTTTCGGTTGTCTTCCTGATTAAACGCAACGCCCTTCTTTTCGGCATCCCGCTAGAAAGTGCCAACAGATGAGAGCGCATCCCAGTGACAAGAATGCTTCGTGGATGTCCGCCCGCTTTTCATACCGAACACGCAAGCGGCGAAACTGGTTCAGCCAGGCGAAGGTTCGTTCGATCACCCATCGCCATCGGCCCAGCCCACTGCCATGTTCGGTATTTCGCTTTGCGAGCCAAGCCCCGATCCTGCGAGCTCTCAGGCCGCGTCGAATCGCTTCTGCGTCATAACCACGGTCGCCGATCACAACAGTCGGGGCGACAACGCGGGCGCCCTCGTTCGCCCTGTAAGGGCGGGATAGCATCCACTAGTGGAAGAGCCAGCTGGGAATCATTCCGATTGGCTCCTGAAAGTTGGACAGCGAGTGGAATACCTTGACCGTCACAAATCAGGTGGCGCTTACTGCCCAGTTTCGCTCGGTCAGTTGGGTTTGGTCCAGTCTGCGCCCCCCAAAAACAGCTCGTATTGAACAACTGTCTACGACTGCTTTTGACCAGTCGATTCGGTTGTACCGGGAAAGCCAATCCAATAGCGCGAAATGGATCAAGGCCCAAATACCGGCATCCTGCCAGTCTCGCAACCGCCTCCAGCAGGTCATTCCTGAGCCGCAACCAAGTTCCTTGGGCAGCATCTCCCAAGGGATACCGGTTCGAAGGACAAAAACAACTCCTCGCAGACAAGCTCGATCAGCTATACGCGGACGTCCGCCTTGCGGCTTGGGTCTCGGCAACGGCAAGAGAGGCTCAATCACCTCCCACAAGGTGTCAGGAACACGGCGGCAGCCATAGCAGGACCCTCCAGGCAGGGTTAAGTTTTCGAGGCACGGCGCAGGCGCCGAACAACACGCTGAGTCAGGTGCCGCTGCCTTCGTGAGGATGGGGTTTAGCTCGCGACCAGAAGGCTTCGTGCTCGAATCGAAACTCTTGGAGAACCCCTCGTCTGCCTTCCATCCCGCTCAGAAGTCAAAGCGAATACCGAGCTGGATCTCACGTTTGGGCAGGGCCCCGGTAAAGCCCAATGGCTGGCTGGGCGAAAGACTGGCCGTGCCGTGTGCGCTGATGGAGGACCAAAGGCAGCGCCGACAACATTGTTGACCCTGGCAGAGTTGGTTCGGTTGGTGATGTTGAACGCTTCTGCTGGTTAGTCGGCTCGTCTAAGCCTCAGACCTTGGCATACGGATTATTGGCCTCACAGCACGGTTAACATCACCGTCGTGGAGTGCTCCAGCGAACCAGACGACGCACCGGTAATCGTGATGGTGTAGGTCCCGGGTGGCGTACCGCCTGTGCGGTGAGGGTCCGCCACACGGGTTCCGCCACCGCAAGAAACCAAAGAGAATGCCGCTGCCAGCACAACGCAAAGCACTAACACGGGCAGCATCCTGTTTCTGGGGGCCTTTGAAGCCAATCCAATTCCCATCCATGTCAATCCGCCGACGGGTAGCCACAGAGCATAGAGCCAACCAAGAGCCGCGGGTTGAACCGCAGCGACAGTCGGCGCGGTAGAGTAGATAGTTAGGGTTGAACTCGCAGAACCGTTTGCGGCTGGAGTCGCGGCGGTAGGGTTGATAGAACACGTCGGCGACAGCGCTGGTGCTGGATCCACGGAACATGTGAGTTGGACGGTGCTGTTGAACGCGTCCACCGAAGTGATGCTTACGGTTGAGGCGGCAGACTTTCCCGCTACGATTGCTGCTGGCGCTGTCCCAGACAAGAGAAAGTCAGGAGAATTGAAGGTTGCGGTGACGCTCTGGTCGGCGTTCATGACCAGGTTGCACGCCCCGGTACCGGAGCAGGCCCCGCTCCAACCCCCAAAAGTTGAGCCATCAGCTGCGGTTTCTGAGAGCGAAACCGCGGTCCCAATGTCAAACGGTGCTGCGTCGAACGGCGGTCCACAGTTGATGCTGCGCTGGCAGTTGATCCCGGGCGGACTGCTGGTTACGGTGCCATAACCGTTCCCGGACCAACCCAGGCGGAGCATTGCCACGGGCTGAGCCGTGTTCAGCAGCACGCTGATAGTACCGAGTCCGAAGTTTGTCACAATCACATCGGGAAAGTGGTCGCCGTTGATGTCCGCTGCGGCAATCGAGGTGGCCAGCCCTTCACTTGCGAAGTTGGCGACAGTAAAGATTCCACTGCCGTCTGAAAACATGCCAACCAGGGGATGAAAAGCGATAGCCAGATCCAAGTGCCCATCCTGGTTGAGGTCCGAGACCACTCCGCCGAAACCGAGCAAGTCTGATGAATGCAGCCGTGTACCATGGGGAGTAAAGGTTCCATCTCCATTCCCGAGAAGAACCATCTCTTCATTGCTGTACTGATTGTGTATCTTATTGTGGTCATCGAAGAAGTCGACCGCCAGGTCCATATTGCCGTCTTCGTTGAAGTCCCCTTCGGTCGGGCCATGTGGGGTAATAAATTCCTGGGCGCCACAAGTACAAAAAAAACCGGCTTGAAAAGTGCCGTCACCATTCCCAAACATTGTCTCGATGCCCTGATTCCCCGCGGTCATTACAAGGTCCAACATCCCGTCGTTATTTACGTCGAACACGGTCAATCCTGTGGGGGCGGATCCGGTCGAGTGCACAACCTCGTCTTGGAATGTGCCGTCTCCGTTGCCCAGCAGAGTTCCTACCCAAGAGTCAAATGCCAATAGGATGAGGTCCGGGTGATGATCGCCGTTCAAATCGCCGAGCAGCAGACTGTCTGCTCTGCGGCTCACCACATAATCCACATGTGGCTGGAAAGTGCCGTCCCCTCTGCCGAGTAACACACTTACACGATTGTCGTTGTCAGCCACGGCTAAATCGAGACTTCCGTCGCCGTTGAAATCAGCGGCCACGAGGCAGGAGCCGGAAAGACAAGGATTCTTACCTACGACAATGCTTGTAGCAGAATGAAATGTGCCGTCACCCTTTCCGAGGAAGACCTTCACTCCACCATCGTCACCGGTGTTAGGGTCGCCGTAGTCTCCTACCGCCAAATCCATTTTCCCATCACCATTGAAATCTGCGACAACTATGCCTCTGGGAGCCGTGCCCGCCGGATAGTCTACGGGCGACCGGAAGCCAACAGTAGTGGCGTTGGCAAGAGCGTTGAAAAACAACAGGATTAGCAGAGCTACGACGAAATGTTGCTTTCGTCCGAACATTTGGATTCCTCCCCGGCAGTACTTGTCAACATTCCGCGGTCTTATGGACCTGTTAGTTCTCGGCGCAGTTGGTTGTTCCACCCCCGATGTTGGTGAGGGCCCCCCGGGTTGCGGTGTATTGTGTGAAGCACGCCACATCGAGCGCACCAATGCCGCTTCTGTTGTTTCCAGTGACGTTGTTACCTGGGTCAAAGTTGGCAAAACTCAGATCGAACAAGAAAATTCCGTAGCCAGTGTTTGCGGTGATCGTGTTGCTGGCACCCAGGTGGAAGCTGGAATGACGAACGAGCTCAATTCCATTCCCGTTTCTGCTAATCGTGGTCCCGGAAAGAGAAACGTAGGCGTGTTCGGAAACTTCAATTCCAGCCAGACCGCTATTGCTGATTGTTGCTCCGAACGATTCGAGGGAGGATCCGCCGTCTACCACCACGCCGGTGCCATTGCCATCCAGTATTACCCCGCCGTCTATGCGGACGCTGCTGGCATCGAGCGAAGTGAGACCGTTGTTTGTATGACGAACTAATGTTCCGTCCAGCTCTGCCCGAGACTGGGTAATCTGAATCCCGCCCGAACCATTGGCAACCACGTCACCACTGAACCTGCAAACACTGAAGCTGTCACACTGCACGCCCACCAGCCCGCCATCAATCGTCAATTGCCGGAACATGACATCGGTGGAATCAACTACCAGGATGGTCTGCGCAGTTTTGCCAGAACCATCGACGATGGACGCGCCCTGCGTGCCAACCAAGGTCAGGCGATTGAAGCCTTTGATCACAACATTCTCGTTGCAAGTGCCGAAGATGTTGAGCTTGTTGGGTACGGAAGGGTCGAGTAGTTTCAAGGCGGCGGTTATACTGGTCGGGCCGTCCTTGCTGATGCTTCCGCAATGCACATTCAGGGTCTTGGCGTGCAGGTTGCAGGAACAAAGTACGAGACCAGACAGCAATATCCGATTTGCGATCGACCGAACCAAGTGCCACCGCTTCGATCGAGATTGATATTGCATAAAAATAACTCCTTCCTGACATCACCGCGAGGAATGTTTATAGAGCCACCTCGCCTCGAAGCAGCTGAGCTGATTTCAGATTGACTTCCGAACTTACTGCCCGTCCCGCACGAACATTCTCCTGGCATCAATGGTCAGGATCGACGGAAGGTGGGCACCATTCGGCAAAACGATGGACGTGAAAATCGCGCGTGCCGAGCGCCCGTTGTCGTCATAGATAAGGTTCAAGGTAGACGTGCGTACCAGAATCCCGTCCTGAAACACCTGGATGACATCTGTGCCGCTGCAGTCTGGATTGACGGTGGCTGTTCCAGTGAATGTCTCGTCAGCCACAGCGCCGTTCAAGCTGCGCGTCTGGCTGCCGGAGAGATTTCCCGACTTGTCAATCGTTACCAACCCCACTGCGCTCACCGGCCCAATCGCCGGGATGGATCCAATCGTGGTCAGTCCATAGGTTCCTGCCACGGTAGCGAGCGAGCACTGTTGCGTTCCTGCCTGAGCCGCTGACACGATGCCGAGGGCAAGCGCTGCGACGCAAGCGACTGTCAACGTTTTTGAAGACGTGTGCTGTTTCATGGCCATCCTCCTTTTGAACGCCTGAAGTGGTGATTCTCCGAGTTCGTGGCCGCTCAGGGTGAGCGGCTTGCTTGCTTTGTCTGCGCTTTGTTCTGCGCTTGATAAGGGGTTTTCGTCAATCGCGCCTGACTCTCCCATTTCGCTCTTCTGAATATCACGTCGATATCGAGGTATTAGATTGATCGGGTTCGAGTTAACCAGGCTTATATCCCCGCTATCGTTCAGTGCTAGACTGTCGGCACCAGGGGAGTGCTGGCCATGGGGCGTGTTTCGCCGGCCTCGAATCGGACTATTCAATTCGGAGTCTTCGAAGTAGATCTCCGCGCCGGGGAGCTGCGCAGGCGGGGGGGCAAGGTCAAACTCCAGGAGCAACCGCTGCAGATTCTGCAGATTCTGCTGGAGAGCCCTGGCGAGGTGGTCACTCGGGAGGAGCTGCAGCAGAGAATCTGGCCGTCTGACACCTTCGTTGACTTTGACCACGGCTTAAATAACGCTATCCGCCGTCTGCGCGAAGCGCTGGGCGACTCGGCAGATACTCCTCGCTATATCGA
>OEKN01000005.1_pt1 | contig 12914 bp, 12 predicted proteins | sample 1503361 | NCBI WGS metagenome assembly OEKN01 (sample SAMEA104379592, study PRJEB20068) | metagenome | biome: 1000743; feature: 77; material: 1998 | place: USA | collected 2012 | depth 25 m
AATAAGAATTCGCACAGGTCAAACGCAAGACAACGAGGGGCGGCAGGAAATTCAGAAGCTAAAGGCTAAGAGCTAACAGCTAAGAGCTGATTCTATGGCACAGATCAAGGCAGACGAGATATCGCAACTGATTCGCGAGCAGATCGAGAACTACGAAAGCAAGATCACCGTGGACGAGGTAGGCACCGTCATCTCCCTCGGCGACGGCATTGCCCGCGTCTATGGACTCGACAAGGTGATGGCCGGGGAACTGCTCCAGTTCCCGCACGGCGTGGCCGGGCTCGCCATGAACCTGGAAGAAGAGCAGGTCGGCGTGGTATTGCTTGGCGAGTACACCGAGATTCGCGAAGGCGACGAGGTCAAACGCACCGGGCGCATCATGAGCGTGCCCGTTGGCAAGGAGATCGTCGGGCGCGTGGTGAATTCGCTCGGCCAGCCCATCGACGACAAAGGCCCCATCGCGACCACAGAGTTCATTGCGCTTGAACGCATTGCGCCCGGCGTGATTGACCGTCAGCCGGTGCGCGAGCCCATGGCGACGGGTCTCAAGGCGATTGACTCGATGATTCCCATCGGCCGCGGGCAGCGCGAGTTGATCATTGGCGACCGCCAGACCGGGAAGACGGCCATCGCGCTCGATACCATCATCAACAACAAAGGCAATGACCTGGTCTGCATTTATTGCGCGATCGGGCAGAAACGCTCGTCGATTGCCCAGGTGGTCAAGATTCTCGAAGACGCTGGAGCGATGGATTACACGATCGTGGTGGCCGCGTCAGCCTCCGAGCCCGCGCCTATGCAGTACATCGCGCCTTATGCGGCCTGCGCGATGGGCGAATATTTCCGCGACAACAAAAAGCACGCGCTCGTCATCTATGACGATCTTTCGAAGCACGCAGCTTCATATCGCGAGATCTCGCTCTTGCTGCGGCGGCCTCCGGGACGCGAGGCATATCCCGGCGATGTGTTCTATTTGCACTCCCGCCTGCTGGAGCGCGCAGCCAAGATGAGCGACAAGATGGGCGGCGGCTCGTTAACGGCTCTGCCGGTAATCGAAACGCAGGCGGGCGATGTCTCGGCCTACATTCCAACCAACGTCATCTCCATCACCGACGGGCAGATCTTTCTAGAGACGGATCTGTTCAACTCGGGCGTGCGCCCGGCGGTGAACGTCGGCATATCCGTGAGCCGCGTGGGTGGCAGCGCGCAGATCAAGGCCATGCGGCAGGTGGCTGGATCGTTGAAGCTCGAACTCGCTCAGTATCGAGAATTGGCGGCTTTTGCGCAGTTCGGCAGCGACCTCGACAAAGCAACGCTGAATCAGCTCAACCGTGGGCAACGGCTGGTGGAGTTGCTGAAGCAGAGCCAGTTCTCGCCTCTGCCGTTTTCGAAGCAGATTCTGATCATTTTTGCCGGAACCAGCGGCGCCCTCGATGACATGGCGGTCGAGCAGATTCGCCCGTTTGAAGCTGAGCTTTACAAGTACGTCGACACCGTCAATCCCGGCCTGCTCGGCGCGATCATGGAGAAGAAGATTCTGGACGATTCCCTGGAGGCCGAGATGACGAAGGTGATCAAGGAGTGCAAGGAGCAGTTTTTGGCGGCGCGGAAGAAGTAAATTAGCTGTCAGCCATCAGCTTTCAGCTCTCAGGCACTCCCGACGAGATAGTGCGTGTCGGCAAGAACTTGCGCGAAATCCAGTCAGAAGCGGAATGCATAGGTCCTTCGCTTCGCTCAGGAAGACGGCGGTTTAGAAATCGCTGATAGCTGATAGCTGAAGGCTGAAAGCTAATTTATGCCAAACATTCTCGACATTCGGCGGCGGATTCGCAGCGTGATCAACACGCGGCAGATCACCAAGGCCATGAAGATGGTCTCGGCGGCGAAGTTGCGGCGCGCGCAGGATCGCGCGCTGGCGGCGCGGCCCTATGCGCAAATGCTGACCAACGTGCTGAAGTCGCTGGTATCACGCGCGGAAATCTACGATCCCGAGACGGGGGAGGCGCGGCATCCTCTGCTGGCGCAGCGTCCCGAGAACAATATTCTGCTGGTTGTAGTTACTGGCGACAAAGGCTTAGCCGGTGCGTTCAATACCAACATCCTCAAGGCGGCAATGCAGTTTCTCGGGGAGAAATCGGGCAAGAGCATCGAAATTGAAACCATCGGGCGCAAGGGGCGCGATTTTCTGCGGCGCCGCTTCCCGATGGCGGAACCGCGCCGCGCCGAATCTTCCGAGTCGCCACGCACGGCCCTGGTCGGAGAGCAGGTCGGTGTGCTGAACAAGGTGAACTACGCGCTCGCCAGCGAGTTGGCTGAGCGCGTCATTGAGCGCTATTCCGAGGGCGCCATTGATGCGGTTTATCTGATCTTCAACGAATTCAAGTCGGTGATTCAACAGCGGCTGGTCGTGGAACGCGTTCTACCCATTGTGGAAGTGGGCGTGGCGCAGGTCGAAGTGGCGCGGGAACTCACGCAAAAGGAAAAAGAAGAAGCGCAGAAAGCGGCGATTTCGGCGGGCGTGGGTATGCGCTCCACCGAAGCGCGCGCCATCGATTCGGCGGCGGCGGGCTTTGCCACGGCGCCCGTCGACTACATCTACGAGCAGTCTCCGGCGGAACTCTTTCATGATCTGCTGCCGAAGTATGTCGGCATCCAGATTTTCCACGCGTTGCTGGAATCAGTGGCGGCTGAGCACGCCGCCCGCATGACCGCAATGGAGTCGGCCACCAACAACGCCACCGACATGATCGATTCCCTGACGCTCGCCATGAACCGCGTGCGCCAGGCGAAGATCACGAAAGAGATTATCGAGATCGTGAGCGGAGCGGCAGCGCAGTGAAGCAGCTATCAGCTGTCAGCTGTCAGCCATCAGGTTGTCCTGGAGCTCTAACTCTTTTGGAACGATACACGACCCACAGTAGTAAGAAAGGCAAGTTCAGGTTCAAAGCAAACAGAGAGGCTGAAAGCTGAGGGCTGATAGCTAAGAGCTGATTTCTATGCCAGAAAACATTGGACACGTAGTGCAGATCACAGGGCCGGCGGTGGACGTGCAGTTCGCCCAGGCGGGCCTGCCTCCCATTTATCAAGCGGTGCGCGTGGTGAGTGATGGTTTCAAGGTGCCGCAGCCAATCAATGTCATCCTTGAGGTGCAACAGCATCTCGGCGAGGGGCGCGCACGCTGTGTGGCCATGGAAGCCACTGACGGCATGGTGCGCGGCATGAAGGCCATCGATCTGGGCGGGCCGATTTCCGTTCCCGTAGGCCGCGGCACGCTGGGCCGAGTCATGAACGTCATCGGCGAACCTGTGGATCAACTCGGGCCGATTGAATACAAGGAGCGTATGCCCATACACCGGCCGGCTCCGGCATTCGACGAGCAGGCTACCACCGCCGAGATGTTTGAGACGGGTGTGAAGGTCGTCGACCTGATCCAGCCGTTCTTGAAGGGCGGCAAGATTGGACTGTTCGGCGGCGCCGGCGTCGGCAAGACAGTCTTTATCCAGGAATTGATCAACAACGTCGCTAAGCAGCATGGCGGGTTCTCGGTATTTGCGGGAGTCGGCGAGCGTACCCGCGAGGGCAACGACCTGTGGCTGGAGATGAGCGAGTCGGGCGTAATCAAGCCAGGCGATCCGTCGAAGTCGAAGGCCGCGCTGATCTATGGCCAGATGACGGAGCCGCCAGGCGCGCGCCTGCGTGTGGCTTTGACCGGGCTGACGGTGGCGGAGTACTTCCGCGACAAGGAAGGCGCCGACACGCTGCTGTTTATCGACAACATCTTCCGATTCACGCAGGCGGGCTCGGAAGTCTCGGCGCTGCTGGGCCGCATGCCGAGCGCGGTCGGATACCAGCCCAACCTGGCGACCGAGATGGGTGAGTTGCAGGAGCGCATCACGTCGACGAAGAAAGGAGCGGTCACCTCGGTGCAGGCGATTTACGTGCCTGCTGACGACCTCACGGACCCGGCGCCCGCTACGACTTTTGCGCACCTGGACGCGACCACGGTGCTTTCGCGCGCATTGACGGAAATTGGAATCTATCCCGCAGTCGATCCGCTGGCTTCGACCTCGCGCATTCTGGATCCGCGCATTGTCGGGCAGGAGCACTACGATGTCGCGCAGGCCGTGAAGAAGACGCTGCAGACGTACAAAGACCTGCAGGACATCATCGCGATTCTGGGCATCGACGAACTCAGCGAAGACCAGAAGCTGACGGTCGCGCGTGCCCGAAAGATCCAGCGCTTCCTGTCACAGCCGTTCCACGTGGCCGAGCAGTTCACCGGGTCACCGGGACGGTACGTGAAGGTTGCCGACACGGTGAAAGGCTTTGGCGATATCGTCTCCGGCAAGTACGACGACATTCCGGAGCAGGCGTTTTACATGAAGGGCACCATTGAGGAAGTGCTCGAGGCCGCCGAGAAGATGAAGGCGGCAGCTTAAGAAAGCAGTCGTCGGTCGTCAGTCGCCGGTCGTCAGCAAAGGCCCACGATTGACACAGTCGCGCGAAATGTCCGCGATTTTATGATGTTGCTCTGGCTTTTTCGAAAGGGCTCCTTGATTTTTCGGAAACAGCAGCGGTCGACGGGTTTCGCTGACGACTGACGACCGCCGACTTTAACGAACAATGGCTGATACGTTTCAAATCGAAATCGTCACTCCCGAAAAGCTCGTCGTGAAGGACGTGGCCGAGGAGATGCAGATACCCGGGAAGAACGGGTATCTGGGCATTCTGCCGGGACATGCGCCGCTCATCACCGAGCTGGGGGTCGGGCACATCAGCTACCGCAATGGCGCCGATACCCACTATCTTTGCGTGGCTTGGGGCTTTGCGGAAGTCTTGCCCGATAAGGTGACCATCCTCGCCGAGACGGCGGAGCGGGGTGAAGATGTGGATTGCGAGCGCGCGCAAAAGGCAAAAGAACGAGCGGAGCAGCGGCTCGCCAGCAATGATCCCCAAGTGGATGTCCCGCGCGCGCAGAATGCCCTGGCGCGGGCGACTACCCGGTTAGAGGTCGCGGAGAAGGAAGGAAAGAGCGTGGCTGGGTGATAGCTAATGGCAGGTGGCTGATAGCTGATGGCTGAAAAGAGGGTGCGCAAGATGCGCACTCGAGTAGGCCAGATTTCCTCTGCGGCCTGCGCCGCCTCGGAATGACAAGACTATTGAGAGTGGAGAAAAAGACGAGCCGCCGGATTGTCCCGGCGGCTTCGTTGCTTCGTCTGCCCAATCTATTCACTATCAGCCATCAGCTACGAGCCCAGCCAACGACTACGAGCCATCACCTGACGACTGACGACCGACGACTTTAGTATCTTCCGCCGTACGTCGCCTGGTATCCTGCGCGATAGCCGTCGGTGTATTCGGCGCGGTACGCGCTCTTGTCGCCGTACTCGCGGCGGTAGCCGTGGTCGCGGTCATCAAAGCGTCCCCGAGGATTCGGATTGAAGGGCTTGTTCCGGTAAGCATCATCCCGCGCCGTGGAAGCGCCGTCCTGGTACCCGGTGTTATAGCCGATCCGGCTGTCGTAGCCATACGCGCCGTTTCCGGAGTAGCCATTCCCGTAATAACCGTTGTGGCGATAGTCGTCGCGGTCCCCATCGCCGCGCCAGCCTGGCCGCTCGCTGTTGAAGCCTGAGCGGAAGCCATCGGCGTAGCCTTGCTGATAGCCGTTCTGGAAGACGTTCAACGGTCCCATCCAGGACTTGTAGCCGTGCGTGGCCTGGCGCCAGTCGGGCGTGTGGTAGTCGTAGGGATCGTTCTCGCGGCCTTCATGGCGGCCGCGCTTTTCGCCGTCCCGGAATCCGTTGTCGTATCCGTACTGACGGGCCTGGGCCACGTCACCGCGATGACCATAATCGTCCCAATCCTGGGCGAGTGCAAACGTGCCGAGCGCCAGAACCAGGGAAACTGCCAAAGCCGCCACTCTCATTCGTCGCCGCATATTCACCTCCATCACCGGGCACGGTCCCGGTCTCTGCTCCAGTGGGATGCCGGGGACGAAGGCCGCGATGCCTCAGAGGATTGATCGCGAATTCTGAAAGCAATCTGAAAGCACAATGTTTATGCGGGTGCCGCAACTTTTCTTCGCGAGCGGTGTTCAATATGCAACTCCACTTCGCAAAAGCCGCGTCGCCCTTCTGATAGACTTTTTGGTTCCCTTACATCGTCTGGAGTGGCATCCGCATGCAGATCAAGCGAGTAGGCGTGGTGGGCGCAGGCACGATGGGCAACGGCATCGCGCACGTGTTCGCGCGTAGCGGGTACGCGGTGACGCTCTATGACGTGGAACAGCGCTTTCTCGATCGCGCTCTCGACACCATCGCGAAAAATCTCGCCCGCGAGACCGCCAAGGCGAAGATCACCGCCGAGCAGGAAGCCGCTGCACTCAAGAACATCACGCCGGTGCTCGACCGATCCCGGCTGGGCGACTGCGATTTCATCGTCGAAGCGGCCACCGAGAAATTCGAGATCAAGGCAGAAATTTTTCGCGAACTGGATCGCATCGCGCGACCCGAGATTGTGTTGGCCTCGAATACCTCTTCGATCTCCATCACCAAGCTGGGAGCGCTGACCCAGCGGCCGGCGCAGGTCATCGGGATGCATTTCTTCAATCCGGTGCCGGTGATGAAATTGGTAGAGGTGATCCGCGGGCTGGCCACTTCGCAAGCCACGTTCAATACGGTACGCGACCTGGCCATTGCCCTGGATAAAACGCCGGTCGAGGTGAACGACGCGCCCGGCTTTGTCTCGAACCGCGTGCTTATGCCGCTGCTGAACGAGGCCATGTACGCCGTCATGGAGGGTGTGGCGACCGCGCCCGCGGTAGACGAAGTTTTCAAGCTCGGCATGGCCCATCCCATGGGCCCGCTGACACTAGCGGACTTCATTGGGCTGGATGTCTGCCTCGACATCATGCGCGTCCTCTACGCCGGTTTGGGCGATCCCAAGTATCGACCTTGCCCTCTGCTGATCAAGATGGTGGATGCGGGTTGGCTGGGAAAGAAGAGCGGGCGGGGCTTTTATCAGTACTAGCAAGAGCAGGGCTCCAGGCTTTAGGCTCTAGGCTCTAGCAAGATCTCAGCGCCGTACCGTGGAGCCTAGCGACCAGAGCCTAGAGCCTGATTCTTAGAAGTGGGATTTTAAATGACTACCGCATGGGGACAAGTTCTACCGGAAGAAAAACCGAGTGTTCGTCGAGACACGGGATTTTATGTATTTGCCGCAGGCGCGGGCATGTTTGCGGGTTGGATGGACATCAAGGTGGGAGATTTGCTCCTGACCGCGCTGCTGGTGCTGGCGCCCTGCATGCTGTTGGGACTGATGCGTCCGGAGAAACCCTGGCGATGGATCGCGATCGTGGGAGTGTTTGTGCCCATCGCCGAGTTGCTCGGATATCTGGTGCTGACGGAGAAGCCCTATCGCGCGCAGATCTATGAATCGTTCCTGGCGTTTCTGCCGGGAATTGCGGGCGCTTACGGCGGCTCGCTGATGAAGCGTGCGATTACGAATATCTCAGCCCACAAGTGACGCGCCTGGCCTCACGAAAGTCTCGGCTAACCAAAAAAGTACTCACGTTTTCACAGGCTTAACGAGTATCCTGCGGCATATGGCAGTGTCGGTGTCGGTGCTGGCCAGCGGCAGTCGCGGCAACAGCGCCGTGGTGCAAACTTCGACGACCCGAATTCTGGTCGACGCGGGAATTTCCTGCCGGGAAACCTTCAAACGCATGAAGGTTCTGGGCGAAGATCTGCGCTGCCTCTCCGCCATTCTGATCACGCACGAACACTCCGACCACATCTACGGTCTGGCAACGCTGGCGAAGAAATTGAAAATCCCCGTGTTCATGACGGGAGCCACCCATCAGTGCTGGTCGAGAGCGATGCGCGATGGGAATGGGGTTCGTCCGACGCTGGAGCGGCTGGAGGTGTTTGCCGCGGGTAAAAGTTTTCAGGTGGGCGACATTGGCATCACCCCGTTCACCATCCCGCACGATGCTGCTGATCCCGTGGGATTCACCTTCCGGGCGGAAGGGGTGAAAATCGGCTTCGCGACCGATCTCGGCTATGTGCCGGCCAGCGTTCGGGATCACCTGCGGCGCTGCGAAGTCTTGATCATGGAATCCAATCACGACATCGAGATGCTGCGCGTAGGTCCGTACCCGTGGTCGGTGAAGCAGCGCGTGATGAGCCGGGTGGGGCACCTTTCCAACGACGCACTCGCGGAATTCTTCACCAACGACTATGATGGAGAGGCAGCCTACGTGGTGTTGGCGCATCTCTCCGAGCACAATAACCATCCCGAGATAGCCCGGAGAGCGGCGGAAAAGGCGCTCGGGCCCCGCCGTACGTTGCTCCACAACCGCGTGCTGCTGGCGTTACAGAACGAGCCTTTGGAGCCGATCCGCCTGTAGTCAACAAAGTATGAGTCAGTGCGTCGACCCCCTCGTAGGCAAGATTCTCGCCGGATGGCGGTATGACATCTCTGGCCTTGCACCTGAGATGCGCGAAGACTACGAGCATCACTTCGCAGCCTGCGAACACTGCCGCAGCTGGCAGAAAATGCATCGCATCATTGACGTCTCGCTGATCGTGCTGGCCTCGGTGTCGGCCGGGGTCTTCCTGCTGGCGTTTGGGGTGATCCGGCATTTTGGGCCGCGCCATGCATTGTTGCTGGAGTTAGCCGCGCTAGGCGGATTTGCATTATCGGCATTGCTCTGGCTGATCGTTGCGGTCGCGACCCCCGCGCCTACCACCGTGGTGGATGTGGCTCGGCTGGGCGCGCGGCGCGTGCATGATCGGCTGCCCGCCGAAATTCGGGAACGCTTGCCGGAAGATTTGCGGTTGAAGATCACCGGATCTTGAGTTGAATCACGCGGCCCAAAAAGTTTTGCGGTGACGTGACTTATTCCGGTGTTCCCACATCTTATGAGGAAAGCGTGAGACGCCTCGACTCCATCCTGATTCTATTATTGTTGGCAGGGAGCGCAATGAGTTCTCTGGCCATGCAGGCGGCGCCCGGAATCCATGATGAGCGGCCTTCGGGATGTCATGAGCATGGAAAGAAGGCCCCGGCGCACCATCCCGCCGATTATGCGTGCTGCGTCGCGGGTCACAGCTCCGCTCTTGTGCAGGCTTCGTGCGTTCCCCAAGCCCAGCAAGTTTCTATCGGCTTCGTGTTTACGGTTCCTCCCTTGCAACCATCAGAGACGCATGGCGTAGCAGTTCTGCAGACGTATTCCGGCACACCTCCCAGCCAGACTCCTCTTCGCATCTAGACTCCCTACTCACAGCTCCAAAGCATCGCGCGGACGCGTTCGGCGGTGTGTTCTTGTGGCACCGGCATCCTGCCGGCTATTGCGGGCGAGACCCTTCGACCTCGCTCAGGGCAGGCTGCCCACCGAACAGGCGCCCGGACGGCAGCGCTACCCTTATTGACGGAGGCGGAGGTGAAGTAGTGCGAGCGTTCGAATACCTGGTCATCATTTTCTTGCTGGTGAGCCCTTCGATTGCGCAGGAAGATCGGCAATCCATGGAGAGCCAGCATCACGGAATGCACGACATGGCGGGCATGGACATGTCGCTTCATGCCGATGATTGGAAGCCCTCTCCGCATGCAGGCTCGGGCACAAGTTGGCAGCCAGCGTCGGTGCCGGGATATTTCTGGATGACGTCACGCACAGATTGGGACTTGATGGCGCATGGCCTTCTGTTTCTGACCTACAACCAGCAGGGCGGACCGCGGGGCGTGGGCAAAGCCGAGTCGGTCAATGTGCTGATGTTGATGGAGCAACACAAGCTGGGCCGGGGAACCCTGCTGTTGCGGCAGATGTTCTCCGCCGAGTCGCTTACTTCCCCCCACCCCGGATTTCCGCAACTCTTTCAGACCGGCGAAACCTATCACGGCCAGCCCCTGGTCGATCACCAGCATCCGCACAACGTGTTTGCGGAGCTGGCAGCGTATTACTCGAGGCCCATCACCGAAAAGGTTTCATGGCTGCTGTATGGCGGCCCTTCTGCCGAGCCCGCACTAGGTCCGGTCACCTATATTCACCGGGCATCGGCCGCGGAGTTGCCCGCGGCACCGTTGAGTCATCACTTGCAAGACTCGACCCACACCAGCTTTGGCGTGGTCACGACGGGCGTCGTGATTGATCGGTTCAAGATCGAAGGCTCGGTGTTCAACGGACGCGAGCCCGATGAAGAACGCTGGAGCATTCAGCTGGCCGCGCTGGACTCGTGGTCGGCACGGGCGTGGGTGGCTCCCTCGCGCAATTGGACTGCGCAATACAGCTATGGACGGCTGCTGCATCCAGAGGCGGCCGAGCCTGGAAACGAGAAACGGCAGAGCGCGTCGATCGAATACAACCGTCCGTTTTCGGAAGGGAATTGGGCCACGTCCCTGATTTGGGGACGCAAGCACAAAGACGAGACGGGGATCAATCTGAACAGTTATCTGCTGGAGTCGACGTTGAACTTCAAGCGCAGCTACTATGCTTACACCCGGCTTGAGTTAGTCGACAAGGACGAATTATTTCCGAATGCGCCTGTGCATCCTGCGTATCGCATCGGTGCTTATACCTTCGGTGGGGTGCGCGATCTTGTGCACAGTCATACTTGGCAGCTCGGATTGGGCGCGGATGTTACGTTTTACAGCAAGCCTGCCGTGCTGGACGCAGCATACGGTGCGAATCCAGTTTCGTTTCGCGTATTCCTGCGCGTGCGTCCGGGGCTGATGGAGCACACACACTAGACGGGGTCAGGATTCGTGCGCTTGCAATGTTTCGTTTTTTTACAACTCCGAATGTGAAAGCGTACTACGCTGTTGCCAAGCGCGGCACCGTCGCATAATTTTGACGAGAGCTGCCGAAACTAAGGCAGAATGTTCTTTAGTGAACAATGCCATCAAGATCGTGCGAGTTATTCAGATCGCGATGTTGTTGAGCGTTCTGTTGCTCGTGGTCGCAGGAGAGGTCATTGGCTCAATCCCTACGTTCGGCAATCCGACGCTGTTCTACGCCCTTTCGCTGGCGACCATCACCATTGTCGGCGTGATCCTGGTGGTGCGGCGCACCCTGGTGTTGCAGTCGGCCAACATGTTGGCAGCGCGGCCCAATGATGTTGCGACTCTGAGTCGTTGGCGTGCTGGGTACGTAATGACGTACGCGCTTTCGGAAGCGATTGCAGGGTTCGGGCTCCTGCTCCGAGTGATCGGATTCTCGCTATCGCAGGTGGCCTCGTTTTATATCGCGGGATTCATCCTGCTCCTTTTCTTCGGTCCGCGCCGCCCAATGCCCGAAGCCACGTAGTCAATCCTGCTGTTTTCCCGTACGATTCTCTACAGGAGAAAAACGTGTCCATTAGCGGGCCGGAAGAGTTGGAGGCATTGCGCGCGGCGGGATCGGTAGTGCGCCAAGTGCTCGAGGCGATGAAAAAAGAAGTGCGTCCGGGAGTGACCACGGCCGAGCTCGACGCCATTGGCGCGCGCGTGATCGAAGCCAATGGAGCGCGCTCGGCTCCAGCCACCGTCTACGGCTTTCCCGGATCGAACTGCATCAGCCTCAATGAAGAGGCCGTGCATGGGGTTCCGGGCAACCGGCCACTGCGCGATGGTGACCTGCTCAAACTGGATGTGACGGTCGAGAAGAACGGCTACATGGCCGACGCCGCCGAGACCGTCGCGGTTGGCACAATAACGGATGAAGCGCAGCGATTGATGAACTGCGCTCGCCGGGCTTTCGAAAAAGCGATGCTGGTGGCGCGCGCGGGCTTCCGCGTTTCCGAAATCGGGCGAGTAATTGAGAAGGAAGTGCGCCGCAGCGGGTTTTCGGTCATCCGTGAATTGGGCGGACATGGTATCGGACGTACCATCCACGAAGAGCCTCGGATTCCCAACTATGCCGACCCGGACGCCCGTCACGTCCTCACCGAAGGCCTCGTCATCGCCGTAGAACCCATCATTGCAGCGGGTTCGGGCAGGGCAGTGCTAGCCACGGATGGCTGGACCATGAAAACTGCCGATCGACGGCCAGCGGCGCACTACGAGCACACCATCGTCGTGACCAACGGCGCACCAGTGCTGCTCACAGCTTGAAGACTTCTGGGGAGAATGTCTTGTGTGTCGAGGAAGGGCAACCCGCCCTCCCGGCATGGCACAAATGGGCCATCTCCATGTATATCAATGGGTTGACTCGCCATTGCTTTCCAGTTAAAGTCCAAACTTAGGCTTGTTCCATCCCCAGGGAGTGCAGGGTGTTCCGTCGTTTCCATCGTTGGTGGGTGCCCGCTGTCGTGCTATCTCTGGCGGCGCTTAGCGTGTCCGCGTGGGGTGCAACGCCCACTTTTTCGCTGCAGACCCGCGTAGGTCTTCGCCTGGGAGATCAGTGGGAGCCGGCCATCGCGGCCGATGGATATGGCCACGTCTACATTCTCTACCCGCAATATGTTCACGTGCCAGGGTGCTCGACCTGTCCTATTCCAAGCATGATTCTCGTCGAGAGTATGGACAATGGGGCCATCTGGAAGCCAGACCGGCGGATTGCGATGCGGGGCACAGCGCAGTTTGATCCGCAGATCGTGATCGATCCCGTGGACCGGCGCACGGTCTATGCGGCGTGGCTCGAGAATGACCGCCGGGACATTTTGGTTGCCCGATCCGTCGACTTCGGCCTCACCTGGACGGAAGTGGTAGCCACGCGCACGGAAACGGAAGCCGACAAGCCGGTGCTGTCCGTGCATGGGCTGGATGTCTATGTGGCCTATAACCGCGCGGCCAAGGTTTGGGTCGCCGCATCTCACGATGGCGGCAATTCCTTCACGCCCGTAAATGTCAATCCAAGCGATGGGATGGGATGGGCCCAGGCAGGAGGGGCGGCTATCGATCCTGCGGGGGATATCTTCGTCTCGTGGGCGGGCTACACC
>OEKN01000221.1_pt1 | contig 12914 bp, 14 predicted proteins | sample 1503361 | NCBI WGS metagenome assembly OEKN01 (sample SAMEA104379592, study PRJEB20068) | metagenome | biome: 1000743; feature: 77; material: 1998 | place: USA | collected 2012 | depth 25 m
TCGTGGATCAGGATGTAGGCGTTCTCGAGCACGGCTTCCATCCGCTCCGGATCGGTGACGAAATAAGGAGAGAGGTAGCCGCGGTCGAACTGCATGCCCTCGACGACTTCGAGTTGGGTCTCGAGCGTCTTCGACTCTTCGACGGTGATGACGCCGTCCTTGCCGACTTTCTTCATGGCCTCGGCGATGATCTTGCCGATGGTCTCGTCGTTGTTGGCGGAGATGGTGCCGACCTGGGCGATCATGTCGCCGGTGACGGGCTTCGAGAATTTGTCCAGTTCGCCCTTTTCGCGGTTGCCTTCCTTATCGAGCTTGCCGCAAATCACTGACACAGCCTTCTCGATGCCGCGCTTCATGGCCATCGGGTTGGCGCCGGCCGCGACGGTCTTCACGCCTTCGCGATAGATCGCCTGGGCCAGAACGGTAGCGGTGGTGGTGCCGTCGCCGGCAACGTCGGAAGTCTTGGAAGCGACTTCACGCACCATCTGCGCGCCCATGTTCTCGAGCCCATCCTTCAGCTCGATTTCCTTCGCGACGGTGACGCCGTCCTTGGTGATGGTCGGCGAACCGAATTTCTTCTCAATAACTACGTTGCGGCCCTTAGGACCGAGGGTTACCTTGACCGCGTCGGCCAAAAGGTTAACGCCGCGCAGAATCGCTTGCCGCGACTCCTCGCCGTGAACAATCTGCTTTGCCATTGCTTCTTCTCCTGAATCTTAGATTTTTTTTGGGCAGGCTCGAGGCCTGCGGAATATCGATGGCGTTCAGTGACTACCGCCGAGAGCCAGCCAGTTCCTTTTCTTTCTTGGGCGCTGCGCCGACGAGGATGCCGAGCACCTCTTCTTCGCGCATGATGATGAAATCTTCGCCGTCCAGCTTGATTTCGGTGCCGGCGTACTTGCCGAACAGAACGCGATCGCCCTCTTTTACGGCCAAGGGGAATACCTTGCCTTCGTCATTGCTTTTGCCGCGGCCTACGGAGATGACTTCTCCCTCCTGCGGCTTGTCTTTGGCGGAATCGGGGATGATAAGTCCGCCCCGGGTGGTTTCTGCTTCCTCGACGCGACGGATCAGGATCCGGTCATGGAGGGGAGTAAACTTGGTAGCCATAGCTTTGCTGACTCCTTTCGTTAGTCTAATGTTTTCTGTGGTTTAGATAGCAGGTGTACGAGTATACGCCCGGATTGTTAGCACTCAAGCCGGTCGAGTGCTAATTGTACGGAGTTGAGTGCGGGATTGTCAAGTGGCGTTGCCCTTGTGAGTTTGGGTAAAAGGTTTCAACCACAGAGGACACAGAGGGCCACTGAGAAATCAAAAACCACGAAGGGCACCGTGGTTTCACGAGGACTTTGGCGTGCCGCTGGAATGTTGCGCAGGAGTCTTTCTCTTCGAATCGACGGCAACAGTCCGGCGCCTGCGTGACAGGTTGCGCGTGGGGTGCTTAGAATGTGGGACGATGAAACAGCTCTACACAGCCGTAATTCTTATTGTGGTCGCGGCATCGGCTTGGGCCGGGGAGCCGACCTCGGCTTTGAGCTTTCTGGTGGTTAAGGAAGATAACGGGAAGCCGGTTCGCAATGCGGCGGTCGTGTTGCATCCGGTGAACACGAAGGGGAAGCAAGGGCGGGGCGGATTCGAGTTAAAGACCGACAACGACGGCAAGACCCACTTCGAGGGCGTTCCCTATGGCAAGCTGCGGGTGCAGGTGCTCGCGCCCGGATTCCAGACTTATGGGGAGGATTACGACATCGACTCCGACGCGAAGGAGATTGTCGTCAAGCTGAAGCGTCCCCAGAAGCAGTATTCGATTTACGACGATCTGCCTGGGACGCCGAAAAAGGACACGCCGCCGGAGAAATCTGAGAAACCAAACTAGTCGTCAGCCGTCAGTCTTCAGTCGTCGGCAAAACAAATCCCGACTTCGGCAAAGAAAGTAAGGCCATGGACTATTTATTGAAAACGGAACCATCGGTTTACTCGTTCGAGAATCTGGTGCGGGACAACAACACCATCTGGGATGGGGTGACGAATCCGGTGGCAGTGCGGCATCTGCGTGAGATGAAGCCGGGCGACAGGCTTGTGATCTACCATACGGGAGACGAAAAAAGCGCGGTGGGGACGGGGTCGGTCGTGTCAGTGGATGCGTCCGATCCGAAGACTCCATTGGTGCGGATCAAGGCCGGCAAGGCGATCGGGGCACCGAAGAATCTGGCGGAGATCAAGGCACACAAATTGTTTGCTGACTCGCCGCTGGTGCGGCAGGGGCGTCTTTCCGTGGTGCCGCTGAGCAAGGCGCAGTATGCTTTTCTCGCGGGTGAGTAAACCCGGTCGTCGGTCTTCGGTCGTCGGTCATCGGCCAAAAGCTTTTAACCGCAAAGTTCGCGAAGAAAGGTCGCTAAGCGCGCAAAGACGCACCTTGATATTGTGGTGATTTCCCGGGTTAGCGCCCAAAGAACGGGCCCCCAACCCTGGGGCACCGACGCCGACGACTGAAGACTGACGACTACCCCCTACGCCACCTTTGAGTCATATCCCGAAACTGTTCAACACAGTAGAATAGAGACGTGATGCTTAAAAACTCGACACTCTACACGAAGCCGATGCTGCTCGCGGGATTTCTCGCCGGCAGCATGATTTTTATGTACGGACAAGACACCACTGCGCCGGCGACGAAACCCGCGGCGAAAAAACCGGCGACTGCCAGCGCCGCCAAGACTACCGGGACCAAGACTGCCCCGGCAGCGGCTCCGGCGCTGAATTCCAAGAAAGACAAGGTCAGTTATGCCATCGGGGCCGACCTGGGAAAGAAGCTGAAAACGGCGGACATCGACGTGGATTCGGCAATCCTGACTCGCGCCATGAAGGACACGCTCACCGGCGCGAAGAGCGAGATGAGCGACGATGAGATCCGGGCTACCCTCACGGACCTCTCCAAGGAACTGCAACAGAAACAGGTCGCGGCGGCCAAGGAAGCCAGCGACAAGAACCGCAAGGCTGGGGAAGAGTTCTTAGCGGCGAACAAGGGCAAGGAAGGTGTGGTTACGTTGCCCGATGGATTGCAATACAAGATCCTAACGCCGGGCAACGGACCGAAGCCGGCGGCGTCCGACACAGTAGTCTGCAATTACAAAGGGACACTGATCGACGGCAAGGAGTTTGATAGCTCCTACAAACGCGGCCAGCCGGCGACGTTTCCGGTCAGCGGCGTGATCAAGGGCTGGACCGAAGCGCTGCAGATGATGCCGGTGGGATCGAAGTGGCAGCTGTTCATTCCGCCCGACCTTGGTTATGGCGACCGGCAGGCCGGCCCCGATATAACGCCCGGTTCCACGCTGGTGTTTGAAGTGGAGTTGATGTCGATCCAGCCGAAGGCGGCCGCGGCTCCCGACGCCAGCGCGCAGCCGAAGACGTCCGACAAGGCGCCGGATAAGACTCCGGACAAGCCTCAGGATCAGAAGTAATCGGTCGCTCCTCGTCCATTAAACCCGCCTCTGGGCGGGTTTTTTGTTTTAGTAAAACGCAAAAGGATTTGAGAATCATCAAACGCCTTTAGCCGCACGGTTCGCAAAAGGACGCCGCCAGGGGTCCGAAGAAAAGCTCTTGACGATGCAGGAACTCCCCCAGGTTAGCGTCCAATGGTGCGGACGCGAACCTGGGGCACCGACGTAGTTGATGGCGCAGGAGGCTGTGCCAGTCTATGTCTTTCACTGTTTGCAAACTGCTAGGTTTTCAAAACGCGCTGGGTGCAGCCGGGCTCGGTGCAAGCGTAGGTGACGCGATTGTGCTGGCGGTCGAGGCTGAGGATGAACATGGGGCGGCCGTGCATGTCGCAGCGTGGCTGGTTGGGCGTGATCTCTGGAGGTAAGTCGCGTTTGGGATTCACGTAGCCGATGCGTTCGCCAAAACAGCGTCCGCAGAACTTTTCGGTGCAGCGGAAGAAATCGATGGAGTAGTCGGGGCTGTACGGCGCGATGCAGGCCTCCATGGTGCGGAAATGTTTGTCACAGAGAGGAAGGATGTCGGTCCGCATGCCTGAGGGAGTGTAGCATCGGAGGCTCGCGCGGATGGAGTGACGAGAGAGGAGAGGCCGGGTCTCAAGGGACCGGCCCCTCCTCCCATTGCAGTCGCTGGCACGAGCGATCAGCTCAGTCGAGATGATGGCAGGCGTTTCGATTTGCGTCGCGCGATGGCGCCGAATTTTCCGATGCAAAAAACTTTAGTGGAACAGCTCTGCACTCGCCAGGTCACCCAGTCGGCTGCCGAGCTGACTTTCGTATCCTCCCGCAGCCAGCACTTGCCCGTTGGTGAGAAGCGCAGAGGCATGTCCCTGGCGCGGCACGTTTAGACTGGCGGTGTTGCTGAAGGTCCCGTTGGTGGGATTGTAAAGCTCCGCGCTGGCGATCGAGCCGAAATGGTTTCCGGCAACGATCAGGACCTGCCCGCTTCCTAACAAGTGGGCCGTGTGCAAGAACCGGGGCGTGTTCAAGCTGCCTGTAACGGTGAACTTTCCGGTGGAGGGATTGTAGAGTTCCGCACTCGAAAGATAGCCGGAATTCTGCGTGTTGTCGTTCTGTCCAGCGGCCAGCAGAGCGGTGCCGGACTTCAATAAAGTCGCACTCTGGCCGGAGCGTGCGGTATGCAAACTCCCAGTAAGAGTGAACGTGCCAGAGGTGGGATCATACAGCTCGGCGCTCGCGAGGTAATGGGGTACAGCGGTGAAGGGAATCACGCCAGTGTAAAAAACGCCGCCCGCGACCAGAACCTTGCCGTTGCCAAGCAGAGTTGCGGACGGTCCCGCGCGAGCGACATTCAGAGTGCCGGTGCCGGAGAAGGCTCCGCTCGTGGGATCATACAGCTCGGAAGTGGAAACAGCGTTGTTGCCATCAAATCCGCCGGTGAAAAGAACCTTTCCGGTAGGCAACAGGGTTGCCGCGTAGCGGCAGGCGCAGGAGGAACTGCCAGTCGGGGTAAAAGTTCCGGTTGCGGAGTCGTAGAGTTCGGCACTGGAGAGAGCTGTATTGGAGGCGTCGACACCGCCCGCAATCAGAACCTTTCCATTGTTGAGCAGGGTGGCCGTGTGCCCATGACGCGCGGTGTTCAGGCTGCCGGTGATCGTGAAGTTTCCGGTGGCTGGATTATAGAGTTCGGCCTCCGCAAGTGCTGCCGCGCCTCTGTGCGTTCCACCTGCAACCAGAACTTGTCCGTTGTTCAGCAGCGTCGCCGTAAAGTAATGCCGCGTCTGTTGCATGTTGCCGGTGAAGGACCAACTCTGGGCTTGGGCGCCGAGGCTTGCGAGAAGTGGCAGAGCGATCAAAGACAGCAATCCGCTAAGGCGTACTTTCCTCATGGCAATTCTTCCTTTCAAATCAAAGCACTGTGAGGGACGGTTATGGAATAAGTGGAGGAGCTTTCGTCGGAGTGGGGGGCGTCCGTCGGGCCCACTTATACATCGCCTAATTAGATGAGTATGTCTCCGGAAGGTTAAGGCTATGTAAGAAATTCGTAAAAGCCGATATTGGCAATAAGTGGACCGTGAAATCGGCGCAGAACATAGAAAGGCCTTAGCTTTGCGAAGGGCGAATCTTCCACGGCAAAGTTCGTCAAGGATTCACAAAAGATGCGAAGAGCGAGTTGCCAACATCAGGAGCATTCAGGCCAAGACTTTGCGGAGCTCGCGGCGGAGTATTTTTCCAGATGGTGTACGGGGGACGGCGTCGAGGAACCGGACTTCGCGAGGCTGTTTGTACGGGGTGAGACGCTCGGCCACGAATCCGCAGAGGGCCTGCTTCATGGCTTCGTCGGGATGATGGCCTTCACGAAGGACGACGAAGGCGCAGGGGATTTCGCCAGCTTCGGAATTGGGGCAGGCGACGACCCCGCAGTCGCGCACGGCAGGGTGTTCCATGAGAACGGCCTCGACCTCAGCGGGGGCAACCGGGAAACCTTTGTACTTGATCATCTCCTTGCGGCGATCGAGGATGTAGAAGAAGTCCTGTTCGTCGCGGCGGACGATATCGCCGGACCAGTACCAGCCATCGCGCAGAACGCTGGCCGTGGCTTGCGGTTCCTTCCAGTATCCCAGCATGAATTGCGGGCCGCGCATGACGAGTTCGCCGGCTTCTCCGGCGGCGACTTCGCAATCGTTCGTGTCGAGCACGCGGCATTCGGTCTGAACGAGGGGCTTGCCGATGGACTCAGGCCGGAAGAGCGGAGCATTGACGTAGCCGACGTGCGTCACCGGCGAAGCTTCAGTCATGCCATAGCCTTGACTGACGGGAATGCCGGTGAGTTCCTTGAAGCGGCGCGCCAATTCGGGCGCGAGCGGCGCGGCGCCGCATTTCACCCATCCGACCTTGTGGTTCTTCGGAAACAGTCCCGCCTCGGCCGCCTGGTTGAGGGCATTGAGCGCGGGGGGGACAGTAGGCATCATGTTGACGCCTTCGGAAACGAGCAGCGCGAGCAGTTGCGGGACGTTGAAACGAGGCATCAGCACGAGCGTGCCGCCGAGAATGAGCATCGGGTTGAGCGCGACATTGAGTCCATAGATGTGGTAGAGGGGCAAGAAGCACAGCATCGTGTCTTCGTGCCGCAGGGGCGCTCCATTAGGCGCGATCAGTTGGTAAACGTTGGCGACCAGGTTGAAATGCGAGAGCATCACGCCCTTCGGCAAGCCGGTGGTGCCGCTGGAGTAGGGAAGTGCAGCCACGGTTTCTTTGGAAGACCGGGCGGGGGCGGGCAGAGCAACGCTAGCAGGTTGCAGGAGGTCGGCGAAGTTCTCTGTTGCCGAAGCGCACTGGCGGGTGCAGTAGACGCGGCGAAGTTGAGGGAGACCGGCGAGATTGATGTCAGCAAGGATGGGGCCGTCGGTGATGAGAAAGGCGGCGCCCGAATTTTCGAGTTGATAGCGGACTTCGCGCTCGCGGTAGCTGGGATTCAGAAGCGTAGGGACGGCGCCGGCTAGCGTGGCGGCGTGGTAGGTGGCGGCGAATTCCCAGGAGTTGGGAAGAAAGATCGCGACGACTTCTCCGGGCCTGAGACCAGCGGCGGTGAGTCCGCGGGCGAGGCATTCCACGGTTTCTCCGTATTCCGCATAGGTAAAGCGGCGGTTTATGCCGACGTCGAGCAGGGCGAGCTTCTGCGGAAATTTCCGACAGGAGTCGAGGATCACATCATGCAGGTAGAGGTTTGCGGGATCGGCGTAGAGCTGGGTACGAAGCATGGGCGGGAAGATTGTAGGGTATTCACGTCCCGGGTTGCGAGTCCCAAATCGTCAGCGGAAGCGCCGTCCCCAGCGGTACGACCGTGGATTCCGGAGCAATTTAAAGAGGGTATGAGAGCCGTGAGAAAGGGCCGGAAGCTTTTTGGGCGGATGTCGCCGTGTTTGGGGTGGGCCTTCGACGTCGCTCAGGGCAGGCGTTCGACTCCGTTGGGCTGTCGCCTCGCTTCTCTCAGGATGACAGAGCGTCTATATCTCAAGTGTTAGTGGGTCGCTTGCGTGGAATAAGTCAGCTGACGAGCTTGCGGAGGAACTCGCGCTCGTCCATGCGGTATTTGAACGCTTTGCGGCCGTCGATGAAGACCACGGGGACTTCGTCGGTAAACTGGCGGCGGAGTTGTTCGTCAGCGTCGACGTCCACTTCCTGCCAGCGAAACAGGCCGCGGCGCTCGAGCTTGATCAGGCTCTCCTTGACGATTTCGCAAAGGTGGCAGCCTTTGCGGGTGTAGACGAGAACATGGCGCGGGTCGGGCATCAAGCCGGAGTGTAGCAGTTCCGGGGCAAATTGCAATTTGAAGAAATGTAAAGAGTTGCATACAGAATCGCCGGCTAGTCGACCGGTTCAGCCGGGTCGGGTAGAAAAACGATTGTACGTGACAGAAAACGATTCTGGCAGGGATCTAAAGCCGGCGTCATTCCGCTCTACGAAGCGAAAACTCCCATAGACGTAAGAGGGCGACGATGACGATACGACTGGGACGCTGAGATTCAATGAGGAGGGATGTTACACCAACTACACCCAGCTCTGAGTTCGTAGCTGTGACCGCGATCACAGAACTTACGCACAACTGTGCACAACTTCTGTTGAAAAAGTACTGGAGCTAGTCCTTGGGCACAAGCAAAACGCTTACGGTTTGACTTGGCTCAGCTTCTCGGATTCCTCGATCGCCTTCTTGAACTGCTCAACTGCGTTGACCCGCGGCCCGCTCAATGCATCCTTCGCCATGTAGCGCCAGACAGGCGCCGCATCCAGCGGATACTCGACTCCGCCCCGATAAACTTCGAAGGCATCTTCCGACGAACCAATCTCGTTGCTGAGGTGCGGCTCTCGATCTGTCGGTCCGTTCAGGCCAGGATCCGTGAGATCTGGACGACCGCGCTGGCCAGCGGTGCGAGAGTCTCCACCAGTTCGCTGATAAATGACGGACCGGTCATCCACGGGTGAATTGCGGATGGTTGCACCATTCGCATGTCCCTTCCGAACTGCGACGACCAGGTCCGCGGTTTCTCCGTCCATCACAAGTCTGAATCTGCCCCAGTTCATGATGGCTTTCTCCACATCCTCCCGGGCAGTTCGATTTGCCATTGGACTTGTCAGAGGCTCGCCTGTCTCGGGATGAATCACGACCAGAACTGTCTGCGCCTTCAGCACAACGTCCGGCAGCACCTGTTTTTTCTTATTCTTTGCATCAGACAACGGAGCCAAGAGGAGAGGAAGGAGAAGAAAGATCGACATGCGACCGGACATAGTCACCTCCTATGCGGTGCCCGGTCATTATACGTCTTGACCGGATACGACTTGACCAGAAGGCATCCGCCTCGAGGGCGGCAGACGGTAGCTGCCAACGGAGTTCGCACTCAAAAGTCTTGTCCACGATTTGGGGCCCACCTGAGGAGCGCCTGAGAGAAGAACAGAAAAATGGGCGACGATGGTTGAATGAAACGTAGCCGCTGCGGAGGCGGATTACAAAAGCAATGAATGACAAGGACGCCGGGCACGTTTTTTTTGGACAATGACGTGCAGTTTGTCGGCCCCGTCGCTAGACCTCTTGGTCGCCGACGACGGCCTGCACGACTTTGACAAAACACCCGATCAGCGGGAGCTTCTCCGAGTTCGGATTCCATGCGATGCCGATGGGCCATTCCAATGGCAACCGAACCGGCGCTTGAACGCCTCACCTGTTTACTCAGGCGCCGGGCTTCCCCTTCTCATTCGAAGGGTCCGTACCACACCAATGCCTCCAGTATGGTCGGGCGCAACATGAAAGCATTACCGCCAGAATTGCCCGACCCCCTCACCGGCCAACCCTTCCGGCGACGTTCTGCCATCACCAAGCGGAGTGACTTCGCTCACATGACTTCACCCGGTCGCCTGCTAATAGTGAAAACGTTCGGCCCCAGTCTTTCGCTTCGGGGAGCAGGCGATGTCCCGTTGGATCGTTTTCTTTGCTTTCGTCTATGTTCTTAGCTTAACCAGCATTGCACCGGCTCTCGCAGATACGCCTACTGAACCTTCGCTCAGCAGCGGCAGGACGGTCCGCTCTTCTGGAACGGCACACTCACGCATTTCGATTACACGCCTGAAGGAGTCCCATAGAGTCCGGCAACTCTATAACAAGGCCCTGAACGCGTGGCGGAAACAGAAACCTTCCGAGGCGCAGCACCGGCTGGAACAGGCTTTGGAGCTTTATCCCGAGTTTCCCGAGGCGCTGACTTTTTACGGAGGGATTCATGCCGCGGCCCGGCAGTGGAGCCTGGCGGAAGAAAAGCTGCGTGCCGCGATTCAGAGCGATCCTGCTTATTCTCCCGCCTATGTGATCCTGGCCGGAGTTTATAACTCACAAAGACGCTTTGATGATGCGCAGCGGGCTACCAATCAGGCGCTCGCCACCGGCGCGGACACTTGGGATGTGCAATACGAAATTGCGCGGGTGTTGATTGGTAAGCAACAGTATGAGAAGGCCCTCGCTATCACTGAAGAAGCGCTGCGATCGAAGGAGCACGGAAGCCTGTTGCACCTTGCCAAAGCCCACGCACTGTTAGGCCTGAGGATGTATTCACAAGCGGTCGCGGAACTCAGGGTCTACCTTCACGATCAACCGTCCCGAGATGAATCTCAGGGCGCGCGTGATTTATTGCAGGAAGTCGAGAGGGACACGACCCGGTAGCGCGATATATGGCAGGCATACCCAGCTAGACTGTCCCTCCGGGACTTGGTTTTTTCTGCCTGCGCACTCGCTGCTACGGAGTTGGAAGGGTCGCGGCGTCAGATTTCTGTCGCTGCTGCCTCGAGTGACAAAGCAAAGGCGAAGCAGATTCCTCGTCGCTGCGCTCCTCGGAATGACAAAGAGAGTATGGGTGGGCATGGGGCATCCGATGCCCGACGACTGCGCCGCATTCCACCAACCCGGAAGACTGGGATAGCCCTTCGGCATCCCAGCCACAATCTCCCATTTTATGGATTTTTTCTGTTTGACCCGGTGGCGCCCCGTACTGGATGATTGTTGCGTATGGACGCTGAACGGACCATTGCTGAGATCGAGTTGCTGGAGAGCCTCTTCGCCGTGCCGGACACCAGGCCGCTCGGCCCGAGCGATGTCTTGGCTGCCAATCGAAGGCACGATGAGAGGCTCGCGCATAGCCCGTGGTTTCGCCTCTGGCAGCGCTACGGCATCTGCTGCCGTGGCGAGTCGCCGACGATTGGGCTGGGGGAAATCGAGAGCTAGATCTCCAGAAGGATTTGAACCACACCAAACCAACGTGGCTCTTCGCCGTTCCATGCTCCCGGTTGAAAACCTTTCTCCCGCGTTTGCCTCCGGTGGCCCTGATTGTTAAAATCCCCTTCTCGGCAGCTGCGAAATTATGCAGAAGAAACACATCGCGTTTTTATCGGTCCTGGCCGCCATTCTTTGTCTCCCTGCATGGGCTGACGACATTCCTGATAACGATTTCGCTCTACAAATTAAAATCGAGGCGGCGGATGACACGAGGGGAGCCCCGCGGAGCATTCGTCCGCTCCAGCCTGAAACGAGCCTGATTTTCTCCACCGCGCCGACTAAGAAGTACGCTCAGCGACCTTCTGTCACATCATCTCCCACGCTCCAATCGCTTTCCACATGCGTTCTGCTGTGTTGAGGTCAATCCGGCTCCTCTGATCTGAATTATTACGCACCCGCACGGCCCCAGGCTCCGCGGTTGCGTTTCCCAATTTGCATTCAAAATTCAGTCTGGTTGGTACACAGGAGCATTCCTATGGAATTTTTGCACGCTGATGAACCACAGTGGAAGCACGCGTTCGTAGAGGCTTTGGTTGAGGCGAAACCGGAGCTTTTAACGTCCAAGGTGCGCAAAGCAGAAACGGCCATTGAAACACGCCTTCTCGAACTGAGCTCCCAGCGGGGTAAGCACCGGTTTCGGGAAGTACATGAATTAACGGACGCGCAGCGCGTGCTGCGGTACTTGTCGAAGGACGAGCCGCGGTTCTGAACCTATGCGGCGTGGGGTTAGGGGGAAGAGGCGCCGCGCGCCCAGCCCCCGGGTTCGCGTCCTTGTTCTTTGGGGAACGCGAACCTGGGGAGTTGGATTGCTGCCAAATGGACCCTTAGAGGTGTTGATCGGTCCAGATTCCAAAGCGACCTGCCGTCGCAGACGTCCCGGATGAGGTTCTAGAAAACGAAATCGCGGCGAGCAGTTACTTCCTGATCCAGGACGCGCCGTCCGCCTCGATGAACTGCTTCACGCCCTCCCGCCCTGTCAAACCCAGCCAGAGCGAGCCTCCTTCGCGTTCCAACCGGATGTTGATGTCGAAGAAAGGGCAGCAGGCATGCTCACCAATCGCCCATTCCGCGACGAGTTGAACTGTGCCGGGGTCACCGGGAAGTTCGAGTTCGTAGCCATTCGGAAGCTCCCGAACGCTCTTCCTGAGGGAAACCAGCTTCGGACCGAGCTCATCAAAATGGCGCTTCCTCTGCTCAGGGGTAAGCGCCAAGCGGTTACAGGCGAAAGGTGACTGAGGTCGCCGGGCATCGGGCGAATTTCCCTGGGCCCCTGCCGGCTCAGGCGCAGCAAGGGCACTGGTGAGAAGCAACGCCAGCAATATAGGAGCGACAAACATCGACAAGGTATGGTTCACAGGTATCCCCTTTCAGAAGTGTTCTCGTGAAAATTTCAGCGACTCGCGGGTGGAACAATGTTGTTCATGCGCAGGTACACCACCATCTGACCGTAATGGTTTGAGGAGTGGACGAGGGCGTCGATGAGCATCTGAATGCGCGTTCGATTGCCTTTAGAGGAAATTGGATCGTCCATGTTGACTTCATTGAGCGCCGCCGCTGCCCGGTGAAGACTCGTGAACGATCCCTTCAGGTAGTCCATCACCTGAGCCTTTGTCTTGACGGAGTCGGGAGCGGTTTCGTGGTCGGTGCCAGGGGGCGGCTGCTCGTCCAGGGTGGCCGCTGCCAGCTGATAGTTCGCGGCTGCCAGGTGCTTGATTTGCTCCGCGAATGTCCGCACGCCGGTAAATTCGCCGTTGGATGGCGCGAACGAGTATTTTGTCTCCGGCATCGCGTCGGCAGCAGGGACCAGCAACTGTTCAGTGTTCGTTATCCAGAAATCCACGACCTGTCTGATGTTACGCGGCTGCACACGCGTTGCGACTTGTGCGATGAGGCTAGCGGTGGCCAGCAGCAGAACAACCGCAGAAGTTCGAATGATCCTGCTCACGTCAATCCCCCTTCAGCACTTGTGTCTTTGGCCAAGGTACGACTTAAAGTCGACTTTAACGCAAGCGCGAATTTGTAAATTCTTTGTCAAGGAGAGATTTGAAAAAAGGAAAAGCGCCGATGTTTGGGAACAGCGAAATGACGATTACATGGCCACAGTCATTGCGATCGCAGATTCCTCCGCCGCGTTCGGCGTC
>OEKN01000622.1_pt6 | contig 12892 bp, 14 predicted proteins | sample 1503361 | NCBI WGS metagenome assembly OEKN01 (sample SAMEA104379592, study PRJEB20068) | metagenome | biome: 1000743; feature: 77; material: 1998 | place: USA | collected 2012 | depth 25 m
TTCTTCCCCAACAAGGAATAGGTCCCAAATCAACTTCCCCTCCACCTCCGTGAACGAATATCCGGTCAGCTGCTCACATGCTCGGTTGAAGCGGATAATGCGGCCTTCCGGGTCCAACACCACGACCAGCGCAGCCACGGTATCAAGGATGCCGGAAACGACATTGCGTTCCTCCTGCCACGCTTCTTCAGTCCGCTTCAGATCGGTGATATCGAAACCCACACCGTGAATGAACCAGGGTTCGCCGTTCTCCTTGCGGATCATCTTGGCTTCACAACGAAACCAGATCACGCGCCCATACCGCGAAATCACCCGATACGCCGAACGCAGCGGCTTGCCGGTAAGAAACATCGCGGCCGCTTCGGTACTCCAGCGCTCCTTGTCGTCCGGATGGATGTGGCTGTACCAGCGGATAGGATCTTCCAGCCACTCTTCCTGGGAAAAGCCCAGCGCCGCCTCAATTTGAGGACTGACATAAGCCTCGCCGATGCCGCGATCCAGATAAGCCATGAAAACTACGGCAGGAATCTGCTCCACCAGCGCGCGATACCGGGCTTCCAGGTTCGGCAATTGCCCGTCTTCGGGCGATCCCTGCTTTAATTCCTCGGGGGGATACACGACGTGTCTCGCAATCGTGGAATTGAATTGGCGGAAAACTCCGGCCAACTCTTCGAGGATTTCCTCGGCCTGGACGGGATTCAATAGTGGCTCGACAACCGCGGAAGGTTCGGCGGCGTGCGGATAGCGAGGTGCATCGCTCGAATCATGCGGCCACGAAAACGAAACCATTCCTACCCCTCATGCCGAAGCAGTCACCATTCAAGAGCCGGATTCCGACCGCACTTCCTTACCGGTTGAACTTTCCTGCGACCGGGGACGCGTCGGCTTCCGCCAACTCGGTTCCTTGTTCATCGACGATTGCGTGAAGCGCCGCAAGGCGTGAATTGCGCGTCCATAGGTTTGCACCGCCGTCGAGGACAATAGCGAACCCGGCGGCTGATTCATAAAAGGCAGGAACTTGTCGGGAAAGCCCGGCATGGTACATCCAATGCAGATCCCACCAACATTGGGACAGCCACCTATTCCGCCCATCCAGCCGCGCTTCCCTACATTGCACTGCACCACGGGCCCCCAACATCCCAGCTTTACGATGCATAGCGGGGATCCGTATTCTTCCGCAAACTGTGCCTGCTCGTAAAAGCCGCCGCGGTCACAACCTTCATGCACGGTGTTGCCAAAAAGCCAAGTGGGCCGCAGCACCTCATCGAGCGGGATCATCGGCGCGCGGCCGGACGCCATGTTGAGCAAATATAGAAGCGTCTCCATGAAGTTATCGGGCTGCACCGGACAACCGGGTACGCACACGATGGGGATCCCCGCCTTCGATTTCCATTTCCAGCCCAGGTAATCAGGCAGCCCCATACATCCCGTGGGGTTGCCTTCCATGGCGTGAATGCCGCCGTAGGTGGAGCAGGTTCCCGCCGCAATCACCGCCCACGCCAGCGGAGCGAGGCGATCGATCCATTCACACGTGGTGATTGGTTGGCCGGTTTTGGGGTCGGTGCCCAGGGAAGCCCAATATCCTTCATTCTTATTGTGCTCGTTCGGGATAGACCCTTCGACGACGAGGATAAAATTGTCCAACTTTCCTTCAGCGGCTTGATGAAAGGGCTTTAAGAAATCATCGCCATTGGCTATGGCAAGGAAGGGGTTGTGCAGTTTTACTTTTGGAATCCAGGGAATTTGTCCGAGAAGGATATCTTCAATGCTGGGCTGGGTGGCCGCGGTCATTGCGATCGTGTCTCCATCACAACCCAAGCCGGCGGTGATCCAAAGGACGTCGACCTCGTTAACCGCGTCCTTACTTATAGGCACGACCGCCATTCGTGGCTCCGTGCACGACATCATAAGCCTTTCGCTTCTGGAAGAGAACTCCCTCGCTCCAGGTTACCGCCTCTTCGCGTCCGCTCGTGGCGGTGCTTCGGAGAATGTGCTTACGACGATCGCCGCCAGTCAAAAAGTCAGAAGTGAAAGTGTGTTCTAGGCGGAGACACCAGACCCCCAGCGGTTCCTGCCATGATCACCGGGCGCCGAAATATCACTGGACTTGAGGAAGAATCTGGTCAGGTTGGTGCCAACGGGAAACTATTGCGGGCGTCGTCGAGAAGAGGCTTGGCTTTTTCCTGACGCCGGAAATGGCGGGCCGCAATAGTCAGAGCCTTGCGACGAGCGTCGATGGCAAACAGTTCGTCCATCCGCGCCACGATCGGAGTTGCAACCGGGTCTCGGGGATTTAGCTGCACCGCCTCGAAAAACAGAATCCTTCGAACTATCCCAGGAACCGCCTCGGTCCATCCCGCCCACGACCCAAGCGGAAGTCGAACGCCACGGTTTCTTCAGGGCGACTGTATTGCCAAAGATACGCATGGTGATTCTGCCCCCGGCCCTCGCGCGTCTGCACATCGACCGCGGTTTCATCCGCTTGAATATACGTTCCGCTAATCAACTCTCGCCTCATCGCCGCGACCATAGGGATCAGCAACTCGCCGACTCTAAGGACCCAACCGTCCAGCGTCACCCGGCTGATTTCTAAGCCAATGTCCTGTTCCAGAATCATGCTCTGACGATGCAGGGGCGTGTGATTGCAGTATTTGCTGACGACCGTGTCAATGACGATGCGGTCGCTGGCCAAACACTGCTCGATGATCCGTGGAAGAAGCGGTGCCGACAGAGTTGATTGCGTACGGCCGTACTTGAGCTTCCAAACACGGAGGCGGAGAGGGCAGTATGGTGGTTATTCCATCGGTCAGAATCCACCCCACCATAGAGTTGCCGCAATTGGAGAAGCCAACTATCTGACCTGAATCGTCGATTCCGGTAGCCTCAGCCCAGCCGCTCTCATTACATACTCCTGTCCACGGAATGCCTAAGTCAATCATCCTGCCATCACTGTAGAGAAAGGCATGTGCTTCCCCGTTGCTGAGCGAGGATTGTCGTAACCCTGCCATCCCTACCGATGTCTGGTGGTGTCGGAGAGTGTCACTCAGGTACAGGTGAGAGGCAGGGAATGTGCGTTGCAGCCGCATAAAGACCGCCACTCAGTGTGACTTGGTCTTCTTCGGAGTCGCGGCATGTTTGACAGGTTCCAGAATTTGCAACGAGGAGGCCACCGGTTCGATCCCGGTCAGCTCCACCCTACTGCGGATCCCAAGTCAAAAATTGGACTACTGCATCGTGGTGATCTCACTCAGCACCACGAGAAGAGATCGCGCTAATCCAGGCGGTGTTATCTGGCTTCCAGGAATTGACGGCAACGTGCGGTTCGGCCCTTTGAGTCGCGGATGGTCTGGTCGTCGGTGCTGATCTTGGACCCTGCGAGGTTGGCACCCGCAAAGCACCACTCGCTGAGCTGTAGATCAGCACCGGCGTCTTTTTTTCATACCGCGGCCCAAGCAGTCGTGAGATGACAACTAGTTGTCCAGGGTTGGTTGGGAGCGGTACTCATCGGTTTCACTGACTCTTTCTGTCCGCTTGTTCGAGATTTTGACCTATCTTTGGCACCGCGGACCGCGCGCTTTTGCCGCACGATTGCCGACCCTGAGTGTGTTAAAAGAATATAACCTCAGGAGACTGAAACAATGGCTGATCGCGTTCCGCAGAATTACGGAAACCACACCCGCTTTGACCCGCTCTATCATTTTTTTGCGCTACCTGTCGTGGCGCTGTCAGTGATCGTAATGTTGGTGCATTGCCTGCATCGGCGCAACCTGTTCTCCATATGGCTGGTGATCTTTTCGATTGCCATCGTGGTCGTGACGTTGAAAGCGCGGCTCTACGCGACCAAACTGCAAGACCGAATCATCCGCATGGAAGAGCGTCAGCGGCTGTACGGATTGTTGCCGGAGACGTTGCGGGCTCGAATTGGCGAGCTGAGCGAGGCGCAATTGGTGGGACTGCGTTTTGCTTCGGATACCGAGATTCCCGGGCTGGTCGAGGAGGCGTTGACCAGGAAACTGTCCGCGTCCGAAATCAAGAAATCGATCAAGGTTTGGAGGCCGGATTATTTCCGGGTATGAGGCAGTGTTCAGTAGCGCCGGCATCCTGCCGGCATCAGCTTTGGTGGCCGCACGACGGCCGGCGAGACGCCGGCGCTACAATTGCGGACAGTTCCAGTTGTGCAGGTCGGCTGGTTCTTATTTTTTGGACGGAACGATTAAGGACGCTCGCGCTGATCACGTCGCTTCAGTTTTGTGCGCACATCTTTCCCTTTAGAGATGTCGTTTAAGAGCTGGTCCAATCGCGAAGCCGCGGAGTGCAGCTCCTGGACCTCAGCCTCCGCAGCTCTTGCCAACAATTGATCCAGACGAGCCGTCACGGCCGTGAGCACCCGCAGTTCATCTCCGGAAACCGGCTTCTTAAGAACTTTCTCTTCGGCCTCAGCCAGGCGGGCAATGCGAGCTTGTATCTCGAGTTCCGGAGTTTGCTTCTCCTGATTGCACATGGGGCCCTTACTCAAATGCCACGATCAAGATTGGAATGGCCGCAATTCGGCGCCGCATCGGATTCGAGAGAGTGTCACTGCTCCTGCAGCCATTCGCCCAAGCAAACAAATCGCCGGAGTCGTCCCTCATCGGTAAGGTCATGAAGGGTTGAAAGAAACTGTTGTAGCCCTGAGAAATTTCCTTCTCCTTCGATAGGCACGAACTCCTCGCGTCTCTTTTCCCGCGCATCACCCCAACGCTTTGCAAGCGCAGCGCCATGACCGGGGACAAGGCCAGAGCTTACGCTGGCTGGCAGGCTGAGTCCATTGAGAAGTCGTGTTCAAAACTATTGTTCTGTCTAAAAATGTATGGCGAATGGCGCCTACCTGGGCAGCTGACCTGACATCCCAATATTATTCACGGACCAGGTTCCGAGCACGAACTCTGATGAAAATTTAAAGCCTGGCTTCCTTGCGAGGCGAGTTTCCTGGCCGATAAGATGGCGGCCTATGAAACTCAGTCGACGCGCCTTCGTAAAGTTGTCGAGTTGGTCCGTTGGTAGCCTGGCTCTTTCTCCTGATCTGCGCTGGGCTCTTCCGCAGAGCGGGGAACAGAGGCACACGAGCGGGAAGCGCGTCGTGATTCTTGGGGCGGGACTTGCCGGGCTTGCAGCAGGATGGGAACTGAAGAGCGCAGGGCATGACGTCACCATTCTGGAGGCGCAGCTTCATCCCGGCGGACGCGTCCACACCATTCGCGAAGGACTTTCCGACGATCTCTACGCCGAAGCCGGTGCCGGACGAATTCCGAGCTCTCATACTGTCACGCGAGAGTGGGTGAAACATTTCGGGCTTGAACTCGAGCCGTTCTTTCCCAAGGACGGGGCGCAGATCGCACTGCTGAAGGGCAAGAGGGTAAAGATCGCTCCAAATGGGAGTCTGGACATGTCGGCCGTACCGCTCGATCTCACTCCAGAGGAGCGCAAGATCGGGCTGGCGAATTTGGAAGAACACTACTGCGGCGAAACCATGAAAACGATCGGCGATGCCATGCGCGGGCAATGGCCGCCCGAATTGGCGGGGCTTGCCGACATCACTGCGCGCGATTTCCTGAAGCAGCGGGGCGCGTCCGACGATGCGGCCCATTACATACTATTCGGCTTTCAGGAAAACGCTGCCCTGGATTTCCTCCGCGACGAGGTAAATCTCCATGATGCTGCAATGTCGAAGATTCGAGGCGGCAACGACCAGCTTCCGCGCGCTTTTGCGGCGAAGCTGCGTGATGTGATCCATTACGGCTGCGCCGTGGAGCACATGGAGCGCGGTGAAAAGAGCGTCCACATCGACTGCCGCCATATGGGGATGCTGGATCACGTCGAAGCGGCCGCCGTCATTTGCACCATCCCTTACCCGGTCTTGCGAAACATTCCGGTGACGCCGGAATGGTCGCCGGCAAAACGCAACGTGATCGATCACCTGAACTACGGCGCGGTGGTGCGGACAACTTATCAGGTGAGCCGCCGGTACTGGGAGAACGAGGGCCTGAACGGATTCGGGATATCGGACAAGAACTTCGAGGTCTGGCATCCGAACTATGGCAAGCCGGGGAAGCGAGGACTATTGCAAGCCTACAACTTCGAAAATTATGCCCAGCAATTGGACCAGTTGAACGAGGATGAAAGAATCGAGCGCATAATCGGCGACATGGACGAAGTGCATCCCGGACTGCGTCGCAACCTGGAGGTGGTCGTCACGAAATCCTGGGCAAAGGATCCATGGCAAAGGGGAGCCTACGTTGTATATCCAGTGGGCCAAATGCGGTGGTATCCCGACATCTGCAAGCGCGAAGGCAGGATCTGGTTTGCCGGCGAGCATGCCTCTCCCTGGCCGGGATGGATGCAGGGCGCCATCGCCTCAGGAATCAAGGCGGCGCGGGAGATCAACGCAGAATCTGACGCTGTACTGGCGCAGCAACCGCGCCCTGCCCCGAATTAAGCCTTGGTCGCTGTCCATACATACTCAAGCCGGACAGGCCTACTCAACCAGAAGACGGTCAATCCGCAGAGGTGAGTGCGGGTTGTCCACCCACCTCGTCCCAAATCTTGGTGCCATAGGTCTCCGGCAGGAAGAAACTTCCTACCAGGAAAGTGAGCCCGGCGACGATGATTGGATAGTAAAGCCCTGCATAGATATTACCCGTCTCGGCGCAGATCGAGAGCCCGATGAGCGGCAGCAATCCGCCGAACACTCCATTGCCGATGTGGTAAGGCAGCGAAAGCGAGGTGTAGCGGACTTTGGCAGGGAACAGCTCCACCAGGAACGCCGCGATTGGCCCATACACCATGCAGACGTACACAACCTGGGCTAACACCAGAAGGACGAGCATGGTCGAATCAGGATTGCTTGCTTCCTTGGCGGGAACCAGCGCTCCGGTCGCATCTGTGGACATCGGCGTCAGACTGATGGCGCCCGTGACTGCATTGCGCTGGGACTTCACCGTGACGACATTGTTTCCGGCCGCACGCTGCATGGCGTGGTAAATGGGGATGTAGGTAACGACAGCGAGCAGGCAGCCTGCCATCATGATTCGCTTGCGTCCAATCTTGTCAGAGAGCCACCCAAAGAGCGTGAAGAGCGGCATTCCCAATAACAGGGCAACCACGATGATGTTGTTGACCGTCTTGCTGTTTATCTTGAGGACCGACTGCATGTAAAACAGCGCATAGAACTGGCCTGTGTACCACACCACGCCCTGGCCCGCGGTCGCGCCGAACAAGGAGAGCAAAACCTGTTTCAGGTTCGCCATCTTGGTAAATGCGTCCTTGAGCGGTTGAAGCGAGGCCTTCCCGCTGCTCTTGATAGAGGCGAAGATGGGTGATTCTTTCAGCTTAAGCCGGATGTAGAGCGATATGGCGACCAGAATGATCGAGACCAGGAAGGGAACGCGCCAGCCCCAGGCTTGAAATGCCTCCGGCGTCATGTTGGCCCGAGTGGCAATGATCACGAGAATGGAGACGAACAGCCCAAGCGTTGCCGTGATCTGGATAAAGCTGGTGTAGAATCCGCGCTTCCCGTCGGGTGAGTGCTCGCCCACGTAAACGGCAGCTCCGCCGTACTCGCCGCCCAGCGCAAGCCCCTGCAATACGCGAATGGCAATCAGCGCGATCGGAGAGAACCAACCCGCTGTGGCGTATGTGGGAAGGAGGCCGATGATCGCGGTAGATAACCCCATGACCGAAAGAGTGACCAGGAACGCATACTTCCGTCCGATGAGGTCGCCAATCCGGCCAAAGAAGATCGCTCCAAAGGGCCGGACCACGAACCCCACGGCAAACGTGGCGAGGTAGGCGAAATAGGCAAACGTGTTGTTGCCCGGTGGATAAAACTTGGGCGAAAGGACGGCCGCCAGGCTGCCGAAGATGTAGAAGTCGTACCATTCGATCATGGTGCCGACGGACGAAGCAGAGATCACAAGCGGCAGGCTGTATTGCGCTTTTGCTCCTCCAAGTGCTTGTTCTCGCGTGGCCATATAGTCTCCTTGTCGATCGCTGCTGCGCGACCTTGGTTGCCCTCGAAACCACTTCAGCGCCGCGTTGAACGTCTACCCTGGTAGTAATGCTCCGGCGGGGCCCACATGTAGGGCCACATTTATAGTTCGGTTTGGCAAAAACGTAAAGATTATTCGGAGATCCAAGACCGCTCAGGAGCGCTCGGCCGCCCACGCCAGAGGTTCGGGTCCAACTGCGCGATAGGGAACGATACAGCATCGATGGTACCCAGCGTCTGAGCCCAACCAGGCGATTTCCTGACTTTCCTGTCAGGATTTACGCTCCAGAGTTCGGGTCGAAAGACACGTTTGCGGGGCCGCATGAAGAGGGGGTAACTCGCTTCAGGAAGCCACTAATTTCGAAGCGCAGGAACCTCTAAGTGAGGTTCTTGGACGCGACGGAAGTTGCGAACCTTCGTTTTGCGGCACTACAATGCGCCTCATCCAATCGGCCACAATCAGGAGGCGACATGAAAGCAAAAACAATTCTACCTATCCTTGCCTTGTGCTTTGCCGGAGCGGTAGTCTGCTTCGCCCAAGACCCAAACATCGGCACGTGGAAATTGAACGAGGCAAAGTCGAAGATCTCTACCGGGGCTCCAAAGAACACGACCGTTGCCTATGAAGCTGCAGGGGACAGCGTAAAAGTCACAATCGATGGAGTCGGAAGCGACGGCAAGGCCACGCACAACGAGTGGACGGGCAAGTACGATGGCAAGGACTACCCAGTGACGGGCGATCCCAATTCAGACGCTCGGTCGCTTACGAAGATTGATAACCGTACACTGGGCTTCAATGTCAAGAAAGGCGGAAAGACCACGATCAGTGGACGCATCGTAGTTGCGACTGACGGAAAGAGTCGCACAGTCACCACCAGTGGGGTTGATGCGAGTGGCAAGAAGGTTAGCGGCTCCGCTGTTTACGACAAACAATAAGCTGTCGTGACCCTTCCTGTATGGTTTTCCCGAGCGGAAGAGTTCTTGTTTTACCACCCCGGCCCACACATATACCCTGGTTGGCAGTGGTTCCAGCCAAGGCATTCTTTCAACGAACCCTCAGTCCATCACCCACCCATTCTTCCGGTAACGGATGACGGGGGCGCGGTCAATGCCGGGTAATTTTGGCAGGGTTCCTAAAACCAGCTTGCGCCACGGCTTTTCCAAGGCGGGGACACCCATGACTCTGGAACTAAGCCTGCGGAAGTTCCTGAGCGCGCCCGCATTGGGCAGCCGGGCGAGCTCGTCTTCGATAGTTGCTTCGTGGACGCGATGGCATTCCGCCAGGTTCTGCAGGCCAAGCGAGTCAGGATGTGAGCGGAAGCCGCCGATCAGAGCATCTACGGAATAGAGCTTGGCAAAGCGAAAGAACCGCACCCATAATTCAAAATCACTGCCATTCCGACGAGAATCGTCGACGCGGCCGCCGGCGCGCTCCCATAAGCTGCGTCGCCAGAACGTGGACTCCTGTTGGATGTAGCGGTTGGCTCCCGCAAGGAACGGCATGCGCGACCAGCGGCGGAGCTTCAGAATTTCCACCGCCATCCCGTCGTCGCTGAAGCCCGTGGGCCGGCCGGTGATCCACTCGACCTCGGGGAATTTCGCGAACACGCTGCCGACGACCGACAGGGAACCGGTATGCAGCATGTCGGTGGCACTGATCCATCCCATCGACTCCCCGGACGAGTGCGCGAAGCCCTTATTGATCGCGTCATACATGCCGCGATCGGGTTCGCTGACCCAGCCATGCAGGTAGGACTCGTAGCGCCGGATGATGTCGACACTGCCGTCGGTCGATCCGCCGTCCACCAGGATGTATTCGAGATTCGGATAGCCCTGATTCAGCACCGACCGAATCGCCGCATCCAGGTAACGCGCGGAATTCCAAACCGGCGTGACCAGGCTGATCTTGGGCCAGGTGGAAGGGTTTGAATCCAGATTCGTGGTTGTGCTCACGGGGTTTTGAGGAAACGCCGCTTTCGAAGACTCATTCTGGCACAGGCAGGAATGTTTTTATTGTTTTTCTCTGTGCCTCAATCTCTCAACAGCGAAACCAGGGCCGGATTCTTCAGCTCCGTCCTCGACGCTACGAAAATGCAGCGCAGGTTGTGACCGTCGCGCGCCGTGTCCAGGTTGTTCCTCCATTCGAAGCGGAAATCTTCATGCTCGGGTGGAATCACGGGAGCGTAGACATGGGGAAAGCCGACGCGGTTCAGCGCCAGTACGACCCAATGCGGAGTGGGACGGCCGGCAATCCCGCCCAGCGCCTGGTTCACATCCGTGCTCTCGTCTTCCATGCGCACCAGCGCCAGTTGGTGATCGCAAATGATCGTCTCCAGCAGCAGCATCTCGTCGCAGACGGACTCCATGTTGCGCAGCGATTGCAACGGATTTTCGAGGTGATAGAGCAGGCCGTACGAAAACACAATCGGAAAGCGGCCAAAGCGCGACAACGGTTCCGTCTCCACGTTGCCGACGTGCGCCTCAAGATGCGGGTAGCGGCTGCGTAGCGCGGTAATGTTCCCCTCGCGCCCATCCACGCAGACCACGAATGCGCCCATCTCGAGCAGCTTCGCACCAAGGTGACCCACGCCACAGCCCACATCGAGTACGCGCTTGCCCGCCAGTGGCAGATGCATTGCCTCCAGATTCGCCATGCGCGCCCGGTTGATCGCGAGCGCGTTGGGGGCATCGAAGACCTCGAGGCCACCATGCCGGCGGATCCCCTCGCTCTTGTAATTCCGCCTGGAGATATCCACCGGATAGGGCAATTGCTCCGGCAGCGGGGCCGGTGGTTCACGTCTCCGTTTTGTGAATAGGCTCTTCACGTTTTATTGAAGGCTGCGAGCTTCGAGCTAGTTCACTCCTGGAAGCATTTTCCACCGAAAAGCTTTTAACCGCGAAGGTCGCAAAGGTGGCGCGAAGGACGCAAAGAAATGGTGAGCGGTTTTCTTCGCGCCCTTTGCGTGATCTTTGCGTTCATTGCGGTTAAAGGCTTTCATTGCTGATCATAGTTCAAAGCTCGTGGCTCGAAGCTCGAAGCTCGAAGCTCTTTCACGCCCTCCGAATCAGATCAAACCAGTTGAAATCGTACTTATGAAAGTCCAGCGTGAACACCACATCAAACTGGGCGGGCGCCAGAAAATCGCGAATCTTTTTGAGGTCGTGCCACTCCACCCAGGGCGCGCCGCCGTCGGTTTTCTTGCCCCACTTGTCCGCGGGCATGCTTCCGTCGTGAATCCAGCGCCGCTTGGGATAGGCCAGCTCAATCCATCGCCCACCCACCGGCAAATGCTGGAGCAGGGCTTGTGCTTCCACTCGCGTTGCCTCGAGCGGCAGGTTGATCAAAGAGCCTTGCCCGTAGATCGCCGCGTAATCCGCGGGCAAAGCCGCCAGCGAACGCAGGTCCTCCATGTAGCAGAAGCGTACATTGCCAAGCCCTTTCAGCTTGCAAAGTCGCCGGACCACAGCCAGATTCGTTTCAACGATGTCGACGAACGTCCACTCGGCGCCGTTTGAAGCAAAGGTGATGCCATCGAAGCCCAGTCCCGAGCCGACTTCCAATACTTTCTTGCCGCGGAAGATATCCCTGTAGAGCGTGTGATACCAGCCGCGAACGGAATACGCATCTCCCGTGGAGGAGTCGGCCAGCGCCTCCGACCACAGGCGCAGCAACTCTTGATCCGGCAGCTTCAGCAAGTCTTCGGAGCGCACCCGCGTCTGCTCACCGCCAGGGACCTCTCCCCACTTGGTGCGTAGAATGCGAAAAGTCTCTGAGAGGTGCTCATCGGCGCCCACGCCAGGTAGAAATGGCCAGCGCGCCTGTCGGCCGAGTCGCAGCATCATCGCCGGCTCTCCACGGCTACCTTCTCTGTCTTTGGTTGCGCGAACCGCCGCCGGACGAGCTTTGCCATGCCCAGCGGCCGCGAGCTGTAGCGCTTGAACTGCTTCCACAGCCGGCGTGGATTTTTCTCAATTCCTCGCCTAGTCAGTTTGTGGGTAGCGTCATCGATCGTGTACGCGTAGCGCCAGAAAAAGCCCTGCTCGTAGTCGCCCGGATTTTCTTCGCACGTGAGCCGCGCGTTCAGGATGCATTCCTCGCTGGCCATCATCTCTTCCTTGCTGGGGCCGTAGGTCGTGTGCGAGTAGTCATGATTCTGGTGAATGACGCGCGCCGCCCGGGTTGCATCCACTACCTGTGCGCCCAGCGAGCGCGCCTTCCACAGCAGCCAGTTGTCCCACCAGAAGCGGCCGATTGCCAGCGCGGGAATGGAAGCGTAGAGGCCCCGCGAAAACGCGAAGTAATCAATGCTGCGCGCGATCTGCAACTTGCCCTCGCGCCTCATCTGCTCGCGGAGTTGCATGGCCCAGTCGCCAGAGAAATCAATCGGCGCTTTGATATCCAGATCGGTCCGTCGCCCGACCATCAGAAAATGCTCGCTCCAGGCCGCCACGCGCGCGACTGCCTTCGCGAAATCATCAAACAGAATGATGTCGGAGTTTACGTAGCTGACGACCTGCCCCGATCCCAGCTTCTCCGCCTGCCCAAACAGGTCGCTGATTAGCGGCGTGCCCCATCGATTGCACTTTACTTCCGGGACATGGCGCAAGCCGAATTCCGCGGCGATCTCCGCCGTGCCCGGCTCGTGCCCAAAGAGAATAACTTCCGGGCGAGGTGTGATGCGCGTCCAGCTTTCCATCGCATTGCGCTGGATAACGCCGATGTGGCCTTCGAATCTCTTAGGAGTCGCAAATAGGGTCAGCGTGGCGCGCGGCGCGCCCGCCTCGGAGGCGCTCATACGAAACCCTCTCCCAAACCGAGTGCGAGATAATGTACTCCAGGTTCTTCGCGCAGGAACTTCACCGCCC
>OEKN01000122.1_pt1 | contig 12816 bp, 10 predicted proteins | sample 1503361 | NCBI WGS metagenome assembly OEKN01 (sample SAMEA104379592, study PRJEB20068) | metagenome | biome: 1000743; feature: 77; material: 1998 | place: USA | collected 2012 | depth 25 m
AGCAGGGTTAGAGCGAAGCCCACCAGGGCCACCGCCGCAAGCTTCATCTTCATAAAACCGGGCTCCTTCAAAATGCGTACAGGATTTGCGTCACGGAGAAGCGGCAATTCATACGATGCGGGGCTTGCGGTCCGGGCCGTACAGGAAACAGCTTAGATTTGCGGCTAGAACTCGGGCAGTTCAAATCCTGGGCTGCGCATCGCAGGTTGCACAAGTTTTTGCAAGAATGCTTATTGGCTGGAATCAAAAAGGTTGCCTCGTCCATGACGAATGTTTCGGGTACCCAAATGGCCACGGGTACCTGCGAAATGGAAGGTTTCGGGCAAAGTGATTTGTCAAACTTGTCACCGTTCCCAACAGGAATGAAGGAGTGTGCATCTAATGGTCAACAAGGAGGCGCCATGACAATGTTCGACGAAACCTATCGAGTGATCGCGGTGGAAGAGCAGAGCTTGACCATTCAAGGCAATATTAGCGGCGAAGTGTTGACGATTGTCACGGCGGATCCTGACATTCCTCTGACCGAGGAAGACTATCGCGTCGGTCAACTCATCGCGTTAAGCGACCCGAATCCTTCGGGCCTGAACTGAAGACCTCGGCCGCCTGGCCGACACACTTCAACCTACTTCTGGAATTTCGAACAAAGGATAACGAGTTTGGCGGGTGCCTTCCGTCGTATTCCTGACGATGGCTCTCAGAGTCGAAGGTGCGCAGTGGGTGTAAGTCGTTTGGGGGTTGGCTCCAGTATCTGCCGGATTGTCTGATTCGATCGCTTCACGATATGTTGGATTCACGAACGGAACAAGAGTTCCCGCACCGGTGTAAATGCCCAACCCGCGCCGGTGCGGGGTTTTTGCTTTGTGTCCCCTTCTGAGTTTCGGCTACTTACAATCCATAGTAACGGCGTACCTTCACCACCGCTGCCTGAGTACATGCATAGAGGCCTGGACGCCGCCTGCCTGTGCTATGTTCCGTGCAGGCAAGAATTTGGGGGGACGAGATGTCGCTTGAGGATGAGCGTGTGGGAACTGCGGCGCGCGCGCGGGCGGGCTGGACCACTGGGGTTGTCCTTGGGATTGCAGTGGGCGCATTGAGCGTCCTCGTCATCGTTCGGCAAGTGCCGTTCAATTGGCCGGCGCGCTGGCTGGCGCGCAGAACACAGATTGATGTGAGTCAGCCCACCGTCGTGAATAAGATTCAGCAATTGCAGCGGCTGGAAACGGTCGTGTACACGATGGACAAGATCGTGAGTGGCGAGAAAGAGAACGCGATCCTGCCGAACTTTCTTGCCGGGGACCGGCTTCTGATGGTGGTGCACGGCGAGGTGATTGCCGGCGTGGATTTCGGCACATTGAAAAGCGGGGACGTTACAGTTAGCGGAAAAACAGTGCGTTTGCACTTGCCGGACGGTCAAGTGTTCACCACTCGACTGGACAATGCGCGCACCCGGGTGTATTCGCGGGAGACCGGATTGCTGGTGCCAGTGGATCCCAATCTCGAGAGCCAGGTGCGGCAGGAAGCAGAGCGACAGTTGCATCAGGCGGCGCTATTGGATGGAATTTTGAAGACCGCGAGGATGAATGCGCGCACAACCTTGACTAGCCTGCTTCAGGGACTTGGGTTCGAAAAAGTCGAGTTCGAAGGAAATTGACGTAGCGCCGGCATCTTGCCGCCATCTGTTGTTGAGCGTAGCGCCGGCATCTGTGGTTGAGCAAAGACGTCTGGCGGGACAACCGCGCTACCTGTTATTTCGGCTGAATCAGATCCCAAAGATTTCCGTACAAGTCTTTGAAGACCGCGACGGTGCCATAGGGTTCCTCTTTGGGATCCCGGGCGAATTCCACGTTTCGCGAGATGAGCGTGCGGTAGTCGCGCCAGAAGTCGTCGGTGTAGAGGAACAGGAAGACCCGGCCGCCGGTCTGGTTTCCAATGCGGGTGATCTGTTCAGGGCTAGCGGCCTGCGCGAGCAGCACATTCGTGCCACTGGAACCTGGAGGAGCCACCAGGACCCAGCGCTTGCCTGCACCCAGGTCGGTGTCTTCGACGAGTTGGAAGCCAAGCACATTCGTGTAGAACGCGATAGCCTCGTCGTAGTTGCGAACCACGACAGCGACATGGGCGAGAGTCTGCGGCATGGGTTTTCATTTTACGGCACTGCAGCTGGTCCAAGGCCGATGCGCGCGTCCGCCTTGGGTCGGGCTTGACCATCTCTAAGCGTAAGGATAGCCTCGCGGGGAAATTCCCCACTTGGAAGGAGGTTTCCAATGGTTCCCCTCTCCGCTCTCTGGCTGCCGATTGTGTTGGCGGCGGTCATTGTCTTCGTCGCCAGTTCCATCATGCACATGGCCCTGACTTATCACCGCAGTAATTACAAGAGACTTCCTGACGAGGACAAAATCCTCGACACGTTGCGTGCCGCGGGATTGCAGCGGGGGCTCTATATGTTTCCCTTCTGCACCATGAAAGAGATGAAGTCGCCCGCGGTGACGGAGAAGTACAAGCGGGGACCTGTAGGTTCTCTGACGGTGCTGCCGCTCGGCCCGCCAGCCATGCCGAAATACCTGGGATTGTGGTTCGGGTACTGTTTGCTGGTCGGCTTTTTCGTCGCTTATCTGACCGGGCACACGGTGCACGCGGGCGCGCACTATCTGGCTGTGTATCGGGTAGCTGGCACCGCGGCATTCCTGGCGTATGGTATCGGAGCTCTACCGAATGGAGTGTGGAAGGGTCAGACCTGGAGTATGACGATCAAGGAGGCCATCGACGGGCTGGTGTATGCCCTGCTCACAGCGGGAACCTTCGGCTGGCTTTGGCCGAAATAACGGCGGCCCCCGTCGGCTTCACCCCTTGGAGATCTTGATCGACGTCGTCTGCGTTTCCAAACTCACCGGGGAGGGAGTTCCGAGGCGCGCATTATTCGGGGTGGAAGTTGAAAATGACGATCTCTTTGGTCTCGTGCGGAGCGGCTTCCCACTTGGATCTGTTGACGGCGTCTACTGCAGCCTGAACGAGAAGGGGATGTCCGCCCAGGGTCTGGGTCGACTTTGCGGAGCCATTGGGAAGGACCACAGCCTCAATTTTGACGGATCCAGCGAGCTTCATGTTGCGGGCGAGACCGGGATAGGATGGGACAACCTTCGCAATAAGTTTGCGCTTGGTTTCGGGCTGATCCTGCTGGCCGCGCGATAAGGGACACAACGCTAGTAGAACCGAAGCGCACACCGCCAAAAGCGCAGCCCGAATCAAGAGACGCATAGGCCCCCCTTTCGCCATGTTAGTCACTCGCGGGTTTACGTAAAGGTAACGGTGGTAATCAGCGTTAATTCGAGGCAGCAAAAGGCTCAAAAGCGCCAGAAGGACGGCGGGGAAAAGCCGACTGTGAGTCATTCCGCCTGGTTAACGCATGTTTGACTTGGTCTGGGGCCGAACCTAAGATAGCTGGACTGAAATCTGCCCAGGCATGATCGGCCAACTTGTTTCCCACTATCGCATTGTTGAGAAACTCGGCGGGGGTGGGATGGGTGTCGTTTACAAGGCCGAAGACACCAAGCTGAAACGATTCGTCGCCCTGAAGTTCCTGCCTGATGAGGTTGCCAAGGATCCGCAAGCCCTGAGCCGTTTTCAGCGCGAGGCGCAATCGGCTTCTGCCCTGAATCATCCCAACATCTGCACGATTTACGAGATCAACGAGTTCGACGGCCAGGCCTTCATCGCCATGGAATTCCTGGACGGCCAGACTTTGAAACATCGCATTGGCGGGCGCCCGATGGACACCGAGGCGCTGCTGGGGATCAGCATCGAAATTGCCGATGCCCTGGATGCGGCGCACAGCAAGGGGATCATCCATCGCGACATCAAGCCCGCGAATATTTTTGTCACCAAGCGTGGGCAGGCGAAGCTGCTGGACTTCGGACTGGCCAAGCTGGCACAGAGTACCGAACACACCGCCACGGAGGAGGCGCCCAATGCCGCCATGACCAGCCCCGGGTCGACCATCGGAACAGTAGCTTACATGTCGCCGGAGCAGGTGCGGGCGGAGGAGTTGGATGCGCGGACGGACCTGTTTGCGTTTGGATCCGTGATGTACGAAATGGCCACAGGCCAGATGGCGTTCTCGGGAAGCAGCAATGGCGTGATCTTTGAAGCGATTCTCAACCGGATGCCTGCGCCGGTCTCGAGCCTGAACGCTGCGGTTCCGCTCAAGTTGGACGAGTTGATCACGAAGTCTCTGGAAAAAGAGCAGGACATGCGCTACCAGACTGCGGCCGAACTGCGCGGCGATCTGAAGCGGATCAAGCGTGGGCTGGAGAGTGCGCGCATCCGGTCCGAGAGCGCGGGCGATATGGCCATAGCGAGCATCACCGCAGCATCTGGCCGCGAAAAAATGGTTCCCCGACGTCGCGTTGTCACCATTGCGGCAATCGCCGGGGCCATGGCGTTGGTAGCCGGCCTTGGTGCCGGGGCGCTTTGGTTCAAAGCTCCTTCGCAGATTGCGTTTCCCGTTTATCATCCGCTGACATTCCGGCGCGGGAGCGTGCAGTCGGCGCGGTTTGCCCCGGATGGGAAGACGGTCATCTACAGCGCAGCCTGGGAAGGCGCGCCTCTCAATCTCTATACCACCCGTCCGGAGAGCCCGCAGTCGCAGGAGATGGAACCGCGCGGCGCCGCCGTGCTGGCCGTGTCGTCCTCCGGCGAGCTGGCTCTTGCCTTGAAGAGCCAGCCCCGCGACGCCTTTCTTTATTCAGGCACGCTGGCGCGCGTACCCCTGGTTGGGGGCGCGCCGCGCGAAATCCTCGACGATGTGGAGTGGGCAGACTGGTCACCGGATGGAATGAATCTTGCCGTTGTACACGAAGTCGATGGCAGGAAGCGGTTGGAGTATCCAGTTGGCAAGCCCTTGTATACCGGGGATGGGTGGCTGGGGAATCCGCGCATCCGGCCCGACGGGTCGATGATCGCATTCGTGGATCATCCGCAGCCGCGGGACGATGGCGGCTCGGTCTCAATCGTCGATCTGGCTGGCAAGAAGACGATGTTGTCGGATGGTTGGGACAGCATCCAGGGATTGGCGTGGTCGCCTGACGGAAACGAAATCTGGTTCACCGCGACCAGAACGGGCGGAGACCGGTCGCTTTACGCAGCGACTCTTTCAGGTCACGTGCGCACCCTGGCGCGAGTTCCCGGGGAGCTTACCATTCACGACGTTAGCAAGGAAGGGAAGGTGCTGTTGACGCGCGGCAACGATCGCGCGGGAATGATCGGGTTGGCGTCCGGTGAAGCGAAAGAAAGGGATCTCTCGTGGTTGGACTGGTCGGTGCCGGGAAGCTTGTCAGCAGACGGCAAGATGATCCTGTTCCAGGAGGCGGGCGAAGGGGGTGGGCCAAAGTACGCTGTGTACCTGCGCAACACCGATGGATCACCCGCTATCCGACTTGGTGAAGGAAGCGGGCTTTCGCTCTCGCCGGATGGGAAATGGGCGCTCTCGCGGTTGAATACAATGCCTTCGAAGTTGGTGTTGTATCCGACGGGCGTGGGAGAGGTGAAAGAGGCCGCGAAGGATGGCCTGAATCACACCAGCGCCGCATTTATGCCCGACGGCAAGCGGGCGGTGTTCACGGGAGCGGAGACCGGGCACGGCGTTCGACTGTACTTGGAATCGCTGGAAGATGGACGCCCACGCGCGTTTAGTGTGGAAGGTGTTGGCCCGGGGGTGGTCTTGTCGCCGAATGGCGAGTTTGCGGCGAACTTCGGACCCGATCGAAAACTATACCTGTTCCCCGTGGCTGGTGGTGAACCGAAGCTCGTCCCAAGCGTCCTGCCGGGCGAAGGACCGACGGGATGGTCCGCCGACAGCCGCTCGCTCTATGTCATGGAGCGAGGGCACGTGCCGGCAAATGTGTTTCGTATCGATCTGTCGACCGGGCAGCGCAGCCTATGGAAATCGCTCGAACCCGCGGACGCAGCGGGCATCGATGCGATCGGGCGCGTATTGTTATCGGCCGACAGCAAAAGCTACGTTTACAGTTACGTGCGCACGTTGTCGGACTTGTATCTGGTGGAAGGGTTGAAGTAAGACTCCGCGGGCACGGAATGATTATTAGAAAACTGAAACCTCCTCCCCAACGAAACCAACCAAGTCTTAAAGCCACAGCTCTGATGAACAAGACCATCCTCTCCGGCAGTGCAGCATGAAAAACCGATCCGTACCCGTCGACACGGTGCTTCCGCACATTATTTATAGAAATCTTCCCGGGGCCATCGAATGGCTCAGCAAAGCATTTGGTTTTTGCGAGCACTACCGCTACGGCGAGCCCAGCGGAGCGCAGATGCATCTCGGCAACGCTTACATCATGGTGAGAAGCGCTGGGCCGGGCAACGCCACCGCCAAACCCGGCTCGGAACAGACTGCGTCCCTCACCGTGTTCGTCGATGACGTGGAGGCGCACTTTCGTCAAGCCAAGTCGGCGGGGGCCAGGATTGTCGAGGAACTTCACGAAGTCATGTATGGCGAAAAGCAGTATGGAGTCGAGGACCTTGAAGGGCACCGCTGGCTGTTTTCGCAGCATGTCCACGATGTGAGCCCGGAGGAATGGGGCGCGAAGATTGCTGAGACTTAAGAGTAATCAGACAGAAGAACTCACGAACGTTGCCGTTTTGTAGCGGTTGTGCTCGAGCACCGCCGGGCTAGCGCCGGACCGATGTGAGATTCGCAAGACTCCCTCGTTAGCTTGGACGCGATGGGGTTGAGCTTTCCGGTGGCTCCGAGCCGTAGTAAAGCTCGCACACGGCTTTCTGGACTTTGTCCGAAAGCGCCTGCATATCGTGGCCGGTGAGACCGACAGTCGAAATCGGTTCCCCCACTCGCATCTCCAGCGGACGCGACTTGATGTGATAGGTGTTCATGGGCAGAAGTTCATAGGTGCCGAGCAGCGCGACCGGGACGATATCGACCTGCGCCTTAATCGCGAGAAAAAATGCGCCGGGCAGGAATGGCTTGATCTGGCCATCGGGGGTGCGGCCACCTTCGGGGTAGATCACCAGCGGCATTCCTGCCTTCAGGCTCTTCAACGCGGAACGAATGCTGCCGATGGAAGCGGCCGGGTTCTGCTGATCGATGCAGACTTGTCCGGAGCGCCTCAGATGCCAGCCAATCACGGGATAGGAGAGCAATTCCTTCTTAAACGCGATTCGGAACTGGAAGGGCAGGTACACGTAGAGCACTGGAATATCGAGAGCCGATGCGTGGTTCACGGCGTAGACATGGGTACGAACGGTATCGATCTTGTCGAGCCCGGTGACTTTCACTGGCGAGAGGATCGTCTTCATGATCATCCACGACCAGCCCCTCGCGAAGCTGTGCAGAATGCGCTCGCGGTCTCCGAACAAAGAAGCGGGAATTGAGGTCAACCCGAAGACGACGGTGTACAGCCAGATCAGCGGGTCATAGATGAAATAGGAGCGCAGTCGGCTCAGGATTCCGTGCTTGCGCGGGCGCGGAGACTTGGGGGCAATGAGGCGTTCGATCAAACTCTGCGCGGGAACGATGGGAACTTCGCCGCTTTCGACTTCGGTGGGTGGAGTTTTGGACTGCACGGTTCCTATCCGACGCCCAGCGTGCGCATCGCTTCTCCTACAATGTAAATCGAACCGGTGACGACTACCAAACCCCGGGTTCCCGCAGCGACACGGGCCTTAGCCAGCGCCGAAGAGACGTCGGGAGCCTCGTCGATCTCGACAGAAACCCGCTTGGAGGCCTCACGAATCTCAGATGCGGTCGCGGCTCGAGGGTTTTCGACGTGGGTAGCGATCACGCGATCCGCCAGCGGAAACAGGATTTCTGCAATCTCGCCGATGGCCTTGTCACGCATGGCCCCGAACACAAATACGAGCGGCCTTTCTTCGTAAGTTGCCGAAAGCGTGGAGCGAAGAGCCCACGCTCCCGCGGGATTGTGTGCCACATCGAACACGATCTCAGGGTGTTCGGCGGTGGCGGGCAGCACCTGAAAGCGCCCCGGCCAGCGGGTTTCGCGGATACCGCGCTCGATCGCGTCTGCGGTGATGTTGGCGAATCCCTGGTGCGCGAGTTCCTCCGCCGTGGCGATCGCGAGCGCGATGTTGCGGAGTTGATGGCGGCCCACTAGCGGAGTCTCGACCGTGATTTCGCTTCCCAACACCTGTAGAGGGTAGCGCGAAACGTAACCCGCTTTTTCCTGACTACTCGGAACGAGGTATTGCGAGCTATTGGGGGTCACAGGCGGCACGTACGGAACCGCGTTGATCGCCTTTGCTCCGAGCTCGAGAATCGCATTGCCGATGACGTCGTTGGCTTCCGGTGTTTGCGGCAGGGTAACGACCACCCCGTTTGGCCGAATGATGCCGGCCTTCTCGCGGGCAATTTGAGACAGCGTGTCGCCGAGGAATTTCTGGTGGTCGAGCGAAATATCCGTGATCACACTGACGCGGGGTTCGACTACGTTGGTCGCGTCCAGGCGCCCGCCCATGCCCACCTCCAGCACGGCGATTTCGACCTTCTCGCGCGCAAAATATTCGAAAGCAATGGCGGTAAGCATCTCGAAGAAGCTCGGATGCCAGGGGAGTTCCGCTTCGGTGACCAGACGCTCGGCGGTGCGGTCGACGACATCGTGAATCAGGGCGAAATCGTCATCAGCGATGGGGACGCCGTGAATGCGAATACGCTCATTGATCCGAACCAGGTGAGGCGAAGTGTAGAGACCAGTCTTGTAACCTGACACCTGCAGGACTGACGCGAGGGTGGCGGCGGTCGACCCCTTGCCATTGGTGCCGGCGATCAGGACAGCAGGGAATCTTTGTTCGGGATGCTCAAGGGCTTCGAGCAGGACGCGCATGTGGGCGAGGTCGAACTTGTGCAAGGGCGTCTGGGCCAATTCGTGGCCGAGGGCGAACATACGCGCGATGGCAGTTTCGTAGGACAAGACAGGGCTGGCACTCACAGGCAAGAACCCGCGGCCAGCATGCTTAAGAGTATCAAGGACAAGCGGCAAGTTTCGAGAGATGGACAGCGGAGTGAGGCAAAGGAATGGCCAACGCCCAGGAATCGGGGGCCGAGTGGATACCTGGGGTTCCCCGGATGTTCGGCAATCACACCGAGCGTCTTCCTTTGCACAAAACAGCGATTTCCTGTCAACCGTGACAAATCCTGAAACGAAGCGTCTTTTTGTTTACACCATACGGAGGTGGGCTACACTGACGGGCACGTGTTGGCGGCTTCCATCGTCATTTGGGCGCGGCGTGATGAGCAGGGCATACAGGACGAGGGCAGGTTTGCAAGGTTCGCAAACCTATTTAGCTCGTCTGACCTTTTTCGTCCTCTTTGTTTGCGTGTTGCTGTGCATTCATTTGTATGGGTCGGCTCTAATTTCTGCGAACACAGATAGCGGCACCGCGCCGACTGCCGCCGCTCAGATCGACCTTGTACCTCTCGGATATACGGGGCTCTCGGCAGGAGCCCGACAGGCGGGAGGATCGAATCTCTCGGTCGACTTCCTGGATTCGCATCATGTCCTCCTGACCTTCAATCCAAAGAAACTATTCAAGCGCCTCCCGGATTGTCCTCCGACCCACGCGGACCGCCTGATCCATGCGCTGGTGATGGAGGTGCCGAGCGGCAAAGTCGTGAAAGAAACGGACTGGTACCTGCATGACCTGCGACGATACGTGTGGAATCTTGACGGCGGCCGGGTGCTGCTACGGCGCCTGAACCGCTTGTACGAGGTGAACTCGAATCTCGAAGAGAAGCTGGTCTTCGATTCGCCCAAGGATCTGCTATGGGTGACTGTCACTGCGGATGGAAAGCAGATCCTCGTGGAGACCAGTGCAGGGTCGGGAACAGCGAACGATCCGACCGAGGGGAAGCTGAAGGAGGATGAGCAGAAAAAAGAACGAGTGCAGGTTAGTTTCCTGGACGCGAGTTCCTTAATCGTTCAAAGAACTATTAACGTTCGCGGAAGAATTCGGCTGGAGTCCACGAGTTCGGGATTCGCGGATGTACGCCACCAGGGCTCGACCACCTGGCTGGTGGAATTCGGCAATACCCATATCACGCGCGTGAAGTCGCGTCCCACTCCCGATCTTCTGTATAGCACCGCGAACACCGTACTGGTGGGTCGCTGTGCCGTCTCGCACAAAGGCTACAACCTGAGCGCGTTCACGCTGACGGGCAGCTTTCTCTGGAGACAGCAATGGGAGGATTGCCGCTTTTCCCCGGTAGTTCGCGATAGTGAAGATGGAAGCCGCTTCGCCGCCGGCACGATGAGCATCCATCGAATCAGCACACCCGTGGGGAAAAGTGAGCAAAACGACAGTATCGAAGAAGGTCTGGTTCAGCACATTCAGGTCCTTGATACCGCAACTGGAAATTCCACTCTGTCTCTGACCGTGGCACCGGCAGTAATGGACGGACAGAATTTCGCACTTTCTCCGGATGGCGGAGTGCTGGCGGCTGTGGAAGGAAACGCGCTTCGTATCTATGAACTGCCGGAAATGTCCACGGATGACCGCGCGCGATCCATCGCGGTAAGAGCGGATGCCCCAAACCTGAATGCTCCATCGGGGGAGGCGGGGAAAGCCGGGGAAGAGCCGATCTATTCTGCATCGGAAGATGAAAATGCGAGCGAAACCACGCGCGCCAAAGACGCGTCTGCCCCGGCTACCCCAAATCCCACCGAAAAATCTGCTGACAGCAAACCTGAGCCAACTCCAACCGTCACGATCCGAACTGGAACCCAGGTGGTCGCGGTCGACGTGGTCGTCACCGATTCCGGCGGTCATCTTGTGAAAGGTCTGCAGGAGAGCGATTTTCAGATCCTGGAGGAGGGGAAGCCGCAGGTGTTGCGCTATTTCAAGGAAATCAGCGGCGCCGAGCGCCCGGCCGAGCCTCCTAAACCCGCCACCAAGGCGGTCGTTGCTCCAAACGTGTTCTCGAATTCCGCACTTCCGGTCGACGAAGGTGCGGTCACGGTCGTGTTGCTCGATCTTCTGAATACTCCCACCTCGGACCAGGCCTACGCGCAGGACCAGTTGATCAAGTTTCTGAGGAGCAAGCCTGACGATGCGAAATTTGCGATATGCATCCTGGGTAATCGTCTGGAGATGATCCAAGGTTTCACCGGGGATCAGGCAACCCTGCTGGGGGCCGCGAAAGGGAAAAAGGCATCACAGCGCAATCGGCCATTGTGGAGATCAGCGGCGGCAGAGGAAACGCCTTTCGAGGGGAACAGGATATCCACCCGGTTCCAACCCACGTTGGACTCCTTCGCCTCCGCGTATGCATTGCAGGAGTCGGAGTTGCGGCTGGTGAATGCCGACCAGCGGATGGAAGTTACCGTGGATGCCTTCGCTCATCTGGCGCGGTATCTCGAGGGTGTGCCTGGGAGAAAGAATCTGGTGTGGCTCTCAGGGTCTTTTCTGTTGGGCATCTATCCCGATTCGAATGGCCAGAACCCGTTCCTGGGGACCCGCGACTACGGGGACAACTTGAAGAAAGTTGCGAATCTGCTGGGAGAGGCGCATGTGGCCGTCTATCCGGTCGACGTGAAAGGATTGCAGACCAATCCTTTGTTCAGCGCGGCCAACGAAAACCTCACCGCTCCGATGTCCCAGCAACCAACGCTCCCCGCCGACTCGGTAGTGACGCGGCAGGGCCTGTTTTCGCGGAATCCCAACCTGGGCATTCCGGCCTCCACTCTGGGCGATCAAGTTGCGCAATTCGATCTGGCGCAGGCCGACGAGCATGCCACCATGAGCGAACTGGCAGCGCACACCGGTGGACAAGCCTTCTTCAATACAAACGGAATCGCACAGGCTATCCACACAGCCGAAGAACAGGGGGCGAACTACTATGCGCTGTCCTACACCCCTTCCAACAAGAAGTATGACGGCTCATTCCGCAAGGTGAAGGTCACGATCGCTGGCAAGAAGTACCGCCTGGCGTATCGGTCGGGATACTACGCGATAGATCCGTTCGCGCCGGCAAAGCCGTCGAAGGATCTGACTTCGAGTCTGGCGCGAGCAGCGATGCAGTCGGGCTCGCCGCAGTCGCGGCAGATCCTGTTTGGGGCACGCGTCGTGCCGGTGGGAAAGCCGCGGGTTCTGCAGAATTCGCAAGCGGACACGAAATCCCCGAAGAAGAACAAAGTGCCGCAAACTCCACTCGAAGTCCAGCGCTATGCTATCGATCATGCGGTGAACTTCTCGGATTTGCGATTTGCCCAGGCAGCGGATGGTACGTACCACGACTTGCTGAATTTCATGGTGACCGCTTTTGACGAGGGCGGGACGTTACTCGCCAGCCAGATTGCGCGCACCAAGGCGGACTTTAACCCGGATGCGATGAAGGATGTCGTCGCAGGCGGCGTGCGGATGCATCAGGAGATCGAAGTGCCGGTGAAAAGCACGACCCTGCGGTTAGGGGTTGAGGACTTGAGCAATGGACACATCGGCACGATCGAAATTCCCCTGCCGGTCCCGCCACCCCCAGAGACGCAAGCGGGCGCGCGGAGATCGTTGCCGCCAGTTGAGCCTGATTAAGGCAGGGCAGGCATTGGCTCTAAATTACCTCTGTCATCCTGAGCGGAGTGAGGCGCCGGCCGAACGCAGTGGAAGGACCCCGCTACTCTGAACATTACGACAGCCCTGGAAAGCACCTCCACCACGAACCTTGTACCTCTGATTGCGTACGCCAGACGCCATCTAGGGGAACCGCTTGGCACAGGATCGTTTCCAGCACGACGGGCGAGGACCCTTCGACAAGCTCAGGGCAGGCTGCCCGTCGCTCCA
>OEKN01000660.1_pt2 | contig 12781 bp, 14 predicted proteins | sample 1503361 | NCBI WGS metagenome assembly OEKN01 (sample SAMEA104379592, study PRJEB20068) | metagenome | biome: 1000743; feature: 77; material: 1998 | place: USA | collected 2012 | depth 25 m
CGCTGGGCTCAGGAGAAATTACGCTGCTCGAACAGACGAACGCCTATAGCGTGTTCCCAAACGATGGCGTTCGTCTGACGCCTCGCTACATCACGAAGGTCACCGATTATGAGGGCCGCGTGTTGGAGGAGGATTTTCCCGATGTAAAAGATGCAATTTCCGCGCGCACCGCCCGCATCATGACGTCGATGCTGCAGGAGGTCGTGCAGCACGGAACGGCGGCTGCCGCGGGCAGTTTGAAGCTGCCTCTGGCCGGAAAAACCGGGACGACCAACGACTTCACCGACGCGTGGTTCATCGGGTTCTCGCCCTCGATCACCACCGGAGTCTGGATCGGCTACGACGAGAAGAAATCGCTGGGCGCGAAAGAAACCGGCGCCCGCGCTGCTCTGCCCATCTGGATGAACTTCATGAAAGTGGCGATGGCTGGGAAAGACCCCGGCATGTTTCAGGCCCCACCGATTTTGTCTTCCAATCCCTCGGCTCTGAAGATCGACACCCCGGATACGGCTCCAGCCGGAGATGAGGTCCACTGAACTGCCCACGTTTCCCCGCTCTTGCGAAGCGTGGTATTCCATGCCCAATTTCCAGAAGCGTAGTCTGCAGCCGCCAAGGTAATCAGACCAGGGCCTGCCCATTCGCTCGCGCACCTTGGACTGCGGTGCGGGCATCTCACGGAATGTTGTGCTAAGTTGGGTCTGTCCCCGCGTGAAACCTGCGCCAGTCGCTGGTTTCGGGCGAATCGCGGTTTGCAATGCAAATTTGCATCCTGAAGGAGTAAGCCAGGCATGCCGGGCCAATTCATCAAGAAACTGATCGAAAATCTCTGTCCCCACCGCTTCTCGTGGCCGCACAGCGGCGCGCGTGGTCAGGATTACCAGGTATGTCTGATTTGCGGAACTGCCTATGAGTACGACTTGGTGAACATGCGCCGCACCGGTCGCGTGATCACGCCGAGGGATGTACAGGCGGATTCGGTGTCACAGAAACCAGCGCTCTAAACGGGAGCTGTCGCTCTCGTCCCTTCCTTCCAACTGCGAATTTCGATCGCTAGTCGGCTGCCGGCCAGCGCTTTTCCGGAGTGCGATGTTGGGTGACGAGCTGTTCTCCCAGGTTCCGGATCACCGTGTTCAATCCGCTCGCCAGCGTAGTCCTGAGCCGTTCCACGGATTCCCGCTCCAGTTCCTGCATGGATTCGGCGAACACGCGCAGTGTTTCGGTAACACGCGTATTCAAGGATTGCATCGTGGAAGTCGCAATCTCGTTCTGAACGAGTTTCAGTTGCGCGCAGGCCGCTTCGACCTGCGATCCTAATTCGCGCACGCTGCGGCTTTCCAGTTCAATCATGGTTTCGTCGATGGCGCTTTCCATCTGCTTGCGGACGTCGCCCATGGTGTTGCTGGCCATTTGGCCGAGCCGCTTGTCGAGGCCGGCTTCGAGGCTGTGCGCTGATTCGTCGAGCTTCGCGATACGGTCGTCGAGCTGCGCAACCTCCCGATCGAGGCGCGCTTTATCAGCCGCCATCGATGCCTGAGCCTGTTCAAATTCCTGGCGGTACACATCGTGCTCATCACCCAGATCGTGCTGCATGACCTTGAACAGGTCCTCACTCAGCTGTTTGAGGCGATTTCCTGCGTCGACCACATGCTGGTGGAATTCGCCCATGCCTCGATTCAGGTTCTCGCGCTGATTCTCGGCGATGGTTGCCGAGAGAGCGCGCGCCCGCTCTTCCACCATCTGGAGTTCGCGCGTGACGCGCTTCAGAAAATCATCGTGTGTTTCAGCTGTCTTCTGTGTGATCGCAGCCTTGGCGGAGTCCAACAACTGGTTCGCCTGCGCTCGCGTTTGCTCGAGCACGCGCGGCCCCAGGTTGTTCTGCAGGCGCTGCTCCATCTGATCTTCCAGTTCCGGAGGAATCTGCGACAGCGACACTTCGAATTTGCTGCGCCCCATCCGGCCAAGCTTCTCCTTTACCTCTGCCAGATCGCCCAGCAGGGGATGCATGAGTTCCGAGATCATGGCGCGCAGATGCTCATCCGACACCTGCTTCTGGATCTTGTCGAACATCGCTTTCAGCGATGGCGAGACAGCGTTTGGGTTCTGATCGATCGTCTGGACAGCCTTCGCAGCCAGCTTTGCCGGAAGCTTGCCGCTGCTCGGGGCGGCGGGAGCGGGCAACTGTGCCCAATCCGGCGGACACGAGCTCAGGCCCCAGAAATTCTCGGGACGATCGAGACGCGCTGCCAATTGCCACGCCGAGCGATCGGAAGCAAGCGGCTGGCAATTGATGACCTTCGCGGTAGTCTCGCGTCCTTCCTTGCTGTGGAAATGCAGCAGCACCCCGGCGTCCAGCTTCACTGGCGACTTCATGGCGCAGCCGTGTGCGTTGACGACGAGCGTCTCGCAGACCTCCGAGAAGCGCGTACCGGGCTCAAGACTGGTCACCAGAATTGGAACGTTGATTGGCACCCTGGAACTGCGGCGAAGTGCGGTAGGGGAATGCGCATTCTGCATAGTCACTGGCCTTCATGCGAAGAATATAGGGAGGCACCCGTAACGGTGTTTCCCATCCGGATAACGTTACCGCTAAGTCGGCGCGATTCCTTCGTCTCGGGAGTGCTGTCCGCAACCGCCGAAAGGCCCATGCGGTCACGGACTTTGGTAACTGGGGTCCGCCCGCAGCGCCTTAGCCAAACCGACCTTACGACAGAACGGGGTCAGTTCTCTCACCCGTTAACTGCCGGAGTATTGACACGAACAAGATCCGAGCGCAAGCTAACCCGATATTCCGGAAGGTTCCCATGAATCGCAAACGTCTCCTGCTCATCGGAATGGTCGCTCTCCTGGTTGGAAGCATTTCCAGTTCGATTGCCTACCGCTCACTGGTGGCGCGCATCATGCGTCCGGTACCGGGAGTTTCAGTTGTTGTCGCCGCACACGATCTTGCGCCCGGAGAGCCGCTTGCTGAGCGCGATGTCAGGGTAGTTGACTATCCGGACGGGTTTCTGCCTGATGGAGTTCTGCACTCTGTCTCTGATGCACTGCAGCGGAGTGTTCTGCTTCCGCTTGCGAAGGGACAATTCCTGACAACGAAGAATCTTGGAATCGACGGGGAAAAGGCGACTCTCGAGCACCTGATCCCTGCGGGTATGCGAGCCGCCGCGGTGAGCGTGGATGATGTGACGTCGGTCGCAGGATTTTCGCGGCCCGGCAGCCTGGTCGATGTTCTGGTGACTGGCCCAGCCGCCGACACCCATCGCCTGCAGAGTGTGACCGTCCTGCAACGGGTACGCGTGCTCGCGATGGGCACGCAGATAGAAGGCGAGCCCGCCAAGGATGTGCGGCAGGCCCATGTCGTGACCCTGCTGGTCAATCCACAAGACGCGGAAACCTTGAGCTTTGCCAGCCAGCAAGGCCGGATTCAGTTGATCATTCGCAATCCGGTCGACGCGAGCCAGGAAAAGCGTACCCCGGTGAACAACCTGGATGGACTGCAGCCGCCCCGGAATCGGATTCGAGTGAAGTATGTTGCGGCGCCCGCTCCGCCAGAACACGAAATCGAATTGTGGCATGGAGGCCACAGCGAGCGGATCAAGGTCAAAGACTGAGTCACCTCCTTCGGCGAGACTATAATCCCGGGTATCCATGAAAGCGTTCTTCCGCTTTGTTCTGCTTGCGCTGGTTCTGTTGCTGGTGGCGATGGCTTCCGCACTGCTTGCCATGCGCTTTGCCATCCACGGCAGCGAGGTGACGGTGCCGAAGGTGGTTGGATTGACCCCGGCGGAGGCCGAGCGCGCGATGGCGGGACTGGGACTGACTCTCGTTGTCGAACGTCAGTATTACAGCGCGGATATTGCGGAGGGTAAGCTGATGTCGCAAGTGCCGGCCGCCGGCATGAAAGTGCGACGGGGCTGGCAAGTACGCGCGGCGCAGAGTCTGGGGCCGCAGCGGGTCGCGATTCCCGATGTGCTGGGCCAAAGTGAGCGCGCTGCTGACTTGAACATTCGCCGACGCGGCCTCGACATTGGAGCGGTAGCATATCTGCAGATGCCGGGTGTGCCCGCCGACCAGGTACTTGCGCAAAGTCCGCCGCCCAATGCGAGCGAGGTTTCCGTTCCGCGCATCGATCTGCTCATTACGGCGATGCCTCCACCCCCATCTTTCGTCATGCCGAGTTTCCTGGGACAGCCTCTGGGCAGCGTGAATCTCGCATTGCTCGATGCGGGGTTTCACGTGGGAAACGTAAGCGTCATGCCCTCCGTGCCGGACACCACCCAGGGAGCCATCAACATATCGGCACAGTCGCTGACGCCTCCGCAGCCCTCGCCTGCCAGTATTGTCGTCTCGCAGACTCCGGCGCCAGGTCAGAAAGTGACTTCGGGGGCTACCGTGAATTTCGAAGTGCGGTGAGAGGTCACTTCAACTCTGGTGCAAAATGCTTCTCAGATTCACTGATCCTCACTTGATCCGCTCCAACATCGCCACGAAGAATCCGTCGCAAGTGTGAACGCCCGGAATGGTGCGAAGATACGACCCGTGGATCAACGGCTCAAGATCTTGAGCCGGGAGTTCTCCGGCTGAGCGTAATGCCGCCAGCTGCATGCGAACTTCCAACAATCGGAAAGACGGATTGCCCTGTATCGCCCGTTCGACCACATTTTCGCCCTCCTCGCGCTCAAGTGAGCAGGTCGAATAAACCAGCACCCCGGATGGAGCCACATGCCCCATTGCGGACTGCAAAATCTGTAACTGGCGGGCTGGCAAATCCAAGAGATCGTCTGCCATCAGCCGCCATTTGATTTCAGGATTGCGCGCGATAGTGCCCGTGCCCGAGCACGGCACATCGACGAGGACTCGATCAAACGATTCGCTGGCACGTAGATCACGGACGTCTGCATTCGTGACCCGGACATTGCTGGCCAAAACGCGTTTGCGCAACATTTCTGCGCGGTGGCGATGCAGTTCGATAGCAACGATCTCCGCTCCAGGGTTGCGGTCCGCGATCGCCCACGTCTTTCCGCCAGGTGCTGCGCAGCAGTCCAGCAGGCGCTTTCCCTGGCCCACCAACGCTGCGACCAGTTGCGAGGCCTCATCCTGAATAACAACGCGGCCTTCCGCGAACGCTTTTGTTTTTGTCACGTCCCCGGCGACAACGCGGCGTGCATGGCGAAGAAAACTTCCGGTTGAGATTTCAATGCCTTCACCGCGGAGTTCTTGCTCTGCGGAAGCCGTGCGCAGGCGAATCGTCCTGACGGGAATGGTTTGGTCATAGATGCAGATACACCGGGCGATTTCGAGTCCGTGTTGAGAGGTCCATCGCTGCACGAGCCAGGACGGATGCGCCGATGCTGTTGCCAGTGTGTGTGCATCGCTCGCCGACGAGATGGATTCCTGGCGTGCTGCGACGGGAAGGAAACTGTCAATCAGTTTCCTGAGCACCGCGTTGACAAAAGGCGCCGCTGAGCGTTTGCGCGCGCGTTTTACGAGTTCTACGCTTTCGTGAATGGCAGCCCGCGCCGGAACGCGGTCGAGCCAGCCCATCTGGTAGGCACCGATGCGCAACGCGGTGATTACTTCCGGATCCAGCCGCGCAAGAGAGTGCGAGGATCTTGTGGCAATGCATTCATCCAGCAAGGACCGCCAGCGCAGCACTCCCATGACGAGTTCGGTGGTCAGGCCTTGATCTTGAAGTGAAAGTTCCGCGCAACGCCCAGAGTGCAACAGTTCGGATGCGTAGGAGTCCTCCTGCTCGACCCGGAGGAGAATGTCGAACGCCGCCGATCGTGCAGGAGAGATGGACATGGTAATTCAGTCTTCGTCAGGTTCACTACTCGCAATCGAAGATGATCAGCTGACGAACGGCGCCTGACGACTAGCCAACGACTAACGATCAACGACTGACTCTCCTAACGCCTCGCCATCGTAAGGCCGATAACCATTCACAAAATCTGCCGCCGACATTCGCTTCTTGCCCTCAATTTGCACTTCGATCAGTTCGAGTGCCGAGCGCTCGGCGCAGCCGACCAATGGCAAATGTCCTTCCATCCGGATCTTGCCTGGTGGGATGTCAGTCTCGACCGGCCTCGCGGACCACACGTGAAGGTTTTTGCCACGGAAGCTCGTGAACGCCCCCGGCCAAGGTTGAAATCCGCGCAACCGGTTCCAGATCTCGACCGCCGGGCGCCGGAAATCAATCCTGCCGTCCTCTTTCTTGAGGACAGGAGCGAGCGTGGCGTGATCTTCGTCTTGTGCTGTGGGGTGAACGGTCCCAGCCTGTAATCCCCGCAAAGTCTCGATCATAAGTTCTGCGCCCATGGCGGCCAGCACCGGGGCGACGGTTTCCGCCGTGTCCTGCGCGGTGATTGCGTGATCCCGCTGCAGGAGGATGGGTCCGGTGTCGAGGCCGGCGTCGATGCGCATGGTCGTCACTCCTGTTCCAGTTTCTCCGCTCGCGATCGCCCATTGAATCGGCGCGGCGCCGCGATATTTCGGCAGCAGCGATGCATGCACGTTCAAGTTGCCGAGTTTGGGAAGATCGATCATCCACAGCGGAATGATGCGCCCGTATCCCACGACAACGATCGCCTCCGGCATGAGGTCGGTGAGTTGCGCCTGGAACTCGGCGTTGGTTTTGATCTTCTCGGGTTGTGAGACAGGAATGCCGAGTTTGAGGGCGCTCTCCTTCACCGGGGATGGCATCAATTCCATGCCACGTCCGCGTGGCCGGTCCGGCTGCGTGACCACAAGCCGCACATGAAATCCAGACCCCACCAGTTTCTCCAGGGTCGGGACAGCAAAGCGCGGGGTTCCGGCGAACACGAGACTCATGGGGATAGTTATTGGCTGATGGTCATTGGCTGATGGCGAGGCAGTGGCAGAAAATCCTCACCAGTCTCCCGCTTTGATCAGCTTGCGGATTTTGCGTTTCATCAGATCGCGCTTCAGAGCGCTGATATGGCTGATGTACAGCTTGCCATTCAGATGATCGGTTTCATGCAGAAAGGCTCGGGCCAGCAGTTCTTCGCCGGTTTTTTCGAAGAAGTTTCCTTTCACGTCCTGGGCGCGAACGGTGACCTTGCGCGGGCGCGTGACCGACTCGCGAAAATCGGGAATGCTCAGGCAGCCCTCATTCTGGGTATGACGTCCTTCGGAGTGAATGATTTCAGGGTTTGCAAGCACCAGCTTGGCATTCGGGTCTTCCTTGAAACTGGTATCAATCACGGCTAACCGCTTCGAAATCCCGATTTGCGGCGCAGCAAGTCCAACTCCATGCGCAGCGTACATCGACTCGAACATGTCATCGACGAGCTTTTGCAGTTCCTCATCAAATACTGTGACCGGCGCCGCCGGCTTCTCAAGCACCGGGTTTCCATATTTCACGATCGGATAGATCATCTCGGGTTTCAGGTCTCAGGTCCTTGTCTCAAAAGTTTTGCAATTGCTCAGTGTAGCCAGCAAAGTTGCGCTTGGTTTCAATCACCGAGTCTCCGCCAAACTTCTCAAGGGCAGCGCGCGCCAGGGTCAGGGCCACCATGGCCTCGGCCGCGACGCCGGCCGCCGGCACGACGCACACATCGGAGCGCTCATAGGCGGCTTTCACGGTCTCGCGAGTCGAAAAATCCACCGATTGCAACGGACGCCGCAACGTGGAAATCGGCTTGAGATATCCGCGAACTCGAATCTCCTCGCCATTTGACACCCCGCCTTCGATACCGCCTGCATTGTTGTGAGCGCGGCTGAATTTCGTGTATCCCGATCGGGCTTCGTAACCGATCTCGTCATGAACCTGCGAACCCGGAGATGCGGCCGCAGTAATGCCGGAACCGATCTCCACGGCCTTCACCGCTTGTAGTGACATGACCGCGCCGGCAAGCATGGCATCGAGGCGCTCATCCCATTGCGCGTAGGTGCCGAGACCGGGCGGGACATTGTGAGCGACCACTTCGAAGACTCCGCCCACCGAATCGCCAGTTTTCAGAACCTTATCGACTTCCTCTTTCATGCGTTGCTCGGTCTCGGGATCGGCACAACTCAGTAGGATTTCGGTCTTGCTGCCGACAGCCTTGACCTGGTCCCATGGAACTTCTTTTTCGAGCGACGCCGCGCCAACCGAAATGACATGGCTGAGCACCTCGATGCCAAGTTCACGAAGAAATAGCTTGGCAAGTGCGCCCACCGCAACGCGGGCTGCAGATTCGCGAGCCGAGGCGCGCTCCAGCACGTAGCGAGCTTCAGAAAAGTTATATTTCAAGGCGCCCGCAAGATCCGCATGTCCAGGGCGCGGCGATTTTACCGGTTTATGTTTTGTCGGATCGCCTTCCGCAACGGGAAGAGATTCTTGCCAATTCTTCCAATCTTTGTTCTCCAGCAGTACGGCAATGGGTGAGCCGATGGTGATGCCGTGATGAACACCAGAGAGGATATGAGCGCGGTCGGTTTCGATCTTCATGCGCCCACCGCGTCCGTAGCCCTGTTGTCTGCGCCAGAGGTCGCGGTCAACAAAACCCTGGTCCACGGCCAGACCTGCGGGCAGTCCGGAGAGGAATGCGACCAAGGCTTCGCCATGGGATTCTCCGGAAGTGAAGTAGCGCAGCATAAGCAGTTGATTCTAACCGATGAACTGCCACGTGACCGAACCTGCGCCGCAGAAAGTATTGGGTTTTCTGCCGTGACAGTGAACTCTGAAGACTGTAGAATCGCTGAGTCGCCTCGTCTCTGCCCGATTGCGGGCTCCCGCCACGATGTGTCCGCTCCGATGTTCTCTGGCCCAGGAGGAATGGTGTATTTCGATGAATCAACCCCGACCGTAAAAAATGAAGGCAAGATCCGCTGTCTGATTGCAGATGATCACGTGCTGGTACGGCAAGGAATCCGCCGTTTATTGCAGGACGAGCACGACCTGGAAATTGTCGGGGAGGCGGGAGACGCCGCCGAAGCGTTGAAGGGTGTGATGGAGTTGCGTCCCGATATCGTGCTGATGGATATCGGCATGCCCGGGTTTTCGTCGTTTGAGGCCGCGCGCGTCATACAAAGTGACTTCCCCCGTACCCGCGTCATTTTTCTTACCATGCACGAGGACCAGGATTATGTGATGCAAGGGCTGCAGGCAGGTGCTGCGGGGTACCTCCTGAAGGACACACCCGCCGCAAAACTGGCCAGCGTCTTGCGTGATGTCTACCATGGCGGGAAGTTCGTCAGCCCGGAAGTGCTGGGCGGACTTCTGGAGAATGGAAAACTTGGCATTCAGCAGGAGCGGCCGCGTCCCTCGCGAAGCAGCCTGACCCCGCGGGAAACCGAAATCATGAAGCTTCTCGCCGAGGGGCATACGGTCCGGAAAATCGCCGGCATGCTGGGGCTCAGCCTCAAGACCATCGAGGCGCACAAATTCAATTTAATGCGCAAGCTCGACATCCATAACAAGGCCGAACTCGTGCATTGCGCGATCCGGAAAAAACTTCTCAAGGTGCCCGTGGGATTCTAGCGGCAAGATCTTTGCTCAGCAGCCCGCGTAATTCGCCAGTGTTTCAAGGTCCGGTACCTGCAGGTCTGGTCGTCCCTTTGCCTGTTTGACGGCGCCGATTCCAGCTCGCGGAGATGGCCGGTTCACCCACACCGTAGCCAGTCCCAAAGATTGCGCCGGCAGCACGTCGTGATAAATGCTTTGCCCGACATGCAGGATACGGTTCGGGGCAACTCTCGCCTTCCCCAACGCCAGCCGGAAAATTTCGAGGGCTGGTTTATAGCAGCGCGCCTGCTGCGCGGTGGTGATGTGTTCGAATTCCACCGGCAGGTAGCAGCGGGTTTTCTCGAACAAGTCGTCGTCGATGTTCGAGATGATGGCTAGCCGATAGCGCTTTCTGAGTCTCTTAAGAGCGGCAACAGTGTCGGGCCAGGGCCGCCAATTTGAAAACGAATCTGTGAGGGCATTCAGCTCCCCGGCGTTGGGAGCGAAAGACAACCGTTTCCCGAAAGCTTGAACAACCGATTGCAGTACCTCCCGATAGGTCCGATATGTGCCCGACTCTGCTTCCAGTTCACAGTCGCCATAAAGCTCCAAAAGCTCCGCATCGGCCAGCGTTTTCCGGTGGGCCTCCAGCACAGGCTTCAGCGCGGAGAAGATTCCGGTCTCCCAATCGATGAGGGTGCCATAACAGTCGAAGGTCAACAGATCGAAATCAGCAGTATTCAACATGGGCCGTTCCTTCTTTCAACCTTCACTGTACCGCCCTGCTGAAAGAAACGAAAACCTCGAAGACTGAGCGCCTCCGAGGTAGTTGAGATGCGAGATGTGAGAATGTTTTACTGAGCTACTTCAAGCGGAGATTCCAGCTTGAAACTCACGGCAGACTCTGCCGGAAGCGTGACGTCGCGATTTCCAGTGAAGGCTGAACCCGCAGTTCCGGCTCCGCCGCCGACCAGAGCGCCAATCGCTGCGCCTTTGCCTCCGCCCGCCAATGCGCCAATGAGAGCGCCCGCACCAGCGCCGCCACCGATCATTGCGGCCGTCCGCTTGCCCTTCCCTTTCTCAGCGCGCTGTACAGAAGAAGTTTCGATGCTATGTTGCCGACCGCCAACGGTAATGGAGTCGAGCTTGATTTGCAGCAGCGAGGCGCCTTTGAACTTGCCTGCCGGATGAGCGGCTACCACCGTTCCGGTCGCATTTGCACCCGAAGGAATCACAGTTCGGCCCTCGACTTCGACGGGGCTCGCCAAGGAAGCAGAAAAGCTCTGTCCTGGCTGGCTTTCTTTGGAACTCAGCGTCTCGCCGAGACGAACCGTGAGCACCGTTCCAGTGGGAACGACCAGGCGAGGAGCGGCTTCGGAGGTCCTACTCCCGCCCCGTGTCTTTCCGGAACTCATCGCGCCGCCGGAGTTATCGCCGGCGGTGCTGCTGTTGGGGGCCGGGTTATTGGCATCATTGGTGGTCGCGGGATTATTATTCGCGTCGCTTGCGGGCGGTTTACTTGTGCAACCAACCGTCGCGAATGCGACATAGCAGGCTAGGGTGAGAAGTGCGAGGCGGAATCGCATGAGAACCTCCTATGGGAAATTTATCGAAAGCACGTTATCGCGCAAAGTATGACTAGTTCATTGGACTCTTGATCATCGGGTTTACGCTTTGACCGGCGGCTGAACCACCACTGGAGCGGTTTCGCCGTTCTCCGATAAATCCAGTCCCGGCAAGGGCACAGTCTCAGCCGTAACGGAGGCTGCCGGTTCGGGTACTGAAACCATTTTTCGCGCCAGGAATTTTGCCGTGTTCAGCAGTGGGCGCCCCAAAGAGGGGCTGTAGCTCGTCCAGGGATTGTCTTGCTCGCCTTCACGTTCGAACAGAGCCCGCATGCTTTCCATTTTCGAATCGAGATCGTCCATGTAATGAAGCAACAGCGCTTCGGGAAACATGGGCAACTTGGGTGAGCCGAACTCATACTCACCGTGGTGGCTGATGATGAGGTGCTCGAGCAGGGTTTTGAGTTCAGGCGGGAAGTCCGGCAGAAACATGAGCTTCGACTGGAGCATCTCCAGTTCGATGATCATGTGTCCGAGCAATTGCCCGCGTGTAGTGTAAGAGAAAGAGCGATTGTAAGTGAGTTCGTAGATCTTGCCGATATCGTGCAGGAACGCGCCCGCCAGCACGAGGTCACGGTTGACCTGGGGATAGTTGCGGCAGACCAGATCGCAGGAGCGGAGCAGGGAAACGACGTGATCGAGCAGGCCGCCGATATAGGCATGGTGCAGCGTTTTCGCGGCTGGGGCATTCCGATAAGCCTGAGCAATCTCCGGATCGGCCATGAAAGCTTGAATAAGAGACTTCAAGTGAATGTTCTGAAAGCTGGTGACATATTCATTCAGGCATTGCCAGAGTTCGTCAATGTTCTTGGTGGTTTTGGGGAGATAGTCGCAGTAATCAATTTCAGAATCGCCCAGCTTCCGTAACTTGTGAATGGTCAGCTGGAAGCGATTCTTGTATTTGTTGAGCAGCCCCTTAACCTTCAGAAAATCATCCTGCTCGAAAGCGTCCAGGACTTCCTCGACGTTGTCCCACATCTTGGCTTCAAGCTGGCCGCTGCGGTCGCCCAGTGTCAGGGCGAGGTAGGGTTCGCCGGTCTTTTTGGGCTTGACCTGCTTCGAGACCACCACGAACGTGGACGTGATGACCTTATTTTCCTGCTGGGCGCAGTCGATGATGAAGAATTCTTTCATGCGTTTTGGCGGACGCGCCCAGAGCGCACTTCGCCTTCCTGAACCTGCGCTCGCGTTAACGGGACGCTATCGAAAGATACCAAGCTTTTTCTTCTTCTTGAGATTTCTCGCGCTCGAGTCCTTGCTGGCGGTTTCGACCGGCTTGGTCTGGTTGGGACTTGCCCCAGAATCGACAAAGCCGGCGTGGACGTCAATGAACGCCTCTTCTCTCAACTTTTTCAGGTAGACGCGCAGTGCAGGCTGGAGCTTCTGATAATACAACGCGTCCTGGATCCGAGGCTCCATTTCCTTTAGCGTTGGGATCCCCGCCATCTGATGCGCGGTGACCTTCAGGACCACGAATCCTTGCTTGGTGCGAATGACATCGGTGACCTGGCCGGCCTTCATCGCGAAGGTGCGGTCTTCGAGGTCCTTGGACAATGTGCCGCGTTTGAACAGGCCGAGATCGCCACCCTGCGCGGCGCTGGGTCCATCGGAATTTTTCTTCGCCACTTCATCAAAAGCTGCGCCTTTGTGAATCTGGTCCAGCAGCGCATTGGCCTTTGCTTCTGCCGCGGCCAGTTGCTCGGTGTCCAGG
>OEKN01000014.1_pt1 | contig 12713 bp, 14 predicted proteins | sample 1503361 | NCBI WGS metagenome assembly OEKN01 (sample SAMEA104379592, study PRJEB20068) | metagenome | biome: 1000743; feature: 77; material: 1998 | place: USA | collected 2012 | depth 25 m
GAAGAAGAATTCCTTCGTGGGACATTCCCCGCCTTCGATGTTTATGCACAAAACGTTCCCCGCCTGTTTCCCCGCTGGAGGCCCTTCGAACGGACTCCTGGCGCGTTCTCACCTCCGCTTTATTGGCAGCATCGCGAGTACAATGCAGTCTTGGGCACTGCGGCGCTGATGGCTGCCCTGGTGGCCAAACTGATGTGGGGTTACAGTTAGCGTCGCGGAAATGTCCGCCTCGCTGATTCCACGGAGTTCGCAGCGCCTTTGCTTCGCACACTCTCCCAACTCGTGCGCGCATGGTTTCCCGGTGTCCTCGCAGCCAGGACGTTCTGCTTCCAGGTAGCGCCGGCGTCTCGCCGGCAACAACCATGCCGGCAGGATGCCGGCGCCACAGCCGCCCTGCTTCTTCTGCTTCCGATATCAGCCTTCGCCCAAGGCTCGATCGTGACCATCGGCCCCTCTGCGCAGATCGTGGCTCCCTCGCCCACGTATTCTTTCCCGGATGGCCAAGCCTACGTGTATGGCGTGGAATGGCATTTTTTTAACGCGGGTACCGCCACCGTCCGCATGGATGGCGACGGCGCAACCAAGAGAGTCAGCTCCATCGCCGACTCAGCCGGCGTCGCCAACGTGGTCTATGCCGTGCACGATCGCTTTGAATCCCACTTCGATCCCAAAACATTCTGCTCGCTCGGCTTGACGAAACATACCGAAGAAGGCCCCCACAAACGCGACACCAAGGTCACGTTCGACTATCAGAAGCGCAAGAGCCTGTTGCAGGAGAAAAATCTGAAGACGGGCGAGACCAAGCAACTCGAAAACGACGTCCCACCATGCGTGACTGATGTTGTCACCGGCTTCTATTACTTGGCGTCATTGCCACTGCAACCCGGCAATTCCTACACCTTCCCGGTGAGCGATGGAGGAAAGAACGCCGAGGTAACCGCGCGCGTCGAAGGCAAGGAACAGGTCAAAGTTCCCGCCGGAACATTTCAAACCATCCGCATCAGTGCAGAAGCCACCTCCGGCACGCTGAAGGGAAAAGGAAAAGTCTGGACCTGGTTCAGCGACGACGCCCACCACACCCCCGTCCAGATGCGCGCCAAGCTCACCTGGGGAACTCTGCTGTTCCGCTTACAGCGAGTGGAGAAGCACTGAGCGCGTCGGACCAGACGCCTCGTCTCGGCGGCGGGACTACGGCAATACGTACTAGGCCTGATTGCAACGAAATCCGACTCGAGCAGTTGTCCAGATGTATGCACTTCGCCCCGCAGAATCATCATTTCTTTCCGCTATTCGTGCATCTCCCACCATCGTTCCTCAAGGCAAAGCCGGAGGCGCCTTTGTCCTCCGGCTTTTACTTCGACGATGTTTTTATTGGTTACTTATCAGATGGAGAGACATCGACCACGTGCAGTGAATTCGTCTTGGGGTCGACCGTCGCAGTCAATTTCACGCTCTTTCCTTCGTAGGGTGCCACTCTGGCCTGGTCATCGATCTGAAAGGTGGTTTGCGATTTTGCCTCCTGAAACACGAACTGATTGCCGGCCTTGGCGATCTTGCCGCGGAAGTTCTCAGCGGATTGTTGGCTTGCATCCGTCTGCTGCGATTGAGAACCGGGCTGGTCGGCAGGTGGTTGCTGCTGCTGAGAACTGGGTTGATTGCCGGGCTCTTGGGGTTGTTGCTGAGCCGCCAATTGCAAGCCTGATCCGCTCAGCGTCACAAATAAAATCAGGGTCAAAAATTTCCGCATTATATTCCTCCTTGCTTCCATCTTCCTTGTCCCATCACGAGGTTTGGGATAGCTTCGGTTCGGTGCGGCGCGCCTTGTCAAGTGCAAGCGGTTCGCCAGAAGCGGCGCTAAAAGATTCATCAAGATGCGCGTACCCGACACCGCGAAAGTTTGGAGAAACTTCCCAGACGCAGGCATTTCTGCCCTGCATGATTCTATGTAGATTTCCGCAAACGTGATGACGATGAGTTTCGATTTCCCGACGTCCTAAATCTCTGCCTACTCGCTACAAGGCAATCTGTATGGACACTTGGTCGGTGGGTGAGAGCCAGGTAATCGCCCACCGTCCAGAAGGTCGAAATCATCCTCACAGTAGTTTTGGGGTAGGCACCTGGCTTGATTAGTTCCAGGCTGGCGTGGGAAGTGTCACAAATCGAAGCTGCCCAGTCCAGACGCATCGGCGTCCGCAGCCAGCAATCGACTGGCTAATCTGAAATCGAACCTGAGATCGCAAACGCCCTACTTCGCCGCCACCAGTCCCTTCGCCCGGCTCAGTTCCGGACGCTCCGAATTCGATCCCGCACACACCTTCACCAGCTCTGCATAATACTGCGCCGCTTTTTGCTGCTTGCCGGCAGCCTCGGCCGCCTGGGCCGCCCCGTAGAGCCCGTTGAAGCGGTTTGGATTAAATTTCAGGTCGGTTTCGTATTCCGCCAGCGCCTGTTCCGGTCGCTTCGCCATCATCAAGACATCCGCGACCATCTCCCGTGTTGGAATTCCTGACGGTTCTTCGCCCAGAGAATCGCTCTTATCCGCCAGCGGGCGCAGAATTGCGAGCGCGTCGTCGTAGTTTCCTTGGGCGACGCTCAACCACGCCAGCGCCTGCTTGTGATCGTCGTCCACAGTTTCAGCAAAGTCTTTCTTCTTCTCCGCCACAAGCTTCGTGTGTATTGCGTCGATCTGCTCCGCATCCTTCCGCACCTGCTCGACGTTCCCCAAATGTGCCGCCCCGATCGCCCGCGCCCAATAGACCACCGAATCCTCGGACGTTCCCGCCACGGCCGTCGGCGCGAGCGCCGCAGCTTCCGCCCAGTGATGCATCTCGATCGGATACAGCGCCGTGAAGTGCACCAGCGTCGCCGCCCGCGGGTTGTAGTCCATGCCATACATGTTGTGAATCGTGTCCGGCATGTTCTTCACTTCTTCGATCAACGTCCGGGCATCGGCATCGCGCCCACTTTGCAGGTACGCGTAGAACAGAAAATCCATCGCGTGATACTGGTGCCCCTCGCCACCCATGTGCATGGCAGCCGTCTTGCGCGTCGCCGCCACCGAAGCCAGATTCGAATTGATGTCCTCCTGCCACATGCCCACCCGGGCAAAGATATGGGACGGCATATGCAGCGCGTGCGGCGCCGCCGGAGCCACCTGCGCATACCGCCGCGCCGCGGGCAATCCCAGTTCCGCCAGTTGCGGCTTGTCATAGGCATGAATCAGATAATGCGCCACTCCGGGATGATCCGGCTCTGTCGCAAAAAGCTTTTCGAGGATGGCTGCCGCATTCTTCTCTGCGGCAAACGTTGGATCCTCGCCCTTGTTGGCCGCGAGGATCGACAGAGCATAAAAAACCGCCGCTTCGTGATCCTCCGGATATTTCTCGTAGACCTTCTCCATGCCCTTCGAGTAAGCACCCGCGCGCGCGTAGAAATCGCCCTTGCCTCCGTAAAATGCCTTCATGGCCGAGATGTAATCGCGCTCCCGCGCCGTCGGAGCGTGCAGCGACTGCGCCTTCTTCACCTCTGCCAGACCCTTCTTTGTCGTCGCCGCATCCGGATGGTTCCACAACTGGTGCCACTGGCTCATCGCCAGCCCCCACTCCGCCATTGCGCACTTGGGATCATCCTTGGCAATGTCGGCGAACTCCTTTTCGGCCTCCTCGTACCAGAACGAGTGCAGTAGAGCCACGCCGCGCTCGAACGGCTTCTGCACTGCCGCCGCGCACGACACCGGAAAATGCACGCTGCCCAACTGCTGCTCGGTCAGATCCTCGTGATGATGCCCCTCGTCATCGGCCAGCAGCGGGAAGACACAACACAACAGCAGTGCAATTGTGAAGGCACAAGCTTTCATGGAAACCTCGCAGTAGGGAAGTCTAGAGCGCAGGATCGGGTAGGTCAATTTGATGCCCAAGAATTGGGGCGGATTTCTTCACCGGGAAAATTCTGCGCTAAACCCTGGTCTCGGTGCCCATGGTTTGCGTGCGCCTTTTGCACGCTAACGTGGGAATAAATCCGTGGGCCGAATACTCTTGTTCGATTTCCACCAGAATTCTCATTCTGAGCAGAATGAACTTCTGCGCTAACCGGACCGGCGCTAGGCTCGTCTATGTACTCCGCAAGCCGAAACCAATTTCATTTCAGCGGAGGTGCCCATGCCCAGGATGCTCCTCGCTCTTCTCCTCCTCGGAATTGGCGCTGTTGGCTCCAACCAGACCGATACGCCCAAACCGGCGTACGATTTTTCTCTCCCCCGCGAAGAGCGTATCAGGCTGGCAAAAAGCGCTGCGCCACCCGAAATCTCCGATCACGCCACAGTCTACGTGCTCGACAAAACCGGGTATGCAAAAGTCCAGGATGGCGCCAACGGTTTTTCCTGCTTCGTTGACCGCCAAACCCCGTTCAATCTCGAGCCCACCTGCTTCGACGCCGAGGGCAGCGCCACCACCCTGCAAAGTCGTTTCTTCGCTGAGGAACAACGCGCCAAAGGAAAATCAGAGGACGAAATTAAAGCCGCCATCGACGACGGCTACAAGACAGGAAGATTCCATGCCCCGGCGAAGCCAGGCATCGTTTACATGATGTCGGATCAAGGCGCTCTCTTCATCGCCGGCAAGCTCATTCACATTCCGCCACACTTGATGTTCTACGCGCCTTACGCCACCGACAAAGATATCGGATCGCCGGCCCCAGCCGCCAACATGCCGCGCCTGATTCGTGCCGGTCAGCCTGACGCGGTCATTATCGTGATCCCCGGGCAAGCCAAGGACAGTCACTGAAAAATAGAAGTCCCCTAGTATCGGAGGTCGCTCTGGAAGATGAACAATACCGGCTGGTGCTTCTGGACAGTCTGATAAGGTGAGATCGAACAACCTACTGGATCCGGAACCGCTCCTTCATCAAGCGCTGCAAGCGCGGCTTGTAGAGGATGTCGAATGCCAATTCTTTGCCGGGAAACATGGCGAGCGCCGCGCGGCGCGCATTCGCGCTCAACTCCGACGCTTCTTCGATGGTCATGTTCGGGTCTTGGCTGATCACTGACATGACCATGCTGATCATGACCTGCAGCCTTCTGATTTTTCTCGCTTCGTCCTGGATCTCCTGAGGATTCCTGTCCTGCCCGCCCCGGTTCGCTTCTTCCATACGGCCCTCGACAGGAGACCTACTTGCCCGGCGTAGCGTGCCCCAAAGGCTGCACGAGACGGCTGCCTGACCCCTGTTCCCCTCATTCTCCCGGCATTGTGCGCCGAAAGCAACTCCCACCATCGTGGGGGGTGGGCGGGAGACTTTGCTGTAGAGCTGCAGATCTTGCTATCGTACCCACTCAAACCAGACCTGCCGAGTTACAATTCTCGGTGGCGCACACGCCCCGGGGAAGTGGCTAAAAGCCCTTAAGCGACGCCACTGGAGGACTTATGCCCGAAAACTCCGGCCTCACCCCTTCCGCCCGCATTCCCGACCCCAACGAAAAGCTGGTTAAGGTGTTTGACAGCGAACAGGAATCGGAGGCCTTGGTGGTCAAGGGCTTGCTGGACTCTGCCGGTCTCGACTGCGATATGACCTCGGTCGACGCGATCCAGGACATGTTCCCAGGCGTCGGTGGCACGGTCATTCTGGTCCGCCAGGAAGACGCGGAACAGGCCCGCCAGCTGATTGAAGAGTATCGCCAGTCCCCTGACGCCGACGAGACTTCCGAAATCGATCTCAGCGAAGACACTCCAACTGCGGGCTGACCGTGTGCCCATCTAGATAGAAACTTACGGCCCCGTTAAGGTCGGTTCGATAGGTCGCGGCCCCTGCCTCCTGCAGCCGCCGCAAGGTCTCCAGCCGTGGATGGCCGAAGGTATTTCCCCTGCCCACGGAGATAATGGCCCATCGCGGCCGAACTGCGTGGATGAATTCCCGAGTGGAACTCGTCCCGCTCCCGTGATGTCCCACCTTTAGCAGATCCGACCGAAGTGTACTCCCAGTCGCGTACCCCACGGGCGCCCTCACATCGAATGCTGTTTGAGATGTAGGAGTTTTCTCCAACAAACCCTCTCTGCTCCGAGAAGTGCCGTTGTTTTCTTCGCGACCTTCGCGGCCATTCTTTGCGAACTTTGAGGCTAAAGGCTCTTCTGCAGGAGAGGTGGGGTCTTTTTCTGGCGAAGATCCTCCGTACTCCGCCGCCATCCTCTGCTCCACCACCTTCTCCGCATCCCCTTCCAGCAGAGCGCTCGACTCTTTGTATTCGAGACGCATCACCAGCGAATCATTATTCCGGGGCTGCGTAGAACTCTGCCAATCCTCCGGCGGGGCGAAAACGCTCACACGCACTCCGCCAAAGTCGAACGCTTCCCCGTCCGCCCGCCGCACGACGCGAATCCCCAGGCTCCGCGCATATTCGAGCACGCCGCGGATCGACGCCGTTTCCGGCAAAGCCCCCACCCAAAGCTCCCGCGGACGAAAATTCTTCAACACCGCTCGCGTTCCGCCGATGTGATCCGAATGCCCATGGGTGATCGCCACCACATCCAGCCGCGAAATCCGCCGCTCCCACAAGTACGGCGATACCACGTTCTCGCCAAAGTCGAATTCCGTTTGCTGTCCGCCCACCGGCCCGCCGGTATCGACCAGCAGGGTCTTACCCTCCGGTGAAACTACCAGCAGAGAATCTCCCTGCCCTACATCGATCGCGGTCACTTCCAACACGCCCGGCCGCACGTGGGGATGCGGCATTGCGGCGCTGATCCACAAAGCCGTCCCCGCAAGCAGCGCAATTCCAAGCACTGCAAGTGCCCGATGCCGCCAAGCCAGCACCATCTCCGCGGCAACCGCGCATGCGCCGACTGCGATTGTGGAAGCTTCCGGCATCGCCACCCGGTAATCCGCCATGCGCAATCCGCCCAACCCGCGCACCGTGCCGGTGATTCCGTGCAGGGATAGGGCCGCGAGCAGAGCGGGTAACTTGGCGAGCGGCAACCACACATAGCTAAGCCCGACGGCCAGCGCCGCCGTCGGCATCAGGACCCCTGTTAGCGGCACCGCTACCGCATTTGCCGGAATTCCCATCACGGTTGCGCGATGGAAGTAGTACGCCATCGGCAACACCAGAGCGCACTGCATCAGCGCCGATACACACAACACCTCATAAGCCGAGAGCACTCCACGCGCAGTTCTTCCTGCTGCGGCGAGTGAACCCCGTTCTCCCAGCCAGCCCGGCAATCGCTCCGCAATCATCCGGAGATCCAGCCGCAACTGTGCCACGCGTGGCGGCAGACTGCGGTCGTAGTCGATTGAACCCAGATGCCGCAGTCCGAATTGATAGGGCTGCGACGTCCTCTCCAGCACCGGCACCGCAATCGCTCCCAGCACCCATACCGACAGAAACGTGAGCTGAAAACTCGCCCCCAGGAACGACTTCGGATCCGCAACCATGACTCCCAGCGCCGCCGCACCCAGCGCATTCAGCACCGATCGCCCGCGATACAACAAACGCACGCCAAGGTAGACGGTCAGCATCAACACCGCTCGCCACACCGGAGGCCCCACATCGGTCACAAACGCATAGCCCGTACACAAAGCCACTGTCGACAGGCTCGCCAGCACGGCACCGAGCCGCAGCCGCCGCATCACCCAGAACACCACGAACGCCAGAATGCTGACATTCATTCCCGAAACCACCAGGATGTGATAGGTCCCGGAGCGCTGGAAATCGAGGCGCGTCGGCGGCGTGAGAAATGCGCTTTCGCCGATCACCGCTGCGTCCATCAGCGCCGCATCCCCGATCGGCCAGAGCGCATGAATCTTTCCCACGATGCTGCGGTGCACCCGTTCACGGAACTTTTCGACGCGATTGCCGACAAATCCCGGCAGCACCTCCACCTTTGTGTACTTGGCGGATGCCAGCACGACAATGCCGTGGTCCGCCAGATATCCGTGATAGTCAAACGCCCCGGGATTGCGGAAATTTCGCGGGGCCCGCAATTTCGCGGCAAAGCGCACCCGCTCGCCGTAGCGGAAGATCCTCATGGGCAATCGCGCGCCGCTCTCGTCTAATTCCTGGGCAGACTCCTTTTCGTAGATTCCAATCCGCATCCCGGTGCGCGCCGGAAACGTCTTCTCGCCGCTGGTCACCTCCTCGGTCTCTACGTCCACCGACTGCCGCCAGCCGCCGAAGCCCGCTTCACGAATCTCTCCTTCGTGCGTGACGTGCGCGGTGACAGCCACTTCCCCTCCGTCCGCAAACGCAAGCACCCCGTCGTCAGTCGGCGCCCGAGCCGTGCTCGCTTGAATCGCCAATGCTCCCGTGAAGAAACAAGCCCCCAACGCGAGCGCAAGAGCAGCCCAAACTCTGCGCCGCACGTAATAGGCGCCAGCGCCCAGGAAGGCCAGAGTCGCCACCACCCACCACAACGGCGGACGCCATGCATACGACCCCACCGTGATCCCTGCTCCATAGGCGAGCGCCGCCCATAGCAGCGGCTGCCGCGGCGGATTTCGTGCCGGAGTTTTGGATAACGGGATTGCTTTTGTAGATGTCACTTCTTCCGCGGGGAACGGAAGGTCCACCAGCCCGAGGCTAACGCACCAACTCGACCACCGTCTCGATGTGGTACGTCTGCGGAAACAAATCCACCAGATGCATGCGCTCGACGCGGTATCCGCCCATGGTCAGCGTGCTCAAATCGCGCGCCAGCGTCGCCGGATCGCACGACACATAGGTCACACGCGGCGCAGCCAGCTTCACCAGGCCACGCGCAACGCGCTCTCCCAATCCGGCTCGCGGCGGATCCACAATCACCAGCGCCGCGCGCACCTTGTCTGCCTTGCCGGCGAGGTACTCGTCCACCGTCGAACGCACCGCCTTCACGTTCCGAGGAGAATTGTATTGAAGGTCCTTCGCCGAACCATGTGATGACTCAACCGCTACGATGTGACGGAACGACGGTGCCAGAGCCGCCGTGAACAGCCCCACGCCCGCGTACAGATCCAGCGCTACTTCGCCCGAGCGCCCGTCCGTCACGATTTTTACCAGTTCGTCGATTAAAAAACGGTTTACTTGGAAAAACGATCCGCCACTCACACGCAGCGGTCCCGCCTTCATGCGGTATGGAAACCCGCCAGGCCCGAAACTCCAATCCAGCTCTTCCGTGATGTGACCCTGCACGCCCTGGGCCCGGGCGATCGGCTGTGCGAACACATACGCGCTCATCACCTCCGGCAACTCCGCCCGCAGCCGCTCGACAAAGCCCTGAGCCCCTTTTGTTCTGCGCGACTTTTCCTCGCGCGGGTCCGCATAGAGCTCCACCTGCAAACGCGAATCATCTTCGTTCGCGAACAACTCAATCTCGCGCAGCCCGGCGGGGACTTTCCCCTCACGACCCAGTCTCCAGAGCGCCTCGATCGCGCGATTCAGCAATGGCGAGCTGATCGGACAGGTCTCCACGCCAAGCAACTCATGCGAGCCCGCCTTGAAGTACCCCAGCGCGAAGCCCGCATCTGCGCGCACCTGTAGCCGCGTGCGATTGCGATAGTTCCACGGCGGTGACGCATGCAACTGCAACTCGACCGGCAGCTCCATCTTCGCCAGCCGCCGCAAATTTTCTTTGAGAATTTCTGCTTTAATTTCGAGCTGTTTCTCGTAGCTCGTGTGCTGATAGTGACACCCGCCGCAGCGCTGAAAGTAAGGACACCCCGCTTCGATCCGCTCCGGCGAAGCCTGCAAGATGCGCTGCACCTGTGCCCGCGCGAAACCCGGCTTCTCCTCCCCGATCGATGCCTCGACCTTCTCCCCGGGCAGCGTGAACGGCAGAAATACAGCCTTCCCGCGACCCTTCTCGTCCGCGGGTAGACGCGCCAGGCCGTCACCGCCATAGATCAGCTTTTCAATCGTCAGTTCCAAATCCCGATTCTATTCCAGTAACTGCAATGACCTGTTATGCACTCTCGAGGGGAAGAAATCCTCCAGGTTGCTGCAACAAACTGCGCAGCCGCGCCGATCGTCGCTGGTAACCGCCGGAACGCCAAATTTATCTACGCTTTTTCGCAATACTCCAGCACTAGGCGGAGAGAAGATGATCGAAAATCATGTAATATTTCGCTTGTACGCGGCGGTGTTCCCACCCGCCGAGCCCGGAACTTTTCTCCTTACCTTGCCACAGACGCCACTCCGCCGGTGAATTGACATGAAGCTATCGGTCGTCATGCCCATCTACAACGAGCGCGCGACTTTGCGCCGCGTTGTCGACAGTGTCCTCACGTTGAACGTCCCGTTTGCGATCGAACTCCTCTGCGTGGATGATGGTTCGACCGACACCTCGCGCGAGATTCTCGCGGCCTTGGAAAATCAGTACGCGCCTGCGCTGCGCGTACTCCTGCAGCCACACAACATGGGCAAGGGCGCAGCCTTGCGCCGCGGTATTCAGGAAGCAACCGGCGATTTTGTAATCATTCAGGATGCCGACCTCGAATACGATCCTTCGGAGTACCCGTTGTTGCTGGAACCGCTGATCGAAGGCAAAGCCGACGTCGTCTACGGCTCGCGCTTCATGGGAGGCCGCCCCCACCGTGTGCTCTATTTCTGGCATTCGGTCGGAAACCGGCTGCTTACTTTGTTCTCGAATGCACTCACCGATCTCAACCTCACCGACATGGAAACCTGCTACAAGGTTTTCCGCCGCGAAGTGATTCAATCCATCCCGCTCGAAGAAAACCGCTTCGGCTTCGAACCCGAGGTGACCGTAAAAATCGCCAAGCGATGCCTGCGTGTCTATGAGGTGGGTATCAGCTACTCTGGACGTACCTACGAGGAAGGAAAGAAGATCGGCTGGAAGGACGGCGTCCGCGCGTTCTGGTGCATGGTGAAATATTCGTGGAAGGAACCGCGATTGGAGAGCCGTATTCCCACCGAGCAGGCCGTATCCCTGCCCGTCGATCGCGACTCGATCTCCGAGCCAGCTTCATCTTCGCTACGCGACGAAACCGACTCGAAGAGCGTTTGAGAAATGCAGTTCGCCCACCTTCGGATGCCGCGAAGATGTAGGTCGCCTCACCGTCGCTCGCCGATAACGGGCTCGCTAGATCTGCATCGCCGGGGCATTCGCGACTTCTGGTTGTAATCTGGCTTCGAAGAAGCTTTCCACGCGCGCCAGAATTTCCGTATCTTCTCTCGCTTCGTAGATTGCCTTGCGCAGCCCGGCCCCGCCGGGAACTCCGTGGGTGAACCAGGAGGCGAACTGCTTCATTTTCCCGGGAGCATCGGGGAATTTCTCTTCGATCAGCATGCGGAAATACGTGCGGATCATTTGGTAACGGTCGGCCTCGCCGGGCTCGTCGTAGCGGCTCGCGGCGTTGTACTGGGCGATCTGGCGGAAAATCCACGGATTGGAGGCGGCAGTGCGGCCGATCATGACCGCATCGCAGCCGGTCTGCGCGATCATGGCGCAGGCGTCCTCGGGCACGCGGATGTCGCCATTGCCGATGACCGGAATTTTGACCGCCTGCTTGACCGCCGTAATCCATTCCCAGCGCGCATTGCCGCTGTAGCCCTGTTCGCGGGTCCGCGCATGCAGGGCGACGCCGCAGAGGCCGCAGGCTTCGGCGAGTTTCGCCAGTTCCACGCAGACAATTTCCTGATCGTTCCATCCGGCGCGGAACTTCACCGTGAAGGGGATCTTTACTGCAGCGCGAACCGCTTCGAAGATTTTCCCAATGGCCGGGAGATCGCGCAGCAGACCCGAGCCCCCGTTGCACTTGACGACCTTCTTGGCCGGGCAACCGAGGTTCAGATCGACCAGATCGAAACCGAGGTCTTCAACGATGCGCGCGGCGTCGGCCATCACCTGGGGATTGCTTCCGAAAAGCTGCGCCGAAATGGGATGCTCGTCTTGGTAGAAGTGGAGATAGCGCTTGGCCTTCTTGTCCTTGGCCCGGAGCACGCCATCGGCCGAGGTGAACTCGGTCATGATCAGGCCGCAGCCCGTCAGGTTGCGGATGAATCGGCGAAACACGGTGTCGGTGACTCCCGCCATCGGCGCGAGAATGGTCGCAGGGGCAATCTCGACGGAGCCGAGACGCAGCTTGGCCGGGACCGGAGCGGACTCGCGGCTCGCATCGGTACCGCCAGCCGAATTGTCCCAGTACTTGCGCATGTGGTTGTTATTCTAGCCGTCCGGGCAACAGAAAGCCCTCGCTTCTGGGCGAGGGCTCCCAATCTCGCAATAACCTGGATTTACTTCTTTGCCCCTTCGGCCTTCGCCGCATCACTCTTGGCGTACTTCCGGCGGAAGCGTTCCACGCGGCCGGCGGTATCCAGCAGTTTCTGCTTGCCGGTAAAGAAGGGATGGCAATTGGCGCAGATTTCCACGTGGAGGTCGCCCTTATGGGTCGACCGGGTGGTGAAACTGTTGCCGCATGCGCACATCACGCGGATTTCTTCGTAAGTAGGATGGATGGCTGCCTTCATGTCTGTGGTGAACCTCGATTCGAACCATTTGATTTTACCGTACGGTCGCAGGATTCAGCAATGACCCAAGTAATTGATTGTAAGGACGTTGAGATGGATGGCAAAGGCGCATGCGGGCGGGATCGCTGCGGTCGCGATTCCAGCGCGGAGTTCGGCATGAATGTGTCCGCTCGCGATCAGGGATGGAAATGCAAGGGCAAAGAAGTGTCGGATAGCGCCAAGTAATGTAAGGAGTCCCAGGTTAGCGTCCAAAGAACGGACGCGA
>OEKN01000013.1_pt1 | contig 12704 bp, 11 predicted proteins | sample 1503361 | NCBI WGS metagenome assembly OEKN01 (sample SAMEA104379592, study PRJEB20068) | metagenome | biome: 1000743; feature: 77; material: 1998 | place: USA | collected 2012 | depth 25 m
GAGACTGACGCGCGCGAGTCGCTGCCGAAGGCCATCGCGGCGGCAAAGCGCATTGCGAGTTTCAATTCGCAAATCGTCATCGAGCCGCAGGTCGCCGATCTGACTCCGGACAACATTGAAGTTCTGCTTGAGGGTGCGAGCCTCATCCTGGACGGCACCGATAATTTCGAAACTCGATATCTGGTCAACGACTATGCCGTGAAAAATGGCTTGCCGTGGATTTATGCGGCGGCAGTGGGAAGCTATGGCGTGACATTGAACGTGCTTCCGGGTATGACGCCTTGCCTGGCATGCGTGTTTCCGGATTCGCCGCAGGGAACATTCGAAACCTGCGAGACCGCGGGAATTCTGAATTCGGCGGTGAACGCGGTGGCTTCGATTGAGGCAACCGAAGCTCTCAAGATTTTGGTGGGGGCCGGGAACAAAGTGCGGCGGACACTGCTGTCAATCGATGTGTGGACAAACGAGCGCGCCGAGATTCGTGCGGGCCATCCCCGGCCTGGATGCCGGGCGTGCGGCCAAAAAGACTTCATTCACTTGGAGGGCGAGGGACGGCCGCACATCACGCTCTGCGGACGGAACTCCGTGCAAATTCACGAACGTCACCGGCCCGTGGATTTTCGGGTCATGAACGAGCGGCTGAAGCCGCATGGGAAGGTGCGGCACAATGATTTCGTGCTGAAGTTCTGGCGGGAGCCCTATGAACTGACCCTGTTTCCCGATGGCCGGGCGATCATCAAGGGGACGACCGACGCCGGGGTGGCCCGGAGCTTGTATGCGCGGTTTATTGGGAGCTAGCTGTTGGCTGATTGCTCTTGGCTGGTGGCCGATGGCTCCGTTCGTGGTGGCTTCAGGGCGCGAAAAATCCTAAAATGCAGAGGCCGCGGAGAGCGGCCGCAGAGGTCGCAGAGGGTGACTTCGTGAACCTTCCAGCCGCTTCAGTTCTCAAATCTCGGGTTCTCGCTAAGAGCTAATGGCTAACAGCTAATAGCTGTTTTTCTGCAGTTTGTAGGCAGGATCTTGCGCATTGCATGAAGGGCGCGACTTCGCCTTCTGTTCAAAACGCCGGAAAAAACCGGAAATCCCGGGCAAAGCTCTGAAACGGCGCGCACTGGCATACGACCTGCTCCCATGGTCCGTGGACGGTTGTTTCTGGAGGTAGGTATGCGCGCATTCGCGATGAGTATGGTGGTGCTCGGCTTATCGGCCCTGGTATTTGGCCAAACGGGAACTCGACCCGTTCCTAGCTACTGCTCGAACAATTGTGGACCTTATATTCCGCTGGTCTCGACCCCCAACGTGGGATTCGAGACAGTGTCGCCTTCGCCGGTGGGCGCGAGCAACGCGACGGGCGGGCTGCACGCTGGAGCGCGGAATTCGACGCTTTCAGTCGTCGACGGCAACCCTGATGCGGTCCACACCCAGGTGGTGTGGTATTCGGGCGGAGGTAGTCCGCTGGTTTCGCCGGCGGTGCGCTTGCCCCATCCTGAGCCGATGATGGGTATGCACGAAGAACACATGCGCGAGATGCAGCGCATGCACGGCGAGGAAACTCACGAGGCATGGACCTATTACGCGGGCCAGGCGGAAGCTTCAAATCCTGTGCAAGCGTCGGCAGCGGCAAAGACCGGACGCAAGGCCACCCGCACGATTACGAATCAGGATGTCGAGAAGATGAACGAGAAGAACCAGGAGTTCAAGCGGGGCAAGCTGTAAGAGAGGCTCTGGGCTCTGGGCTCTAGGCTTTCGGCTTTTGGCTTTCGGAACTCGGGTAAGATTTCGGAGGTTTTTCAATAAGGTAAGATTTCGGAGGTTTTTCAATAAGGCTCGGCTTTTGCCGGGCCTTTTTCTTTTCCCATTTCCCTTTGATCGGCTTTAGCGTTTTGTCCTTGCCGCGACGGGCGAGGACGCCCGTCGCTCCATCTGAATTTCTATCTTTGACTGCTTCTGATATCTTCGTGTGCTTCTGAAATACTCAAAACAAAAAATGCGCTGCAAAAGGCACTTATGACAGAGGCCGTTCGTCCCGAACCCTCGCGGGTTTATCGCTGGATTGTCTTGTTCGTGGTAAGCCTGACGATGTTCGGGAATTACTACGTCTACGATTGCATCGCGCCGATCGCGGACCTGCTGGTCAAGCAGCTTGGCTTCTCCGACGCCAACATCGGGCTGCTGCAGGCGATCTACTCCATTCCGAATGTGTTCATGGTATTGATCGGCGGCTACATCGTGGATCGGATCGGCACGCGCAAAGGAATTTTCATTTTCGGCACGCTCTGCCTGTTGGGATCAATCTTGACGGTTCTGTCGGGACGATTGGGGTTGATGGCGGCGGGGCGATTGGTGTTTGGGCTGGGCGCCGAGTCGCTGATTGTGGGGGTCACAACGGCGATTGCGAAGTGGTTTCGCGGCAAAGAACTGAGCTTCGCCTTCGGCATTAACCTCACGATTTCGCGGCTGGGCACCTGGTTGGCCCAAAATTCTCCTACCTGGGCTCACTCCGCCTATACCAATTGGCGGTCGCCGCTGGTGATCTCAGTGCTGTTTGCCACCTTCTGCGTGACCGGGGCGGTGGTCTATTGGGCCATGGAGGTTTACGCAGAAAAGCACTTCGCTGTAGGCCAGGCCGGATCGACGGATAAGGTGGTCCTCAAGGATATCTTCAAGTTCGGAGTTTCTTACTGGTATATCGTCGCGCTCTGCATTGTGTTCTATTCGGCGATCTTCCCTTTCGAAACTTTCGCAATCAAATTCTTCATGGACGCGCACGGAACGAGTCGGCAATTGGGCGGATTTCTGGTGAGCATTCTGACCGCCTTCACAATGTTTGGGACGCCTGCGTTTGGACTGTTTGTCGACCGCCTGGGAAAGCGGGCGCTCTTGATGATGTTTGGATCGATGCTCCTGATTCCGGTTTACCTGATGATGGCCTATACAAACGTGACCCTGTACGTACCCATGGCGATGATGGGCGTGGCGTTCTCGTTGATCCCGGCGGTGATGTGGCCGTCGGTGGCCTACATCGTCGATCAGTCGAAGCTGGGCACGGCCTATGGGCTGATGACGATGATCCAGAATATCGGGCTGGCCGGATTGAACCTGCTGGTGGGCTGGGCGAACGACTATGGTCATGCGAGCGCACAGAATCCGACGGGATACCGGCTGGGGATGTGGATTTTCTCCGGTCTCGGATTTCTGGGCGTGCTGTTCTCGTTCCTATTGCGTCAGCGGGAGTTGGGCCCGCACGGGCATGGGCTGGAGACGATTACCACCAAGACGGGAGCGTAGGTATCAGGTCTTAGGGCTCGGGTTTCGAGTTTCAGGGCTTCGGGAGGTTGGTTTCGGGGTGTGCGGAAGTACTCTTAAACCGCAGAGGGTGAGGAGGAAAAAGCAGAACGGAAGGAAAATTCGTTTTCTGGTATATGGGTATGGAATGTTGAATCCACTCTCGGGTTGATTGGTTTAGAGGCACATCCCTTACGGTCCATCGACGAGAAATCTAGCGACAGGCGGTAGATAGTAAGCAGTCACGATGCCAGTGGCGGCCACGAGACGAAAGATGCTTGGGTTGACACCTGCTTATGCCAGAACTGCGAGTCTGACGACCGGAAAAAGTCAGCCACGATGGGGCGGGCTCGGTTACGAACGTCACTTCCAAAAATGGAAGTTTGCAAAGGCAACTTGAGCAATGGGTTTTGTTATTCTGGTAAGCAAGAACGGGCAGGTGGCCATCCCAAACGGGCCGCAACCAGTACAACGTAAAGATATTTAGCCGCATCTGACAACATGCGGCCGGGAAAGGCGACTTGACCGACCGAGAACAGCCGCAAGGTGCCGGGCTCACCGAAGCACAGGCGATTGAGCGAGCCAAGCAGGGCGACTCAGAAGCTTTTGAGTTTCTTTATAACCTGCATAAGCGGCGCGTGTATTCTTTGTGCTTGCGGATGACGGCGAACACGGCCGAGGCGGAAGACCTCACGCAGGAAGCTTTCCTGCAACTGTTCCGAAAGATTGGAACCTTCCGCGGCGAGTCGGCATTTTCGACATGGCTTCATCGCATGGCGGTGAATGTCGTGCTGATGCATCTTCGGAAGAAGGGCTTGTCGGTGGTTTCGCTGGAAGAAGCGACCGAAGGCGACGACGAGACGCCGAAGAAGGATTTTGGGGCAGAGGATCCTGTCCTGTCCGGTTCAGTGGACCGGTTACGGTTGCAGAATGCGGTCGACCAGTTGCCCCCTGGTTATCGTTCGATCTTTGTGCTGCACGACGTGCAAGGATATGAGCACAACGAAATCGCCAGCATGGTGGGATGTTCGATCGGAAACAGCAAGTCGCAATTGCATAAAGCACGAATGAAGTTGCGCGAGTTTCTCAAAACGAGCAGAGCCGAAAAGGCCGGAAAGCCGTGAGGAACGGAGGCGCAGGCGGTACGGGTAATCTTGGGGAGAGAGAAGTCATGACGTGTGCAGAGTTTCAACGTGAACTGCCAGAGTTCATGGAAGAAGGCGGGAACGCAGCATCCCAAGCTCATTTGCAAGATTGTCGTGATTGCTCAGGGTTGGTCAGCAGCCTGGAGGCGATCGTACGTGAAGCCAAGGAACTGCAAGCATCAGACGAACCAAGCCCGCGTGTCTGGAATTCAATCGAAATCGTTCTTCGGCAAGAAAAACTGATTCGCGAGCCCCAGACCAGCGGGCATCGCTCCATTCTTCCTTCCCTGCGGCAGCATTGGGGAGCCATGGCATGGCTGGTCCCAACCGCGGCGGCGCTTCTGGTGGGGGCGGGGATCGTGGTATATCAACAGCGGCCCAATAACTCGCGGCAGGTAGCCGCGAAACTGCCGGCACCGACGGCCAATGTCGCGTCCGGTGACATGAGTGATGAGCAGTTGCTGCAGGAAGTTTCCGCGCGCGCGCCCATGATGAGGGCGGCTTACGAGAGCAATCTGCGCGACGTGAACAACTACATTCGCGATGCGCAGGACTCGGTTAACGCCGACCCGAATGACGAGGAAGCGCAGCAGGCTCTGATGGACGCGTACGGACAGAAGTCGATGATTTATGAGATGGCTTTGGATCGTTCTTTGCCATAATGGGCCAGCAGGAGATCGGCGACCCGAGTCGCTGGGGGGAACGTCGTAAGGGGACCTATGCAGCGCAGCCAGTTTGTCATTGAACTCGGCACAATCGTCGTAGTCACTCTGGCAACCATGGGCGTTGCCGAAACCAAGAAAGAGTACCGCTTCGAGGTCGGGCCCAGATCAAAGGTTTCCATCGTCAATCAGTACGGCAGCGTGTCGGTGAAGCCCTCCACCGGCAACTATGTGATCGTCAGCGCCACCACCTACTCCGATAAAGTCGAGGTCGATCAGAGCCAGAGCGGCAACCGCGTCGATGTGCAATCCCACCTGCTGTCGGGAGCGAACGCGGAAAATTCGCGCGTGGATTACGAAGTCCTGGTACCCGCAGACGCCAGCGTGAGCCTGGAGTCGGCCACCGGTCCGCTGCACGCCGAGCGCTTGCACGGCGACGTCGAAGCGGAAGGCGCGAATGCAGCAGTCGATGTGAAAGACATGTCCGGCGGCCATGTGCATGTGAAGACAATGGCGGGGCCGATTACGTTGACTAACATCCGCGACGGGCACGTAGAGATTGATTCCGTGAGCGGCGACGTGACCCTCACCTCGGTGACTGGACCCCTGGTGCGGGTCAGTTCGACGAGCGGACGGATTCAGTACGACGGCGATTTCGGCTACGCCGGGGAATATCGGTTCAACAGCCACTCCGGCAACATTGAAGCGACCATTCCCGAGGACGCCTCGGTCGACGTGAAGGCGCAGTCGGTGCGTGGGTTGGTGCAAAACGACGTCCCCCTCCAACCAAAAGTCCACACCTCCTTCCTCGTCAAAGAGGGGAGTTCCTTCGCAGGCACCATCAACAAGGCGGCTTCGTCGGTATGGCTGCGAACCTTCAGTGGTAAAATCCACCTCAAGAAACGCTAGAAAAAATCAGGCTGGGCAGCGGAGCGAAGCCATCACCAGCATGACAGGCACGCCAGGTTCGCGCCGGAACGTGAAGGCGCCCGCGGCCAGGTGCAGTGCGCCGGTGCGCGCCATTTTTCTTGTGGGCTTCATGGGCGCAGGCAAAACCAGCGTGGGCCGGGCATTGAGCCGGAAACTGGGCTGGCCCTTTGAAGATCTCGACGATCGCATCCAGGCGCGGGAAGGGCGAACGATTCCGGAGATTTTCCAGCAATCGGGAGAAGCCGAGTTCCGGCGCAACGAAGTTGCGGCTCTGCGTGAGTTGCTGGCGGAAGCGGAGTCAGGCCCGATCATCGCCGCGCTGGGCGGCGGAGCTTTCGTGCAGGAAGAAGTGGCTTCCCTGCTTGAGAATGCCGGCAGCGTTACCGTATTTCTGGATGCACCGGCGGAAGAACTTTGGCGACGTTGCGAGCGGGATGTGATCGATCGTCCTTTGCAGCGCAAACAAGCCGAGTTTCGGCAACTCTATGAGACGCGCAGGCCCTGGTACCTACGGGCTCAAATGCGTGTGGACACCGAAGGCCTTGAAGTCGAACACATCGTCAGCGCTATTATGAGTGGCCTGGGACTGAATTCCAGCGAGGAGAAGTAACGTGAAGTTTTCGAGGATCATGGGCGCGGGCATAACGGGTGTATTGCTGGTTGCGCTCGCTGCTATGGCTGGGGACAAGAAGGATTCCGGACAGATGGTCGATTCCGGCTCTTTAGGCGTTTTCATCAATGGCCGGAGAATCGCGACCGAGAATTTCTCGATCCAGCAAACGGCGAGCGGCAGCAGCATCACTTCAAGTTTCAAGACGGCGGAGGGCGTGGACAATGCCGCGCAGACCTCGAATTTGGAACTCACGGCCTCGGGCGAAATTCGGAAATACGAATGGAAGGAGCTCAGCCCGGGCAAGGCGACGGCCACGGTCGCGCCCAGCAATGAGTTCCTGATGGAGCGCATTTCCGGGGGATCGAATGAGAAGCCCGAAGAGCTGCCATTTCTGCTCCCCGCCTCAACCAGTATTTTGGATGATTACGCCTTTATCCATCGGCAGGTGCTGATCTGGCGATTTCTGGCCACCACTTGCAAGCAGGAGAAAGAGGGCGTGAAGTGCCCGGCGAATCAGAAAACCCAGTTTGGCGCAATGAATCCGCACCAGCGCACTTCCCTTCCCCTGAGTGTGGAGTTTTCCGGACGCGACAAGATCTCTATTCGGGGCAGCGAGCAGGAGATGAATAAATTCATCCTGCGCAGCGAGGGCGGCGACTGGACGATGTGGCTGGACGATCACTTTAAACTCCAGCGGATCCTGATTGCGAGCGATAATACGGAAGTAGTGCGGGACTGAAACCCGCCCAAGCCGAGCTTGGACGGGGCACCCATGGCTCTCATCGACTCACGCACCTCGCGAGTTTTATTCACGGCGCTGCTATTTGCGCTGGGGCTTGGGTTCTTGTATGTGGCCCGCAAGACGCTCATCGTCTTTCTGTTTGCGGTCTTCTTTGCCTACCTGATGGAGCCCGCGGTGTCACGCCTGGAGAAAGTCTTGCATGGGCGGGGCAGGGCTATCGCGCTCATCTACATTCTGTTGGTGGCCGGCCTGGCTCTGTTCTTTTTTTCTGTGGGACCCCGCATCGGTCGCGAGGCTGCTCGCCTGGGACAAGCCCTCCCGGAGTGGCTGAACCGGGTAAGCTCGGGTGATATCGCACACGACATCGGCCGCGAGCATGGCTGGAGCACGACCACTCAGGACAAACTCCTGAAATTCCTCACGCAGAATTCCGAGGACATCAAAAAGTATGCGGAACGTTTTGGTTTGCGCGCGGCGAGCGTGGCGAAGGAGGTATGGCTGCTCCTGCTGGTGCCGCTGCTGGCAATTTTCTTCCTGAAAGATGGCCGGGTGTTCAGCGATGTCGCGCTGTCAGTCGTGCAGTCACGGCCGCAGCGGGAATTCCTGGAAGCGGTGATCGCCGACATGAACCAGATGCTGGCGCAATTCATTCGTTCACAGCTCACGCTGGCGGCGCTGTCGTTGATGGTGTATGCGTCTTTTCTCGGCATGATGGGCGTCAATTACGCGCTGGTGCTGGGAACCGCGGGTGGCGTAATGGAGTTTATCCCGGTAGTGGGACCGTTGGTGGCGGCGCTTCTGATTCTGAGCGTGGCCGTTCTGATGAATTATCCCCACTGGGTGGTGTTGCTGGTCTTTCTGGGGGCTTGGCGCTTGATCCAGGATTACGTCATCACGCCCCGGATCATGGGCAAGAGCATGGAACTGCATCCGCTGGCCGCGATCTTCGGCGTGATGGCGGGCGGCGAGATCGCCGGGGTGTTGGGCGTTTATCTGTCGATTCCGGTGATGGCGAGTTTGCGGATCGTCTGGCGGCGGGGAAGAATTTATGTGGAAAAGAAACGATTCGGGCCTTTGAACGAGTACACGTTTGGCGGCGAGGTTCCGTCGAAACGATAGGGATGCTTCAGATTTCAGAATTCCGATTTCAGATTGCAGATTTAGGACTCAAGAGCGTTACCACCCACTGAAACCACACCAGAAATCGGACAAGTCTGAAATCTAAAATCTGCAATCTAGAGTTCCCCATCCTGTAATTCTGCAGTGGCGCGCGACCCATGTTGTAAAATCTGAAACTACTCTATGTCCCAAAAAATTCCTGTAGGGATTCTTGGCGCCACCGGCATTGTCGGGCAGCGCTTCGTGCAGATGCTGGAGCACCATCCGTGGTTTGAAGTGGCATGGCTGGCGGCGTCGGACCGCTCCGAAGGACGCGCCTACGGCGAGGCGGCACGGTGGCGGCTGAAAACGGCCATCCCCGAGCGGGTGGCACACATGGTGGTCTCGCCGGCGAAACCCGAAGGCGCGCCCAAGGTGATTTTCGCGGCGCTCGATGCCAGCATCGCCGCGGAAATGGAACCACGTTTCGCGCAGGCAGGGTGCGCGGTGGTCTCGAACTCTAGCGCCCTGCGCATGGCAAAAGATGTGCCGCTGGTCATCCCGGAGGTGAATGCCGGGCATGTCAAGCTGATTGAGACGCAGGCGTGGAGAAAGAAGTCGGGCGGGTTTGTCGTTACAAATCCGAATTGCTCTGCGATTGGCTTGGTGTTGGCCCTGGCTCCGCTCGATAAACAGTTTGGGCTGGAGACGGTGATGGCCGTGACCATGCAAGCGGTCAGCGGCGCGGGCTACCCGGGTGTGGCTTCGCTCGACATCCTGGGCAACGTGATTCCCTACATCGCAAAAGAAGAAGAGAAGATGGAGGAAGAAACTCTCAAGCTGCTCGGCCAACTGAATGGCGCCGGTATTGTTCCGGGTAGCTTTGCAATGAGCGCGCAGTGCAACCGGGTCGCGGTCGAGGACGGGCATACGGAATCGGTTTCGGTTCGGATGAAGAAGAAGGCGAAGGCGGAGGAAATCATCTCCGCCTGGAATGCGTATACGGCTGAGCCGCAAAAAATGCGGCTGCCGAGCGCCCCGGCACAGCCGGTGGTCTATCTGGAAGCGAACGATCGTCCGCAGCCGCGTTTTGACGCGGATCGGGGCGCGGGCATGACTACCACCGTGGGGCGTTTGCGTCCCTGCAAAGTGCTGGATTGGAAATTCACCGTGCTCTCGCATAACACCATTCGCGGCGCGGCCGGAGCGGCTCTGCTCAACGCAGAACTGCTGAAGGCACAAGGATATCTCGGGTGAACTGCACGTCGGAGGAGGCACGGTACGTTTCTCTGATTTATCTTGACGCAATGTTCATGACACGGTGGTCGGCGAGACACCCGCGCTACATTTTCCTTCCGGCGGCGCGCCGTCGCCACCCCGAGCGAGACCTTCCTCGATGATCGTGATGAAATTTGGCGGGACCTCGGTGGAGGACGCCAAGGCGATCGATCGCACTGCTGCGATCGTCAAGGGACGAGTCAGCAAAAAACCGGTGGTCGTGGTCAGCGCCATGGCCAAGGTCACCGACACGCTTCTCAAGATGGCGCAGGCGGCCGGGGCCGGTGACCGCGACACCGCGCTTGGGCTTTCGCGCGAATTGCGCGAGCGGCACTACAACACCGCGGGAGAATTGCTGGGAACCGGCGTTTTCACGCGCTTTCATGGCGAACTGGAAGCCGAGTTCGACGCTCTGGACGAATTGCTGCGGGGGATCGCCGCGGTAGGCGAACTGACTCCACGAACGACCGATCACGTCGCCGCGTATGGCGAACTGCTTTCCAGCAGGATTGTCAGCGAAGCCTTTTCCGCGCGCGGGTTGAATGCGTCGCTGGTGGATTCGCGACAGTGCATCGTCACCGACGGCACGCACATGCGGGCCGTTCCCTTCTTCGATGACACCAATGAAAGGCTTGCCCTGAAGTTGAAGCCGCTGCTCGAAGCAGGGCGCGTTCCGGTGATGGGAGGTTTCATCGGGGGGACGCGGAACGGGGTCACAACGACGATTGGCCGTGGAGGCTCGGATTTTTCCGCAGCGATTGTGGGCGCAGGATTGAATGCCGACGCCATCGAGATCTGGACGGACGTCGATGGGATGATGACGACCGATCCCAACCTTTGCCCGGATGCGCACCGAATCCGGGTCATCAGCTTCGATGAGGCCGCCGAGTTGGCCTACTTCGGAGCGAAAGTATTGCACCCGGCGACCGTGCTTCCGGCGATTCAGAAGAATATTCCCGTGTACATTCTGAACTCCCGGAATGCATCGTGCGAGGGGACCAAGATCACTGCGCGGGCGCCACACTGTAAAAATGTTTTCAAGGCGATTGCCGCCAAGAAGCGCATCACGATCGTGAACGTGGCCGCACCGCGGATGCTATTGGCGCATGGGTTTCTGAAGGCTATCTTCGAAGCTTTCGATCGACATAAAGTGGCGGTGGATGTGGTGTCGACTTCAGAGGTTAGTGTTTCGTTGACCGTCGACTCGAATGAGGCTATTCCGGCACTGGCGGCGGATTTGGCAAAGCTGGCCGACGTAAAATATGAAGGTCGGAAGGCGATTGTGTGCCTGGTAGGCGAAAATTTGCGGGAGACGCCGGGCATTGCGGCACGCGTGTTTGGGGAGTTGTCGGACTTGAAGGTGCGGATGATTTCGCAGGGCGCCTCGGAAATTAATCTCACATTCGTGATCGAAGAGGAGGACGTGCCCGGGGTGGTGCGGCGATTGCACTCGGCATTCTTCTCGGAACTAGATGCCGGGGTGTTCGCTTAGAAAAAATCTTTACCACTAAGGGTACGAAGGCCACTCTAAGGACACAAACTACAAGCCTACCGCAGAGGACGCCAAGAGCCTCTGCGGAGACCGCTGAGAAAGCTTCGATGCATTTTCTTGTTCTGGGTCGTGGGAAGACCGGGTCGTTGGTCGCGCAGTATGCGCGCGAGCGGCATCATCACGTTCAGGTGCTGGGAGCGGATGACAACGAGAAAGGCAAGGCCCTGACCAGAGCGACGCTGCAGAATGTGGACACGGTGATCGACTTCACCACGCCGGCGGCGGTGGCCGACAACATCAAGGCTTGCCTTCACGAGAAAAAGAACATGGTGGTAGGCACGACTGGATGGTATTCGCATCTTGGAAACGTGCGCTTGGAGGTAGAACAAGCCGGCATCGGATTTCTATACGGGGCAAATTTTTCGATTGGCGTGAATCTGTTCTTCGAAACGGTTCGCACCGCGGCCGAAGCTGCTAGTCATGCGTACTCCGGACAGATCTTCGAAAGGCATCACCATACGAAGAAAGACGCGCCCTCGGGCACGGCGCTGGTCATGCAGAGGATCGTTAAGGAGAAATCTGGCGCGGAGGTGGAAATCACTTCGTTTCGCGAAGGCGATGTGGTCGGGCTACACGAGCTGATTTTTGATTCGCCCAATGACCGGATTTATCTCTGTCACGACGCCAAATCCCGGCGGGGTTATGCGGAGGGCGCCGTGCTCGGGGCGGAGTGGCTCAGCGGCCGGAAGGGCTTTTTCGAGTTCAAGGATGTTTGGCGCGAGCTGTGAGGACTGCCGTATCGCGACCAGACTATCCTACCCACGACCGGGAGCATCTCGTGGGCCGATAGATCGGTTTCCCTGAGCATCGGCAGTAGAGTTATCCTAATCCATATGCAACTGCGTGGATGCGGTACCGCGCTCGTCACCCCGTTTCATCAGGACGGCGCCATTGACGAAACTGCGCTGCGCAACCTGGTCGCGTGGCAGGTTGAGTCGGGCATTGATTTTCTGATTCCCTGCGGGACCACGGGCGAGACTCCGACTCTGTCGCGCGACGAATGGCTGCGCGTCATTGACGTAACGATCGAGGTGGCGGCTGGACGCGTGCCGATTGTGGCCGGGGCGACGTCTAACTCCACGCACGATGCGGTTGAGAAGGCCAAGGAAGTCGCGGCGCGGCCGGGAGTCGATGCGATCCTCACCGCATCGCCTTATTACAACAAGCCCACCCAGGAAGGACAGTACCGGCATTTCCGGGCGATCGCGGAAGCAGTTGGCAAGCCGATCCTTCTCTACAACGTGCCGGGACGCACCGGGGCGAACATTGAGCCGGGAACGTTGGCGCGGCTGGCGGAAGTGCCGAACGTTTTAGGCGTGAAGGAGGCCAGCGGCAACATCGCACAAATTGCCGAGGTACTGAACGTCGTGCCGGAACACTTTCTAGTGTTCTCCGGAGA
>OEKN01000153.1_pt1 | contig 12533 bp, 10 predicted proteins | sample 1503361 | NCBI WGS metagenome assembly OEKN01 (sample SAMEA104379592, study PRJEB20068) | metagenome | biome: 1000743; feature: 77; material: 1998 | place: USA | collected 2012 | depth 25 m
CAACACCCCAGGTTCGCTCGAAGACATCCGGCAGCACGAGCATCGCCATGTCGCAGCGCACGCCGTCACATTGGCCTGCGATCTTCCGCAGCTCTTCGATCATTGCCGCTTGCATGTCGGGATTGCCGTAGTTTAGCTGGAGCGTATCCGGCCAGCCGGGAAAGTAGGGGTCCCGGCCATGGGCCAGGATCCGGTCACCTCCGGTTCGCTTGACGTTGGCATAGTTTTGGGGCGCCCGGGCGAGGTCGATCTCGCTTCCTGCAACGTAATATTCGGGCTGTTCCTCGACCCACCGATGATCCAGGCCGGTGTGGTTGGGGACGAAATCGAGCATCAACCGCAGCCCACGCTGCCGCAGCCGATCGCGCAGCCGGGCCAGCGCCGTCTCTCCGCCCAGGGCACGATGCACCGTATATGACGTGATGGCGAAGCCGGACCCGGCGATATCCTCTTCGCGCAAATCCGGCAAGGTCTCTTCGAACTCGCGGCGCCAGTCGCGATTGGAGCGCGAGACCTGTTGTCCTGCCGGACCCGTCTGCCACACGCTGAGAAGCCAGACCCAGTCGAAGCCCATCGTCGCCAAACGGTCCAGCTCCGCATCCGGCATGTCGTCCAGCGTCGCCGGCCGGCCCAGCGATTCGGAAAGTTCCGTCAGGCGAACACGCGTGTTGATCTGGTACAGCGCGGGATGGCGCGGCTCCTGTTCTTCCACAGTCTTCATGGCTCGATCATCCACGATGATCGCCACCTATCGATCGCAAAGCCTGGCTGCTAGCCTATCATAGGGGGCGACTTCCTGCCCGCGTCAGACAAGGCGCGAAAGCCGACGTCGATTGGCCATCCCGCACCACTGCTCAACATCGGAGTAGCGCGAGCAGGCCAAGAAACTCAATTGGCGGTTGGGCAGCGGCCTCGGCATCCGGCGGAGCGCCGATTGCGTGAGCGATTCGGATATGAATGAGCCAGGAACGATGTCCATCCGCGAAAGCGCGGAGACGGGGCGGATGCGCAGATCGTCCAACGCCAAACTGCTTGTGGCTCGAGCGCCGGTCATCAACGCCCGGCTGTTGGATGCGACGATGGTCACGTTCTCCGTTCCATGCCGTCGGTTTGATTTTCGGCGCGACAGCTTTGTCGTGGAGTAGTTGGACGAGGCAAGAAGAAGGGCCGGCGACGGTCTGCCGCCGGCCCTGTGCCTACGCAGGGGTAAGACCATGAGGGGGAGCATGGTCTCGACATCACCGGTTCCCGAGGGGCAAGGACGCGATCCGAGGGAGTGGACCTCGATGACTTAGCGCAGGAACTGCGTTTTGTCGCGGTCCCGCCGGGTGGACGCCATACGCCGGGATGAACTTGCCGGCTTTCCATAGAGGCCTGATCGCGTTCGTGCCCATCTTCGTCTCCGCCGGCGGCGCGCTTATGCGTATATGGGTGTTGGGGCCACAAGAACCGTGCGGTGCAATGTCGCGAGGAGCTTCGATCCCATCCCATCTACTCGGCTGGATTTTCGTTCTTGGCCGGTGACGGTGCGCGGCACCGCGAGCAGGCGATGGCTGCCTTCAAGAAGGCGATGGCGCTCTCCCTGTGTTCATGGCGCACGTTTCCAGCCAGACCTCAGATGTCTGATGGTCACTTTTCCAAGCGGGCAAGGGGCGGCCGAGCAGCTTTTCGAGCGCCATCACCTCGCCAGCAAAGAAGTCATACAGCTCGCATTCGAAAGCTGAGTTCAATGGGTCTTTGCCAGCTACCCTGGAATTGAGATCATTCAGAAGCTTGATGGGCCTCAGTCCAAGATGTCGAGAGAGCGTCTGCGCGGGTTTGTGGAGCAGGCCCAACGGAAACGGGGGACGTCGAATAAGCCGCCAAAGCCAACTGCTTTTTGGCTCCCGGGCAACGTTGACGGGTGGAAAAATAGTGCGACCATCGCATTCGACATCCAGGAACTGCGTTACCGAATCGTACTGGGCCCGAATGTCTTCAAAGAAATCCTCAAAAATCAGAATCTTGAGCTGTGCCGCCGGAACGATTTCGAGTATTCGCTCGATCTGGTCCGAGTAGCGACAGACGTCCGCGTATTGGAGATGTGATCGCTCAGGGCAATAAAGCGGGAGTCGCTTGCCCAACGCCCGGTCACACTGAGCTCGCCACGCATTCTCGAGGTCCTCTATATCCTCGCGCAAGCTCATGATCAGCTGTCGATGTAGGGATTTGACCATCGTAACGGGGTTGCGCAACATGACGATGATCCGCGCATCTGGATTTGCATCCATGATCTCTGAAATTGCGCATTTGGAATAAAGATACCAAACGGACGCCTCTCCGATTCGTGCATTGTCAGGAGCGCTTGCGAACAAATCGAGATAGGTTTCAAGATCGTGAACCTTGCCGAAATTCGGGAAATCACGGCAAAAGAAATGCGGCTCCTTCATTGCGGGCATGTAGATAGCCGGATGCATTGACAGGTAGTAGTAAAGCGCCGTGGTGCCGCATTTTGGGGCTCCTACGATAAAAAAATCTGGCAGCCTACGCACCGACCAGCCCTTGTGATTGTCCCCAGAGGTCTCGAGACCGCACGGCATGCCGATCTTCGCGCCTGATGCAACCACGTTCGCAGGCCACGTCCAAGCCATGCACGAAAGATGTGTATTTTCCGGCCGCCATTCTCGGCGATTGCATCATGCGGTTTGGTTCGAGACGGAATTCGACCCGAAGTGTGGTGTGGCAATGCGTATCTGGCGAGTTGACCATATGTGGTAAGGCGCAAACGTGCGCTGCGTCGAACGGATATAGTCGCTAGCCTTTGGTTAGCATTCTCGCGCCAAAATCAAAGCAATAAAATCGATGTCCGATTGCGACCGACCTGACGGCATCCTGACATGTATGGAGTCGGCCGCGCCTATTGGGCACCTATCGCCATTTCATGATGAAGGAGATTGCCGAGCAGCCAACGGCAATCGGCAATACTTTGCGGTCCTTCATCAACCCGTTGACCGCCATATCGAGCTGCTCCTATCGCCCATTGATCTCGCCAACACCCTCAGTCGCTCCGAATTTTCCGCCACCCGCCTATCTGCGCATTCGACAAATTGCAACGCGTCGAAACGTGCTGCTGGGAGATGAGGCGAATGAGACCGTATCGAAAAGCTTGTGGTGAACGACGAATGTGTTTCGGAACGCTTCCGGCGAGAAGTAAAAGGTGCGGTGGTATTCTCGATCCCCCACGCCCATGATCGGCAAATCCTGACATGCCAATCGCATGAGAACCGAACGTGCCATGGCCCACATTCTGCCATGGGCGCGGCCATTCTTCCCCTTAATGAACTTCAGGCAGCTATAGTCCCAGGGCAAACAGAACTCCACGATCAACGTATCGCTGCAAAGCTTCGCGACTCTTGATATCGCCTCGATCGGATCGAGCACGTGGTGAAGAACGTTTAGAAAAAGGACGAGGTCGAACTTCTCCGTGGGTTCAATCTGCTCAACGCTCGCGTTTCGAATTTCGTAACGAACTCCATGAAACTCCGAGATTCGCTTGGCTATCGAATATCGTTCAATATCCTGCTCTATCCCTACGGCCCGGATGGCACCTCTCAAGATAGCCTCACAGGGATAAAGTCCATAGTAGGTTCCGACATCCAGAACGCTCTTACCCTGCACTCGACCCGCGAGATAGAAATCGACTGCCTTGGTCTTGTCTGAACCCGGCACCCGCAACTCGTAGGGGAGCGGAACCGACTGATAGCCGGTGAAACTTGTGCTGTTCAGAAATGCCTCTATTTGCCCCTTAGATACTTCAATCATCCTCACCCTCCAAATCAGATGGCTTGATCGCCTTAAGCCATCGTCGCCGTCAAGCAGCAGCCTCCGGCCGCTCCGCCGCCAAGAATGACCTCGGCAGCGCTTCCACGCCAAGAGATGACCTGTCAATCGCAATCACCTGCTTGAGTTCGTCAAGTCGGTGCGGGGAATGCATTGCGACGTCATTCAACAATTCATCCAGGCGATCGTGATGACCTTCACTGAACGATGCCGAAATGAACGCTGCATAATCCGAGCTGGACAGCCCGAGCGCCTTGAGAAGGAGAATTGTGTTGTCTAGCGGAGTATACCGGGAAGATACCTTCACGACATACTGCTCCGGCCGGAGAATTGCCGAGCCCTGTTTCAGAAGGAGTGCCAGTCTGTGACATCCATCGCCTGCAAATATCTTCGCCGAAACAGGCTTGCCCGACTCGCTAGCTAGAATCTGGCGACCCGACCTGAGGGTGATCTTATGTTCAGGCAGGAACCCGTGTCTCTCAAAACTGAAGTAAAGTTGAGCGCTTGCCTTGACCCTCTTCCTGTACGCCTTCCGACGAGCGGCGTCAGTCCGCAACAGGTCAGGATCGAACCGCGCGCAGTAAATTCTCTCGAACCACAGGCGATAAGAACATTGATCGGCGATCATCATGAACCGGTCAAAATCCTGCTCATAGAGCCGCCCTTCCACGTCCAGCAGATCGAAGAAGCTTTTTCTCACCAGCACATCGTAACGGAGCGGGCTGATCAGGCGTCCTATATCGATGGCCTCATCCCCGTCGACACAGCGCGCGCCCAAAAGGAGGTCGCGAAATGACACCGAAAGACGCCTCCAAGCGCGGCGCATTCATCGCCCCTTTTCACAGCAGGCCGTCACGTGCTTCTCGCTTGACGATCCGTTGGTCCCGACATCCCGATGGCCTCCCGATAGACCTCGATTGTGGCCTGGATGACCTGGCTCTCCTCGAATTCCAGTTGCGCCTTGCGCCGCGCGGCTTGGCCGAGTGCGGTGCGTCTCGCCGGATCGACAATCAGAGAGCGGAGAGCGTCCGCGAGCGCCGCAACATCGCCTGGCGGGACCAGAACACCGGTTATATTGTGCACGACAATCTCGCGGCAGCCGGGGCGATCCGTCGCGACAAGAGCGATCGCGGAAGCGGCAGCCTCCAGAAGAATTCGCGGAACGCCTTCTGCATATCTGGAGGGCAGGACCACGATATCGACCGTCTTTAAGAGCTGGTCCATGTCATCGACATGGCCAAGGAACATCACGTCGTCCTCGGCCCGCCAGCTTTCAATCACTTTCTCCGGAATCGAATCGGGACTGCCGGGATCGGGTGCGCCAGCGATCAGGAAATCGGCATCGAGACCGGCGCGAGTGAGAGACCGGGCCGCAGCAACATAGTCTCCAACCCCCTTGCTCCAGAGCAACCTGGTCGCCAACAAGACCCGGCAGCGGCCATTCTCCTTGCGTGGTGCGGAGTCGAATCGGCGGGTATCAACGCCGGAGCCTCGAATGACCCGCGACTGCCCGGCTGCCACCATACCGTGAAGAGTCAAGCTCTGCGCATCTTCCGGATTCTGGAAGATCGTCACGCTCGATTTTCCGGAAAGGGCGGCCTTGAGGAGAAGGCGCACGACGGGGCGCAGTAACCTGGCCCGGTAGTCCTGGCTGCAGAAGATATACCCTAAGCCGGCAATCGCATTGACGCGAACGCGGATGCCGGCGAACCACGCAGCCAGGAAACCATGAATCACGGACTTCAACGTGAAATGATGAACGAGATCTGGCTTTTCCCGACGATAGATCGCGCATAGCGAGGCGACGGCGCTCAGCTCCCGCAGCGGATTGACACTGTTCCGTTGCATCTGAAGTGCGATCCATTTCACGCCCAATGCGAGGAAGCGCTCTCCGCACGTGCCGGGCGGCGACACCAGAATGACCTCCCAGTTGCTGCGGCGAAGGGATTCGATGAGCTCGCGGCGAAAGTTCCAGAGGTACCAATCCGTGTTGGCAAAGAGCACGATCTTCAACGGCCTCTCCATCATTTTCGGGCCGGCAGCGGCCCGCCGCGTCGCCGAAACGGTCGCTCGATTTGACCAGGTTCGGTCCGGCCCAGAATCGCAATCACCGACAGGAGGAGCCACAAAAATGAAAAACGAAGGCCTTGATGAGTGAGGCCATAGAGCAAGGGCGGAGCCAGGTACAAAAAGTTGCCAATGCTCGACATACGATAAAGATAGAAAATGGCGCCTGCGAACGCCGCGACACCGACTGCACCGTAGCTGAAGAGAATCGTCCCGAAGGTCGAATGAATTTCGTACCGCGGATCGCTAAATTCGGCATCATCGAACCGGTAGATGGCCCCTTCACCCGCGCCGATCACGGCATAGTTCGGATAGCGCAGGATCCGCAGGTAGCCGCGCTCATAAAAGCTATCGTCCTGCTGCGAGCCGATGTTTTCCAGCCGGCCGGTTACGCGCTCGGCAATCGTCGAGTTCTCGAGCGCCAGATAGGCCGCCGTGACCACCACCAGCGCCATCCAAATCAATTTAGGCTTCCGGAGAAAATGGAGCAGTACCAAGAGGGCGGCTGCGATCATGGCCGCTTTGGAGAGGGATATGGCGACCGTATAGAACAGGGAGGCGAGGGTGGGTGCGCGGATATACCATGCCACCTTCACGCGACTGGCGGCGCTCCAGAAGATGCAGAGCGACAGAAGCGACCAATAGCCAAGCTGGTTCGGATTGTTGAAGGAAGCGATCTGACGGAACTGCGCCGCGTTGAAGGTAAGCGCCGCGGTACCAGCCTGAACGATTGCCGAAAACGCAATCGCGTAGGCGATCACGCGAAACGTCGCTTCCGGATATAGTGCGCCGATGCGGAGGCACAGGATCATCAAGCACAAATTGAATGCGTAATATGCTGCGTAAACAGCAATGCGCGGATCCATCAACGCAAAGGTCCAACCTATGCTGACCACGGCAGCGTACGAGCAAAAGAGCACGATGCATGCGATAAACTTCCGAGCATCGGCGCTGCGCCGCGGCCGCGGCAGAAATAGGATGAAAGCCATTCCACCCATCAGGATCACGTCCGCCACCTGCGGCAGACCGGATGGAAGCAGGTAGTAAGGCTTCGATACGATATATAAGCCCAGCGCCAGCAAAACCACCCGGGCCGCGATGCCTGAATGCGCAAGCGCGACCTCGCGCCCATAATCTCTCGATGGCGGCTTTGAAAGTGGCGCTGTGACGGCTAACGGCATTGTCCTCTCGGACGGTTACCTCGAAAACGGCGTTGGACCAAGCCTGTCTAGCCACCTCGAGGCGAGTTCAAGTGTCGGCGAAGCCACTGAAATGCGCCAAACTTGCGCTGTCCGAGCACGCCATCCTGATAGAAGACGTCGTCGGATAGATAGACAGCGGTGATCGGCGGCAGCGGATGAGTCAGTTGGTGGTGATCGGTCGCCGTCCCGTCGCCACCATTTGACCAAGTGACTGCGATGCTTTCCTTCACGCTTGGATAGCCGCGTTCGCCATCCGGAATTGAGGTCCGCGCTACACCATTGATACGAGGCGTGATGGACACCATTGATCGAGCAGACCCGTTGGTCGCCCGGCCAGAGGCCGGTATAGGATCGCCCTGATCAAATAGACGAACTGCCTTGTCGATCAAGGCGTCGCGCGAAATGTCGGCAGTCCGCCTTGCCAGGGCCTGGATGCCATTCTTCTCACGATCGCGGACGACGGAAAACACGGCATCGATATCGATCACATGCTCGCCTGCAGCATAGGCATAGACCAAGGCCATATCGCAGATCGAGTTCATCACCCGAGGAACGCCATCTGCGAAATAGTAGATACCCGCCATTGCCCACGTATCGAAAATTTCCTCGGTCGTGCCGGCAACGGCGAGCCGATGGCGGATGTATACGCACGATTCCAAATAGGTCAGCGGCGACAGATGATAGTGCACCGATATGCGTTGCGCGAACTGCCGCAATTCGGGGCGTTGCAGCTTTTCCATGAGTTCAGGTTGGCCCACCAGGATGATCTGCAGGGCGTGATCCCGGTCAATGTCGATGTTTGATAGAAGGCGCAGGTCTTCAAGCGCGGGCACGCTTAAGTTCTGAGCTTCGTCTACAATCAAAACGACCTGCTGGCCGGCGCCGAATTGCTGTGCCAGGTAGTTAGTGAAGGCCTGGTAGCAGGCCGTTTTCTTGGTGGACTTTGCCTCGATGTTGAGCGCCTGAAACACCCATTGCAGAATGTCGCCGAAGCCGGCGTGGGTATTGGATATGACGCCGATGGTTGCCCGGCGATCGTCACGCTTCAGGAAATGACGGATCAGGGTCGTCTTGCCGGATCCGATCTCCCCGGTCACTACGATGAACCCGGCCTGTCCGGTAACACCGAACTCCAGCATGCTCAACGCCAGGGAGTGCTGGTGACTGAGGTACAGAAAGGACGGATCCGGTCGGAGCGTAAAGGGCCGCTCATTCAAACCAAAGAAGGCTTCGTACATCTCAAGTCACCGCCTTGCCTTGTCGATCTATGCTGTCGTCGCTATGACGCTGCATTGAGGATCGTGCCGATCAGGTTGTAATTGGCGAGCAATTCCATCGCATGGTTCAGTTCCGCAGCGCGCGTGGCGCCGTCGCGAACCACCAAGAGCGTGGCATCGACCGAAGGCAGGAATCCGATCGCGTCGGCGACCGTACGGATCGGGGGAAGGTCGTAGATGATCAAGCGATTGGCGTAACGATCCTTTAGTTCGCTCGCCAAGTGCGACATCTGTGGCGATGACAGGAGTTCCGCCGAGTTGCCTATGCGACTTCTGGCGAGAAAGAGCGACAGTCGCTCTATCCCCGGACGGATGAGGCACTCCCCGATTTCGGCTTTCCCTATGAGATAGTCGCTGACCCCAAGCTCCGGTTCGATGCCGAGGCACTTCGCAACACCGGGATTTCTGAGGTCGGCATCGACCAGGAGAACGGTGTGATTGACATCCATGGCCATCGCTATGGCGAGATTGACTGCAGTCAGTGTCTTGCCCTCGCCGTGATTGGCACTGGTAATTCCGATCGAGGTCTTTCCCCGCGTGCCCAATGCTTGAAGCACTTGCGTGCGTAGGGAGCGATAGATGTCCGTGACTGGGTGATGCATCTGGGCCGCGATGACGCGGTTGTCGTGCAGCATCGACGGCGTCAGGTTGATCGTCCTGGCCCGCGCTTGAGTGGCCGCTGTGGTGGCCTTGACTTGTGGTGCGATCCCATCGGCAGGCCTTACAGCCGCGCGCCGCAGTTCTCTGGATTTTCGTAGCGCTTGCTCTATCTGTTCCATTGAGCCCATCACATGATCTCTCGAAGCCAGCCCTTTATTTTCCGGCGGCGGATGCGTTGATCCCCTGAAGCGTCCCGAACCGGTCAGCAAGATCTGCCCACAGAACATCCAAGGGAACGATAAAGGAGTGAACGTAGAACAGCACAGCGGCGCAGACGACCACGCCTAACAAGGACAGCGACAAGACTGCCTGGTTGCTCTTGCGGCGGTCCCTGGTCGTCTGAATGAACGGAATGACGGCGAAGGGGGTCTGCCCTGAGATGGCGGCCAATTGGCGCCAGCCGTGAACTCGCCCGTCGGCAGCGTCGTGCAGGATGCCAGCGGCAATGCCGGCCGCCATGGCCGCCAAGATGCCGATGGCAAGGATGGCTTGGCGATTCGGTTTGATCGGTGCGATCGGTTCGGCCGGCGGCTCGATGAGGGTGAGTGTCTCACCCATACGCCTGCTTTCGAGATTTTTTGTGAGTTCCGCTTCGCTTTCTTTCGATCGAATGTCGAGATAATTCGCTACGGCTGTATCGTAGTCGCGTTTCAGCGCAATATAGTCTCGCTCTATCGTCGGCCCCTTGAACAGACGCTCTTCTATCTTGGCCTTCTTATCCTGGGTCGCCTGCTGCTGTACGACTGCCGCCGCAATTTCTCCGGTAACACTCGCCAGCTCGACCTGGAGCTGGAGATAGTCGGGATTGCTCGCCGTGTGCGGGGAGGTATTCCCGACAGGTACCGCAGCCAATTGTTCCTGCGCGGTCTTCAGTTCTCGCTCTAGTCTGAGAGTCTCGGGATGCTTTGACCCGTACTTTTGTCGTGCGGCCTGCAGGTCCGATTGCAGGTTCTGAACATGTAGCTTTAAGGCCGTCGCATCGATGCCGGTGGAAGCGGTTTCACCCCTGAGAGCATCGATCTGCCGGTCGAGGGCAAGCACGTCCGGGTGCTTCGCGCCATATCTGGCGCTCATCTCCGCGCGTTTTGTCTGAAGCAATGCGAGCTGATCCGCCGGCGAGAGGTTCAAGCGATCCGCGGAAGCCGCAGGCGAATAGGCATCAGTCCTTGCAAGCTGAGCACGAATGATTCCCTGCCGCTCGCGAAGCGTCTGTATCTGGCGCGATAGATCCAAGAGTTGGCTGTCAGCGCGGTCCAGAAGCTGAGTGTTGAATTGCCGATCTTCCGGCAGATAGCCGGCATTTTCTGTTCTGAAGGTCTCGAGCCTCGACTCGAGCGTCTGTACGTCTGCGTGAATGCGCTGCGATTCGGCCTCCAGGAAGCTGGTGGTTCCACTGGCTCGCTCATCGCGGTCGCGCTGGCTCTCCGACAAGAATAACGAGGCGAGTTCGTTGGTGACCTGTTGGGTGGCAAGCGGGCTGTCGCCATCAAACGACAGGGTGAAGGCGATCGCGGCGCGAGTGTCGCGCCCACCCTTTGTGGCGGTGTCGGCGCTGACGATGGATAGATCGATGTTCGTCCGCATCTGGTTGGCGATCTGGCTCGTGGGGGCGGTTTGCCGTTCCTCCGCATAGAGATTGAATTTGTTAATGACGTTGACGAGATTTGCCGTCGTGATGATGCGCTGCTGGATCGCTTGAATTCGCTCGCTGGCGAATGCAGACACCGTCGATGCAACCAGGCCAGCCGGAATGTCCGCTTCTTCAATCAGAATCGTCGCCGTGGACCGATAGGTCGGCGGCCAAAGGGCGGCGACACCGACGGCCAATGCCAGGACCGCGCAACCGACTCCAAGAGCACGCCACTTTTCGCGGCGGAAAAGGGCGAAGTATTCGCCGAACTGGATGATCTCGACACCTGCGATATCGGTCATTGGACGCCTGGATGTATGGGGCTTGCGGTCGGATCTCGGGGTTTAATCATCGTCCGCCCGACGCGTCGGCAGCTGGGAAGCGACCCATGGGCGCCACCTAGCCGAAAGGGAGGGTCGGCCCTACCACTTTTGGGGCATGTCCCGGTCGAGGACGTCGTTGGGGCAGTGACAGCGAGATCAGTTGTGCTCATGCGGTGAATGGAGCGCGAGCGGAAACCCGGGCCTGCTGAGGCAGCTGGGCCGGCAGCGTCGTTCTCGGCGTGTCTGGAGCCATTCGCAGCAATATCGCACAGCCGCTCCCGCAAAGGGATCGGCATCGTGCTGACGGCAATGCGCGTCATGTGGCCCATGGGATCACAATGCAAGCTTTCCGGAACGATTTCGATTACCACCTTCGTTTAGGTGGACGGTTTCGGTGTCGTCTCGCTAGGTTGTCAACGACAGTTCAGGAAGCGCGGCTAGACGGGCGATTGGGCGCCAATGAAAAAAATATCGAGGCGCGCATGGTTGTCAGCTGCGAGCACGGCAACTTTCGCATATGTCTGCGCTCGATGTTTGAACCGGTACACGCTGGCGAGTTCTGCTGCGGCCGTTGAGCCTCTCGAGTACCTGGTGCCGGCGGTCGACGCGAAGTTTGGCAGTAAGATCGTCAAGGTGACGAACCCAAATCGTGCGATCCCCGGCCTGGGACTGACTTGGGGCAGAGTGGCAGTTCATCACTACTCGATTGATCAGGCATGGAATTCCGATCAGACCTTGCTCGCGCTTGATCGCGGTGCGAAGCCGCGGGTCTTTCTGGATGGAAAAACCTACAAACCGGCAATGGCGCTTCCAAGTCCGGGAGAGGTGCGATGGCACCCGCGCCGACCGGAAGACATGATCTTTGTCTCGAAGACTAGCGTCGGGCTGTGGAATGTCCGGAAGAACGAGGTCGCCGTTCTAAAGTCGTTCTCAGAGTATGGCGAAGCAAGTTTTGGAGACCATAAAGGAAATCCGTCCGACGACGGAAGCGTGGTCGCAATTACCGCCATGCGATCGGACGGAAAGCGCGTGGTATTCGCTTACAACCTTGCGACCGGCGAGAAACATCCCGACATCGATATGAGCGGAGAATATCAAGTCGGCCATACGACAATCTCCCCGAGGGGATCCCTCATCATCGTCTATTCGCTTGCTACCAACGATCCCGATAGCCGGCGACGGCGCATTTTCACGAAGGACGGCGAGCTCCTTCAAACCTGGACAGAGTATGAAAGACCAGGGCACGGCGACTTTGCGCTCGATCATAATGGTGACGAAGTGTTCGTCGGAAGAAGTAAGTCGAGACCAGAACGTTGGCAAATCATCACGCGACGGCTTGTGGATGGTGAAGTCGCGGTTCTTAGTCCACCATGCTATGCAAGTCATGTGTCGGCGCGAAATCTGCAGGATCGCGATTGGGTCTTTGCGACGTTCACGCCTGAGGACGGTCGTTCCGGGTTCGCGCCATACAAAGGCGAAGTTTCCGCAGTTTCGATGGATGGCAATCAGAGCGTTCGTCGGCTGGCCGAAACGCATGCGGCGCCGAACGGCTACC
>OEKN01000352.1_pt1 | contig 12502 bp, 9 predicted proteins | sample 1503361 | NCBI WGS metagenome assembly OEKN01 (sample SAMEA104379592, study PRJEB20068) | metagenome | biome: 1000743; feature: 77; material: 1998 | place: USA | collected 2012 | depth 25 m
TCGCCCGCCGTGCGCGAAGCGCAATACCTTCCTTCGTGATCGCCGCGAGCCTTGGCTCACCACAGAGGCGCAGAGGCACAGAGAAGACCTGGATTGAACTTCTTTCCGTACCGCTGTGTCTCCGTGATGATTCATGAATCATCTGCAGTCCAGTTGGGCAGACTGAACAGTCCATTCGCTTCATCTTCGATAGACATTTTCTACGGAAATCTATAGTTTTCGGCTCTTCAGGACTCCAGTGGATTTCAAGGCTGCGCGGAGGCGGTCGCCAATCCGATGGGTGAATTGGAGATCGACGAAGGCTTCCATTTGTTGGGCGAGTTTCTCACTGTAGCTGTACCACCAGAGCTTCTTCATGCGTGGAAGGCGGTCGGTGTCGAGGTATTTCACGCGGACCATTTCTTCCAGGCCGAATTGGCCGTGGGAGCGGCCGATGCCGCTGGCCTTGAAGCCTCCATGGGGAGCTTCGCTGATACCGAAGCAGGAGATGGTGTCGTTCACCATGACGGTGCCGGCGGCGATCTGGCGAGCAATCGCTTCTCCACGTTTTGCATCACGGGTCCAGACGCTCGCGGCGAGGCCAAATTCGGAATCGTTGGCGAGGCGGATGGCCTCGGCGTCGTTCGAGAACGGCGCGATCGAGAGCACGGGGCCGAAAGTTTCTTCGCGCATGATGCGCATCTCTTGCGTGACGTTGGCGAGCACGGTGGGCGCGTAGAAATGGGGTCCGAGTTCCGGCAGGCGCGTGCCTCCTGCGAGAACGCGGGCGCCCTGGGCGCGAGCTTCTTCTACCTGAGCCTCGACAATGCGCAACTGGCGCTCGTGGATCATGGGGCCGACGTCGGTTTGCGGGTCCATGCCGTTGCCCACATGGAGCTGCTTTGTCTTCGCGACGCAGGCATCTAGAAATTTTTCGTATCGCGATTGATGCACATAGCAGCGCTCGACTGAGAGGCAGGCCTGACCGGCGTTCACGAACGCGCCCCAAACCGCTGCGCTCGAGGCGACATCGAGGTCGGCATCATCGAGCACCAGCATGGGATCTTTGCCTCCCAGTTCGAGCACGATGGGCAAGAGGCGCGCGGCGGCGGTTTGCGCAATGCGTTTGCCCGTGGGAACGCTGCCGGTAAAGATGAGCTTGTCGACTTCGGAGTTGAGAAGCGCGGCACCGGTTGCGCCATCACCCACGATTACCTGGAAGACTTCCTTCGGGACACCGGCCGCGTGCAGCAGGGATGCCAGTTTCAGCGCGATGAGCGAAGTGAACTCCGAGGGCTTCAGAACGACTGCGTTGCCGGCAACGAGGGCAGCGAGCGCGTCGACGGCGGGGATCGAGAGCGGATAGTTCCAGGGCGAAATAATGGCGATCACACCGTAGGGTTCTCGCAGGATCCGGCCTTTCTTTGATTTCATCGCTACGCTGCCGTGTGGGACAGGTTGTTCGCGGAGGAAGGCGAACGCGCTGTCGATGAGGAATCGGGCGGCATCGAGGACGACAAGGACTTCGGTCAGCAGGGCTTCCACGTAGGGCTTGCCGGCTTCCTGCGTGATGAGAGTGGCGACTTCCGCTTTGTTTTCGTGCAGGAGCTGCTGAAATTTCCGGACGATGCGAATGCGCTCTTCGACGCTGCGCGCGGCCCATGCCGGTTGCGCGGCCCGGGCGCGTGCGACAGCCGCGTGGACTTCAGCATCCGTAGCGCAATCCAGCTCTCTTATCAATTCGCCGGTAGCTGGATTATTCGAAGCGACCCTGCGAGTCCCTACTTCAAGATGAGTGGCCATGTGCCCCTGGGAAAAGTTTACGCGGGTGGGGGTGCCTGCGCCACAACAGCAGGGACTTTCAATATTCGACGCTTACCAAAAAGAGACCGCTGGCCGGAGCGGTTGCGCCCGCGCCGGAACGATCGCGAGCCGCGAGGATGCGGGCAACATCCTGCGGTTGCAGCGTTCCCTTGCCCACGAGGATAAAGGTCCCAACCAGGTTGCGCACCATGTGATGGAGGAAACCGTTGCCTCGGACGGTATAGACGAATTCGTCGTTCTGGCGCTCAAACCGCGACGAGAAAATTGTGCGCACGTTCGACGCTTCGCTGTTCTCCTGACCACGCTCGGGATCGACGGCCGCGAGGGAAGTGAAATCATGCTCGCCGGTGACTGCGCCCGCTGCCTCGCTCATCGCGTCCTCGTTAAGAGGATAAGGAAAATGCCAAACGTAGCGAGTAAGAAAAGGCGAGCAGATCGCGCTGCGGCAGATGCGGTAACGGTAGGTTTTCGCCTTGGCTGACTTGCGCGCGTGGAAATCGGCGGGGACCTCGCACACTTCGAGGACTCGGATGGAGGCCGGCAGAATGTCGTTGAGTGCCTTTAGAAAATTCTCAGCCGGAATTGGAGAGTTGGTCGAAAACGTCGCGACTTGCGCCAGGGCATGGACGCCGGCGTCGGTTCGACCCGATCCTTGCGGCAGGACATTTTCGCCGGTAAGACGTCCAATGGCTGACGCCAGTGTGCCCTGAATGGTGGTGGTATCGGGCTGCACCTGCCATCCGGAGAAATCCGAGCCGTCGTAGGCCAGCGTCAATTTGAGATTACGAAGCACGTATTGTTCGAGTCTTGGATCGAAGTCTGCACATCTAAGGCCTTTACAGCGTTTACAAAGTTTTACTTGAATCCGGTAAAGGCGTCACTGGAAAGCGAAGGACAGTCGGCTATACTTCCAATTTCCCGGGCATTGCCACCTTTCTGGCGCCTCTTTGGAAGGAACCTTCACCGCATGCGTTGCGTATAAACCTCTGCGGGGCCACGCTGTGGGCGCTCTTGCAGGATTTCATGGATTTGCAATTAGTCCTTATTTACGGAGAACGCGAATGTCATTGCCTTGTATGAAGTGCCTCTCCCGGCTTTTTGCTGTGCTGGCGATTTCGGTAACCGTGGCTGGCGGAGCGTGGGCCCAGGATTCGCAAGCGAACCCCATGCCACAAGCGCCGTCGGCTTCGCGCCCCACGGCTGCGCCGCAACCGTTCAAGGTGGGGGATTACACGAAGCCGCATTCCCATTTCCCGAACCTGATTGCGCCCTATACCTCGGGCCAGATTCCCGCTCCCAATCTGACGAATACGCCGAGAATCGAGTCGCTGATGCAGAACGGCAAGCTCATGCTGTCGATGAATGATGCTATCGCGCTGGCGCTGGAGAACAACATGGATATCGCGATCCAGCGTTACAACATGGGTATCGCAGATACCGACATCCTGCGAACCAAGGCGGGATCGACGTTCCTCGGCACACCGTTCGGCGTCGTGCAGAATACGCCCGGAGGCACTACCGGAGGACTGGGCTCGACGACCGGCACCGGACCCGGGGGCACCAGCGCGGGCGCGGCTGGCGCAGGCGCCGGACTGGGCGGCATCGTCACCAGCACGCTTGGACTGGGACCCGCAGTGACGAGCTTCGATCCCATCGTCAGCGCCAATCTGCAGATGGACCGCAATTTTACGCAGTCGAGCAGCATCTTCAGCCCCATCCCGGTCGGCAACACCAACACGGGCACTGCGAACTTTTCGTACCTGCAGGGATTTCAATGGGGCTCGAACATCTCGGTAGGCTTCAGCAACACGCATGTCACGTCGAATAATCCAACCAACACTTACACGCCATTTCTTTCCTCGGCGCTGCAGTTCCGGTTGACCCAGCATTTATTGCAGGGATTTGGCTTCGCGCCGAATCGGCGATTCATTCAGATTGCCAAGACCAACCGCGAGATTTCCGACGTAGTGTTCCGGCTGCAGGTGGTTACCACCGTGGACCAGATCCAGAACATGTATTGGGACCTGGTGAACGCTTACGAGAATGTGAAGGTGCAGCAGGACGCCCTGGGGCTGGCGAACAAGACGCTTTCGGATAACAAGAAACAGGTGGAGATTGGAACGCTGGCTCCGATCGAGGTGGTGCGCGCCGAAAGCACGGTGGCTACGGATCAGCAGCAGCTGACGGTGGCGCAGACCAATCTTGAGCTGCAGCAGCTTCTCATGAAGAACGCACTCAGCCGCACGCTGGTCGATCCGGCGCTGGCAGATGCGGAAGTGATTCCGACCGACACGATGGTGCTGCCCGAGGTTGAGCCGGTGGTCCCGACGCAGGACCTGGTGGATTCAGCGCTCAGCCGCCGCGCGGAGCTGGCCGAGGCGCGGATGAGCTTGCACAATACCGCGATCAGTAACAAGGCGATCCGCAACAACCTGCTGCCGAGTCTCGACCTTTTCGCCTACTATGGGGGTTCGGGCATCGGCGGCGATGTGAACCCGATCCTGGCGAACAATCCATGCCAGCCGGGCCAGAATCCGATTTCCAACTTCTGCTTCGATCCGGCACGGGCGGCACCGCCGTTCCGCACCTCCAAGACGGTGGGCTATAGCAACACCCTCAACCAGTTGGTGAATTCGAGCGCACCCGACAAGGGTGTGGGAGTGACCTTGTCGATTCCGATTCGCAATCGCGCGGCCCAGGCTTTGCAGATTCGTTCGGAACTGGAATACCGCCAAGCGCAGATGAGGCTGCAACAGATCGAAAACCAGATCCGCATTGAGGTGCGCAACGCGCAGTTTGCCGTGCAACAGAACCGGGCGGGAGTAGCGGCAGCGCAGGCCGCGGTCGATCTTGCGCAGCAGTCGCTCGAGGCAGAACAGAAGAAGTATGCCTTGGGGGCGTCGACTTCTACCTTGGTGCTGCAGCAGTCAAGCGCGCTGACACAGAGCCGCTCGAATGTAGTGGCGGCGCGGGCAGCCTACGAGAAGGCACGGGTTGAGCTGGATCGCGCCACGGGAATGCTGCTGGAGCGCAACGGCATTGATATGAACGATGCCGAGTCGGGCGTGGTGAACAAGGTGCCTAACGCGCCTTACGTACAGCCGCGGTCGCAAGCCAAGCCGGACGTGGTTCCGCAGCTGCCAACGCAGAACGTGCCGGAGAATCCGCCACAACTGCAGAATTAGCGTACGTCGTTTTTGGGCCTCGCTTCGCCCTTAGGGCAAGCGGGGCTTTTTTGTTTTGCTTTCGAGTATGCTAGTTGGCCTCTAAGGATAACGGTGGAATCTTGAATAGTTGGCGAATTAAGGTCGCAGCGCCGCCGTTTAAGAGCCACGGCACAGAACGCCGTGGCCGCACAGACGAGGGCGTCTGTGCCTACGCGTTTTTTGCACCCTATTCCTGCGGCCGGAATCGGTATTACGAAGAGGCAGAAACTGGAGGAGCAGGTATTCATGAAAATCGCCAATGATGTCACGCAGTTGATCGGACGCACGCCCCTTGTCTATCTCAACAAGGTGACGGCAGGATGTCACGCGAAGGTCGCGGCCAAGCTGGAGAGCTTCAATCCCTGCGCGAGCGTCAAAGACCGCATTGGCGTAAGCATGATCGAAGACGCCGAACAGACGGGCAAGATTCAACCCGGCAAGACCGTTCTTATCGAACCGACCAGCGGCAATACCGGCATCGGGCTGGCATTCGTGGCGGCCGTGAAAGGCTACCGGCTGATCCTGGTGATGCCGGACACGATGAGTCTGGAGCGGCGCGTGTTGCTGCGCGCATTCGGAGCAGAATTGGTGCTGACACCCGGCCCGAGCGGAATGAAGGCCGCCATGGCGAAAGCGCAAGAGATCAAAGCGCAGACGCCCGGAGGGTACATCCTGGAACAGTTCGCCAATCCGGCCAATCCGAAAATTCACCTTGAAACCACCGGGCCGGAGATCTGGGAAGACACGGAGGGCAAAGTTGATTTTCTGGTTTCGGGCATTGGAACCGGAGGAACAATCACCGGCGTGAGCGAGTACATCCGCCCGCGGAAGCCGAGTTTTAAGGCGATTGCGGTGGAGCCAAAGGAGAGCGCGGTTTTGTCGGGAGGCACGCCCAGCCCGCACAAGATTCAGGGTATCGGCGCGGGATTTATTCCCGACATTTTGCGCACCGACTATATTTCCGAGGTGGTCCAGGTTTCGAGCGAGGAAGCGTTGGTCATGGCGCGGCGCTTGGCCAAGGAGGAAGGACTACTGATGGGGATCTCTTCCGGCGCGGCAGTGGTGGCGGCGATCCAGGTGGCACAACGCGCGGACAATGCCGGGAAGCTGATCGTGACGGTGCTGCCGGACTTCGGCGAGCGTTACCTGAGCAGCATACTGTTTGATCACCTGCGCAAGGAATCGATGGAGATGACGACTGTGGCCGTCTGATTTTCCGACGAATGATCTCGTTTTTCCAATCCGTGCGCGACGACATCGCCGCCGTGTTCGAAAGCGATCCGGCGGCGCGTTCGTATCTGGAAGTTCTGTTGTGCTACCCGGGCCTGCATGCGCTCTGGGCTTACCGCATCTATCACTGGTTTTGGATCCACGACCTGCGCCTGTTGGCGCGCTGGCTGTCGCAGGTGTCGCGGTTGCTTACCGGCATCGAGATTCATCCGGGGGCACAGATCGGGCGCCGGTTGTTTATCGATCATGGCATGGCGGTCGTGATTGGCGAGACCAGCATCATCGGCGATCGCGTGGTGATGTATCAGGGTGTGACGCTAGGCGGCACGGGTAAGGAAAAAGGCAAGCGGCATCCGACCATCGGCGACGACGTCATCATTGGCTCCGGGGCCAAGATTCTCGGGAACATCGCAGTTGGAAATAACTGCCGGGTGGGAGCAGGCTCTGTCGTGTTGCGCAGCATTCCGGATAACTCCACCATCGTGGGCGTGCCGGGGCACATTGTGCTGCGCAATGGGAAACGCGTGGTCATCAGCGACCCGAAGGAGATCAGCGACCCGATGTCGGACGTGTTCATCCGCTTGGCCGCCGAGGTGCATCAAATTCGCGAGCAACTCCAGCAGCACACGCAGGCTACCCTGACTCCCGAGCCCAACCTCACGATCGATCAGGAGTGGGACACGTATTCGGAAGGCGGCGGGATCTAGCGCCGGCGTGGCGGGCCACCGTCTGTGCTGTGAGACAATACGCGGTTCCATTTTCATTCCGCGAATCCTTTGTCAGCTATGAGTCTTTCTGTGGCCATCGTGGCGATGGATGAAGAGGCCAATATCGGCCGCACACTGGCCAGCGTGCGCTGGGCAGATGAGATCGTGCTGGTGGATTCGGGTTCGAAAGATCGCACACGGGAGATCGCGCACGAGCATGCGGCGCGGGTAATCGAGGAGCCTTGGCGGGGCTACGTTGCACAGAAGCAGTATGCGGTCGAGTTGTGCACGAAGGATTGGGTGTTGTTGCTCGATGCGGACGAGGAGGTCAGCCCCGAATTGGCGGAAGAGATTCGCCGAGCGGTGGCCGATCCCGGCGAGATGAATGGATTCTGGCTCCCGCGGAAGAATTTATTCCTGGGACGCTGGATGCGGCACGGCGGCTTTTATCCCGACCCGAAACTGCGCCTGTTTCGCAACGGTATGGGATTTGTGACCGGGCACGATCCGCATGATCGCTGTGAGCTGAAGCCCGCAGTTCCGCAACATGCGCGGCAATTCAAAAATCCGATTGTGCATTACACCTACCCGACGCTGAGCTACTACATCGCGCACATGAACCGGTATTCGTCGCTGAGGGCGGAACTGGCGGTATCCCAGGGGAGGCGGAGCTTCAGTATCGGCGATATTGTGATTCGGCCTCTGGCTACGTTCTTCTACAACTACGTCGTGCGGCTCGGATTCCTGGACGGGCACGAAGGCTTGCTGCTGCACCTATACCATGCGGTCTATGTGTCGTGGAAGTATGCCAAGGCGTGGGAGCGGTCGCGCGGCGCGAATCGCGGGAACTCGTAAGGGAGTTGCTTCGTACCATCTGCCGGAGATCCTGAATGAAATTGTGCTTCCGGCTGGTGTTCGCCTTCCTGTTGATTGGTCGTCCTTTCTTTCCTGTCGCGGCGGCGGCCCAGCCAGGCACGGCGCAGTCGGACCGGATCGCAGTTCGATTCGATTCCAGTGAAGCGGAAGCGGTGCTGGCCATCGTCGATAAGCGGGCGGCAGGAAAGAGTATCGAGGATGCGGATTGGAACGCGCTATTCACCAGTGAACCCTACGTGCGTTTGAAGAAGCGGGAAGCTTCGATGCATCGGGATTTCACGGATGAGGACTTCAGGAAATTCGTTCTCTCCGATGACCTGCTTACACATGCGACGGAACTGCGACGAACGCTCCCAGAGTGGAGGCAAGCCGATTTAAGCGCTGCTGCTCGGCGCGTACTGGCGTACTTACCTTCACAGGCCCGGATTCGGCCCAAGGTCTATCCCGTGATCAAGCCGAAAAAGAACAGCTTCGTTTTCGAGAGCAACACTGATCCTGCGATTTTTCTCTACCTGGACCCGAGCGTCACGCGAGAGCAGTTCGAGAACACGGTTGCGCACGAGATGCATCACATCGGCTTTGCGAGTCTCGAATCGGAAAAAGACGCACAGTTGGCGAATCTTCCCCCGGCTACGAAATCCGCGGTCGAGTGGATGGGCGCGTTCGGAGAGGGCTTCGCGATGCTGGCCGCGTCGGGCAGTCCGGACATTCACCCGCATACCAACAGCAAACCGGAAGACCGCGCGCGCTGGGATCGCGATATGGCCAACTTCAACCAGGATGTTCGGACGCTCGATGAGTTCTTTCTCGATATCGTGCATGGGAAATTCAAGACGAAAGACGACGTGGATGCGAAGGGTTACAGCTTTTTCGGGATTCAGGGTCCCTGGTATACGGTCGGCTACAAGATGGCGGTGACTATCGAGAAACAGTTCGGCCGAGAGCGGCTGATTGCGTGTATGACAAATGTGCGGGAGCTGCTTCCTACCTATAACCAGGCAGCCGCGGAGCAGGCGAAGAAGAGTGGCGAGACGCCGACGCTCTGGTCTCAGGATCTGATCCGGGCGATCGCGGAAAACAAATAAGCAACCTACCAACCACCCGGTTGGCATCGGACTTCGCGTCTTGTTCGCGCCGAACGGCTCCTCTATTATCGAAGTGAGGATGTGGGAGCCGCATGGCTGATCAGAAGAAACCGTATTCCAAGCCGCAAGTCGCTGAGAGCCCGATTGCAGATGTTTTCGAAGGGCGTCATCCTTCGGAGCGCGAAAAACAGTGGGCGGAAAAAACGCTGGCGCCGACTCTCGAAAAGTCGCCCGAGAAGCCAATTGGCGCTCCCACCGGGACCAATCTCGATGAGCACGGGCACGCCCGCTTCAGCACGATCTCGAATGTCCCGGTGCGACGTTTATATTCGCCGGCAGATCTGCCCGAGGACTGGAGCGAAGAGAAGTACCTGGGCTTCCCCGGTGAAGCGCCCTACACGCGCGGCATTCACGCGACTGGTTACCGGGGGAAGCTGTGGACCATGCGGATGTTCTCCGGATTCGCTTCGCCCGAGGAGACGAACCAACGTTACAAGTATCTGCTCGAGCACGGCGGCGGCGGGCTCTCGGTCGCCTTTGATCTGCCCACCCTCATGGGATACGACTCCGATCATCCCGCGAGCGAGGGCGAAGTCGGCAAGTGCGGCGTGGCGATCGATTCTCTCGAGGACATGGAGATTCTGTTCGACGGCATCGATCTCGAGAATACGACTGTATCGATGACCATCAATTCGCCCGCCAGCGTGCTGTGGGCGATGTACCTGGTGGTGGCAGAGAAACAAGGCGCGGACTGGAAGAAGATCTCGGGCACGATTCAGAACGACATCCTCAAGGAATACATCGCGCAGAAGGAATACATCTACCCGCCCGCGCCCAGCATGCGGCTGGTGGTCGACACGTTCGAATTTGGATCGAAGTTCACACCGCGGTTTAACACGATTTCCATCAGCGGATATCACATTCGCGAGGCGGGCTCGACCGCGCTGCAGGAACTGGCGTTCACCATCTACGACGGCGTGGAGTACGTGGAATGGGCGCGGCGGCGCGGGCTGGACGTGGATGAGTTTGGTCCGCGTCTGAGTTTCTTCTTCAACGCGCACAACGATTTCTTCGAAGAGATCGGGAAGTATCGCGCGGCGCGCAAGATTTGGTACCGACTGATGAAGGACCGCTTCGGCGCGAAGAACGCGCGTACCTGGCTGATGCGGTTCCACACGCAGACGGCCGGAGTATCTTTGCCGGCGCAGCAGCCGATGAACAATATTGCGCGCGTGGCACTGCAGGCCTTGGCGGCGGTGCTGGGCGGAACTCAATCGCTACACACGGATTCATACGATGAGGCGCTGGCACTGCCTACTGAGGAAGCGGCGCGGATCGCATTGCGGACGCAGCAGATCATCGCGTACGAATCGGGGGTAGCGCAGACCGTCGATCCCCTGGGTGGATCGTATTTCGTCGAGAAACTGACGCTCGATATGGAGCAGGGAGCCTTCGACTACTTCGGAAAGCTCGATCAGATGGGCGGCATGGTGAAAGCCATCGAGCGCGGCTATCCGCAGAAGGAAATCGCGGAGGCGTCCTATCAGTACCAGAGAGCGGCGGAGGCGCGCGAGAAAGTGATCGTGGGCGTAAATGAATTTGTTATTGAAGAGGAACCGCCGCGCATCTTGTACATCGATGAAACCGTGGCGCGACAGCAGTCGGCGAAACTGAAGGCTCTGCGTGAACGACGATCCAACGAGGAAGTGCGGCGGCGGCTGGATGCACTCAAGAAGGCTGCAGCGCAGGAACCCAAGGCTGGCAGCAATGGCAACGTCTCACCCGCGAATACGATGCCGTACATCGTGGATGCAGTGCGTGCCTACGCCACCGCGGGCGAGATCTGCGAGGCGCTGCGCGAGGTGTACGGGACGTATACGGAAGTGAGCATTACTTGAATCAGTCGTCGGTCGTCAGTCGTCGGTCGTCGGCAAGTCAGTCGTTGGTCCTTGGCTAAGCCAGGCCTCGACTTGGGGTTGCCTGAAGACTGGCGACCAATCCAAGCTTTTTCACATCTAAAATCCAAACCACATGCTGAGGTCAGTTCGTGGAAGAACTTCTGCACGAAGCTGCACGTCGCGCCCAACTGTATGTATCCAGCGTCAACCGGCGGCGCGTCTCGCCGGCTTCTGACTCTGTCGCTCGCCTGGAAAAACTGGCAGAGCCGCTCCCGAATGAACCCACGGATCCGCGCGAAGTGCTGGCGCTGCTCGACGACTACGGCTCGCCGGCGACCGTTGCTTCCAGCGGTGGACGCTACTTTGGCTTCGTCACCGGTGGATCTCTTCCTGCATCGCTCGCAGCAAACTGGCTGGCGGCGGCGTGGGATCAGAATTGCACTCTTCGGGTAATGTCGCCCGCGGCGTCGCGGCTCGAGGAGATTGCTTCCGAGTGGCTACGTGAACTGTTTGGCCTGCCTCCGCAGACCGGATGCGGATTCGTTACGGGCGCGACGATGTCGAACTTTGCTGGGCTCGCGGCGGCCCGGCATGGGCTTTTGGCACGTGCTGGCTGGAACGTGGAAGACCAGGGCTTGTTTGGGGCGCCGGAAATTAAAGTTATCGTTGGCGCGGAAGTTCACATTTCCCTTCTCAAGGCGCTGTCGCTAGTTGGATTCGGAAAAGCACGAGTGACTCAGGTTCCGGCCGATGACCAGGGCCGCATGCGCGCTGATCTGCTTCCCGCTATGGACGAACGCACCGTTATCTGTATCCAGGCCGGCAACGTGAACAGCGGAGCCTTTGATCCCGCCGCCGAGATTTGTGCGCGCGCTCATGAGAAAGGCGCGTGGGTACACGTGGACGGAGCTTTTGGATTGTGGGCAGCGGCTGCCCCCCAGTATCGACACCTTATCGCCGGAGTGGCGGAGGCGGACTCGATCACGACCGACTGCCATAAGTGGCTTAACGTTCCGTACGACTGCGGGCTGACGTTCGTGCGCGAAGGGGCTCATCTACGCAATGCCATGAGCTTCAGCGCAGCGTATCTCCAGACCTCGGGCGCACGCGAGCCCTCGTATTTCACGCCGGAAGCCTCGCGCCGTGCGCGAGGTGTCGAGGTATGGGCAGCGCTGCGCTCGCTCGGGCGCAAGGGCCTTGCTGAAATGATCGAGCGCAATTGCCGTCAGGCTGCCTGCTTTGCCGAAGGTCTGCGCAGGGCGGGATTTCGGATTCTGAATGACGTGGTGCTGAACCAGGTGCTGGTATCGTTTGGGACCGATACGCAGACCCAGCGCGTCATTGAGGAAATCCAGAAAGAAGGCACGTGCTGGTGCGGTGGAACGCAGTGGCACGGGCAGGCCGCGATGCGAATTAGCGTGTCTTCGTGGGCCACGACGGATGAAGATGTGCGCCAGAGCCTGGAGGCGATGGTGCGGATCGCGCGGAAGGTGACGGGCAAAACAGCTTAGACCGGCGTTATTTCGGGGCTTGCGCGAGAACGACTGTTTCTCAGAGAGCCACGAGAGCATCCGTGAAAGCAAAAACCTTCACCACAAAGGGCACGACGGGAGCACGAAGGAGCATAATGGAGGCTTGGTGTTCCTTTGTGTTTCCTTTGTGTCCTTGGTGGTTGATTTTCGGTGGTTGATTTTCGG
>OEKN01000471.1_pt3 | contig 12464 bp, 9 predicted proteins | sample 1503361 | NCBI WGS metagenome assembly OEKN01 (sample SAMEA104379592, study PRJEB20068) | metagenome | biome: 1000743; feature: 77; material: 1998 | place: USA | collected 2012 | depth 25 m
TCTTCACGCGCCCAGGATTTCGCGCAAGGCGCCCAACAGGCGATCCACTTCCTCGACCGTGTTGTAGTGAAACAACCCAATCCTGAGGAAGCCCCCATCTTTTTCGACATCGAGCTGCTCGGTCAGATTCAACGCGTAATAGTTTCCGTCCCACGTAAAGAAGCCGCGGTCGCCGAGCTTGGTGGCGAGTTCCAGGGGCGTGTGTCCGGTGGCGCGTAACGCAATTGTCGGGCAGCGTTCGATGAACCGGTTCGGATCGGTGATTCCATATACCGTCACGCCAGGCATGGTGCGCAGGCCCTGCAGCAGCCGCTCGCACAATGCATGCTCGTAGCGGACGATTTCCTCGTAAGCCTTAAGGATGGCAGCGCGGCGCGAAGGTGCCGACGGCTTTACTTGACGGCCGAGGTCGGCGATGTACTCCACGCAGGCGGTGATGCCGGCGATGCATTCGTGATTCAGCGTGCCCCACTCCCAGCGATTGGGGCTTTCGTTGGTGTTGGCGCGTACTTTGTAAGGATGGAGCCGCGTCAGGTGTTCGCGTTTTCCATAAAGTATGCCCATGTGCGGCCCGAAGAATTTGTAGCTGGAGCAGACCAGGAAATCGCAGTCGAGCGCGCGTACGTCAATCGGACCGTGAGGGGCGTAGTGGACCGCGTCGATGTAGGCGAGCGCGCCCACGGCATGCGCCATGCGGACGATTTCTTTTACCGGATTGATCGTGCCGACAGCGTTTGAGGCATAACCAACCGCGACTAGTTTGGTGCGCGCATTGATTTTGCGGGCGAGGTCGTCCATGTCGAGCGTGCAGTCCGAGGCGCGGAATGCGACGCGCTGGATGGTTACGCCTTTTTCTTCAAGCGCCTGCCATGGGGAGAAGTTGGCATCGTGATCAAGCAGCGTGACGACGACCTCGTCGCCGGGCCCCAGGTCGCGACCGATTGCCCGGCTCATCGCAAACGTAAGCGATGTCATGTTGAAGCCGAAGACGACCTCATCGGCATTGCATCCAAAGAAGTCGGCCATGGCGGCGCGCGCCGTTGCGATGGTTTCGTTCGTGCGGCGGCTGGTGAGATAGGCTCCGCAGGTATTCGCGTTTGCATGCTTCAGGTAGTCGGCGATCGCGTCAATGACGCGCTGCGGAACCTGCGTTCCTCCGGGGCCGTCCAGATACGCGGCTGGGTGGCCATTCACGGTTTCGGCAAAGGACGGAAACTGGGAACGGATGGAGGGCAGATCGAGAGCGGTGATCAGGTCGTCTTGGGTCGTGGGCATGGTTTCTCTATAAGGTAAACGTTCGTGGTGGACGGGCGAGGACGCCCGTCGCTCCATTCTCAGGTTCCGACTGCACGAATGAAGTCGGCTAGCATTCCATAGGCAGTGGCGTACAAGCCGGGATTCTCTTCGGTGATGCAGAGGCCCGGAAAGATGTCGGTTTCAAAATACACGATGGAGGAAGTTCCCGCGACCCAGGCCAGAGGATCGTTCTGGGGCAGCCGTTCTGGCGCGACTTGCGCTGTCACGCCCGAGGAGCCCCTTCGCGCACTGCACACCAGTTTATAGGGAGTACCTTCCTTGCGGGCGGCGCGCACCTGTTCGCCGGTAAGCTTGCTGATGCCTTCGCGCTGCACATCGCGGAGGTGAATCTTTTCGCCCATGAGTACGATGACCAGCAAGGCCACTTTCACGGCCGCGTCCCATCCTTCAGTGTCGTGACTCGCGTCGGTTTCCGCGACCCCGATTTCCTGCGCTTTTTTGAGTGCCGCTTCAAAACTGAGGCCGTCTTCCATGCCGCCGAGGATCACGTTCGTCGTGGAATTGAGAATGCCACGGAATCCCTTGATGTGAAGCACGGGCAGGTTCTCCTGGAACATGGAGAAGATGGGGATGCCGTCCATGACGGTGGATTCGAAGAGCAGCCGTTTGCCATGGGTGGCGGCCAGGTGGTTCAGTTCTTCGTAGGCATGGACGATCGGCCCTTTATTGGCGGTGATCGCGTGCGCTCCGTGTTCCAGTGCGGCGCGCAGGTGCTCGACCGCAGGCTGTCCATCGATAACATTCAAAGATGTGGCTTCCAGCAGAACGTCGGCGCGCGCGGTTTGCAGCCATTCGCGAACATTCGTGCTGAGGTGTGAGGCGGCGGGAAAATCGTCCCTCGTGACTGCGCGTTCTCCGCTCAGCAATGCAGGATCGAGGCCGCCGGCATCGGCAATCCAGCCCAGGCGGCGCGAAGCGATGCCGGTGATCCGCCATGCGATGCCGCGCGCTCGCAACTCTGCCTCGCGGTCAATGAGCAAGCGGACCAGCGTCCGGTTCACGTTGCCGAAGCCCAGCAGGCACAGATTGTAAGAACGAGTGGCTGTGTGCAGAGCGCCTATCCCATCGTGGTGGTGTGCTCGGGCCTGACCTTGTACATGACGCGCACTTCACCCGGCTGACTGTATGGATACTTATCTACGCCCAGGTATTTCTTGGCCATCTTGTCGATATGGGCGGCGGCGCCCTGCTCGGTGATTTCCGTGACGCGGCCGCGAATCTCGAGATAGCGGTAAGGATTCTCGGGATCGCTGATGGCGAGGGAGACGCGCGGGTCGCGGCGCACATTCCGGTCCTTCTGCCGGCCTTTGGCAGAATTGAAAATGACATGCTCGCCGTCGTAGTCAACCCACACCGGCGTTACCTGCGGGCGACCATCGGGCATCAGCGTTCCCAGGTTTGCGAACGCGCGCTTCTGAAACAGATCGGCGTACTTTTCGGGAATGGCACCGGACATGCAAGGCCTCCTCATTCTCGAGACAGCAGACTTTGTATGACAGCGTTGCCGGGAATTATAGCTGCCCGGAGGCTCCGGCGCAGTGCGGTACCGAGTGGTGGATGGAGCGCGGAGTTATGGCGCTTTGGCAGAACTCTTGATGGCGGCATGACCGTCCTCTTCCAGGATGGCGCGATACAATACGGAACTCTGCTGAACCCATGTGTCGGTGCATTCGGGGCTCATGCGCGCTATGCATGCCTTGCAATCTCCGGAAATCACAATCATCAAGGAGAGAGTGGAAGTCCTATGAACAGTTTGTTGCAGCGCAGACGAAATTTTGCGAGATGCGTGACAGCCTTACTGGTTCTGACGTTGGTGTCGCTGGCGCCGTCGCAAACCGCGGCCCAGAAGTATCCGCCCACGATCGTCTTTATGACGGACTTCGGCACCGTCGATGATTCCGTGCCCATCTGCAAAGGCGTGATGTACTCGATCATGCCCGAGGTGCGCATCGTCGATCTCTCGCACCAAGTCACGCCTTTTTCGATTCTCGACGGGGCGCGCTTCCTGTTCGGCGCCACACCGTACTATCCGGCGGGCACGGTTTTTACGGTGGTGATTGACCCCGGCGTGGGCAGTACGCGCAAGGCCGTGATCATCCGGTCCAAGCGCGGACAATTCTTTGTTCTTCCCGACAATGGACTGATCACGCTGGTAGCGGAGCGCGATGGGCTCGAGGCGGCGCGCGAGATTACGAATCCGGGCTGGATGATCGGCAAGGCTCTTTCGTCGACGTTTCACGGGCGGGACATTTTTTCGCCCGCTGCCGCGCATCTTGCCCGTGGCGACGATTGGACGCAGGCCGGACCTGCCCTGGAGATCAAGACGCTGGTGCGACTCGATCTGCAGGCGCCGAAACTCGACGCGCAGGGTCTGCAGGGCGAGGTCATTGCCACTGATGGACCATTCGGGAACCTGGTGACGAATGTGGATGCAGAAGATTTCCTGAAGCTCGGCTATCAGCGGGGAGATACTGTGCCTATCACCATCGGCGAAAAGAAGCTGGAATTGCCTTTCGTGAGGACGTTCAGCGATGTTTCCTTAGGCAAGCCGCTCATTTACATCGATTCGCGTGGACGGTTTGGATTGGCAGTGAACCAGGGAAGCTTCGCGGCGATTTATGGGATCAAGCCTCCGGTGAAATTCACGATGGCGCGGAAATGAGAGAGTCGTCGGTCGTCACGATCCCAAGATCGAGGCAGTTGTGGAATCCCACCCTAACCTCGCAAAGGGCGCGAGATTAGGGTGAGGCACCCCGGCGTTACGACTTTACGCCACGTCGGCGGCAATTCGGGGAAGCACGGCACGGAGCAGGGCTTCGAACTGACCGCGAACCTTCTCTCCGGTCTCGAGCACTTCCTGGTGCGAAAGGGGCTGGTCGAGAATTCCCGCGGCCATGTTGGTGACGCAGGAGATCGCCAGCACCTTGATTCCCATGTGGCGCGCGGCAATCACCTCGGCGACAGTCGACATGCCGACGAGGTCCGCGCCAATGGTCCGAAGGTAACGGATCTCGGCGGGTGTTTCGTAACTTGGGCCTAAGAGCGCCACGTACACACCATCCTCCAAGGCCAGTCCGAATTTTGCAGCCTCTTCCTGCGCGGCTTTGCCATAGGCGCGCGAATATGCCTGGGTCATGTCGGGAAAACGAGGTCCGAGGCGATCATCGTTCGGTCCGACCAGCGGATTGTGTCCCTGCAGGTTGATGTGGTCTTTGATCAGGACCAGCGCACCCTGCTGATACTTCAAATTGATGCCGCCGGCCGCGTTGGTAAGAATGACCGCGCGCACGCCCATGCGTCCGAAGACGCGGATCGGGAAGGCGACTTCCTGAGCAGAATAACCTTCGTACAGGTGTACGCGTCCCTGCATGGCGGCGACGGCCACCGTGCCGACTTTCCCGATGACCATCTGCCCGGCGTGGCCAATCGCGGTGGAACGCGGGAAGGCCGGGATGTGGGCGTACGGGACGCGGGCGGCCTCGGTGAGCGAATCCGCAAAGGCGCCGAGTCCGGAGCCGAGAATCAGGCCTATTTTTGGACGGAGCCCGGTTTGCGATAGGAGGAACTGCGCGGCGGAGTCAGCACGGATAAAGAGATCGTCAGTCGACATGCAAATCCTTTGGAGCTTCGAGCTGCGGGCTAAGAGTGCGAGGCTACAAGCTATCGGCTATCAGCTCTCAGTACCTTTCTTCGAAAGTTGCAAACTCTCTTTCCAATTGCCACTGGATTTTGGCTTTCTCACTCCTGTCCAGGAACTTGCGGCAGCTGGAGGAAGGCTGTTGTTTTTGGGATAGCTCGCTTGCACACGCTGAGACAACACGGAAATCTTCCTGCCACAAGCTCTCCCCGGGTAGAAAGCTGTGCTCCAGACTCTGCCGCGCCATGCGCTTGATCTGGGCGTAGGAGAGCCCGTAGGTCTGGACTGCGCGAAGATATTCGTGCGTCATGTCCGAGCGCGACACCCCTTCGTCATCTGTGGCCACGGCCACCGGCACGCCATATTTCATATATGCCGGCAACGGATGGTCGGGACCCTCGACGCCAAGGATTTTTTCATTGCTGGTGAGGCAGATTTCCACGAGCACTTTTCGCTCCGCCAACTCCTTCAACAAACCTGAAGCATCGTGCTCGTTCATCACCGAGGCCCCGTGGCCTATACGTTCGGCATGCCCGCGCTCGATCGACTCGCGAATGTGGAAGCGCATCCCCTCCGGAGGCACAAGCCCCATCGCGAGCTCTCCCGCGTGCAGGCTGATGTGCACCTTGGGATAAATCTGGTGCAGCATGTCGAGCATCTGCATATGCAGGTGGAAGTCATGCATGGGCACGTACCAGTCTTCGGGCATGACGAGGTTCAGCCCAACGAAGCGCGGATCGGCTTCGACCAGCTCGAAACCCAGCAGGATTTGCGCGAAGACCTTTTCTCGTGAAAGCCCACGAAGCACCTGGTACAGATACCGCACAGTGACCTGGCAGCCCGGCTCCGCCTGCGGGGTGTCGCAGTGCAGGATCTGATGTTTCCTGGCCTCTTCGTGGTCGATGTGAGCCCGGGTGGCCCCAATCACGTCTTTCAGTCCTCCGGCCAGCAACTTCTCGCGCATCTTGCCGAAATCATCGTCCCAGCCCAGCTTCGACCCTAAGTCCGCTGCTCCGTTTCTATCTGCCGTCGTCATCAGTTCGACATATTGCAGGTGATCGTCGGCAGCCCGCGCGGCAATTTCGGCCAACTGGTCGCCCACGCTGTTCAGGGAGGCGAGGTGGAATTTGTCGAAAGTCGCGAAGAAATGGTCGTGCCCGGAACCGTCGCCGGGAGTCCAGTTGCGCATCGACCAGGCGTCAACCAGTTGGTTATAGAGAACATGATCGCCATAGGCACACCGCGCTGCCGGCTGGTTGGCATATTTCGCGCAGTCGGCATCGCAGGGCGGCGGCAGAAGATTGGAAGTGCTGCGGTCCACGCAAAGGTTGTCGCGAGCCGCGTAATCAATCCAGCTCTCCGCATAGATGGCGCCGGTCATGTGATTGTGCAGGTCGCCACCCTTGGGCATGTCTTCCAGAAAGGCGAGCAGCAGGGAAGGATTCTTTTGGATTGCCTCGAACTGGCGGGCAGTCCGCTGCTCGGGAGTTTGAGCACTCGCAGTTGCAAGTGCGAGAAAAAGCAGGACTACGCGGTGAGCCAGCCGACGTGCCAAGAGAATCCCCCAGGTAGAGAAAGCGCATTGTACAGGGTGAGTGGTCGGCGGGCGAGGAGGGCTGTCGCTCCACCGACAACGCTGGCAAGGACTTCCGCGCTAACGGGCGTCACTGTTGAATTTCGCCACGATTTCCACAGGCAAGAGAGTGAGGGTTTGGCCGATTTTTGATTGATTCTCTCGCGTGAAGCCGTGGAAGCACGCGGAAAATGCGGCGATTTTGCTAACTCAGAGGCTGCGACCTGCACCATTCTTGGTCATAACCCTGTGGACAGCATGCACCCTGCTGATTTTAAATAAGATAAAATCGCACGCTTTCCGTTGACTCTAAAATTAGAAGGAGTAAAAACAACATCGTTCTTTGACACGTTCTGAAGTTTTTCCGGTTGGTGCGGCGTCCGGGGCTCAAGCGAAGTCACCTTCGGATTGCAAAATCTGAAGGAGGGCACGCAAGGGTCTATAGCAAAGCGCTGGTCGAGGAGAACAGGAACCCAAGTCAAAGGCAAGATAGAGTCCCGAGGCGTTGGACTGGTTTATCCGGTTGGCGGTGAGCCCGGAGCCCAAGCCAGATCGCGCGTTGCAACCCGCAAGGAAGCAGCGAATGCAGGTCGGTAAGGGTCTAAAACGCGAGCTACTGGCCGAGACGAACAAGATCAACATCACCTCGGGACTCTTATTATGTTCTTACAGACCTGCGGTTGTGCCCAACCTACCGCAGGCTGGGCTCTCCCCCAAGTGAGCAAGCAACACTGCTGAGAAAGCACCCTTCTGATGAGAGACGCGGCTCGCCTCCGCGTCTCGTTTTTGTCTTTGAAGTGCCGAGCTTCTGATCTGAGCACGCCGCGGCTACTCTTCCACAAACGTTGATTCAAGCTCCGGCAGGATGTCATCCGGCCTTGCCCAGAAGACATACAGCGCGGGCAGCAGGATGATGCTGATGAAGAGTTCGACGATCAGGCCGCCCACGATCACGATCGCGAAGGGACGCTGCGAGTCGGAGCCGATGTCGTGCGACATGGCGGCGGGGAGCAATCCCAAGGTCGCGACCAGCATGGTCATCATGATGGGGCGTAAGCGCAGGGAAGCACCTTCTTTGGCCGCAGCAAGAACGGAACGTCCCCGCACGCGAAGCTGGTTGATGTACTCGACCATGATGACGCCGATTTCCACCGAAACGCCGATGAGGGCGAGGAATCCCAGTCCGGAGGACACGCTGAAGTGAGTGCCGGTGAGCAGCAGGCTGAATAATCCACCAAGAGGGGACAAGCCAACCACCGCGAGAATCAGGCCCACCCACTTCCACGAGTTGAACGCGGAGTAGAGGATGAAGGCCATCAGCAGGATGGTGACGGGCACAATGACCGCCAGCCGCCGGTTCGCGCGCTGCTGGCTCTCGTACTCGCCCGTCCAATCGAGGTGGTAGCCTTCGGGAAGCTGCACCTTCTGATGAACTTCGTCGATGGCCTGCCGCACGGTGCTGCCCAGGTCACGACCCCGCACGCTGTACTTGATGGCGATATAGCGCGAATTGCCTTCGCGGTAGATGGTCGAAGCGCCATCTTCTAACTTAATTTCGCAGAGCTGGCCCAGCGCGACGCGTTCGCCCGAGGGCGCGAGAATGCGGATGGCGGCAATGTCCTCAACGGTCTTGCGGAACGGGGCTTGATATCGGACGGTGAGGTCGTAACGCTGTTCGCCGATGAGGATCTGGCTCACCGCCTTGCCGCCCACCGCGGACTCGATCGCATCCTGGATATCGCTTACGTTGATGCCAAAGCGATCTGCGGCCGCGCGATCGACCACCAGGTTGACGTTGGGCTGCCCTCGCACCTGGAACGTGCCCAGGTCGGCAACGCCAGGGATCTTGGCCATTGCCGTCTGGATCTCGTCAGCTTTTTGCTCGAGCGTTTTTAGATCCGTTCCAAAGAGCTTCACCGCGAGCTCGCCCTTGACTCCGCTGACCGCCTCCTCGACGTTATCCGAGATCGGTTGCGAGAAATTCCAATCCACGCCGGGCAGCTTGTTCAAGGCTTCATCCATCGACGCGATCAGTTTGTCTTTCGTGTTGAACTGGCTGCGCCATCTTGCGCGTGGCCAGAGGTCGACAAAGAATTCGGTGTTATAGAAACCGCTGGCATCGCTGCCATCGTCGGGACGTCCTACCTGACTCACGACCTGCTTGGCCTCGGGGAAGGAAGCCAGAATCTGCCGAGCTCTGCGAGCCAGGTCAATGCCCCCAGTTGGGCCGCTGCTGGGCGCCAGCGTTCCGCGTACCCAGATCGCGCCTTCGTCCAGATGGGGCAGGAATTCCGAGCCAACGACACCACCGAAGCCGAGGAAGAGCATGATGGCTACCATCACCAGCCCCATGGCCAGCGTGAAGTTCAGGTGCGCGAAGCACCAATCCAGCGTGCTCCGGTAATAGCGGTTGAGCAGATCAAGGGCAGGATTCTTCCACTCTGTGATGGTGCCCTTGAACGCGAGGCTGCAGAGCACCGGCGCAATCAGGAGGGCGAACAACAGCGCGCCAAGCAGGGCAAAGGCTACGGTCCACGCCATGGGCCGAAACAAGCGTCCTTCCACGCGCTGCAAGGTGAAGATGGGCAGGTAGGCGACGATGATGATGATGCGGGCGAAGAATACTGGCTTCTGCACTTCGTGCGCGGCGATTCCGATGGTTTCGAGAAAAGAAGTGCGCCGTCCTGAATATTCCATGTGGCGCAGAATGTTTTCGACCATCACCACCGAGCCATCCACCACCATGCCGAAATCGAGCGCGCCCAGGGAGAGCAGGTTCGCGGGAATGTGGTTCAGATCGAGGAGAATCGCGGCAAACAGCAGAGAGAAGGGAATCGTAATGGTGACGATCAGGGCGCTGCGAACGTTCCCGAGAAACAGAAAGAGGATGAGGGTGACGAGCAGAACGCCGTCGGTCAGGTTACGAAGTACAGTGTGCGTGGTGTAGTGGACAAGATCGCTGCGGTCGAGGTGCGGCACCAGCTTCACTCCGGGCGGCAGGATTCCGTCATTGAGCTCGGCAATCTTGGCGTGGAGGGCATCGAGCGTCTTGTCGGCTTCGGCGCCTTTGCGCAGCAGAACGATGCCTTCGACGACGTCGTCATCATCGAGCACCGTGCCATCTTCTTTGCGGATCGCTTTGCCCAACTGCCCCAGCCGTACCTTGGGTGCCTGCACGACGTTGGCAACATCGCGCACCCGGATGGGGGTCCCATTGATGACCTTAATGACGGTTGCGCCAACATCATCGGTGGTGGACATCAGGCCGACTGCCCGAATGTTAAGGGCCTGCTGTCCGCGTTCGATAAATCCGCCGCCTGCGTTGGTATTGTTCGCGGCGAGCGCCTGCTCCACCTGGTTTAAAGACAGGCCATACGCCACCAGTTTCCCGGGATCGAGCTGCACTTGATATTCCCGGGTGGGCCCACCGAAGATGTTGACCTCCACCACGTTTGGCACTGACTTCAGCTGGTTGCGCACGCGCCAGTCGTTCAGCGTTTTCAACTCCATCACGTCATATTTCGGATTCGTGCTCTTCAGTGTGTAAAAGAGAATCTGCCCGGTCGGGCTGTAGTCGGGGCCGAGGGCCGGATTTACGTTGGTGGGCAAGACGGCTTGCTGGAGGCGGTCGAGCACCTCCTGGCGCGCATTGAAAGTCGTGGTGTCATCGTCGTAGATGATGGTGATGACCGACAAGCCTGCGAGCGAGACGGAACGCAGGTGGGTCATGTGGGCGACGCCATTCAGGTTGACTTCCAGCGGAACCGTGATTTGCTGTTCTACTTCTTCGGCGGCGTGGCCGGGCCATTGGGTGATGATCTGGACGTAGGTGTCGGCGACGTCGGGGTAAGCCTCAATCGGCAGGTTGTGGAACGAAATGACGCCCCAGATGAACAAGACCAGCGAGGCGCCCAGCATCATCAGCCGGTTGCGCAGCGCAAAGTCGATCAGCGCTGAAATCATTCCTTCTTCTCCGCTACCGCCGTGGAGAAGTCGAGCGCTTTGAGTACTACCTCATCGTCCTGCTTCAGGCCTTCGCGAACCTCTTGCATGCCATCCGCGACAGCCCCGCTCACATGCACCTCGACGCGGCGAAACCGGCCCGGCCCCTCTTTGCGGAAAATCCAATCCTTATCATGCAAGCGCATGACGGCGGTTCCGGGGACAACCAGCGCCGGACGAAGGCGGCGGGAGCGGAACGTCGCGACCGCGAACATCCCTGGCCGCAGCATGCCGTTCGGGTTCGTCAGCACGATGCGCACTTTCGCGGATCGAGTGCCCGGGTCGAGCACACGGGCGATATCGGCGACGGTGCCTTTGAAAGTCCGATCAGGAAAAGCATTCAGCCGGATGTCGGCGGTGTCGCCGATATGCACGTCGCCGAGATCGTTCTCGAAGACGTCGCAGACCACCCAGACCTGCGAAAGGTCGGCGATGGTGAACAGGTTGGGAGTGTTGTCGAGGCTCTTGACGCCTTCGAAACCGGCTACGTTCTGTTCGACGATGGTGCCAGAGACCGGCGCGCGCAGCTCCAGCAACGGACTTGGGTGCGCCGGATCGCCACCCATGACCCGAACCTTCTGTTCCGATGTCGCGACGTCAACCTTAGCCTTCTCTTCTGCATTCTGCGCGACCTGCAGGTCCTTTTCCGCAACGGCGCCGCGATCAAACAGCAATTGCGCGCGGTCAAGCGCCTTTTTGGCCACACGCTCATCGGCAAGCGCCTTTTGGTAGTCGGCAAAGGCCGCAGCCAGATCGGGGCTGGAGATCGACAGCAACACCTGACCCTTTTTCACGGCATCGCCGAGCCGAACCTTGAGCTCCACAACCCGGCCGCCTCCCAGCGAGGTCACGTGGATCGTGCGATTGACGTCGGGTGTGATATTGGCATTTGCGGTGAGAGTCGTGGGCATTTGCCGCTGGGTGACACGCGTGGTAGGAAAAAGTTCGGAATGATCGACGTCGAAAACGTTGGGGTCGAGAGTGACCTGCGCCCTGGTCGGCGCTGCCTTGGTTTCATGGGTGCATCCCGGCAAGGACAGAAGAGCGAGGACGAAAATCAACGACAGTAAGCGCGAAAGCTGGCCAGTCCACCGGTGTCTCACTGAATCACCTCCCGCCCCACGGCCAGGTTCATCTGGCTTGCAGCGGTCAAGTACGATCCCACCAGGTTCACGTAATTCAACTGCACGTTGCGGTACTCGCTTTCCGCATTCAGGAAATCCAGCAGAGACGCGCCTCCATGCTGGTAGGAGAAATACACCGTGTCGCGCACGCGAACTGCCTGCTGCAGGTACTTTGCCTTGTAAGGGCGCAACAATGTCAAAGTGCTATTGAGTTGGGCGTAGGCGGAATCCACGTCGCCGAACACCTGCGCCTCGGTGGCAGCGCGCAATCTTTCATTCCGATCAATATCAATTTTGCTGCGGAGCTTTTCGCCCTGGTTGCGATCGAAGGTCCGCAGGGGAATGCTGACGCTCACGCCCAGGGTGTCGGTCCCAAACGGATTATTGTTGGACGAATTATGTGTGTACCAGGTGGCGAACGTGGGATCGGTCGAACCGTTGGCAACCGCGAGCTTGTGGTCGGTCCTGGCCTTGTCGACGGACTCCATGGCGGCGCGCAGATCGGGGCGGGCATCGAGCGCGATTTTGCGGTAATCATCGAGCGACTGGACCTGCTCGCTGAAATCGAACGGGCCGACGACATCGAACTGATCGACGGGCGTACGGTCGTTGAGGGATTCAAGGAGTTGGATCTTGGCGGTGCGCAAGTTTACCTCGGCGCTTTGCACGTCCGCCTCGAACTGGACCCGCTGAAGCTGAAGGCGGTCCAGGTCAATCTGCGCAATGTCGCCCGCCTTGTACTGCTCGCCACTCACGGACAACACGTGGTCGTAGTATTCGAGGTTAGCTTTTGAGACGTCCAGCACCGCTT
>OEKN01000324.1_pt2 | contig 12449 bp, 8 predicted proteins | sample 1503361 | NCBI WGS metagenome assembly OEKN01 (sample SAMEA104379592, study PRJEB20068) | metagenome | biome: 1000743; feature: 77; material: 1998 | place: USA | collected 2012 | depth 25 m
ATCCAGGAATGTCGCCCCAAGCACGGCCTTCCACAGAGAGGTGGGCGCCAACCAAACCGCCGCCGTGAATAAGGACGTCAAACCTGTCACCAGCCAAAGAGCACTCTGCAAAACGGTGCGGCTCGCTCTCTGATGGGAGGTAGCAGCGGAAACAGGAAACATGCTGCTGATCACTGACCATGAGAACATGTAGACAACTCGCCCGACCAGAGCCACGACGGCGTACAGACCCGCGACAAGCGGAGGAAAATAATGTTTTACGAGGAGGATATCCAAGTTGCTAATGATGACTTGTCCCAGAAAAAAGACGCTGGCTTGCATTCCTTCGCGGAATGAAGCTTTTATCTGAATCCGCACAGTCGCGGCTGGCCCGAGTGCCGTGCCCGAAGTGACATATGCGAGCACTATGGAAATCACGACCGCGCCAATAACGCCAGTGACACCCAGGCCGTAGTGGAGCATGATCAAGGCGCCTCCGATCTTGATCAAGGCCTCCAGAACGAAATTGACAGCTAGGCGTCGAAAATCGTAGATGCCCTGCAACATGCCCCGTCGCACACCCAATGGGACATAAATTGCGGTGCCAAATCCCAGCAGGATGATGTCGTGGGACTCGGGCAGGCGAAGGTACTGCGCGATGGCGGAACTGCCAAGCATGATGGCCACCCCAAGAAACAATCCCGTTTGCCAGGAGCGGCGAAGCAGTTCCCGATAAATCGCAATCTTCCCAGATAGGTCGGCGCTCTTGGCAACGAGCTTGGAACAAACCAGTTGAAACGCCAGGGTTACCGCTGAAAGCAGCATGAGGACCGTATAAATGGCCGTGGCGTGACCAAAGCCCTCGGGTCCGAGACCGCGCGCAATTGCGATGTTGTAGAGAAGGTTCGTTGCACTGACAATTCCGGTACTGCCCAGCAAAAGCGCACTCCCATGGAGCATACGCGTCCGGAGAGCAGTTCGGCTGGTTTCGCCCAAGGCAACGATTTCGCCGGAGGGCGTCGTCAGGGTTGGGTCCGCAAGGGTCATACGCACGAGTTCTCAGAAATTAGTAGCATTTGCATATGGGGCCTGAGCCGGTTCGCAAATTCGACTAAAACAACGTGAACCGCACCACCGGCACTACGGCAGTTCGAGTCTGTCCCACGAAGGCATAGAAGGTCTGTTGCTCAATGCCAAAGGAGAACCTCATCGGGTAAGTGACGGAAGCGTTTTCAACACCATCTCTTCGTTGCGCCTGTGTTTCTCTTACATAGGAGACCAGGAACCGGCTTGTAAAGTTGTCATAGGAATGAAATCCCTCACCCCGCGACCACGTGCCGCTGGCTGTTGCTGACCAACGGCGGTTAATTTTGACATCCACATCAAAATTGGGGCGAATGGTTTGCGCGATCGCGAATTGGGTTCCTTCCACTCGCCACGCTCGCAGGTATTCACCAATAATGGAAGCGTGAATGCTGTCACCGAATTTTCGATCGATGCCCGCGTAAGTACTGGTCGTGAAATACTCGTGGTCTGCGGGACCAAACAAGAGATCACGCCCGCTATAGCCTGTGATAAACGCGGTTTTCGACCAAGGCCGGCCGACGCGAAAATCCAGTGCTCCAGAAAAATCTCGTGAATGCAGGTTTTGTTCCGTGAATGGTCCCGCCTCTCTGATCACGTTCCCGGAAAAAGAGAGCCAATTCCCGATCGGACTGCTGGCCACGTATAAAAATTGACGGAACAAGTTCTGGTTCATGTCGCGCGGATCAAGTGTGTCACGCCGAATCGTGAATTGCAGGCCCGGTGAGATGCTGAGCCGAAGGCTTCCAAGGCGAAGCGTCGGATTGACTGCGAAGTTGAAGATGGTGTCCAGAGTGTTTCGCTTCTGAATCAACAGTTGGCTAGGGATAGAGATCCTGCCATACGCATTCCGTTCGCCGACAAAGCCACTGATCGCCGGGAACGACCCGAAATGAAGGTGGTATCGCGCGTCTGCGAACGTCTCGACGGAATGGCGAGGAGGCGGCAGCAAGAGTCCGCCGTTCTGGAATCCCCGCAGCCGCGCGTCCATTTGATAGATATTTTCGTCTTCGAATATTGGCCCGACCTGGAAGTGAGATCCGACACCGACATTTTCCGTGACTTGCCTTCCTTCCTCCTCAGACAGTTCAAACACCGCATTCCGAGCGGCCGGATCTTCAGGCTCAAGCGCGTGCGCCTGGGCGAACATTGAAAGAGCGTGGTAATTGTCACCTTGCTGACGATAAACATTTCCGCGTGCGACCAGATAAGCATAGTTTTGCTTTTCTTCCTCTGCGTCTTGCGGTCCAATGCTCGCGAGCGCGGCTTCGGCATTTCGAGTCTCACCCATTGCCAAAGAGGCATTCGCGACTCCCACTGCGACTGCCACGTCATCGGCCCCAAGGGCCTGGGCCCGGGCAAACAATCGCTGTGCCAGAGGGAACTGTTGAATGGACATGAGAATGTCGGCTGCATCAAGGTAGTCCTCGGAGGTGACGAGTTCCGGTTCCGAGACGCGGGCCTCAGCGAACGCCAGCGACACCTGTTGCTGAGCGTCAGCGGCGCGGTGCTCCTGCGCAAAGAAACGCGCTAGTGCCAAACGGACATGCAAACGGTCTGCATTCGACAACTCCAAAGCGCGGCCGTAGCGTTCCATGGCTTGATCGCTCTGTCTTTCTTCCATCAGCGCCTCAGCGGTTGCGAGCAAGACCCGGTAGTCATTTCCACCGGCGCTCTCAGCACGTGAAATTGCGGAACTAGCATCGGATCTCCGGCCTAACCGAGCATAGGAACGAGCCAATTGCGCATTCAGGAGAGGATCGTTGGGCGCGACAGACAATCCCTTGTTTAGGGATTCCACGGACGCTTGATACTGGTGCAGACGATATTGTGCATCTCCAAGGGAAAGATAAATGGCTTGATCACCCGCCTGAAACTTAAGGGCGCGCTCGTATTCTCCCACTGCTTGGGCCAACATCGAACGCTGACGGAACGCTTCGGCTCTCGCTAAGTGTAGGCTGCCTGACTCAGGGAGACTCCGTTCCGCCAAGTCTGCCTCTTTCAAAGCGGCTTGAGGCCGCCGCAACTGGAGTAGCGAATACGCCAAGCCCAAATGTGCCTCGCCATAGTCCGGTCGAAGGGCAATTGCCTTGCGGAAATCCTGTTCGGCCCGCGTCGCCATGCGCATATCGTTCCAAACGTACCCGCGATTCATGTAGCCGGTCGCCATTTGGGGGTCCCGCTCCAGCGCGCGGGTGAACGCATCCACAGCTTGCTGGTGCTCACCCTTGTGCGCGTACACGTATCCGGCGATGAGAGGCAGGTCTTTGTCTTTTGGTAGCGACGGCTCGAACCTTTGCACGATCGCCATCGCCTCATCGTAGCGATTCATGAAAAGCAGGTCATAGGCGAGATAGACCGGTGCCTCTGGATCTCGGGGCAACTTTTCGATGACGGCATATCCGAGCTTTGCGGATTGCTGATAATCTCCCGTGAGTGTGAGGTACCGTTCCTGCTCGCGCATGACTTCTGGATTCATGCGCTGGGTATCGGTTGCGCGGTCCAGCCATTTCTTGGTATTCGGAAGTTGATGGGCCTCGAGCCCAGCATTCATGGCTCTGGCGATAATCAGGGGATTGTCGGGCGCAAGCTTGTAAGCTTTCTCGTAGCTCGCTAGCGCCTCAACGAAATTTCGCTGTTCGGTATTCAGGTCACCCAAAGCGAGATAAGGAACATAATCCCCAGGATCGAGGCGGCTCAGCTTCTCGAAATACTGCCGCGCTTCGTCTGGTTTCCCGGTTTCTCTGGCAAGATACCCCAGCGATTCCAGCGCGGGGGAATTGCCCGGGTCGAGTTCGAGCGCTTTCAGATAGATTTTCGTTGCGTCTTCGGATCTCTTGGTCCTTCGCAGCAGATTGCCGTAGTTGAGCAGAAGATTGATGTTGGCCGGCTGAATCTGCAATCCTTCGCGCAAATCATTTTCTGCTTCTATGTAGTCGCCGGAATCTACCTCGCTCGTAGCCTTCAGGCGCAAGAACTCGGGCCGCTCGGGTCCGCCAATATCTAATTTTTGAAGGGCGGAACGAGCCGCTTCCGATTGCTGGTCAGCTTTGTCTACATTTCCCGCTTCTCTGTAGAGCTGCGACAGGTCGAGTCTTAGGGCAATCGGATACAGCACACCTTCAGGCACGGATGGAGGCATGGACTGAAGTGCGAGTTCGTATTCCCGAATCGCGGCATCGTTTTGCCGTCGAAGGCGATTGATTTCTCCCCTGATTGCATGCAGCCGGTAATGATTCGGATCGCGTGACTCAACTCGGTGAAGAAGTGGCTCGGCTCGCGCTGCGCGCTTTGCGCTCACTTGTGCCTGTGCCGCGTTCAGTTGGATATCAATTTGGCCGGGCGCCCGATTAGCGGCCTGCAAGTAGGCATCAGCCGCCTCGGTCTTCTTACCGGCGAGTTCGTAGGTATACGCCAACTCCGAGAGATAGAGCGGCGACTGCGACGGCACGGACTTGAGTGTAGCGATTGCCTGCTCATACTCACCCGAGTCTCGATAATAACCAGCGACCGAACGGAGCACGTCGGGATCGTTCGGTGCTCGACTACGCGCGCGATCGAGCAACTCTTTGGCTTTGTTTTTGTCCCCGGTACGCTCATAGGCGCGTGCCATCAACAGTTCGTTTCTCGCAGAAGGGTGGATAGCGTCAGCACGCTCCAAGTACGACAGGGCGAGCTTAGGGTCCGAAGAAAGTGTCAGTTCACCCGCCAAACGGAGGTCGGCATCACTGCTGGGATTTGCGGCGATAACGCGCTTGAGCATCTCCTCCGCATCTTTGTTGCGGCCCATCTTGGCGTATGTCTGCGCCAGGCCGGAGAGCCCTTCGATGGAAGAAGGACGCTCTTGCAGCCCGTGATTGTAAGCGTCCACTGACTCAGGATATTGTCCAGCAAGACGGGCGGCGTACGCGTAAAGGAACCAGAGATCGGGATTTTGAGGCGCCGATTTGGCAGCCCGCGCTGCATGTGACGTCGCGGCGCGATAGTCATTCTTCTGCAATGCTTCCCGCGCCGCTCGCGCTTCGCGCGCCACCGCGATGCTCGAGCCCCAACCCATTCCGGAATCCGAACCGGGCTGGCGACGAGGACTCTTCTCTTTGGTCCCCGTTGCCGGCTGGTTTGCTTGAGGGCCTACCTCGAAAGTTTGACCGGCCAATCCGGTGCATGCCAGCAGAATCATTGCCGCGAGGCAGACCAGCATTCCCGGCATTTTTTGACATCCAGACAAGGTCTCGTCCTACGACTCCTGTAAAAAATGTAGAATCCGGCGCTCTTCAGATGCCCAAAAGAGCGCGAGCGGTTGGACACGCAACTCAGGCGTTGGCCGATCAATCGGCGACCGGGGCACCGGGAACAAACTTTCGATCCAACCACCTAGGCCCCCTTTGGAATCAAACGCTCGGCTCAGAAGCACTTTTGATCCTGTAAGGAGTGTCTGGCATTGGCATCAGGCAGAAGCTATCTGCAGCGCCCCATTCCGCTCGCTCTGATTGTTCTGGTCGCAGTGGTGATCCATGGACCGCTCCTACTGATGGAACTCCCTGCCACCACATCCTATGACGCGAACCTGCACATCTTCTTCGGTTCACATTACGCGCAACACTGGTTTGACCCCTGGAATGAGAAGTGGTTTGCAGGCTTCTCGCAGACGACCTATCCACCACTGACCCATCAGTGGATCGCACTCCTGTCGCACGCGGTCGGCCTGACAGAAGGTTTCATGCTGGTTCAGCTGATTGCCGTCATTCTGTTGGCTGTGGGCACCTGGCGGTTTGCCCGCCTTTGGGTAGACGATCGGGCCGCGAGCTTGGCGGCACTACTCTCAGTCTTTGCGGGAACAGTCTCATTTCTGGTGTACTCTGCGGGCCAGCTCCCGACCACCCTGTCGGCACCTTTGTATCTGCTGGCACTTCCCTACTTTTATCAATGGTCGCGTTTTGCATCCTGGCGCTCTTTGCTGAAAGGACTGGTTCTTGGTCTGGCAGCCGCTTCAGCTCACCACGTTACGCTTCTGTTTGGATCTGTCTTGTTTGCTGTGCCTGTGCTATGGCTCGCCTGGTCTGACGGACGTTCTGAGGGGCGGAGCGGTGCAGCCGTACTTGGCCGAGCTTTTGTTTTCGTCGCGCTGACGATTGCAGGCGTCGGTATTGTGCTGCTTCCCTACTGGATCGCAATCATCCGGCATCCCATTGAACAAATGCCGATTCCTCACGGCAGCCGTTTGAATTACCTGGTCAGCTTAATTCACGGGGTCAACTACTTTGTCATCCCATACGGTGCAATGATATTGGCTCTCCCGTTCATTGTGATTCGTGGAGTATCGGTACCACGGCTGCGTATTCTGCTGATCGCCTTCTGGATTACGTTTCTGCTCGGCCTGGGTGGCACGACACCTTTACCCCGCTTAATCTTTGGACGCGCTTTCGAGATTCTGACCTACGAGCGCTTCACCTTGTGGGCGACTCTATTGGCGCTGCCCATCGTCGGACTCATTGCCGAAGACGTGCTTGATCGCTTTCGAGATGTTGGCGCCTTTGCACTGGCTACAGCCGCTGTGCTCACGCTATCTCTCGCTCTTGGTTGGGTCAGTTGGAGTCCGTTTCACACTACTGGCGGCCTGAACGTGGACTCGGTTGTAAGTTTTCTAAACCGCGATGGGCACGACCAATACCGCTACCTGACGCTGGGATTCGGCAACGCGCTTTCCAAGGTGTCGACCTATTCGACGGCGAACAGCGTAGATGGAGAATACAATTCGGCGCGCCTCCTCCCGGAAATGACCCGGTTCGGCGCAGCCCAGTTGACCAGCGCGAAATTCTTCGGCGCTGCCGGAATGGACTCCCTGCGAGCGATGTTGCAACATGCCAATCGCTATGGATTGAAATTCATTTTTGTCCACGATCCGTTTTACAACCCGCTGCTTGTTTTCGCGGGCTGGCGGCAGATTGAGACTTATGAGTCCGGCGCGATTACAGCCTGGTCCAAGGATGATGTGCCACCCGCGCGCAAGATTCCGTCCGACTCGGTGCCTGCGCCTTGGGAAGGATTGTTGTGGGGCACGTTGCCGATCGGAACCAGTATCCTCGCAATTCTTTTCGCGCTCCTGCTGCCTGAGAAAGTTGCGGCTCCGAGTCAATTGCTGACCATGCCTTCCTATGACCGGGAGCACATTTATGCGAACGAGGTGCACTCGTGAGGTTCGGTCTAGCGGCTCTTATTTTCGTGCTGACGGCAATTCTTGTCATCGCCGGGTGGGTGCAATCGGGCGCCATGAAATTGCGTGCCGAGCGCGCCTCCAGCACACCGGAGGAAGCGGTTCGCGCTCTCCTGGCCGATATCCAGGCCCACAATTGGGATCACGCTTATGCGCTGCTGGACCATTCCAACGATATCCAGAAAGCGGATTTAATCCGTGAAATTGGCGGAACCGACGGCAGCCTTCGGACCTACTCATCACTCCAAAGTTTCGATATTTGGCCTGTGCATGCCGACCCAAATCACGCCACGCTGCGAGTGCGCATGAATTGGTCGAGCGCGGTGGGCTCTCTGGATGATGTGCGCGACTGGTCTGTAATTCGCGACGGGTCTGTCTGGAAAGTCGTGTGGCCTAAACCGAATTTCGCCAACGTCCCGTTGCAAGTGCTGCCGGTTAATTATCTGCGCTGGGACGTAATCGGGAAAAGGTCCGACGAGTTTGGCGGCGCCGCCGTCGATTCTCCGCAGGTACGCATTATCTCGATGAATGCCGTGGAACGTCCCGATAGTGTGGTCATTGTGGGCGAAGTTGAAAACGAGGATACGGTTCCTGCGTACCTGAACGTCAGCGCCGCGCTATTGAAGCCTGACGGTTCTCCTTTGGCCAAGCAGGACAGCTTCGACGAAATTGCGCACAGCTTGTTGCCGAAGCAGGTGTCTCCATATCGAATCGACTTTCCAGGGATCCGGTTAAATCAGGTCAAGAGCGTGCGCATGGATGTCCATCCTCTGTTGGTGCCGGCGAGCGCAGATCCTGTGATCTCGGTTGAAAACCAAAACGTCAACAAGGATGCTCTGGGGCGCACCGTCCTGAAAGGCGCACTGGTAAACCAGAGCGGCCAGGTGGTAAACATCGCGCAAGTATTGGCGGCGATCTACGATTCGAGTGGCAAAGTGATCTGGGTTACCGATGGATACGTCGATCAGGCGCTACTGCCACAAGCACCCGTTCCATTTGCCGTGGACATCCCAACCGACGTCGCTAGCCGCATGCACGACTACCACGTGGTCGTGAATCACTATTCAGCTCCGAGTGCTTGACGCCATGGGATCCCTCGTTCGTAACTTTTTCCTTGCGATTGTTTTTGCAGCGCCCGCGTTCTCGCAAAAAGCGGCGATTCAAACGCCTTCGTCTGTCTCGGCTGGTAATCCGCTGACCGTTACAACAAATGGATCAGGGGCAGCGACCCTCTATCTGATGGGGCCGAGTCACGTTCATAAACAGTCCATTAAGCTCGGGCAGAACGTCGAAATTTCAGGACAGGATCTCGCTGTCTCGGGAACCTATCAGGCTGTGATCTGCGGTTCTGAGGGCTGCGTAAATGCAACTTTTCAAGTGCTGCCGGCGAAGCCAGCTCGCCTGGCTTTTTTGCTTCATCCCTCGCGTGTACCGGTTTCAACTCCGAATGCAGTGAATGGAACCGCGTTGGTCTCTGATCGCTATCACAATACGGTTCTCGCGTCCGCGAAAGTCGATTTTCATATGTCCCTGGGCGAGGAATCGGCCACCCGGAGCGTGCAAGCTGTCCACGGTATCGCGTGGTTTGAAATGGGATCACGCCCCAAACAAGGCGCACTCCGAGTCGTCGCGTCAATCGATGACACCGCAGAACCTCGTGTAATCCAGCAGGTCGCATCCGAAGCGTGCGGCTTGCGAATATCGGCGGCGCCCGCCGGTCGTATCGTTAAGCCCCAGACGGATCCGATTCGCGATTGCGCCGGCAATCCGCTCCCGGATGGAACCATCGTCTCGTTCACCAAGACGGATGCCGCCGGTAAGAGCACTGTGGACACACCCATCAAGAAGGACAAAGCAACAGCTCAGTTTGAACTTTCCGGACCTGCGCACATCTCCGTAGCGTGTGGAGTTGTGGTCGGAAACGAATTGACACTGGGAGGAAGACCGTGATGGGCAAACCCCTCCGGCTCTTGGGAGATTCCGTCGTAGTGCTGATCTGTCTCACGTTGGGTCTTCACCTGCACCGGTCGGTTGTGTGCGTCCACGCGGCTTCTCTGCCAAGAGTCGTCCTATCCGCGGAGTCGCTGGCGCCCAGGCCCATTGAACAGAGGACTGGCGAGGCCGTCGCGCACGACTACGCGCAAGCGTGGCAGGATCTGGCAGCAGCCTTGGAGGCTAACCGGACGGATCGGCTGAATGATTACTTCACGGGACAAGCCAAGCTTCGCTTCACGCAACGGATTAAGGAACAGAGGAATGCCGGCCTGCGCACTCGTTACCAGGACAATGGCCATCGAGTGAAGGCGGTTTTTTATTCCGTCGACGGAGGGGAAATGCAACTCGAAGACGAGGCCCAGCTTGAGCTACAAATCTTCGACGGGGACAAATTGATTTATTCCTCGAACTCTCCGCAAAAGTTTCTGGTGCTGATGACCCCCGGCTCGGACCGTTGGTATCTACGCCTCCTCGAATCGGTTCCCGGGGATGCATTCTAGGGCAACGTCAAGCTCTTTGTAACCAACCCCGGCGCGAGGCGACTCCATCCTACACGAAGACAAGATTTGGAATGAGACTCTACCAGCACCTTCTCCTGTGGCCACTGATCGCGGCTAGCTTCGTGCCACATTCCTGTGATCATCGTGGTCGCGAGTACACTTTTCGCGACATTTCGCATGACCATCAGGGACCGAAGATCATCGCTGCATTTCAGCCCTGGTTTGGCGACCCGGATCATATCCGGATTGAGTACAACAGTAACGACCCTGCTGTCATTCATCGACAGATTCAGGAGGCAAAGAAACTGGGCATTTACGCGTTTGCTGTCGACTGGTACGGAGATCGTCATCCTTTTCTCGATCGCACCTATGCCCTGATTCAGCAGATGGCGAGTCAAGAGCACTTTCACGTTGCGCTTATGTACGACGAAACCGAAGAAGATGACGGCCATGCCACCGAAGACGCACTCCAGGCACTGCAGACTGCTTACAAAAGATATATAGGACCGGAAGCGCCCGGGCATGAGTCTTACTTACAGTTCCAGGGACGACCGGTTCTGTTTGTGTTCCCCAAGCGAGGAAACACAGATTGGAACCAGGTGCGCCAGGCGGTAAATGGATGGGCAAGCCCTCCAATTCTCCTCTATAAAGACGATCCGCCTCAGCAGTTTTCCGGAGCGTTCGATGGCCAGTATGCATGGGTGCACCCCGGTCCGAAAGGGTGGACTGCGAACGGCAGTGAGTGGGGCGAGGAGTACCTTGAGAACTTCTACAAGAAGATGCGATCGAAACACGGAGATCAGATCGCGGTTGGTACAGTGTGGCCAGGCTTCGACGACTCACGCGCTTCGTGGAGCTTAAATCGGCATATGGATCAACGGTGTGGCAAGACCCTCCAGGATACGCTTCGAGTGTTCGCTGAAAATAACGATCCGGAGCATCCGATGCCATTCGTTCTCATCGCAACCTGGAATGACTACGAGGAAGGTACCGCCATCGAGAATGGGTTGGCGCGTTGCAGTAGTTCGTCACCGCCAAACTCCTAAAGAGGATTTCGATGCCTAACAAAGTGTCCTCAAATAATCGAGCTTTTGACGCCCTCGGCGTCCTCCTTTTCGGGCGACGTTCTCGACTGCAAAGTGTCAATGAGGCGTTCGCCGCGGAGATTCAATGCGTTTCCCGCCTGGGCCCCGAACAGCTACACGCTTTTATAAAGCAGGCGGAAACGCAACGCGTCCTGAGGCGCACTCTCGACGTGTTGAAGAATAACCTGCCGAACGGAGGGGACGGCGCAACTCGCGAGATATTGGATCAGCTGGTTTCGGCCGAAAAAGTGCGCGTCAAAACAGTGCTTAATTGTCTGCAAGGGATCGTATCTGTTTTCGAGGAGCGAGGCCACCCGGTCACCGTGATGAAAACTCTCGATCACTGGCCTGATACAGGAAGTGATGTCGACCTGCTGGTAACGGCGAAAGATGAGGAAGTGTGTGAGATTTTCCAACAATATTTTCTCGCCAGCAAACAAGTGCAGAGCTGGGGAGATCGATTAGCGCACAAGTTTAACTTTCGCGTGCCCGATTTGCCGGAACTCGTGGAGGTCCACGTCGACTGCCTTGGCCAGACTGGCGAACAAAAAGCTCTCGCTCGTGGAGTTCTAGAGCGTCGCGCCAGGCGGACCTACGATACATTTACCTTCCCGGTGCCGTTGCCAGAGGACCGCATTGTAATCGCGACGCTGCAACGCATGTACCGTCATTACTACATCCGCCTGACCGACATCGTGAACATTTATGATTTGCTGAGGCAGAATTGCATTGACTTCGATCGCCTGAAAGCAATCGCCGAGGTCGGCTCAGTATGGCCAGGCGTTGCTACCTTGCTGAATATCGTCTGCCAGCACGCGATTCGATTTGGGGGAGACTCTATCGCGCTACCCGGAGTTGTGATGGATGCTGCCCGCTTCGGATCCGCGCGCACATATCTTGATCAAAAGTTCGTGCGAGTTCCTCTGGTCCCCGAAGCTGCTGATCTTTTTTGGGGGCAAATTGTAGGTATCGGCAGGAAGCACAATTTTCGTGGCGTGATGCGGCTAAGCCTTCTGCCCCTGCTTGCAACGGCCGCATTCCTCAGTTTTCGTGTCACCGGCAACGATAAAGGCGTGTGGTAGCGAGACGTTTTCCCAAAAACTCCGAAAAAGAATGCACGTTTTTGCGTCAGGTGGACCCCTTACGTACACACGGATTCCCGACTACAGTCTGTACTCTATCCATCTGGCGTCGATATCAACCTACACTCTTTACCGAAGTTCGAGCACAGCTACGAGGAATATTCGATGGAGCGGTTGATTACGCGCTACACATCCCCGGCGATCCCGATGAGGCCCTTTCCTACCCCAGTTAGAAGACCGCTTCGCGCGGCTTTCCGTGGTTCAGGGATTCCGGGAGGATCGTGGGACTATCCAGGCTCCCGAAAGCGCAGCACGATCGCTTCGGCGATTTTGCACGTAGTAGTAGTTGCTGCAGCGCTTGCGTTTTCCGCGATGCCAATGAGGCAAGTACAGCGAGCGCAGCCGGTGCCGGAACATGTAACACTGATCGCACCTCCCCCGGACGTTTACATGATGCGTCCGGCGATTCAAGAAGCTGGCGGCGGTGGTGGAGGCGGGGATCGTGACAAAC
>OEKN01000245.1_pt2 | contig 12411 bp, 11 predicted proteins | sample 1503361 | NCBI WGS metagenome assembly OEKN01 (sample SAMEA104379592, study PRJEB20068) | metagenome | biome: 1000743; feature: 77; material: 1998 | place: USA | collected 2012 | depth 25 m
CCGTATTCTTGCCCGAGGATCCGACGAGTGCGGCTCTGGTGACACTGCGCGGAGCACTCGACAATCCGACGGATCCGAAACGCGCGAACGAACTGGTCGGGGTGGCGGTCGGGCGGCTGGGAGGGCCGACCGAGGAGAGGATGTACGTCGGACCGAAGGCGCTGGATGTGCTCGAGAAGGTTCCAGTGGCCGGACTGCCGGCGGGCACCGAGCCCGATCTGCGAAAGCTGGTGGATTTCGGCTGGTTGGGACTCATTGCGCGCCCGCTCTTTCTGTGGCTGAAGTGGACTTACAACCACATCGTCGCGAACTGGGGCTGGGCGATCGTCATTCAGACGCTGATCATCAACCTGGCGCTGTTGCCGCTGCGCATCGCGCAGATGAAGTCGATGCTTAAAATGCAGCGAGTCGCGCCGCAGATCAAGTCGATCCAGGAGAAATATAAGAAGTACGGCATGCGCGATCCGCGCAAGCAGGCGATGAATGAGGAGATCGCTGCGCTCTATAAGAAGGAAGGGGTGAATCCAGCGGGAGGGTGTTTGCCGCTGATCATCCAGATGCCGTTCCTGTTTGCGTATTACCGCATGCTGGGAGTGGCGCTCGACCTGCGCCTGGCGCACTGGGCGTGGGTGCCGGATCTGTCGTCGCCGGACCCGTATCACGTCCTGCCGATCGCGGTAATCATCAGCATGCTTTTCATGCAGCGCATGACCCCGCAGGCGGGGATGGACCCGACCCAGCAGAAGATGATGAACATTTTCATGCCGGTGATGCTGGGTTTCATCAGCTGGAACCTGGCGGCGGGACTGTGCCTGTACTGGTCGGTGGGGAACGTGATTGGAATCGTACAGCAGGCCATCATGAACCGCACGCCGCTGGGGCGGGAGATGCGGGAGATGATGGAGAAGCGGGCGCGAAAGAAGGATAAGTAAGCCGTTAGCTGTTAGCCATTAGCTTTTAGCTGGTTCGATTCTCGCTGAGAGCTGGCGACTGAAAGCTGAGAGCTGATTTTCTATGCCTATTCCTGACAAAATTGCCGCTGCGAATAAGATTAACGAGTTTTTGAAGGGCGTGGTTGCGAATGCCGGGCTGCGGTTGAAATACCGGATCACGGTGGATCCTCCACTGCCCGAGGAGCGCGACTGGGAGCGTCCGGAGATTCTGGTGGAGTTCGCCGGGCCGGACTCGGCGCTCATGCTGGAACGTGGGGCGGAACTGCTGCGGTCAGTTGAGCTGCTGGCGATTGAGATGTTGCGGCTCTCCGGCAATGAGCACGAGAAGATTTCCTTCGATTGCATGAATCACCGGGCCATGCGGATTGAAGAGTTGCGCATGGCGGCGACGGTAGCGGCGGAGAAAGTCCGCAAAACTGGGGCTCCGTACAAATTTGCGCCGATGTCGTCGCGGGAAAGGCGGATTGTACATCTGGCATTGCGGGATGAAGCGGATTTGCGCACCGAGAGCGAAGGCGAAGGCATGCGGCGGTGTCTGGTGGTATATCCGAAGGACTACCGCAGCGTGAGCAGCGGGGCTCGGCGCGGTATGCGTTAACGCCTTTCCACAGAAATAAAATCGCAGGAACCCGCGCAAAGAACGACTCATTTCATTGCAGACAGGCGTGCTGCGCCAAAGAACATGATTCCATCGGGTTGGCTGCCATCCCATCCTCTGGCAGCGGAGTGGCTTGCACTCAACCAGCCGACACATCCGACAGACTCGCGAACTTAGCTTGAGATCATCTCCATGCCGGCGTGAGAGCGTCGTTCTGAGCGGGTGAATTCCTTGGTTACAATCTTGACGTGAATCTGGATGACACCATTGTCGCGATTGCGACGCCTCCCGGACGCGGAGGCATCGGAGTGGTGCGGCTCGCGGGGCCGGAGGCGCGGGCGATTGCCGAACCGCTGCTGCGTCTGAAACATCCGCTGGAAGCAGGGCGGGCGGTGTTTGGGGAGCTTATTGAACCGGAAGTTGAGGCACGTCCACAATCTGTAGCAGTGCGTCAGTTTTCGCCGGCGGGGGCGGCCGCGCCACACGGGGATCGGATCGACGAGGTTGTCGTGACTTACTTCGCCAAGCCGCATTCCTACACAACCGATGACATCGCGGAGATTTCTGCGCATGGGGCTCCAGTCGTTTTGCGTCATATCGTGGAGTTAGCGGTGGCGCGGGGGGCGCGGCTGGCGGAGCCGGGCGAGTTCACCATGCGGGCGTTTCTGAACGGACGCATCGATCTCACGCAGGCCGAGGCGGTACGCGACCTGATCGAGTCGCAGACCTTGTTTCAGGCCAAGGTCGCGGCGCAGCAGCTCGAGGGCGCGCTCTCGAAGCGGCTGAAGCCCATCAAGCAGGATTTGGTCACGCTGATCGCGCAGCTCGAGGCCGGGATTGACTTCGCCGAAGACGACGTTTCGATTCTGCCGGACGCGACCATCCTGGAGCAGATGGCGAGCGTGCGCGCTCCGCTCGAGCAACTGGCTGCGAGTTTCGCCTACGGCAAAATCGTGCACGAAGGCTTGACCCTGGCGATTGTGGGACGGCCGAACGTGGGCAAGTCGAGTTTGTTTAACCGGCTGGTGGAGCGGGAGCGGGCGATTGTGACCGCGACGCCCGGAACGACGCGCGATCTGGTAAGCGAGACCGTGGCAATTGGCGGAATTCCAGTGAAGCTGGTGGACACGGCGGGAATCCGGCGCGCGCTCGATGAGGCCGAGAATATTGGAATCCGCAAGTCGATGGAGACACTGGCGGATTCCGATCTCGTGCTCATTGTGCTGGATGCTTCGCAGGCGGCGACGGCGGAAGATAGAGAGTTGGTGGCGCAGGTGGAGGGCCGCGCCGCGATTCTGGTCGAGAATAAGGTGGACCGGGAAAGCTCTCAGTTCTCAGCTCCCGGTTCGCGGTTGCCGCGGGTGCGGACTTCGGCGCTCTCAGGGTCAGGCATCCCCGAATTACGGAGCGAGATTCTCAAGCATATCGGGGGGGATGGTCGAGCGCAGGTTGAGAGTGGATTCTTGACCAATGTGCGGCACCAGGGATTGGTGCGCGACTCGCTTGCGGCGCTAGACGCTGCGCGCAACGCGGTCGGAAACAGGATTCCGCACGAGATGCTGTTGCTGGATCTTTACAATGCGCTCCGGCCGTTGGACGAGATGACAGGCGCCACGACCAATGATGACATCCTTAATTTGATCTTCAGCACGTTCTGTATTGGAAAATAGCCAAGGACCTTCCTTGCCCCCAAAAACCATCATGGATCATCACTGAAAAGCTTCGGCCTGACTCCTCTTCGACCAACAATTTGTACTTTCGGCCGTAGACACCTTGCCAGCTTCCATCGGAGTTCACCACTAAGATCTAACAGGTTGAGGAGAAAGTCTTCTGCTCGAAAAGTGATGACCTCAGGCGCTGCGCCGACGTGTTTTCGGTCGCTTATCGGCACGAGTAAACTCGTGCCCTTCCCCGGTTTTGCTACCGGTTTTTTCCGCAGCCTGCTAATGCCTTCAGATGAAAACTCCTCCGATAACGATCAAAATGAATTTCAAACGCCGGGGTGAACTCGTGTGTGGAGAACACCCCGGATCAAACATATAGTTTTGTGCTGCGACGGCTTGTCTGACTAATTACTCGACCTTTATGCCGACGCTCGAGACGGAGCGATTCGGACCATCAAATGGGGGCCAAACCACAGTGTGAATTTCTGTACCGTGTCGGACCACGATCATTCGCAGGTTTACGAATCCCCCGGTGCTGGTCAAAAGACTCATTGTGCCGGTGCAATTGTCATTTACCTGGTAGGTTCCAGTGACGGAGCTCCAGTCGCTAACCGGGTTGCCTCCGATAATCAGGGAGTCAACCTGAGTCAGATTACCTTCGCCATCAAAGTGAGTCATGGTCACACCACGTCCGGTGAGCGTCACGCCCGGACCGGGAGAGAGATCGCCTTCCACAGCAAATCCGTAATCCCCAAGAAGTGTTCGATTGGAACAGTGTCGGTCGCGTGAGCGGGACCCGTTGGGCTGAGCGACGGCACGAGTACCAGCCAGCACAGAGAAGAGAATGACGGCCATCAAGATTCGCGAAACTGATTGCCCTTTCATGAAGACCTCCTTTTCGGTCAGCAAAAATCCGATTGAAGCCAGTGCGCGAAGACGGAGCGAGACCACGGCAATCGAGGACGAAAAGAGATCGTCCGTTCGCACTCGCGACGTCTGGCAACGCAACTCAAATACTCAGGCGAGGAGTGACGAAAGGATCAGCAGAGGAAAGTACACAAGAGTTCACGAACCGTGCGTGAATCTGCCAAGCGGTCTGGGAAAATTGGCAAGGTGCTATCGACATCAATGTTGGGTTGCACAAAGATCCTGGGGACAAAATCTGGCATCAACGGTCGATTTGGCTCCGCGGATCCTGTCTTCTCAATCACCATTTCATTTACAGGAGTGTTGGCTTCGTCTAACGGTGTTTCTGGAACATCAACCTGTGGCGCAATCGAGAACGCGATTATGAAAAGGACACAAGCGAGGGCAATTTTGTGGAACATCTGGAAGAAAAACATTGGAGTGTACCCGGGACCAACCTTCGGAACTTTGCGCGTAAGAGCCGCTATTGTCAAGAGGGAGAAAGCAGATTTGACAAAGCAGAATTCTGCAAAAAAGAAGGAACGCGCGACCCAGAGAGGCACGCGTTCCGTTTGAGTACGCAAGGAAAGAACTTAGGCCAACATCAGAATCCCTGCGAACAATATCCCACGCCGTTCAGGCTCTGGTTACTCCACAGGGTTTGCACCGGGTAGGCTCCTCCGTCGTTGCCAATCATGTTGAAGGGTGCTCCGGGAATCTGCAGGCCGTCTCCGACCCAAGCGCACTTGTCGCCGATTTCCCAGCCTTGCCAATCAAACCATGCGCCATACTGCACCAGCCCGGCTGAGGATTCCGCACCAGGATCGGTCAAGGTTTCGGCGATTTCATGACCGAGTACGATGGTGACACCGTCGAGATCTCCAGTGGGAGTGGGATTGACGAAATCCTTTCCGCAAGAACCGGCGGCATTGAGCACGTACGGCATGTTCACAAATGAAATTCCCGACTGCACGCCCGGATAGGACACCGGGGTGGTGTAGTCGTGATACGCACAATACGAATTCTGGTTGAAACCAGCATCGTTGTACTTCTGCGGCTGCGCAACCACGACCTGGGCATTGGCGAGGTCGGTGATGTGGAAATGCTGCACTGCGAGTGCGGCCTCCTGCGCCAGTTCGATTGCGGAAAGATTGTCGTGAATGGGTGTCACATCGTCGCGCCAAACCCCTGCCAGCTCCTGCTTCGGGTTGGTGATGTTGGAGTCGGTGCCGCTGTAGTTGGATTGGTAATACTGGGTGGAGATGTTGCCCCAGCTCGTGCCGCCGATCGCAGCCACGAAACGCGTCATCAGCGCGCCAGCACCATCGGGATCGTTGGCTGGATGTCCTGCTGTCGTGTGGTCGAAGGCACCGGGTTCTCCCCAACCCCAGAAGACGAAGTAGATCTTGGGGTTCACCTGTACCTTGCCTCCGAAGTACGCCATGTTCACCGGCATCGGCTGGCCCGCGGCGACGCCTGGCGGGCAGATGCCCGTGGTCATGCAGATATCGACGCTCGGTGGGGTGATGCCGACCGGCGGCATCGCATGCGGATTGGTTGGAGCCGAACGCACGCACCCACTCCCGTTCACGTCAAATGCCCTGTTGCTCCATAACGGCTGTACTGCGAAGGAGGTGTGATTGTTCATAGAGACATTTGCCAGGCCGGTCCAGGCGCATTTGTCTCCGTTCTCGTTGCCTTGCGCGTCGTTCCAGCCATCTTGCACGGTGGCGAAGTTGTCGGGATCGGTGACCGCTTCGGCGTATTCATGGCCGACAACAATGCTGTATCCGTCAAAGACCCCATGCCCGAAGCTGTCGCTGACCACGTTGACCGAGTTCATCCCGCATCCGCCCCGTCCGAGACCCGGCCAGTTCGCATTCAAGAAGGGAATGAATGCATATTGCAGGCGGTAGGGATTACCCAGCCCGTTCACGCTGTTGGTCTGGGTGTGGTAGCCGCAATAGACGGGCTGACCGGTTGCGATTGTGGTGGGCGGCGTGAGGATGATGTACGTCGCCTGGGGATCGTAGTTGAAATGAGCGGAGGCGCGGATGGCCTCCATTGCGAGCGGATCATCGACGAGGTTCTCCTCAAGACCGAGAGCGACGATATCGGCGGGAACGGCCGTCGCATCCGTCCATACGCCCTTGAGTTGCTTGCGTGGATTGGTTACATAATTTCCGCCCCCAACCGCTGCGCAACTGGTGGTTCCGGCGGGCACGTTGTTGCAGTACTCGGTTTGAATTGCCGCCCAGGACGTGCCTCCGAGATTCGATAGGAACGACGTCACATAGGTTTGCAGTTGCTGGCTGGTGTAGACCGCGCCACTGGCGTCCGTGGTCGTGAAGCCGTTGGCCCAGTCCGGGCCCCAGAAAATCAGGTAAGTCGCGGGGACCGTTTCCACTCCAATGGCGCCGCTGCCCGCGTTTCCTCCGTGATAGATAAGGTCATTGGTGAGCGCGGAGGGCCCGGGCGTGTTGGGCTGATTCGGCGCCCAGAAGAAATGCTTGGGGTTGGTCTGAGCTGCGGCGGTGATTGTCACGCATACACAACAGATCGCAATCAGTGCGCGTAGGCGCATTCGCGGCCGCGGGCCTCTTCGGGGAGAATCGAGGACTAGGGGGCTGGCGTCGAAAACCTGGGGTCGGAAATGCGATTCACAGGACAACCGCATGGAAGCTCCTCCAAATGTGAAAGTTCTCGAGCATAGGGGCCGTGAACGAGGGGGCGGTTAGGCTGCCGTTGGAAGTCAGGATAGTAGTTCTACTATCATGTCGAGGCGGGATGCTATTTCGCAGAACAAGTCCAAGCCATACAGTGTTTTCCGTAATTCTAGCGGGCAGGGTTCTGTAGAAGAAATGGGGCTCTTGAGGTGGAATTCAGGTATGCATGCAAGATCATGAAAGTTGCACTCTGACTGAATTCGATAGTGTCATGACTTTCGCTGGAGAGAGCGGTACCATTACACGCTATGGCGCAGAATCGGACAGCCATGCTGACTCCCAGTCGTGAGCGCCTCCTCGGAGCGGCTAAGACGTTGTTCGCGGAACGTGGGTATGAAGCGACCTCGACTGCGATGATTTGCCGCCTGGCGGGCACCAGCGAGTCGCAACTTGTGAAGCATTTCGGCAGCAAGCAGGGGATGCTGGAAGCCATCTTTGAGTACACCTGGGAGCAGATCAATCCAGCACTGCGGCTGGCGACAGAAAGCATCCCCTCGGGGCGGGACAAATTCAAGCTGATCGTCGATATGGTGCTGAATTTCCTCGCCAAGGATGAGGAGATTCGTATTCTCTTCCTATTGGAAGGGCGACGAATTCGCTCGGATGGCAAGTTGATTGTACTGGTGCCGGGATTTCTGGAATTTGTGAAGACAGTTGACGGAGTGTTGCGGCAATTGCGGGACGAAGGGGAACTCGACGACAGTTTGCATCCGCATGCCGTGCGGTCGGGACTGATGGGAGCGATTGAAGGGATGCTGCGCGACAAAATCCTGTCGCGCACATCGCGCTATCCGGCCGCGCATTCGGACTCAGACATCCGGACCGTCTGTTTCCGATTCCTCAGTGCTTGTTTGACCAAGTAAGGTCCCGCAGGAGGATCACTGCGCGCGACCCTTTTTGGCTGAGGGAATACCACTTGTGCCATCTTGGAGAATTTCGCATCCAGCCGGGCTCGCCTCTGATAGCATTGCCGGTCTCTTCACCTCGCGAGCGGATTTAGCCATGCCGAAGACCACTCAATTGACAGTTTCGTGTGACAATCGCCCCGGAACACTAGCCATGCTCACCAAGATTTTGGGCAGCGCGAAAGTCAATATTCTTGCTTTCAACACGGGCAGCGCGGGCGCAATGGGTTATGTGCAACTGGTGGTCGATAACGCGAATCGGGCGAAGAAGGTTCTAAAGGCAAAAAAGATTTCCTACTATGAAGAACGCGTGCTGCACGTAACCCTGCCGAATGTGCCGGGAGCGCTTTCCCGTTTCGCCTCCAAGCTCGCGGCCAAGGACGTCAACATCGGCGCCGGCTATCAAACCACTGCCCAGGGAGCCAAGAAGGCTAGCGTGGTGTTAGCGGTGTCGCATCTTGGAATAGCGGATCGAATTCGCTAGCCGGTCACGAAGGCGTTCTCGTCAAGCACGTCACTCACATCATTCAGATTGGTAAGCACAGAGAGATTCCATCGAAAGGGATCGGGGAAGCTGTGAGCGGTGTCACATAGGCACCGTGATGCAGAACACAGCACCCTGTAACAAATTCCTGTATCTAGGAGCATCGGCTTCCACCTGCCGGGAAGGCAGGAGAATTCCCGCGCAGGGATGCGGTGCAACGGCATGGCATGAATGCCTTCAAGGATGCAGGACATCTTTTTCGCTTAGCCGCGGTTTTCATTGCAGGTCTACTGATATTTCTCGTGATCCGAGGCTTTCTGGTTCCGAAGAGCTTCGGAGAGCGTGGACATTACCGCGCGAATGCAGTGACGGAGGTTGCTGCCCGTCCGGTGAGGTTTGCGGGGCACGAGAGTTGTGAAGCTTGCCATGCAGATGTTCTTGATAAGAAGAAGAGTGGCAAGCATGGGCGCGTGAATTGCGAAGCCTGTCACGGACCTCTGGCGCAGCATGCCGACGATCCCACATCGGTCAAGCCGGACAAGCTCGATACCTCGGTCCTGTGTCCTCGTTGCCACGAGGCCAATGTGGCGAAGCCAAAGAATTTTCCGCAAGTTGACACTGCGGAGCACTCAACTGGCCTGCCCTGTGATACGTGCCATCAGCCTCATAGCCCGGCGATTGGGGCGGGAGGCGCGAAATGAACATTACGCGACGGCACTTGTTGCTCCTGTTGCCTGCGGCCAGCGTGGCCTGGAAGTATGTTCTGGCCGGCACTCCCGAAGCATCCCCAAATTACAAGATGAGCGAGCACTGGTGGGGTATGTTGATCGACCTGCCAAAGTGCATTGGATGCGGGAACTGTGTGCGGGCTTGTCAGGCGGAGAACGATGTGCCGGATGGTTACTTCCGCACCTGGGTGGAACGGTACCACGTCTCGGACTATGACATAGAAAATCCCGAGGTCGATTCGCCAGATGGCGGCAAGAAAGGATTCCCTGCCGTGAAAGACACCCGGGGAAAGAACTTCTTTGTTCCGAAGTTGTGCAATCACTGCGCCGAGTCGCCGTGTACGCAGGTGTGTCCGGTGGGAGCGACGTTTGTCAGCCAGGATGGGGTTGTGCTGGTGGATCAGAAGTACTGTCTTGGTTGCCGGTACTGCGTGCAAGCATGCCCGTACGGTTGCCGGTTCATTAATCCCAGGACGAACACGGCGGAGAAATGTACGCTGTGCTATCACCGGATCACGAAAGGCTTGACGACCGCCTGCTGCGAGAACTGTCCCACCGGCGCGCGACAACTGGCGGACCTGAAAAATCCCACGGATCCAATTCATGAGTTTCTGAAGACCCACAGTGTGCATGTGTTGAAGCCATCGATGGCCACGCGCGCCAAGGTCTATTACAACGAACTGGACGGTTCGGTGCGATAAGGAGAAAAGCGGATATGCCCGGCGTTGACGGCTTCATGTACCCGAATGAGATCGAGTTGCAATGGAGCGTATTGATCGTACTGTATCCGTTCTTGACCGGGCTGGTGGCGGGAGCTTTTATCCTGGCTTCGCTGGAACGCGTGTTTCAGGTACAGGCCGTGAAGCCGACGTACCGGTTGGCGCTGCTGACGGCATTATCGTTCCTGCTGGTGGCGCCGCTTCCATTGCAGCTGCACTTGGGCCATCCGGAACGGTCCTACGAGATGTATCTCACGCCACATCGCACCTCCGCGATGGCCATGTTCGGCTTTGTGTATCTCTGGTACCTGATGGCCGTTCTGGTGTTGGAGATCTGGCTCGATTACCGCCGGCAAATCGTTCTGTTGGCGCAAACGAGCACAGGGTGGAAGCGCGCGATCTACCGAACGATGACACTGGGATCGGCTAACATCAGCGAACGCGCCCTGGCCATCGATGAAAGGGCAGGATGGGTCATTACGGTCATCGGAATTCCTTCGGCCTTTCTGCTGCATGGATATGTGGGATTCATTTTCGGTTCGATCAAGGCGAATCCGTGGTGGTCGACGCCGCTGATGCCGGTGGTCTTTATCTTCTCGGCGATGGTGTCGGGGATTGCTCTGGTGATGCTGCTGTACATGCTGATTTCCTGGTTACGGCGGCAGGTGATCGATATGAGGTGTGTCGACACGATTGCGCGCTACCTCTTTTATATTTTCGTAATCGACTTTAGCCTCGAGATGCTCGACCTGATCCACCGGATCTACGAGGCGGATGAGTCTTTCCGCAGCCTCGATTTCATGGTCCATAGCAAGCTGTATCTATCGCACATCGTGGTGCAGATTGCGGCGGGTACGATCGCGCCAATTGTGTTGCTGGCTTTTACACAGATTCTGAAGCTGTCAGACATTGCTCGCAAACGCATTTACTCCGTCGCCGGGTGCCTGACGCTGATGGGTATTTTTGCAATGCGGTGGAATGTAGTGATTGGGGGGCAGCTTTTCTCTAAGAGTTTTTTGGGATACACGACGTACAAGATGGGACTAGTCGCACGCGAAGGTTTACTGATGGCGATTGTATTAACGATTCTGCCATTTGCGATCTTGTGGGTTCTGGTGAAACTGCTTCCACCCTGGCCCGAAGCAAGTGTAAGCACGCTTCCTGATGTCACACCTGCGCATTAGCCAGAATCTATCTGGCTCTGTTGACATCCCAAGTTCCGCTTCACACGGATTGCAGCGAAGCCCGCTCATGCTGCGATGAGCTCCGACGAAACTCGCTCTAGCCATGCCCGACTGGCCGAGCACTCCGAGCTGCGCCATGCTCTGCGTCTCCGCGCGATCCCCGACCACAAAAACCCTGCACCGTTTCCTGCGACGGCTGGACGAAGCCGCCATCACTCACGCTTTAGAAGAGTAGTTCATCGCAAAGCGCCCGCCGTACCCCGGCGCCACTCCCCAGGTAGCGGAGTTTGCTCAGGAATCACACTGATGTGTGAGTACGGTCACTTCCTTCTAGTGGAACAAGTGCTAATTAAGCGCAATTCGCATTGATGACGTTGGGCGTTGGTTAGGGCTCTCGGGGAGCTGAACCGCAAATTGCCAGGAAGGATGACCCTATGATCCCGCCGAGTGAGAGTTTTTATGGGGCTTTGCAAAAAAAGGGAGTCAGCCGCCGCCGGTTCCTGAAGTTCTGCACCGCCATGACCGCAACTCTGGCGCTTCCACCGCGTTACGTGGCCCAGGTTGCTTCCGCGTTGGAAAAAACAAGGAAGCCGGTGTTGGTTTGGCTGCAATTCCAGGATTGCGCGGGGAACTCGGAAGCAATCCTGCGCTCGAGCCATCCTTCGGTGCTGGAGGTAGTGCTGGACCTGCTTTCGTGGGAGTACCACGAGATCATTATGGCTGGAGCCGGCCACCAGGCCGAGGCCGCTTTGCAGCGCGTCGTGAAGGAGGAAAAGGGCAAGTACCTGGCGGTGGTGGAGGGGGCCATCCCATTAGCCGATGACGGAGTCTACTGCACGGTTTCCGGCAAGACGGCCCTGTCCATCGCGAAAGAGGTTTGTAGCAACGCAGCGGCCACAATCGCAGCTGGAGCTTGCGCGTGGTACGGGGGCTTGGTATCGGCGGCGCCGAATCCCACCGGCGCTGTGGGAATTTCGGAGGCTGTGCCGGAAGCCAAAGTCATCAACCTGGGCGGATGTCCACAGAATCCGGCGAATACAGCGGCCGTATTAGTGCACTACTTAACCTTTGGCGAGCTCCCGGCGGTAGATCAATACAATCGCCCGCTCTTTGCGTATGGACGGATTATTCACGATCAGTGCGAGCGGCGTGCTCATTTCGACGCCGGCCGCTATGTGCAGGAGTGGGGCGATGAGGGACACCGACGAGGGTGGTGCCTCTACAAGATGGGGTGCAAAGGCCCGCAGGCAACGTTCAACTGCCCATCAGTGCGTTTTAACGATGGCACCAGTTGGCCGGTGAAGGCTGGGCATGGATGTGTTGGCTGCGGCGGCTACAACTTCTGGGAGACGAAATCTCCGTTTTACGAACGTCTGCCCAATGTTCCGGGATTTGGCGCAGACGTCAGCGCGGGGAAGATCGGCATCGGGATCACAGCAGCAGTCGCTGGCGCGACCGTCGTCCACGGCATCGCAAGCGCGGTTCGAGACCGCATGCGGACTGCGCCCGGGCCCGAGAAAGTATAGGAGCAGGCTGAGGAGGAG